>Ga0268298_10002996_pt1 | contig 17801 bp, 14 predicted proteins | sample WWTPWeurt_MetaG_FD_194462 | JGI IMG/M metagenome (GOLD analysis project Ga0268298, IMG submission 194462) | Activated sludge microbial communities from WWTP in Nijmegen, Gelderland, Netherland - WWTP Weurt | ecosystem: Engineered > WWTP > Aerobic digester > Activated sludge | place...
GGCCTGCTGCGTGGCGCGGGCGAGGCCACGAAGGACGACCCGGGCCCGCCGCACGAGGATCGCCACCGCAATGGCGGCTGCGGCGAGCGTGCCCGCCCATATCATCCCCCGGCCTTCGACGGCACTCGCCAGCTGTGCCGGCATGCCGTGCAGGGCAGGCGAGGCGAGGACGCTTGCCACCACGACCAGCAGCAGGGCGAGCTGGCCCGAGCTGCGCTCGATCACCACCGCCTGCCAGGCCGCGTCCCTGGCCGCTCCGGGAAGGCTGGCGTGGCGCCAGGCGCGTGCGGCGTCGCCCACGACCCCGCCGGGCAGGACCTGGTTGAGGAAGCTCGCCAGGTAGTACTCGCGCAGTGCGTGGGTGAAGCCGAGGGGTGCGCCGAGGCGACCGGCGGTGAGTCGCCAGCGCCACGCCGACAAGGCCGTCTGCAGTACGCCGATTGCGAGCGCGAGCGCGAGCCAGGCGGGCTCGGGGGCGCCGAAGGCTGCGACGAGGGCGTGCGGTTCGATCCACCACAGCACGGCGGCGAGGAGGCCGAGGCTTGCGCCGGTGCGCAACACAGGCTGCAGGCGCCGGGTGCGATGGAGGTGGCCGATCATCGTGGAATGGAGCCGGGGCCGGTGGCCGGCGGGGTGGCGAAAAGGTCGAGGTGGCCGACTTCCAGCACGCCGGTGCCCGTTCCTGCGCACTGCGCGCGGCGACGCTCGTGCCAGGCGGCGATGCGTTCGGCGGCGTGGGGGCTCTGCGCCGTCGCCGCGTCGCGCCAGCCATCGACCAATGCGCGTGCGAGCGCTGCCTGGGGCGGGGCAGCGAGATCCAGCCGCCAGGGACTGCGCTCGATCTCGACGCGGAAGCCGCGCGCAGCCAGCAACTCGGCGAGTGCGGGTGCGGCGTCGGGGCCGAGCGCATCGCCCAGCCCCTTGTCGCGGTGCTGGTGGGCGTTGAAGGCGGCGCGGACGAAGGTGTCGTCGTCCTCGGCGTGCGGAGCGTGTCCGCGTGGCCTGAAGCGCCAGGACCCGTCTACGCTCAGGGTGATCAACAGTGCACAGCCGGTTTGCGCGCAGGCATCGGCCAGGTGCGCCAGCCAGCGCGCGGGCATCAGGTCGAGCAGGGCAGAGGCGCACACCAGGTCTGCGCCAGCGAGCGTGTCCGCTTCGAGGGTGTCCAGGTCCTGGCAACGCGTGTCGATCCGCAGCGGCGTGCCGTCGGCGTCGACGAGGCCGCCGCATCGGCTGCAGGTGTGCGCGAGCAGGCCAGGGTCGTGGTCGAGCAGGGTCCACCGTTGCGGTCCAGGCAGCCGTGGTGCGAGATGGCGGGGGTTGGCACCGCTGCCGCAGCCGAGATCGACCAGGCGCAGCGGGGCATGGGCGTCATCCTGGCGCCGCCCATGCAGCCAGCCCGTCGCGAGCGCTTCGAGGCGCGGCGCACGTGCGGCGCTGTCGGCCGCGGCGCGCAGGGCAAGCCAGTCGGCGTCGAAGCAGGCATCGGGATGAGGGTCGGCAGGGTCGGAGTTGGGCTCCATGGGGCCTCCAGGCTCGGGTGCGGCTTCGTTCATGCGTCGGGCGGGTTGTCGGCGAGGCTGGCGAGGGCGGCGGCGAAGGCTTCGCCGGCCTGAGTCCACGCGCGCAGGCGCGTGCGTGCGCGACGGGCGCCGTCGCGCAGCTGCAGGCGTCGGCTGCGATCGCCGAGCAGGTCGACGAGGGCGCCGGCGAGTGCATCGACGTCACCCGGCGGGACGGCCACGCCGGCTCCGGCAGGCAGGGTGGCGGCGAGCGCGCCGCCGGTGGTGGAGAGTACCGGCAGCCCGGCTGCGAGCGCCTCGGCGACCACCATGCCGTAGCCCTCGTGGTGCGAGGGCAGCACGAAGAGGTCGGCGGCGGCGTAGGCCTGGTGCAGGGCCGTGTCGTCGCATTCGCCCGCGAGCTGGATACGATCCTCCAGACCGGTGGCGCGCACGAGTTCTGCGACTGCGCTCGCGTAGGCGGGATGGCGCGTCCTGCTGCCGATCAGGGTGCACTGCCAGGGCAGCTCGCGCACCCGGGCAAGCGCGCGCACGAGCACGTCCTGGCCCTTGCGCGGGGTGAGGCTGCCGACGCACAGCAGCCGGGGCGGTTCGCCGTCCGCGGCGGCGAGCGACAGCGGTGCCACGCCCGGCTCGACCCAGCGGATGCGCTCGGTGCGCATGCCGAAATCGAGCAGTCGGCGCGCGGTGAAGGCGCTGGTGGTGATCGCCAGGCGGACGGCGGCGAGCGCCGCCCGTTCGCTCGCCAGCAGGCAGCGCCGCAGTACCGGGTCGAGGCCGCTCTCGTCCGCGAGCGGGTGGTGCACCAGTGCAACCAGCGCCAGCCGTCCGGAATGCTCGATCGCCACCTCCGGCAGGCCACCGAGCGCGAGCCCGTCGATCACCACGCGCCGGCCGACCGGGAGTGCGGCGAGCGTGCGCTGAAGTGCATCGCGCGCCGTGGTGTCGGCGTCGGGAAAGCGGCCGGACAAACCGTGCACCTCGACCCTCCAGCCGAGCCGACGCAGTTCGTGGACGATGCGGGCGTCGTAGAGGTAGCCCCCGGTGCGTTGGGCGGGGTCCCCGGGGACGATGAAATCGAGCCGGTGGCTCATCGCACGCCCTCTTGGCCACCGGGTCGGGGGCCGGTCTCTGCGATGCTCGAGCCGCAGCCGCAGGCAGTGATGCGGTGTCCGCTCACAGCGCGCCCTCGTAGCTCGCCCAGGCGATGTGCGACTCGTGCAGGCTCACCTTCAGCCGCTCGAGGCCTTGTCCGCCTGCGCCCAGCCGGCCGGCGCGGATCGCCGCGGCGAGGCGGTCGAAGATCACCCTGGCCATGAACTCGGTGGTGGTATTGCGGCCGCGGAACTCCTCGAGCTCGTCGAGGTTGCGGAAGTTGAACTCGGCGAGCACCGCCTTCAGCGTCTCGGCGGCGAGGCCGATGTCGACCACCAGGCCGTCGGCGTCGAGCTCGCCACGCTGGAAGCAGGCGTCGACCAGGTAGGTCGCGCCGTGCACCCGCTGCGCCGGGCCGAAGATCTCACCGCGGAAGCTGTGGGCGATCATGATGTGTTCGCGGACGCTGAGGCTGTACATGGGGCGGTCTCCGGAGTGTTCTCAACAGGGATGGTCGGTGGCGGGGTCGGCGTAGCGGACGCGCTCGCACAGTGCCCCGGGGGGGGCGTCGGCGAGGCGCTGCATCAGCGCGGGCAGGCCGGTGAAGTCGGTCTCGCCGCTGATCAGCGCGTCCAGCCGGGGATCGACGAGCAGGCCGAGCGCGAGTTCCATGCGGCGGCGGTAATTCCAGCGCGGGCTGTGCTGCGGCGGCAGGCGGCCGACCTGGCTGGACTGCAGGCGCAGGCGGCGCGCGTGGAAGGCGGCGCCGAGCGGCAGGTTTGCGCTGCGGCTGCCGTACCAGCTCATCTCCACCACGGTCGCGTCCTGGCCGGCGAGCTCGAGCGCGCGCACCAGGCCGGCGGGGTTGCCGCTGGCGTGGAAGACGAGGTCGCAGTCGCCATGCGCCTGGTCCGGCAGGCGGTGAGCCAGGCCGAGCGCGGCGGCGAGGCGGGCGCGGCCGGGGTCGGTGTCGATGAGCTCGACCTCGACCCCGGGGATGCGCGCGCACAGCCAGGCGACCAGGCTGCCGACCACGCCGGCGCCGACCACCGCGACGCGGTCGCCCACCGCGGGGGCGCCGTCCCAGCAGGCGTTGATCGCGGTCTCGAGGTTGGCGGCAAGCACCGCGCGCGCTGCGGGCACGCCCTCGGGCAGGGGAACGACCGCGTCGGCCGGCACCACGTAGCGTTGCTGGTGCGGGTGCAGGCAGAACACCGTGCGGCCGTGCAGCGCGGCGGCCGCGGCGCCGACGCCGTCCTCGACGACGCCGACGCCGATGTAGCCGTACTTGAGCGGCGCGGGGAAATCGCCCTCCTGGAAGGGGGCGCGCATGCGCTGGTGTTCGCTCTCGGGCACTTCGCCGCGGAACACCAGGCTCTCGGTCCCGCGGCTGACCGCACTGTAGAGGTTGCGCACGAGGACCTCGCCCTCGCCGGGCGGGCGCAGCGGCGCCGGGCGCAGCTCGCCGCAGCCCGGGCGGACGGTCCAGAAGGCGAGGTTGAGGGCGGACATGCAGCGCTCCTTGTGCGAACCCTTTCGCGCGGCGGATGATCGAAGCAGGCATGGTAGCAGGGCGCCGCAGCCCCTGTAGGAGCGCCGCCAGGCGCGAATGGGGCCTGAACGACGTGGGAAAAGGGGCGAAAGGGCAACATGGCGATGGAGCAGGGCGGATCTTGCGTGCGGCGCGGCGGACTTCCCCGCCTGTGGCTGGAACTGGCCGGCGGTTTCGGGGGCGTCGTCGCGCTCCTCGCGCTGGCGATGACGACGCTGGCGCTGCCGGCTGGCGCCGCATGGGGGGCGGGCGCGGTGTCGCTCGCCATCTCCGCGTTGATCCTCCACTTCCGGCGCGATCCGTGCGACGGGCTGGGGCCGGCGAACCGGGTGACGCTGGCGCGCGCGGCGCTGGTCGCCGTGCTCGCCGGGGCGCTCGCCGCACCCGAGTGGGTGGATGCGCATCCCGTTGCGATCGCCATCGTCGCCGCGATCGCCCTGCTGCTCGACGGCGTCGATGGCTGGGTGGCGCGGCGCTGGCGCTGCGAGAGCGAATTCGGCGCGCGCTTCGACATGGAGCTCGACGCCTTCCTGATCCTCGTTCTGTGCGTGCACCTGCTCGCGATGGACAAGGCGGGGCCCTGGGTGCTGGCGATCGGTGCGATGCGCTACGCCTTCGTGGCGGCGATGCGGCCCTGGCCCTGGCTGGAGCGGCCGCTACCCGACAGTCGCCGGCGCAAGCTGGTCTGCGTTTGGCAGGTCGCCAGCCTGCTGCTGTGCCTGCTGCCGGCGATCGGTGGCGTCCTCGCGGCGGCGCTGCTGGTCCCGGCGCTCGTGTTGCTGGCGTGGTCCTTCGCGGTGGACGTGCGCTGGCTGTATCGAACGCGTCCGCGACGCTGAGCGCGGGCGTTCGTCGTCCGATCGCGGGTGCCTAACCCGCAAGTCCCTGGAGGAGGAAGAAAGATGGAATCGCGCAAACGCTTGTCCCGCATGCTCGCCGCGACTGCGCTCGCCGGCGTCCTCGGCGTCGCGCCAGCCTGGGCGGAACCGCGCAGCTACACGATCGACCCGGATCATTTCGCCATCGGCTTCCAGGTCGACCACATCGGTTACGCCGACATCATCGGCATGTTCCTCAAGGCGAGCGGACGCTTCGAGTACGACGAGGCGGCGCGCACATTGAAGTCGGGCCGGGTGGTGGTGGCCGCCGACAGCGTGTTCAGCAACCACGACGCGCGTGACCGCCATGTGCGCGACAGCGACTTCCTCGATGCGAAGAAGCATCCCGAGATCGTCTTCGAGGCCACTGGCTTCGAGCCGGGCGCGGAGCGCGACGGGCGCCTGGAGGGCAAGCTCGCCGGGCGCCTGACCCTGCTCGGACAGACCCATCCGGTGGTGCTCGATGTGACGCTGAACAAGGCCGCGACCTATCCCTTCGGTCACCGCAAGCACACGCTCGGCATCTCGGCGCGCACGACGATCGAGCGCAGCCGCTGGGGCATGGACTACGGCGTGAGCCGCGGCATGGTGGGCGATGCGGTGGAGCTTAGCTTCGAGCTGGAGGCGATGCGCAACGATTGAGGCGGTGGCGGCGGAGCCTGCGTCGGCGGCCGCCTCAGCCGCCGATGTAGGACATCTCGATCTTGCGCAGTGCGGCGGTCTCGGCGGTGCGGATCTCGGAGTAGCGATCCTCGCGCCCCTGCCACACCTGGGCGATGGCGGCGTCGATGCGGGCGTCGTCTGCGCCCTCGCGCAGCAGGGCGCGCAGGTCGTGGCCCTGCTGCGCGAACAGGCAGGTGTAGAGCTGGCCTTCGGTGGACAGGCGGATGCGGGTGCAGCTCGAGCAGAAGGCCTGGGTCACCGAGGAGATCACGCCGATCTCGCCGGCACCATCCTTGTAGCGCCAGCGTTCGGCGACCTCGCCCTCGTAGTTGGGGTCGATCGGCTCGAGCGGGAAGAGCCGGTCGATGCGCTCGACGACCTCGCGCGAGGGCAGCACCTCGTCCATCTTCCAGCCGTTGGAGGCGCCCACGTCCATGAACTCGATGAAGCGCAGGATGTGGCCGCTGTTGCGGAAGTGCGCGGCCATCGGCTCGATGTCGGTGTCGTTGGTGCCGCGCTTGACCACCATGTTGACCTTGATCGGGCCCAGGCCGACCGCCCTGGCCGCCTCGATGCCCTCGAGCACCTTCTCCACCGGGTAGTCGGCGTCGTTCATGCGCCGGAACAGGGCGTCGTCGAGCGCGTCCAGGCTCACGGTGACGCGGTGCAGGCCGGCGTCCTTGAGCCGGCGTGCGAGCTTGGGCAGCAGCACGCCGTTGGTGGTGAGGGTGATCTCGACCCCGTCGAGCGTGGCGAGCATGCCGATCAGGCGGTCGACGTCCTTGCGCAGCAGCGGCTCGCCGCCGGTGATGCGGATCTTGCGCACCCCGCGCGCGACGAACAGCCGCGCCACGCGCAGGATCTCCTCGAAGCTCAGCAGCTGGCGGCGCGGCAGGAAGGCGTAGTCGTCGCCGAAGACCTCGCGCGGCATGCAGTACACGCAGCGGAAGTTGCAGCGGTCGGTGACCGAGATGCGCAGGTCGCGCACGCTGCGCGCACGGCGGTCGAGCAGCGCCGCGCCAGGTGCCGGAACGAGCGCGGGGTCGGCGGGGGCGAGAGGGGACGCGGCCTGCTGGATCGGGATGACTTTCATGGTCGGCTGCGGCTGCGGGCTGAGGTTCGGGTTGCGGGATTATCGATTCGTGGACAGCGCGGTGCAAGGCGCGGTTCGCACGGGTGCGTTTCGCGTCTTGCGAGGCGCGTGCGGGATTCCACCGCCGCCTTCGCGCCTGCCGGCGCTCCTACGGCGCGAGCCGAGAAGGTTCCTGTAGGAGCGGCGCAAGCCGCGAATGGGGCTTCGAAGCGGCGATGGCGCGGATTCCAGGCGCCGTGTTCGCGCCTTGCGGCGCTCCTACAGGAACCATCGTACGTCCTGACGCCCTGTAGGAGCTGCGGCAGCTGCGAACCCGGCGGGCGTGGATCACGGGGCCTGCGGGGCGGGGTGTATCATTGCGCTCCCTGCCGCTCCGGCACCAGAAGAAAGATCAAATCCATGGCCGATCTCGTGCCACTGCCGGCGACGGCATTGCGCAAGCGCTGCGACCCCGCCTGCTTCAGCTTCGACACCACCGAATCCCTCGCCGACCACGCCGGCGATCTTGGCCAGGAGCGCGCCGTCGAGGCGATCCGCTTCGGCCTCGCGATGGGCCACACCGGCTATCACGTCTTCGTGCTCGGCGATGCCGGCAGCGGCAAGCACGCGACCACCTTCCGCCTGCTGCGCGAGCGTGCGGCGCGCGAGGACGTCCCGCCCGACCTGTGCTACCTGCACAACTTCGAAGAAGCCCTCAAGCCCAGGCTGCTGACCCTGCCCGCCGGGCGCGGCGCGGCACTGCGCACGCGCATGCAGACCTTCATCCGCGACCTCGGTCCGGCGCTCGGCGCCGCGCTCGACAGCGACGCGCACGTCGAGCGCGTCGAGTCGCTGCAGAGCGCGCACAAGGCGCGCGAGGAGGGGGCGCTGCGCGAGCTCGGCCAGGCCTGCAACGCGGAGGGCATCTCGCTGCTGCAGACCCCCGAGGGCTTCGTGTTCGCGCCCACCAAGGACGGCGAACCGCTGTCGCCCGAGGCCTTCGAGGCCTTGCCCGAGGACGAGCGCAAGGCCATCGAGGTGCGCATCGGCGAGTGGAGCGACCGCCTCGAAGACCTGCTCAACGACTTCCCCGGCTGGCGCAAGTCGGTGCGCGAGTCGATCGACCGCGCCGAGCGCGAGGTGCTCGGCCCCGCGGTCGCCCACCTGCTGCGCGAGGTGCGTGAGGCGCATGAGGACCTGCCTGCCGTGCTCGCCTTTCTCGATGCGGTCGAGCGCGACGTCATCGACAGCGCGGTGCGCGGCACCATGCTCGACGAGGAGGACGACGAGGCGCCCGAGCCCGAGGAGAACACGCGCTACCACCGCTACCAGGTCAAGCTGCTGGTGGACCACTCCGCCTCGCAGGGCGCGCCGGTGGTATTCGAGAACAACCCCGGCTACGGCAACCTCATCGGCCGCATCGAGCACGTCGTGCAGCAGGGCAACCAGGTCAGCCACTTCAACCTGATCCGCGCCGGTGCGCTGCACCGCGCCAACGGCGGCTACCTGGTGCTCGACGCCGAGCGCCTGCTGTCGCAGCCTTTCGCCTGGGAAGGCCTCAAGCGCAGCCTGCGCGCGGGCGAGATCCGCATCGAGCCGCCGGCCGAGGCGCAGGGCTGGAGCGGAGCGCTGACCCTGGAGCCCGAGGCGGTGCCGAGCGCGCTCAAGGTGGTGCTGATCGGCGACCGCGAGGTCTACTACCTGTTGATGGAGCACGACCCGGAGTTCGCCGACCTGTTCAAGGTGGCGGCCGACTTCAACGACGACATCCTGCGCACGCCCGAGAACGAGTGCGAGTACGCCCGCCTGATGGCGCTGCTCGCACGCGGCGCGAAGCTGCTGGCGGTCGAGCGCAGCGGCGTGGCGCGCCTGGTCGAGGAGGCCTCGCGCCTGGCCGAGGACTCCGGGCGGCTGTCGCTCAACACGCGCGCGCTCTCCGACCTGATGCGCGAGGCCGACTTCCACGCCCGCCAGAAGGGCCTTGCCGCCACGACGCGCGCCGAGGTCGAGGACGCGCTCGCCGCCCGCGCCCGGCGCGCCAACCGCTACCCGACCCGGGTGCTCGAGTCCATCCTCGACGGCACCACGCTGATCTCCACCACCGGCGAGCGCGCCGGGCAGATCAACGGCCTGGTGGTGATCGAGCTCGCCGGCGAGCACTTCGGCCACCCGGTGCGCATCACCGCGACCGTGCGCATGGGCGAGGGCGACGTGGTCGACATCGAGCGCGAGACCGAGCTCGGCGGCGCCATCCACTCCAAGGGCGTGCTGATCCTGTCGGCCTTCCTCGCCGCGCGCTACGCCCGCCACCAGCCGCTGTCGCTGTCGGCGAGCCTGGTGTTCGAGCAGTCCTACGCGCCGGTCGAGGGCGACTCGGCCTCGCTCGCCGAGTTGTGCGCGCTGCTGTCGGCGCTGACCCAGGTGCCGATCCAGCAGCGCTTCGCGATCACCGGCTCGGTGAACCAGTTCGGCGAGGTGCAGGTCATCGGCGGCGTGAACGAGAAGATCGAGGGCTTCTTCGACCTATGCAGCGCGCGCGGCCTGGACGGCACGCAGGGCGTGGTGATCCCGGCGGCGAGCATTCGCCACCTGATGCTGCGCGAGGACGTGGTGCAGGCCGCGGCCGAGGGCCGCTTCCACATCCACGCGGTGAAGACGGTGGACGAGGCGATGACGGTGCTGACCGGCGTCGAGGCCGGCGAGCCCGACGCCAAGGGCGTGATCCCCAAGGGCACGCTCAACCACAAGATCGCCACCGTGCTCGCCGAGATGACCGCGGCGCGCCACGCCTACTCGGACGCCGAGGGCGCCGCCGGCGCCCGCCAGCACCGCCGCCGGCACGGGGTGTGAGCCCGCGCCGGCGGGGTCGGCTTACGAGAACATGTCCTCGTAGATGGTCTGCGCCCAGTTGAAGTCCTGCGAGATCGTCGCAGGGGTGCGCTCGTTGTAGTCGATCTGGGTCTGCTCGATGATGCCCTGGGCGTTGAGCTTGTAGTCGAACTGCACCGAGATCCCCTCCTGCGGGGCGGTGTTCACCATCATGAAGCACAGGTTGTCCGGGAGCCTGTACTCGGGCTCCCGCCCGGCCTCGCGCTCGGAGATGTAGTAGGCGACGATGCGCGCGTGGCGGTTGGCGACGTGCCCGGCCTTGGGGTAGAAGCCGAACTGCGGCGACACGAAGCCGACCGCGTCGCCGATGACGAAGACCTCCTTGTCCGCGCGGTCGTGCAGGAAGAGCGGATCGACGTCGGCCCAGCCGCCGCTCGGGTTGCCTGCGCCGGGGCGCGGCACCAGGCCCGCCTTCCAGGCGAGGTCGCCGGCCTGGTGCGGGGCCATCAGGATCGCGTGCTGGAAGTCGAAGTCGCCCGCCTCGGTACGGATCCGGCGCTTGAACGGGTCGATCTCCTCGACGCGCGCGTCGGGCACGTAGGTGATGATGTCCTTGTACAGCTCCTCGAAGGTGGAACGGAAGCCCGGCCCGATCGGGCGCGCGCCGTCCTTGTGGTCGAGGATGTAGATGCGGCCCGGGATCTTCTTCTGCTTGAACATCGACGCGATCAGGCAGGCGCGCTCGTAGGGGCTGGGCGGGCAGCGCTGCGGCGGGGGCGGCAGGGTCATCACCAGGTCGCCGCCCTTGAAGGCGTGGAGCGCGTTCTTGAGGTGGAAGTGCTCGGCGCTGGGGATGTAGGCGGCGGGAAAGCGCGCCCGGGTGGCCTCGGCCATGCGGCGGTCGTTGCCGAACCAGGCCTCGTAGTTGTAGCGGATGCCGGGGGCGACGATCAGGTAGTCGTAGTGGAGGGCGCCGGCGGCGGTGATCACCCGCTTGCCCTCGCGCTCGATCTCGAGGATCTCGGTCTGGAGGAAGCGGTAGGCGTATTTCTCGGCCACGGCGAGGTAGTCGTGGGTGAGGTATTGGGTGTCCACCTGGTCGACCAGCCACTTGTTGCTCATCGGGCAGGAGAAGAACACCGGGTTGCGCTCCAGCAGCACGACCTCGAGCTGCGGGGCGAGCTGGCGCAGGTACTTGGCGGCAGTGACCCCGCCCCAGCCACCGCCGCAGATCACGACGCGGCGCTGCTTGCCGGCCGGCAGCAGGGTGTCGGTCGCGCGCCCGACCAGGAAGGGGAGCGTGGGCGCGGCGGCGCTGGCGGCGGACGGCGTGGATTGCGCCAGGGCGGGGCCGGCGACCGCTGCGGTGGCGAGCCCGCCGGCCGCGGCGAGGAAGCGCCGGCGTGGATTGGAGGATGGCTGGGTCATGGAGTCTCCCGACAGGTGAGCCGCCCCGGTGCGGGATGCCGCCGGGGCTTGATGAGCCGGGCGCGATGGCCCGGCGGGGCTTGGCGACGCGAGTCGCCGAGACGGACGGCCGATATGAAGATCGGCCGGATGCGTCCGTTCAGGCGGAGGGCTGCGCGGCCAGTCGTTCGAGCTGGCGGTCGTGCAGTCGTCCCAGGGCAAGCTGCGCGATTATCGCCCCTAGCAGCGCCATCAGCATGTCGGCCTGTGCGTCCCACGGGTCGCCCTGGGTGCCGAGGAACTCCACCGCACCGCCGCCCCAGAGCACCGCGGAGGCCCATTCGACCAGCTCGTACAGCGCGCTGATGCCGGTGCAGCTCAGGGTGAGCAGGGCGAACAGCCATTTTCCCGGGCGCAGCGGCGCGGTGCGCAGCAACAGCTCACGACCGAGGATGGCCGGGGTGACGCCCTGGAAGAAGTGGCCGAAGCGATCGTAGGGGTTGCGCGCGAGCTCGAACCAGTCCTGCACCACGAAGCCGACCGGCACCCGCGCGTAGGTGTAGGCGCCGCCGAGGATCAGGATCAGCGAGAAGAAGGCGATCAGGACGTAGGTGAGCGCGGTGAGCGGGAAGCGCCGCGCGCTCGCGAGCAGGATCGGCAGCGCGATCAGCACCGGTGCCACCTCTGCCCACCACACGCCGCGGTCGTAGGGGGCGATGCCCGAGGCGAGGAGGGCGGCGAGGACGAGGATCAGCAGGGCGAGGCGCAGGGTCATGGGGGCTCCCGGGGGGCCGACGTGGGGCTGGCGTTGGTGCGAGGCCGTGCGGACCCTTGGGGGTGATGCCGCGGGCGATCGCCTTGGCGCGTTATCCTGAGCCCTTGCGGACTTCCTCGCCAGTATGGCCCGCCTGTTCCGGTGCAGCGGCGGTGCAGGGCAAGCGAAACTTCACGCTCCACGGGAAGTCGTAGCAGCCCTATTCACGTGCAGGATCTCCGATGAATTACCGCCCCATCACGCTGGCCGCCTGTCTCCTGGCGGCGCTCTTCGCGCAGTTCGGCCCCGCAGCTGCGGCCGACGCCTCGCCCGCGCCCGTGGAGCCGATCGCCGCGCTCGATGTGCCGCGCTACATGGGCATCTGGTACGAGATCGCGCGTTATCCCAACTGGTTCCAGAAGAAGTGCGCGGGGGATTCGCGCGCCGACTACAGCCTGCTCGCGAGCGGCGAGGTGCGCGTGGTGAACCGCTGCCGCGAGGCCGACGGCAAGGTCTCGGAGGCGGTGGGCCTTGCGCGGCAGCTCGGTGCGGCGGACTCGCCGCGGCTGGAGGTGCGCTTCGCCCCAGCGTGGCTGTCCTTCCTGCCCATGGTGTGGGGTGACTACTGGGTGCTCGACCTCGACCCCGACTATCGCCTGGTGGCGGTCGGCGAGCCGAGCCGCGAGTACCTGTGGATCCTGTCGCGCACGCCGACGGTCGATGCGCGTGCCTACTCCGAACTGCTCGAGCGCCTCGCGGCGCGTGGCTTCGATGTCGACCGGCTGGTGCGCGGGGAGCAGGGCGGCGGCGGGTGACTGGCACCAAATTTGCTGTGGTAACCTCGGCAGGGTGTCGCCGTGCCGCCGTACGTCTTCCCGGCCGCCCACCCCGTCCCTGAAAGCCTTTCCGCCCCGATCCGCCATCGATGCTGCTCGCCTCGCTCGTCCTGCTCCCCTTCCTCGGCAGCGTGCTCGCCGCGCTGATGCCGCAGGACGCGCGCAACCGCGAGTCCTGGCTTGCCATCGGGGTGGCGGTGGCCGGGCTGGTGATCGGCGGGGCGCTCTTTCCGCAGATCGCCGCCGGCGAGGTCGTGCGCGCGGAGTTCGCCTGGCTGCCGGCGAAGGGGCTGGACTTCGTGCTTCGGGTCGACGGCCTGGCGTGGGTGTTCACCATGCTGGTGCTGGCGATCGGGCTGCTGGTGGTGCTGTACGCGCGCTACTACATGTCGCCGGAAGACCCGGTGCCGCGCTTCTTCGCCTTCCTGCTCGGCTTCATGGGCTCGATGCTGGGGGTGGTGCTGTCGGGCAACCTGGTGCAGCTGGTGGTGTTCTGGGAGCTCACCAGCCTCACCTCCTTCCTGCTCATCGGCTATTGGCACCACCGCGCCGACGCCCGCCGCGGCGCCCGCATGGCGTTCACGGTGACCGCCACCGGCGGCCTGTGCCTGCTCGCCGGCGTGCTGGTGCTCGGGCACATCGTCGGCAGCTACGATCTCGACGTGGTGCTCGCCGCCGGCGACCGCATCCGCGCCCACGACCTGTACCTGCCCGCGCTGGTGCTGATCGCGCTCGGCGCGCTCACCAAGAGCGCGCAGTTTCCTTTCCACTTCTGGTTGCCGCATGCGATGGCGGCGCCCACGCCGGTGTCGTCCTACCTGCACTCGGCCACCATGGTGAAGGCGGGGGTCTTCCTGCTCGTGCGCCTGTGGCCGGCGCTGGCCGGGACGCCGGAATGGACCTGGATCATCGGCGGTGCCGGGGTGTGCACCCTGCTGATCGGCGCCTTCGTGGCCATCTTCCAGCACGATCTCAAGGGCCTGCTGGCCTACTCCACGATCAGCCACCTCGGCCTCATCACGGTGCTGATCGGCATCGGCACGCCGCTGGCGATCGTCGCGGCGATCTTCCACATCCTCAACCACGCCACCTTCAAGGCCTCGCTCTTCATGGCCGCGGGCATCATCGACCACGAAACCGGCACCCGCGACCTGCGCCTGCTGCGCGGCCTGCGCCACAAGCTGCCGATCACCGCGACGCTGGCCATCGTGGCCAGCGCGGCGATGGCGGGGGTGCCGCTGCTGAACGGCTTCCTGTCCAAGGAGATGTTCTTCGCCGAGACGCTCCACGTGGGCGGCGACCGTAACTGGTGGATGTCCTACGCTGCCGTGGCGATGGGCATGTTCAGCGTGGCCTACTCGCTGCGCTTCATCTCGGTCTTCTTCGGCGCGCCCGCGCAGGGTCTGCCGCGCGATCCGCACGAGCCGCCGCGCTGGATGCGCTTCCCGGTCGAGCTGCTGGTGCTGGCCTGCCTGGTGGTGGGGGTCGCGCCCGGCGTGAGCATCGAGCCGCTGCTCCACCTGGCGGTGGTCGCCACCCTGGGCGAGGCGGCGCCCGCCTACGACCTGGCGGTGTGGCACGGCTTCAACCTGCCGCTGGCGATGAGCGTGTGCGCGCTCGTGGGCGGCGTGGCGCTGTACGGGGTGCTGCGCCGCCACTTCGACCTGGCGCAGCGCGAGCGCGTGCCGCTGATCCACCGCCTCAACGGCGCGCAGGCCTACGAGACCACGATGCTGCAGATCACCCGCGGGGCGGAGTGGCTGCTGCGCCGCGTCGGCACGCGCCGGCTGCAGCCGCAGCTGATGCTGATGATGGTGGCGCTGCTGCTCGTCCCGCCCCTGCTGGCGGGGGTGCCGCCGGCGTGGACGGCGATCGCGCTGCAGGGCTTCGATCCGATCTTCGCCGGCATGTGGCTGATCGGGGCCGGCTGCGCGCTGGCCGGCGCCTGGATGGCGAAGTACCACCGCCTGGCCGCGCTCGCGCTGATCGGTGGCACCGGCATCGTCACCGCGGCGACCTTCCTGTGGCTGTCGGCGCCCGACCTCGCGCTGACCCAGCTGATGGTGGAGACGGTGACCACGGTGCTGATCCTGCTCGGCTTGCGCTGGCTGCCACCGCGGATCGAGTCGATCACGGGCCCGGCGCAACCGGCTTGGCAGGTGTGGACGCGGCGAACGCGCGACCTCGCGCTCGCCGTCGGCGGAGGCCTCGCGCTGGCGGCGCTGACCTATGCGGTGCTGGTGCACCCGGCCTCGGACACGATCGCCGACTTCTTCCTGCTCAATGCCCTGAGCGGCGGCGGGGGCAGCAACGTGGTGAACGTGCTGCTGGTGGACTTCCGCAACTTCGACACCCTGGGCGAGATCACCGTGCTCGCCATCGTCGCGCTCACCGTGTATGCGCTGCTGCGCCGTTTCCGCCCTGCGCCCGAGAGCGCCGGCATCCCGCCGCAGCAGCGCTTCGAGGGCGACCCGGCGAGCCGCCAGAACCCCGCCGAGCAGGCCGACAGCGGTTACCTCATGGTGCCGGGCATCTACCTGCGCCTGCTGCTGCCCTTCATGGGCGTGATCGCGGTGTATTTCTTCATGCGCGGGCACAACCTGCCGGGCGGCGGCTTCGTCGCCGGGCTGATCTTCGCGGTGGCGATCCTGGTGCAGTACATGCTTGCCGGCACGGTGTGGGTGGAGAGCCACCTGCATCTGCGCCCGCATCGCTGGCTCGGCTTCGGCCTCTTGCTGGCCTGCGCCACCGGACTGGTGGCGTGGTGGTTCGGGCATCCCTTCCTCACCACCCACACCGCGCACGTGGATTGGCCGCTGGTGGGCGAGCTGCACCTGCCGAGCGCCTTCGTGTTCGACCTCGGGGTGTTCGCGGTGGTGGTGGGAACCACGATGCTGATGCTGGTGGCGCTCGCGCACCAGTCGCTGCGCGCGCACCGCCACCCGGGAGAGGAACTGTCGGCGGATGGGCCGGGTGGCGCGGACGGGAGGAGAGGCTGATGGAACTGGTACTGGCGATCTCCGTCGGCGTGGTGTTCGGCGCCGGGATCTGGCTGATCCTGCGCCCGCGAACCTTCCAGCTCATCACCGGGCTGCTGCTGATGTCCTACGCGGTCAACCTGTTCATCTTCGCGATGGGCCGGCTGTCGGTGGACAAGCCGCCGATCACGCCCACGCCCGCCATCGATCCCGCACAGTTCGCCGACCCGCTGCCGCAGGGCCTGGTGCTCACCGCGATCGTGATCGGCTTCGCCACCACCGCACTCTATCTGGTGATGATGATCGGCGCGCGCGGGCTGTCGGGCAGCGACCACGTCGACGGTGAGGAGCCGCGCGAATGACTTCGCTGCCCTGGCTGAACCACCTGATCATCGTGCCCGTGCTGCTGCCGCTGGTCGTCGGCGCGTTGATGATCCCGATCAACCAGGCGCGCCACGGCCTCAAGTTTGCCCTCGGCCTCTCCAGCGGGGTGCTGCTGTGGGCGGTCGCGGTCGCGCTGCTGGTGCTCGCCGACAGCGGGCATTGGCCGGGCGGCATCGGCGTGTATCTGGCCGCCAACTGGGCGGCGCCCTTCGGCATCGCCCTGGTCGCCGACCGCCTCTCCGCGCTCATGCTGGTGCTCACCGCGACCATCGCGCTCGCCGTGCTGGTGTTCTCGGCGCGGCGCTGGGACCGCGTCGGGGTGGGCTTCCACTCGCTGTTCCAGTTCCTGCTGATGGGGCTCAACGGCGCCTTCCTGACCAACGACCTGTTCAATCTCTTCGTGTTCTTCGAGGTCATGCTGGCCGCGTCCTACGGCCTCGTGCTGCACGGCTACAACCTGCGCCGCATCCAGGCCGGCATGCAGTACATCGCGGTGAACCTGGTGGCCTCGCTGCTGTTCCTGATCGGGGTGTCGCTGATCTATGCCGCCTCGGGCACGCTCAACATCGCTGACCTCGGCGCGCGGGTGGCCCTGCTCGGCGCGCAGGACGCGTGGCTGCTGCAGATCGGCGCGGTGGTGCTGGCGCTCGCCTTCCTCACCAAGGGCGCGATGTGGCCGCTCGGCTTCTGGCTGCCCACGACCTATGCCTCGGCCTCGGCGCCGGTGGGGGCGATGCTCGTGCTGATGACCAAGGTGGGCGTGTATGCGGTGCTGCGCGTGTGGCTGGCGGTCTTCGGCGAGGGTGCGGGCGCTGCGGAGGGCTTCGGCTTCACCGCGCTGGCCCTCGGTGGCATGGCGACCCTGCTGTTCGGCGCGATCGGCATGCTGGCGAGCCAGGACGGCGGGCGCATGGCGGGCTACGGTGCGATCGTCTCGTCGGGCACGCTGCTGGCAGTGGTCGGGCATTCCGGGGGGGCAGTGCTGGCCTCGGGGCTCTACTACCTGCTCGGTTCCACGCTGGCGATGGCGGCCTTCATGCTGCTGATCGAGCTCACCGAGCGCATCCGTCCGCCCGGTGCGGCCCTGCTCGCGATCACGATGGAGGCCTTCGCGATCGAGGACAAGCCGGAGGATCCGGTCGGCGTCGGCATCCCTGGCACGCTCGCCTTCCTCGGCCTGAGCTTCGCCGCGTGCGCGCTGGTGATCGCCGGCATGCCGCCACTGTCGGGTTTCGTTGCCAAGTTCAGCCTCTTCCACGCCCTGCTCGCCGCCGCACCCGAGGGGGCGCCGGCGACCACCTGGATGCTGATCGGGCTGATGATCCTCGGCGGCCTCGCGGCGATCATCGCGTTGATGCGCCTGGGCGTGCGCATCTTCTGGGCCGCGGGCGCGGTGACGCCGCCGCGGCTGCAGTTCTCCGAGGCGGCGCCGGTGGGCGCGCTGGTGCTGCTGTGCGTGCTGCTGACGGTGCAGGCGGGCGCGGTGTTCGACTACCTCGGGCGTACCACCGCGGGCCTGCTGCGCAGCGGCGACTACGCCGCGCGCGTGCTCGGCGAGCCCCCCGTGCTGCGCGCGCCGGGCGCGGAGGAGGGTGCGCGATGAGACGCTGGCTGCCTTCGCCGCTGCTGTCGGCGAGCCTGCTGCTGATGTGGCTGATGCTCAACCAGACGCTGGAGCCGGCCTACTGGCTGCTCGGCGGCGTGCTCGGCGTGCTCGCGCCGTTGCTGTCGCGGCCGCTGCAGCCGCACGGCCACGCCCGCATCCGGCGCCCGCTGGCGCTTTTCCGGCTGTTGTGGATGGCGGCGATCGAGATCGTCCGCTCCTGCTTC
>Ga0268298_10002997_pt1 | contig 17792 bp, 10 predicted proteins | sample WWTPWeurt_MetaG_FD_194462 | JGI IMG/M metagenome (GOLD analysis project Ga0268298, IMG submission 194462) | Activated sludge microbial communities from WWTP in Nijmegen, Gelderland, Netherland - WWTP Weurt | ecosystem: Engineered > WWTP > Aerobic digester > Activated sludge | place...
ACCGGCCCGCCGAAGAACACCGGCTGCCCGGCCAGCTCGTCGGACTCGAGCTGCAACTCGACACGCTCGAACAGGTTCTTCACCGTGATGTCGATGGGCTTGTTGATCACCAGGCCCAGGGCCCCGTTCTCGGTGTGCTCGCACAGGTAGACCACCGAGCCGGCGAAGGTGTCGTCGGCCATGCCCGGCATGGCAATCAGGAACTGATTGGTCAGGTTGATCCGGGCCGCGGGCATGCGCGAATTCTAATGATCCGCCACACTCGCACCCATGTCGAAATCGGTTGATCGAGCACTGGTCTGGTTCCGTCGCGACCTGCGCACGGACGACCATGCCGCCCTGCACCACGCGCTGAGGCATGCGCGCCGGGTGTGGTGCGCATTCGTCTTCGACGACGACATCCTCGCGGGCCTGCCGCGCGCCGATCGCCGGGTGGAGTTCATCCGCGACAGCCTGGTCGACCTGGATCGGCAACTGCGCAGCCTGGGCCTGGCCCATGGCGTGCCCGACACCGGGCTGCTGGTGCGCCAGGGGCCGGCCACCGCGGCGCTGCCCACCCTGGCCCGAGAGCTGGGCGTGCAGGCGGTGTACGCCAACCACGACGATGAGCCCGCCGCGCTGGCCCGCGATGCACAGGTGCGAGGTGCCCTGGCCGGCCAGGGCATCGTGCTGCACACCAGCAAGGACCATGTGGTGTTCGAGCGCAGCGAGCTGCTCACCGCCAGCGGCAGCCCCTACAGCGTGTTCACGCCCTACAAGAATGCCTGGCTGAAGAAACTTCAGCCGGGCGATCTGCATCCGCATCCGGTGGCGCCGCACGCCGATGCGCTGGCGCCTCTGGCCACGTCCGACGGCGTGCCGTCGCTCGAGTCGATCGGCTTCGAGCGCACCAACCTGCATGCGCTGAAGATGCCCACCGGCTCCACCGGCGCCCACGAGCTGCTCGACGACTTCCTCGACCGCATCGACCGCTACGACACGCAGCGCGACTTTCCGGCCATCAAGGGGCCGAGCTACCTGTCGACCCACCTGCGCTTCGGCACGGTCTCGATCCGTCGTGTGGCCCGCGAAGCCTGGCAGCGGATGCAGGCGGGTTCGAAAGGCGCCGAGGTCTGGCTGTCGGAGCTGATCTGGCGCGACTTCTACCACCAGATCCTGCATCACCACCCGCGCGTGGTCGACCACGCCTTCCGGCCCGAGTACGACGCCATCCGCTGGGAGCATGGCAAGCAGGCCGAGGCGTGGTTTGCCGCCTGGTGCGAAGGCCGCACCGGCTATCCCATCGTCGATGCCGCGATGCGCCAGCTGGCCCAGACCGGCTACATGCACAACCGGCTGCGCATGATCGTGGCCAGCTTCCTCACCAAGGACCTGGGCCTGTCGTGGCAACGCGGCGAAGCCTGGTTCGCACTGCACCTCAACGACTTCGACCTCGCGGCCAACAACGGCGGATGGCAATGGGCCGCGTCGACCGGCTGCGACGCCCAGCCCTATTTCCGCATCTTCAATCCGGTGGCGCAGAGCGAGCGCTTCGACGCCAGTGGGCGCTTCATCCGCCGCTACCTGCCCGAGCTGGCCTCGCTGAACGACACACTGATCCATGCCCCCTGGCTGGCCCGCGAGTTGGATCTGGCCGCCGCCGGCATCACGCTGGGCAAGAGCTATCCGCTGCCGGTGGTCGACCATGCGCAGGCCCGGCTGCGCACGCTGGAGCGCTACGCGGTGGTCAAGGCCCGGGACTGAGGTGCTGGAGTGGGCCCGGGGCGTGAGGTCCGAGCGAGCGGCCCGGGTGGATCAGAACAGCTCGACGTCGCCGCTCTTGCCCACTTCGACGCCTTCGCCGTCGGCCAGCAGATCGGCATGGTTGCACACCTGGTTGCGCCCATGGCCCTTGGCCCAGTACACCGCCTTGTCGGCCCGTGCGAAAGCGATCGACGGCGTGTCGCCCGGCTGCACCGCGGCATAGCCCACCGAGATGGTGATGCTGCCGACCTGCGGGAACTTGTAGCCCTGCACATTGGCGCGCAGCCGCTCGAACCCGACACGCGCCGCCTCGTCGGAGCCGCAGCGCATCAGCACCACGAACTCCTCGCCGCCGAATCGGTACAGGCGGTCGTGGAAGCGGAAGTTCGAGCGCATCAGCCGCGACAGCAGCAGCAGCACCTCGTCGCCGATGAGGTGGCCGTGGACATCGTTGACCTTCTTGAAGTGGTCGATGTCGATGACGCCGATGTAGTAGCCGCCAAAGGCCGGCAGCTGCCGCCGCTCGAGCTCCGCGGCCGTGGCCGTGGCCGTGGCCGTGGCCGTGGCGGTGGCGCTGCCTGAACGGCCGACAGCGGCCGAGACCTTGTAGAACGACTCGTCGAAGGTCTTGCGGTTGAGCAGGCCGGTGAGGTTGTCACGCTCGCTGTAGTCGAGCAGGCCCTGGAAATTGCGATAGATGCGCAGGATGCTCTGCACCAGGCGCACATGCTCGGGGTTGATGGCCACGACGGTCTCGATCTCGACCACCCCCACCACCTCGCGATCCGTGGCCAGCGCAAACCAGGTGGTCACCCCCTCGTCGATGTGCACCAGCGGCCCGTCTTCCGCCAGTGCCGCGCGCCGCAGCGGAAAGGCGTCGACGCTGGGCAGCTCGTCGAGCTCGACCCATAGCGCGTCGGCCTGCGGCGCCGGGTCGCCCGTGCTCAATCGCGCGCGGGTCAGCCAGCGGCGGGAGTCTTCGTCTCCGACGCATCGATGGATCGACACGCACCGAGGCCGCAGCAGGTCGCGGATCGCCGTGGCCAACGTGGTGTCGAGGACATCGCGGTCTCGGAACCCGGTGAGCTGCGCGAGATGATCGGCCAACAGCGACATGACAACAGCCTGCGTCGACTCGGGGAGGGCCGATCGTCTGGATGGATCTCAGTGGGCGGGAACCCGGCCGGCGAAGCCTGCCACCAGGGCCAGCAGGTCGTCCTCGACGTACGGCTTGCCGAGGTAGTGCTGCACGCCCAGTTCCATTGCATAGTCGCGGTGCTTCTGCGCAATGCGGGAGGTGATCATGATGACCGGCAGGCGCGCCAGACGGGCGTCTGCACGCATGTTGCGCACCAGGTCGAAACCATCCATGCGCGGCATCTCGATGTCGGTCAGCACGGCCACCGGCAACTCGTCGGCCAGCATCTCCAGGCCTTCCAGGCCATCCTTGGCCACCGCCACGCGGTAGCCTTCGCGGGCCAGCAGCCGCTGGGTGACGCGACGCACGGTGAGCGAGTCGTCCACCACCAGCACCAGGGGCGCCAGCGGCTCGACGGCGTCGCGATGCTCGGCCACGCGCTGGCGCTCGGCACTGAGCGCGGCCAGCGTGGCGGCGCGCGCGCCCTGCCCGTACAGGGCAGCCAGGGCCACCGGGTTGTAGATCAGCGCCGGCGCACCCGAAGGCAGCAGGGTCATGCCGGCCAGTCCTGGCAATCTCGACAGCTGGGGCCCGAGGTGCTTGACCACCACTTCCTGATTGCCGAGCACTTCGTCCACGTGCAGCACGATGCGCTGGGCGGCACTGCGGATCACCACCACCGGCACAGTGCGCCCGGATGACGCACCGAAGGGCGTGCCTTGCAGCAGCGAGCCCAGCCAGTAGAACGGCAGTTCGGCGTCGCCGTGCGGGTAGGTGCCCCGCTCGTACAGCGCCTGCAACTGGCCACTGGGCAGACGCCGGACGATTTCAATCAGCGCCGAGGGCACGGCCACCGTGAGGCCCGCGCAGCGCATCAGCACCACCTGCGTGACCGCCGTGGTCAACGGCAGCACCAGTTTGAAGCTGGTGCCGCGGCCTTCGGCCGTGGCGGTCTCGATGCGGCCGCCCATGGCGTTGACATCGGCGCGCACCACGTCCATGCCCACCCCTCGGCCAGCCAGGCCCGTCACCTGGTCTGCGGTGCTGAACCCGGACTGGAAGATCAGCGCGGCCAGCTCGGCCTCGGTGGGTTGCGAATCGGCCGCCAGCCGGCCCATCGCCACCGCACGGTCGCGGATGCGTTGGAGATGCAGGCCGCCGCCGTCGTCGCGCACATCGACCGCGACTTCATTGCCTTCCTGCGACACCGCCATGGTGATGGTGCCGACGCCGTTCTTGCCCAGCACGGCGCGGTCGGCCGGCGATTCGATGCCATGGACGACCGCATTGCGCAACAGGTGCTCGAATGCGCCCGTCATCCGGTCGAGCACGCCGCGGTCGATCTCGATCGTCCCACCGTTGATGTCCAGCCGAACCTGCTTGCCGGTCTCCTTGGCGGCCTGGCGAACCACGCGGTACAGGCGCTCCGACAAGCTGTCGAACTCGACCATGCGCGTGCGCAGCAGGTCGTCCTGCAGATCGCGCGTGAGGCGCGCCTGCTGGGCCAGGTCGTCTTCCGCCGACTGCAGCGTGCGCTGCAATCCGCGCTGCACCGTGGCCACGTCGTTGACCGACTCGGCCATCATGCGGGTCAGCTCCTGGAAGCGGGTGAACCGGTCCATTTCCAGGGGATCGAACTGCAGTGCAGCAGCGCGCGCCGCCTCGAGCCGGGTGCCGATCTGGGTCTCGGCCTGCAGTTCGATGTCGCGCAGCTGGGCACGCAGGCGTTCGAGGTTTTCGGTCAGGTCGCCGACCGCCCCCTTCATCTGGCCCATGTCGGCCTCGATCCGGGCCCGGGTGATGCTGACCTCGCCGGCATGGTTGACCAGCCGATCGAGCAACGGGGCGCGCACCCGCACCGCGGCGCCGCTGGCCGCGGGTTGCGAGGCGGGAGCGGCATCGATCCCGTCGGAGGGTGTCGCCCCGCTGACGAACCGCGACCATTCGATGCCCGCATTGACGCGCCGCGACGGCAGCTCGGGACCGACGGTGGCGGGCGCATCGGGCTCGGGCTCGCTGGCTGCAGGCGGTGCCGCCGTCACCAGGACCGGAGCCGATGTACCCAGATCGGCACCGGCCGCCTGCACACCGGCCACGGACGCCGCAAGCGCCGACGCCGCAGGCACCTCGGTCTCGCCGCCGTGCAAGGACTGGAACCGCGCCTCCAGGTCATCTGCATGCGACACCAGGCGATCGATGTCGGCCGGCGTGGCCGTGCCGGCGGCCAGCAACTGCTCGACCGCACTCTCCAGGCGGTGCGCCATCTCACCCAGCCGCATCGCACCCGCCAGGCGCGCACTGCCCTTCAGTGTGTGCAGGGTGCGCATGCAACCGGATGCCGCCGTGCTGTCGTCGGGCCTGGCCGCCCAGTCGCGCAGCCGCGCCTGGAGCTGTGGAATGAGCTCGCCACCCTCTTCGGCAAAGATGTCGAACAGTTCGGCATCCACCGCATCGATGGCGTCGATGTCGTCGTCCACGCCCGCCGACTCTGCCGGCCGGGCGGCGCCGGGCCGGTGCACCGACGTCTCTGACAACGCTTCAAACGAGGTGAGCGCAGGCATGCCGACCTGGCCGAACACCTCCTCCACCTCTGCGGGCACCGCACTGCTCGTGGACAGCGCCGGAAGTGAATCGTCTTCAGTCGTGACGGGCGCGGGCTCATCGACAACCGCGCTGCCAGGCAACGGCTGCTCTGCCTCAACCAGACCGACAACCTCGTCAGGATCGGCAAGACCGGCCACATCGATGACATCCGCCGCGCCGGCGGCCGCCAACACATCTGACGCGTCGGAAGCCTCCAGAACATCGGTCGCATCGGCCGCAGCGGCAACGTCGGCTTCGTCGGCAACGTCGAGTACCTCGGCCGCGTCGGCGGCGTCCAGAGCGTCTGCCGCGGTCAAGACGTCGGCCATCGGCGCGGGCGCATGCTCGATCTCTGCCAGTCCGCGCAGCACCTCGCCGTCCGGCTCGCGCAGGAATCCGGCCGCAAACTGGTGCAGCAGGCGACGGATGTCCTCGGCGGCACGGCCGAACAGCTCGGCATCGGCCTCGCGGCCCTCGACCCGCGCGTTCGAGCGCATCAGCGCATGTTCGAGCGAACGTGCCAGTTGGGACAGCGCGGCAAAACCGACGGTTCCGGAGCTTCCCGCCAACGAATGAGCCAGCGCCACCGGCGTGTCGCCGGCAGGTCGGTGCAACTCGTGCCGCCACTCGGCCAGCTCGGTGGACAAGCGACGCGACAGCTCATCGGCCTCGTTGAGGTAGATGTTGAACAGCGGAATGCTGACGCGCAGGTCGCCGATGACCTTGGTCTGCTCATCGTCGGCGTCGGCGTCGGCGTGATTGCTGTCGTCGCCGTCGTCGGGCCGGGCATGGCTCGTCGGCGCTGCAGGCACCGGATCGTGCACCGGATCGTGCGCCAGGGGCAGCGTGGCGTCTTCGTCGTCCTGCCGGGCCGCTGCAGGGGATTCGATCGTCGCCAACGACGCATCGGAGTCGGCGCCGGACAGCAGGGCCGACACATCGGTCAGTCGCAGCGTCTCATCGTCGGCAACGGCGCGCGGCGTGCCCGGCCGGGGCTCGATCTGGGTGACGGGAAAGGCGGCGACCGGGCCAGGCGCGGGCCCGAGTTGCAGGGCGTCCCACGCCTCTGGCCCCAGCTCGACGGCCTCGACCGACTCCACCACCTCGGGTGCAGGCGCCCATGACGACGGCACAGGCGGGGGCTCGGCGGGTTCGACGCCGGTCGGTGCGGCCAGGCTCAGGTCCAACGCATCCAGATCGAGCGAGAACTCCGGCTCAACCTGGGCCCCTTGGGTGGGCTGCAGGTCGCCTGGCCCTGCCTGAGCGTCCGGTGCCTGGGCGGCCCCGGGCGCCTCGTCGGCCCCATCGCCGGACGTCGGCGCGGACGGCGCGCCCAGGTCGAGATCAAAGTCGAGGTCGAACGCACCGATCGCCGGGGAAGGCGCCTCGGCAGCGACGCGTTCAGCCGGGGTGGCGGCTTGCCCGAAAGGCGCTTCGCCCAGATCCGGGAGTTCGATCAAGCCTTGGGCCAGCTCTGGCCCCTGCACCGGGCCGGGCATCGGCGCGGTGGAAGACAGGTCGAGGGTGAGGTCGAGGTCGGCCGAGTCGGGCAGGCCCTTCACCCGATCGGTCAGCAAGGGAATGCTCGCCGACGCGTCCGGCGGGTGCGGGCCCGTCATGCGCCCGAACGGCAACGTCTCGTCGGCCCACGCTGCCCGATCGAGCGCCTCGTCGGGCGCGCCCGGTGCAAACCGCGGCACCTCGACACCCCCGCGAGAGGCCGGCTCGAGGATCAGGTCGAACTCTGGCGCGTCGCCAGGCGCCGCCGGCGGCGCCGCCTCGGCAGACACAGGTACCGTCTCGATGACGTCGCCCGAAGCGGCCGGCAGGCCCGCCGACGGATCGGACCCGACCGCGGGCCCGGCGGGCATGGATGGCGGCAACGCCTGCTCGACGCGAGGCGCCTCGGTGGCGGTGGCCAGCGCCACGCGCCGGCCTTCCAGGCGCAAGGCATCGGCGGATTCGATCACCGGTTGCGGGCCGAATGCCGAGACATCCCCGGCCTCGATCGCTGACACCCAACGGTCGAAATAATCCAAGGCGTCGTGGGTGAAGCCGCGCAGATCGCTGTCGGCAGGCGCCGACTCGGCCAGCCGTGCGTTGTAGAGCTGCTCGCAGGCCCAGGCGGCTTCGCCGAAGTCCTTCAGTCCGACCATGCGCGAACTGCCCTTGAGCGTGTGGAACGCGCGACGCACCACAGTCATCGCCGCCAGATCGGCAGGCTGCTCACGAAGCTCGGTCAGGCCCTCGAGTGCACCCGCGATCACCTCGCGCGCCTCCTCGAGGAAGATCTCGCGCATCTCGGCGTCGTCTTCCAGGCCGGTCTGGCCCGGCGCGGCCGGCGGCCCCGCAGGCGGAATCGGGCGCGGTGGCTCGAGGGGCTCGAGCCCCACCGGCTCCTGGGTCGATTGGACGAACTCGTGGATCGACTCGGCAAGCTGGCGCCGCGCCTGGTCCTCGGCCTCGGTCCCGTCGGCGTTCGCCAGTGTCGACTGTGCCTTGTTGACCACTTCGGCCAAGGCCTGGTGGTCGGCCGCGCGGGCCTGTTGCGACAGGCGCTCGAGGTCGCGCCCCAGCGATTGCAGATCGGCCTCTGAATCCGTGGCCACGCGCGCGATCTGCTGGGCCTGTTCGACCAGCTGCGGCTTCTCGGCCTCGCCGCTGTCGAGCGCGGCAAACCCGCTGGGCCGGTCGGCCAGCGTCATCGCGGCCTTCAGCTGCCCGGCCTCAGGATCGAAGTGGAACAGCGAGCGCGCCATCTGGGGCTGCACGCTCACCATGTCGATCAGGAAACTCAGTGCGCCCAGGTTGTCGGCCAGTCGATCGAAGGTGCCCGCCTGGATGGCGCGCTCGGGGTCGACCTCGGTGGTGGCCAAGGCATCGACATCGTCGCGCATGCGCAGCACGGCTTGCGAGGCATGGTCCAGGTCGAGCAGCGACAACACGCCGCGCATCGCCGACAGTTGCTGCGGCACCGGGATCAGCAGGCTGCGATCGCTCGGGTTCCGGAAGTACTGGTCGATCTGCTTCTCGACCTCGGACAGCGCGGCGCGAAGCTCCTGAACCACGTTGCCCATGGTCTGCCGATCCGACACCCGCCGGTACAGATCCTCCATCCAGATCTCGAGCGCACCGGGAGGCTTGCCCTGGCGCACATCGTCCAGGCGCTGGGCGAGCCGCTCCACGCGTTGCGCCATCTCGGGATGGTCGAAGTCCAGGTCTTCGAGCGAGGCTTCGACGTACAGCAAGGCGGTGGCCACTTCCATGGCCATCGGCGCCGCCGGCTCGGCCCCGGACGTCACACAGGCCTGCACGGCCGCCTGGAGCGCCTGGGTCAGCTGGTTGCCCACCGGATACAGCCGGTTGAGCGAGTCGCCCACCAGCGCGAAGGGCTCAGCCAATCCCGGCAGGCGCGCCAGCTCACCGCCCGCGACGGCCGACCAGACCTCCTTGGCAGCCGCCAGTCGCTTGCGCGCCAACGCAACCGTGGCGGGATCGAACCGGCCCAGGGCCGCGGTCTCGTAGTCGACCGGCTCCTCCTCCGCGAGGGAATAGGCCTGGCGCACATCGGCCAGCCGCGGGCCAGCGGGGCATTCAGCCGACACCCGGGCCTGGCCGCAGAAGAACAGCAGATCCTGGGCCAGACGCTCGGAGGCCTGCCCCCCGTCACCGGCGCGCAACTGCGCCAGCAGGCGCGAGGCCACTCGCTTGGCGTGGACATCGAACCTGATCTGGCCGGCTTCCACCCCTTCGAGAAATGCCGAGGCCAGGCACCACAACGTGGCCAGATGACCCTGGCTGCCGACGCCCAGCGACGAACACAGCTGCGACAGTCGCCCCAGCGCACCGGGCTTGCCCCTCAAGGCACCCAGCATCTCGCTCTCGAACCGGTCGACCGATCCGCCATCGGCCGCATGGGCCGCCAGAGGCGCGTCGACTGACAGGGCGGGTACGCCGATCCACTGAAAGTCGATCGGCCACAGGTCGGCCGGATGCACACGCGCGGCACCGGCCAGCTCCTGCAGCGCCCGGTATTGCGGGAACAGCGAGAGCGGTGAAACCTTCTTGCCGGCCAGGCGACGGGCCAGGAAGTCGAGCACCGCGAACGAGCCCTGCTCGATGGCCTGAAGCGTGCCGGCACTGGCCAGCGAACGCTTGCTCGCCATCCGCTGCACAACGGCCTCGGCCGCGCGCAAGGGATGCGCCGCCACGCCCATGCCGACCAGTTCGAGGGCGCCCACGCTCTGGTGGATCTGTGCCCTCACCTGACGCAGGGTGGTCGCGTCCACGCCGTCCAGGTCCGATCCGGAGACCGCCTCCGACTCGCGCAGATAACGGCGCAGGTTCTTGTGGGCCGACTCCAGCGACCGGCGCACCTCGTCGGCCACCCAGGCCAGCGTGCTCAGGTCGTCGTTGGGTACGGTCTTGGCGGTGGTGGCCATGATGACGACAGTTGCGGGCTCAGCTGATCTTGAAACGCGCCACCGACTGGCGCAGTTCCTCGGCCGACCGGGACAGTTCGCGCACCATCTGGGCGGTCGAGCGGGTGCCTTCGCCGGTCTGCTCGGTCACGGCAAAGATGTGCTGGATGTTGGCAGCCACCACGTTGGCCGATTCGGCTTCCTGCAGGGCCTGTGCCGAGATTCGTTCGATCAGGTCGGCCAGTTGCCGCGTCACGCGGTCGATGTCGCCCAGTGCGGCGCCGGCCGCGTCGGACAGTCGTGCCCCGTCCACCACGCCCTGCGTGGAACGTGCCATGGCGGACACCGCATCCTGCGTATCGGTCTGAATGGTCTTGACCAGCGCCGAGATCTGCCGCGTGGCATCGGCGGAGCGTTCGGCCAGCCGCTGCACTTCCTCGGCCACCACCGAGAAGCCGCGACCGGCATCGCCGGCCGAGGCGGCCTGGATGGCGGCGTTCAGGGCCAGCACGTTGGTCTGCTCGGTAATGTCCGAGATGAGTTCGGTGATTTCGCCGATCTCCTGTGACGACTCGCCCAGCCGCTTGATGCGCTTGGAGGTCTCCTGGATCTGGTCGCGGATGGCGTTCATGCCGCCGATCGAGTTCTGCACCGCGGTCAGGCCGGTCTCGGCCGCCTGCAGCGACTGGCGCGCCACCTGGGCCGATTGCTGCGCCTGCGCCGACACGGTGTTGATCCGGCTGGCCATCTGCAGCACCGACTCGCCGGTCTCACGGATCTCTCGCAACTGTTCATCCGAGGCGGCGAGAAGCTCGGTGGAGGTGTTCTCGACCTGCTGCGTGGTCTCGGTCACCCGGCCCACCGTCGATTGCACCTGCGACACCAGGGTGCGCAGCTCTTCCACCGTGTAGTTCACCGAGTCGGCAATGGCACCGGTGATGTCCTCGGTCACCGTGGCCTGTTGCGTGAGGTCGCCCTCGGCCACCGACTGCAGCTCGTTCATCAGCCGCAGAATGGCCGCCTGGTTGGCATCGTTGACCCGCTTGGCCTCGAGCTCCTGGCGCTCGGCCTCGAGCCGCTGCGATTCGGCCAGCATGGCGCGCTGGCGCTGGTCCTGCACATACAGGCGCAGGAAGCCCCAGCCTCCGGCCACCAGCATGGCCACGGCGAGCAGCATGCCCAGCAGGTGCACGATGCGGAAGCCGCCGGCCTGGGTGAGCTGCTCCTGCACGCCTTCGAGGCCCTTGCGCAGCGGCTCGCTGTCGCGCAACACCACCACCTGGGCCTCACGCGCGGTCACCAGGCCCTGCAGGTTGCCGAGAATGGCGCCGGCCTGGGTGCGGGTCTGCTCATACTGCTTGATCAGCTGCTGCAGGCGCTCCTTGGTCTGCGCGTCCTTGGTGCCCGGCAGCCGCAGTTCGGGGTTGCCGTTGTTCACGCCTTCGGCGATCTCGCGGAAGGCATTCAGGTCCTTGCCCAGCAGGAACACCGCCTCGGGGCTGACGCCCTCCATGGTCAGGAACTCGTTGGCGCTCTTGCCGATGCGCTGGGTCAGCATCACCAACTGGCCCACCGCCGACAACTCGGCCGCGCCGGCGTTCTGCTGCAGCTTCAGCGAGTTGACGGTCTCGGCGGTCTCGAGCAGGTCGGACGACTGGCGGTTGATCGCGCGCAGCGCCTCGCCCACCTGGGTCAGGGTCTTCTGCTGAGCCAGCACCTGGCCCGAGCTCTTTTCGGCGCGCTCGACCAGCGAGAGCAACGGCTCGAGGGCTTCCTGCACCGCATCCGGCGCGGCGGCGATGTCCGAGTCGCCGTTCTTGAGTGCGCGCACATTGCGCCCCAGCACTTCGACCGACTCCTTCACCTCGGGGAACGACTGCGCCGTGCCCACCAGCGCCTGCGACACGGCCTTGGCCAGCCGTTGCGACTGCATCAGCGCCTGGCCGGTGGCCGCCACCTGTGCCGAGTTGCGGTTGGCCGCATTGAGCGCCAGCACCACCGACAGCACCAGCAGCAGCAGGCCGATCACCAGCAGCGAGCCCAGGATGCGCTGCTGTTGCGCAGCGGGCCGATTGCCGATCAGCGGCAAGGGTGCGCCGCCAGCGGCATCGGCGCCACCCAGACCGGCATGCAGCCGGGATTCGACGAAGTCCTGCGCCATCTCCGACGGTGCCGCCTCGGAGATGATCGACGAGTCACCCACCGTGTGCTGGGTGTCCAGGCCCTGGGTCACGCCGTCTGCGGTGGGCCGGGCCAGGTGCAGGGTGGCATCCATGTCGGCATCGGCCTCAGCCTGCATGTCGTCGAAGCCCATCGGCTTCGACACCTTGGCGGCGGTTGCCCCTCGGCCTTTGTTCTTCAATCTGTCCAGCAAGCCCATGGCTACCCCTCTTCGTTCACGTTCCGGCCAGCCTTGTCTCGCGGCTGGCGACGGAGCCGGCTGGTGCGATCAGCCGGCAATCCCCAGAAACATCTCGTGCTTGGCCAATTCGTTCAAGGCGATCTCTTGCCACGCCCGGCCTTTCGTGTCGAGCCAGCGGCCGGCGGCAAACGACGGCCTGTCCTGCGCGGATTCGTCGTCGCGAGTCAGGTCTGCCGCATGACGCAAACCCTCGAGCCGATCGACCAGCAGCGCGCAGTTCAGACCCAGATCGACGTTGAATCCGACCATCAGCAGCTTCTCAGGAGTGCGTCCCGCCAAGGGTGGCCTCACGCCCAGGAAGCCGGCGAAATCAACCACGGTGTGCAGGCCGCCGCGCAGGTTGGCCACGCCGGCCACCCACGGCCGGGTGTGCGGAACCGGCATCAGGGCATTGGTCTCGAAGATCTCGCCGGCATGCTGCAGCGGGAACAACAGGCCCTGCCCAGCGCAATCGACGGCCAGCCACGACTGGCCCGGCTGCTCGGCACGCACCGCCTGCATGCGCTGGGCAAGCCGGTGTTGCAGTTCGCGCAGCGCTTCCTTGTTGGCCATTGGTGGATCTTCTCGCGCGGGTGCGGGTCAGTCGAACTTGCGGATCTTCGCAAGCAGTTCCTCGGCCTGAACCGGCTTGACGACATAGTCCTTGGCGCCTTGTCGCAAGCCCCACACCCGATCGGTCTCCTGGTTCTTGCTGGTGCACATGATCACCGGCACGTCGGCATAGCGCGGATCGCGGGTGATCGAGCGGGTGAGCTGGAAGCCGTTCTGGCCCGGCATCACCACGTCCATCAGGATCAGGTCGGGCTTTTCTTCGCCTAGCTTGCGCATCGCCTCTTCGCCGCTGGCCGCCGTGCGCACCAGATACCCCCGCTTGCCCAGCATCTCCGAGAGGAAGTGCAACTCGGTCTTCGAGTCGTCAACGAGCAGGATCTTGCTGATGGGCATGTTGGGTGTTCCGGGTCAGGGCTGCGCAGGGGCCGGGCCAGGCAGGGTCAGTCGACGGGGAATTCGAGGTCGCCTTCCACTGGGGGAGGGGCGAACTGCTGCACGGCACGCAGCAACTGGTCCTTGGTGAAGGGCTTGGTCAGGTACTCCTCTGATCCGACCATGCGTCCCCGGGCCTTGTCGAACAGCCCGTCCTTGGACGACAGCATGATGACCGGCACATGGGCGAACCGCGGGTTGCGCTTGATGATGGCGCAGGTCTGGTAACCATCCAGACGCGGCATGAGGATGTCGCAGAAGATCAGGTGCGGCGAATGGTCGTTGACCTTGGCCAGCGCATCGAACCCATCCTCGGCCAGGACCACCTCGTGCCCGCCCTGACGCAGGAAGATCTCGGCACTGCGGCGGATGGTGTTGCTGTCGTCGATGACAAGCACCTTGGTGGTGGAGGCGATCACCGGATTGGCTGGTGGTTCCAAGTCATCGACTCCCGTGGGCTTGTCCGGCGAGCCTGCCCGGCCGCTGCGGACAGGCCTTCATCAGATGCGGACCATCTCGAAATCCTCCTTGCGGGCACCACATTCAGGGCAGGTCCAGTTCAGGGGAACGTCGGCCCAGGCGGTGCCTGGCGGAAGGTTGTGGTCCGGATCGCCTGCGGCCTCGTCATAGATCCAGCCGCAGATGAGGCACATCCAGGTGCGCGATTCGGTCACGATATCGAGTCGGTCACTACAATAAAGCGACGATTGTAGCCACGGGGTTCCGGCAAAAGACAAGGGCCCGTAGGCACATGCGCAACATTCTTCAATTCCTTCTGGAGGTCTGCGGCCGATGCTTGCGGGCCCCTGGAACGGCATTTCCGAACCGTCATGAACCCTGAGCAACCCGTCGGCGATGCCACCCCCGAAGCCCTGCAGGAGCCCCCACCGCCCGCCTGCGTGATGAGCTTCAACGCCTCCGATCCCAGCGGGGCGACCGGCCTGGCGGCCGATGTCGCCACCCTCTCCGCCATGGGCGCCCATGCCCTGCCGGTGACCGCATCGCTGATGCTGCGCGACAGCGCCGAGATCTTCGAGCAGCATGCGATCGACCCCGAGGTGGTGGCCGAGCAGGCCCGCTCGGTGCTCGAGGACATCACCGTGGCCGGCTGGAAGGTCGGCTTCCTGGGCAGTGCCGAAACCATCGGCGCCGTGGCCGAGATCCTGTCCGACTATCCCGACGTTCCGCTGGTGTCGTACCTGCCCAACCTGGGCTGGCTCGACGACGACCAGGCCCAGCCCTACCACGAGGCCTTCCGCGAGCTGATCCTGCCGGCCACCGAGGTGCTGGTGGGCAACCACAAGACGCTGACCGACTTCCTGCTGCCCGAGTGGGACAGCGAGCGGCCACCGTCGGCGCGAGAACTGGCCGTGGCCGCCGGCGAGCACGGCACGCGCTTCGTGCTGGTCACCGGCATCATGCTGGCCACCAAGGGCACCGAGCAGTTCATCGACAACGTGCTGGCCTCACCCCAGGGCGCGCTGGCCGGCGAGAAGTTCGAGATGTTCGAGACCTCCTTCGTCGGCGCGGGCGAGACGCTGTCGGCCGCGCTGGCCGCCTTGCTGGCCTCGGGGGCCGAGTTGCAGGCCGCGGTCGCCGAGGCCCTGTCCTTCATGGACCAGAGCCTCGATGCAGGCTTCCGGCCCGGCATGGGCAATGTCATTCCCGACCGCTTCTTCTGGGCCGCGCCACCGCCAGAGGAAGGCGAGCTCCCGCCCGGTGCCGAAGAGCCCGCGCAAGAAGTCGAAACACCCGCATCCAAAGGCAAGGGAGCGCCCAGACGTGTCCATTAACCAACAACTTTTCGAGCGCGCCCAGCAGGTCATCCCCGGCGGCGTGAACTCGCCGGTGCGTGCATTCCGCGCCGTGGGCGGTACGCCGCGCTTCATCGCCCGGGCCCAGGGGCCCTACATGTGGGACGCCGACGGCAAGCGTTACATCGATTACATCGGCTCGTGGGGGCCGATGATCCTGGGTCACGGTCATCCGGCCGTGCTGGAGGCCGTGCAGCAGGCCGCGACCCAGGGCTTCAGCTTCGGCGCGCCGACCGAACGCGAGATCGAGCTGGCCGAGGCCATCATCGGCCTGGTGCCCTCGGTCGAGCAGGTGCGGCTGGTGTCCTCGGGCACCGAGGCCGGCATGAGCGCCATCCGCCTGGCGCGCGGTGCCACCGGGCGCAGCAAGATCATCAAGTTCGAGGGCTGCTACCACGGCCATGCCGACGCACTGCTGGTCAAGGCCGGTTCGGGCCTGGCCACCTTCGGCTTTCCCACCAGCGCCGGCGTGCCGCCCGAGGTGGTGCAGCACACGCTGGTGCTCGAGTACAACAACCTGGCGCAGATCGAGCAGGCCTTCGCCGAGCACGGCGCCGAGATCGCCTGCGTGATGATCGAGCCGATCGCCGGCAACATGAACTTCGTTCGCGCCAGCGTGCCCTTCGTGCGCCGCATCCGCGAGCTGTGCACGCAGCACGGCGCGCTGTTCGTGTTCGACGAGGTGATGACGGGCTTTCGCGTCGCGCTGGGTGGCGCGCAAAGCGTGTACGCCCGTGCCATCCCCGGCTTCAAGCCCGACATCAGCGTCTTCGGCAAGGTGATCGGCGGCGGCATGCCGCTGGCGGCCTTCGGCACCACCCGCGACATCATGTCGCAGCTGGCGCCGCTGGGCCCGGTCTATCAGGCCGGCACGCTGTCGGGCAACCCCGTGGCCACCGCCTGCGGCCTGGCCACGTTGAAAGAGATCTCGAAGCCGGGCTTCTTCGAGGCCCTCGGCGCCTCGACCCGGACGTTGGTGGATGGCCTGGCCGCCGCCGCCAAGGCGTGTGGCGTGCCGATGACCGTGGATTGCGAAGGCGGCATGTTCGGCTTCTTCTTCGCCGACCACCTGCCGCAGCACTACCAGGCGGTGCTGGCCACCGACAAGGAGCGCTTCAATCGCTTCTTCCACGGCATGCTGGATCGCGGCGTGTACCTGGCGCCGGCGCTGTACGAGGCCGGCTTCGTCAGCGCCGCCCACACGGCCGACGACATCGCCGCCACCGTCGCCGCCGCGCGCGCCGCGCTGGCCTCGTGATCCGGCCGACCACCGCGCTGGGCCAGCCGGCCATGCACCTGCGCGCCCCCGACGGCGCGCAGGCCACGGTGCTGCTGCATGGGGCGCACATCGTCTCGTGGATCCCGGCCGGCGACCAGGAGCGGCTGTACCTCTCGCCGCTGGCCGTGGCGGGGGATGGGCAGGCGGTGCGCGGGGGCATGCCGGTGATCTTTCCGCAGTTCGAGCGCCGCGGGCCGCTGCCGCGCCATGGCCTGGCCCGCACCCGGGCCTGGCAGTGGGTGGAAGGCGCCGAGCGCGCCGGCGTAGCCATCGGCGTGCTGCGCCTGGCCAGCGACGACGCCACCCGCGCGCTCTGGCCGCACGAGTTCGAGGCCGAGCTCACGCTGGTGCTGGGTGGCCTGCAGCTCGACATCGAACTGGCCATCACCAACACCGGCTCGACTGCGTTCGACTTCACCGCGGCGCTGCATGGCTACCTGGCCTGCGACGACGTGCGCCGCGCGCGCCTGGGGGGCCTGTACGGCACCCGCTACCTCGACAGCGTCAGCGGCCTGGAGCAGCGCCAGGAAATCGACCCCTTCACCTTCGTCGGCGAGATCGACCGCATCTACTTCGATGCGCAGGAGCCGCTGACCTTCGCCACCGCCGCCGGCCGCACCACCATCGAGCAGGAGGGCTTCTGCGACGTGGTCGTCTGGAACCCTGGCCCCGCGAAGGCCGCCGCCCTGGCCGACCTGCCGGACGACGACTGGCTGAACTTCCTGTGCGTCGAGGCGGCGACCATCGGCCGACCGGTGCTGCTGGCGCCCGGCGAGCAGTGGACCGGCCGACAAGGCTTCAGCGTCTGACCTCTGGCCGACCCTGCCCCCAACCACACCCCACCTGCTGACCTGCATCCGCCCGAGCACCCGGCCCGCCGCGGCGATGCCCTGACCCCTCACCTTCCATGCATCTGCACATCCTCGGCATCTGCGGCACCTTCATGGGCGGCATCGCCGCCATCGCCCGCGAGGCCGGCCACAAGGTCACCGGCTGCGACGCCAACGTCTACCCGCCGATGAGCGACCAGTTGCGCGCGCTGGGCATCGAGCTGATCGAGGGCTGGTCGCCCGACCAGATGGCGCTCGAGCCCGACGTGTACGTCATCGGCAACGTGGTCACCCGCGGCAATGCGCTGATGGAGGCCCTTCTCGATGCCGGCGCACCGTTCACCAGCGGGCCGCAGTGGCTGGCCGAGAACGTGCTGGCGCAGCGCCATGTGCTGGCGGTGGCCGGCACGCACGGCAAGACCACCGCCACGTCGATGCTGGCCTGGATGCTCGAGCGCGCCGGGCTGCAGCCGGGCTTCCTGGTCGGTGGCGTGCCCCTGAACTTCGGCATCTCGGCGCGGCTGGGCCAGGGCCGCTGCTTCGTCATCGAGGCCGACGAGTACGACACCGCCTTCTTC
>Ga0268298_10002998_pt1 | contig 17786 bp, 16 predicted proteins | sample WWTPWeurt_MetaG_FD_194462 | JGI IMG/M metagenome (GOLD analysis project Ga0268298, IMG submission 194462) | Activated sludge microbial communities from WWTP in Nijmegen, Gelderland, Netherland - WWTP Weurt | ecosystem: Engineered > WWTP > Aerobic digester > Activated sludge | place...
GTAGGCTATAACATTTTCTGCATTTAATTTTATTGCATTTTCCTTTCGGTGATAAAATGGAGCAGATGTTTTAATTTCCTTGATCGAATTTATGTATTCATGTTTCAGAATTTGAATAAGCTCCGTTGAATTTGGTTTCATGGGTTCAATGAATTGGTTTTTCTAATAGATTATTTTTTAGAAGATTTTGCCTTACTGTTGAATTCCAGGGCAAGATTAATCCAAAATTCAAAATCTTTTTTGGTTCTCATTCCATCTTGAGAAACCATTATATATCCTTTCATTGGCCGTTTGGTAAAATCCATAATCCGACAACCTTCTCTCTCCAATACAAAATCCTGTAATTGCGGATCAATCCGACACATGAGTTCGTCTTTAATGATTCCTACACACATCTTATGATTGTACATAAATGTCAGGCCTCCCATCATTTTCTTTTCTTCAACATGGTCAAGATGCTGAAGTGCAATTCTGATCCTTTGTGCAAGATTTTCGTCAAATGCCATTTTTTATATTTGATGTAATTTATTGAAATTAGTTTCTCCTCACCTCTGCTGGTAAACTTGTATTCGTATTATGAATTTAAATTGTCTAATATCGCAAAATATTGTTGCATTGTTTTTAATGGTTTATCCTTAACCCGCAATACTCACACCGATAAGCCTTCCTATGCCAAAAGTAATTGCAGCCGCAATAAGTCCGAATAGAACTTGTCTGAAGCCGGAATACCAAACGCTCTTTCCTGTAAATAACGTAATCGCAGCACCGATTGAAAAGAGCCCGACCGCACTGAATGCCGTGCTGATGGCTACAGCTTTCATGCCACCTGTAAAAAAGAAAGGAATAACAGGTATAATGGCACCTACGGCAAATAGGATAAATGATGTGATGGCTGCCTCCATGGCAGAACCTTTTAGCTCATCCACATTAATGCCCAACTCTTCTTTAATCAATACATCATGAGACTTTTCTTTGTCGTTCATGATTTCTTTGGCCATGCTCCTTGCTTGTTCTTCAGGAATGCCTTTTGACCGATAAATCAAGGCAAGCTCTCTTTCTTCTCCTTCCGGATTGGTTTCCAGTTCTTCCAGTTCAAGTTGAATTTGATTTTCCGAAAGTTCCTGCGAACTCTTTACAGAAATCCATTCCCCCAATGCCATCGAAAGTGCACCGGCTAAAAGCCCAGCCATTCCGGCAAGAAGTACTTCATCTTTTCCACTGGTGGCACCGGCAATCCCCATGATTAAACTAAAATTAGAAACCAAACCATCATTACCACCCAATACTGCGGCACGGAGTGCATTGCCACCTACGGACCGGTGTCTTTTTTCAAATCTGGCCAAACTCGATCCTGCTACATTAGGTGAATTTTCAAGAATATTTTTCAAAATAGAGACATGGGCTGTATCCGAAATGGAGGATAGTGTTTGCGTGGTTGTTCGTGCTTTTTGAATGGATCCGGATAGATTTTTTTCTGTATCCATCAATATGCCCAGTAAAAAATCGTTACCCATAATTTTGGCAAGAAAGGTCAAGAATTTGGCCCGACTCGAAGGCTTAGGCATTAAGCTTAGATCCAGCTTGCTTTTATTCATAAATGCAGTGGCATGACTGGTTTCAATTTCACTCATTTCGTGAAATATTTTTGCAACATGTAGATCCTCTTCACGATCTGCAATAAATTTATACAAGAAACCCGCGTCTACTTCGGTTTGGATGTTTTTAAGATTGATCATAAGATGATGTTTTGGACAAGATAAAGTGCTTATTATTCAGTTTTATGTTTTTTTTTGATTTTCATAAATTATATTTAATCCTGGATTATAAGAGTTCCTGATTATAAATATATCTGGACTATGTAGATTTAAATATATTACAAAAATTCTTCTCTGGTGTATAAATTTGGATAATGTCAGACATCACTTAGGGATGATTTAAAAGTTAGATCAGACTTAAGAATAGAAAACACATTGAATTTGTAAAGTGTAACTAAAGTTGCTTAGTTTTAAGATTTAAGAAAAGACCTTTGCACAAGCAAAAAATATTCTCATGGAAATTATAGGTTATTTGTCTTCCATCATAATAGGTGTCTCCCTAGGACTGATAGGAGGTGGGGGAAGCATTCTCACCGTACCGGTATTGGTATATCTATTTGGAACGGAACCGGTATTGGCAACCGCATACTCGCTTTTCATAGTGGGGCTGACCAGTGCGGTAGGGTCCGTAGATTATTTGAAAAAAGGACTCGTTAACATCAAGACGGCCATTATCTTTGGAATTCCATCGATTATTGCAGTATTTGCTACCAGGGCCTACATCGTGCCGGCCATCCCTAAAGAAATTTTCAGTGTAGGTGGATTTGTTGTGACGAAAAGTATTTTTTTGCTGATATTGTTTGCCTTGCTCATGATCGCCGCATCCTACAGCATGATCAAAAAAGACATGCCAAAACCAAAGGAATCAGAAGGGCCGCAAAAATTTAATTACCCACTGATTTTGATTGAAGGCGCAGTAGTTGGGGTTTTGACCGGTTTGGTTGGGGCAGGGGGAGGATTTCTCATCATTCCTGCATTGGTCGTGCTAAGTAAACTTCCTATGAAAGAGGCTGTTGGGACATCACTGGCCATCATCGCAGCCAAGTCACTCATTGGTTTTTTGGGAGAAGGAGCCAACACCCACATGGATTGGAAATTATTATTAACAGTTTCAGCTTTTGCCATAGCAGGAATTTTTATCGGCACCGCACTATCCAGAAAAATTGATGGCGCCAAATTGAAACCTGCCTTCGGTTGGTTTGTTTTAGTAATGGGCATTTATATTATTCTGAAAGAGACTGTGTTTGCCGGATAATGGAGAATAAGCATAAAAGCGAATAAGTGCGATATAAGATTGATCAATTTTTATTTACCATGCTTTGGAAATGTAACTTAAGTAACCAAATGCAAATTTTAATTGTTTGAAATTTGCACCATCATTAAACACAAAAATATCATGGAAAATAATTTAAATACAATGATGCCTCGGATAGGAGATCAGGCTCCGGATTTTAAAGCCTTGACTACAATAGGGGAATTGACATTTTCTGAATACAATAAATCAAATTGGGTAATTCTTTTTTCACATCCGGCAGATTTTACCCCAGTATGCACAACAGAAATGAGCGGATTTGCTACACAGGGCGATTTTTGGAAAGAGCACCAAACTAAACTTCTGGGTTTAAGCATTGACAGTATACATGCGCACATTGCCTGGGTTAATGCAGTGAATGAGAAAACCGGCGTGTTGTTTGACTTTCCGATTATAGCTGACCTGGATATGAAAATTGCTAAATTGTATGGTATGTTGCAACCGGGGGAGAGTGAAACAGCTGCAGTGAGGGCAGTGTTTTTTATAGACCCAACCGGTAAAATTCGCCTCATTATGTACTACCCATTAAATATAGGCAGGAATATGGAGGAGATTAAACGAGTGTTGATTGCATTGCAAACTTCGGACGAACATAAAGTGGCCATGCCACTCAATTGGATGCCTGGGGATAAAGTGATAGTGCCAGCGCCAAAAACACTCGAAGCCTTGGAAGAACGCAAGAACTCCAATTTAGAAATGGTAGATTGGTATCTTGCTAAAAAATCATTGTAAATTGGAATTGTAACTGTAGTTACCAACGAGTTAATTTTATCATTAGAAATTTGCACTAAACTTTATAAAAAAGAATTTATGAATATTGAACAAATTTATACAGGTTGTTTAGCACAGGGAGCTTATTACCTTACTTCCGAAGGAGAGGCAGCTATCATTGATCCCCTAAGAGAGATTCAGCCTTATTTGGAGCGTTTAGCCAAAGACAAGGTAAAATTGAAGTACATTTTTGAAACACACTTTCATGCGGACTTTGTTTCAGGCCATGTGGATTTGAGTAAGAAAACCGGGGCCCCAATAGTGTATGGTCCAAATGCTGCTTGTGAATTCGATTGCATTTCAGCCAAAGATGAACAGATCTTCGAAATAGGAAAAATAAAAATTAAAGTATTACATACACCGGGACATACGATGGAGAGTACGACTTTTCTTTTGATCGACGAGAATGGAAAGGATCATGCTATTTTTTCGGGGGATACCTTATTTCTTGGGGATGTGGGAAGACCGGATCTCGCACAGAAGGCGGCTAACATGACCCAGGATCAGTTGGCAGGATTGCTGTACGATAGTTTATATACCAAGATCATGCCCCTGTCTGATGAAATAATCGTCTACCCGGCACATGGCGCAGGAAGTGCTTGCGGAAAAAATATGATGAAGGAGACAGTGGATACATTGGGAAATCAAAAGAAGGTAAACTATGCTCTGAATCAACCCAACAAAGAGGCCTTCATTAAAGCTGTAACAGAGGGACTTTTACCGCCTCCTGCCTATTTTGGTTCTAATGTAGCCATGAATAAAAAGGGATACCGCAATGTAGAAGAGGTCATCAACAGTGGGATGACTGCTTTGTCACCGGCTGAATTTGAAACGGTTGCTGAAACCTCCGGAGCAGTAATTTTGGATACCCGCGACAGTGCTATTTTCTGGAAAGGTTTTATTCCGCAATCCGTTAACATCGGACTGAATGGTGATTTTGCCCCATGGGTCGGCGCTTTGATGGTGGATGTTACCCAACCAATCTTATTGGTTACGGAATTGGGAAAAGAGGAGGAGACAGTAATTCGACTAAGTAGAGTAGGCTTTGATAATGTAATTGGTCATCTCAAAGGTGGATTCGAAGCTTGGGCTGCTGCAGGATTGGAAACGGATACCGTCAATAGAATCAGCGCAGAGGAATTTGCAAAAAGATACAAAAAGGATGAGTCTGTTGTCTTTGATATCCGAAGAGAAACTGAGTATACCGCTGAGCATGTGGAGGAAGCCTACAGCAAGCCACTGGCCTACATCAACGAATGGGTAAAAGACATCAAACCAAATGAGCACTTCTTCATGCATTGCGCAGGAGGGTATAGAAGTATGATTGCTTCCAGCATCCTTCAGGCAAGAGGATATAGAAATTTTACTGAGGTAGAAGGTGGATTCAAAGCAATAGCAGAAACCTCCGTGCCAAGAACAAATTTTATATGCCAGTCTAAAGTAATGAACATCTAGAGCTTAATAGTCCATAGTTAAAAATCACAAGTAGATAATTAGTAATCAAGAGTGAGTAATTCTTGATCTCTGTTGGATTTTTTATATAATCAAATTCTAAAATCAATAAAAAATGAGTTTTTTAAGTAGCCTTTTTGGGACGAATACGGGTAATTCAAATTTAACCAAACTAATCGAAGAAGGAGCATTTTTAGTAGATGTAAGATCTCCTCAGGAATTTGCATCAGGTAGTGTTAAAGGTGCAGTAAATATTCCGGTGGATTTTATTTTGAAAAATATCTCAAAATTCAAAGATAAAAAAAACATCATAGTTTTCTGTCGCAGTGGCAACAGATCAGGGATGGCAAAATCGGTTTTGGAACAAAATGGGATTAAGAATGTCACCAATGGTGGAACCTGGCAAGATGTCGCAGCTTGCGTAAAATAAAAAAGTTCTAAGCGCATTTGTTTTAAGGACTCGGGGGTCTAAAATGGGCTTTGATAATTCGGGGGTTTGTTTATTTTTACAGAGTATTTATTCAAATTGCAATAGCGTTTAACCAGATATGGACAAAATTAAAGTTCTTATTCCGACTGATTTTTCTATACAATCGGATTATGCATACATCATGGTATCAAAACTTAATGAACACATTGATGTCGAGGTTCATTTTCTTCACGTACTGAATGTTCCGGATACAGTTACCCTGAGTCCGACAGGAGTGATCGAAACTTGTGGTGAAATTGATGTAAATTATGTCCGTTCACAAAAGCAAATTGCGGAGCGTAAACTTCAACAGCTGGTTGAAGTGTATGGTGCGCATGTAAATACAGCTTTGGTTTTTGGCAGAACTACAGATTCAATTGTTGAGTACGCTGAAAAAAATAATTTTGAATTGATTGTAATGGGTACCAAAGGGGCCTGGGGTTTGAAGGAGAAAATTTCCGGCAGTGAGACACAGATGATTGCACGAAAATCCAGAATTCCTTTACTCTCTTTAATGTGTGATCGTTCAGAATTGGAAATTAAAAATTTGCTGATGGTCCACAATTTTCTCGAAGAAGTTAAAATCCGATTCGACCTCTTTAGAAAAATTGTTAAAGCTTTCCATCCAAAAATACACCTTCTCCAAATGACGGATTCGCAGGACAAGGGTCGGATTTCAAAGATCCATGAGGCAATGGATATTTTTGCCCGACAAAATGAATTGGAAGGCTATGAAAAACATGTCATTCAGGATAGAGATGTAGAGAATGGAGTGATCCATTTTAATCAAATGAATAACATGGACCTGATTTGCATTGGAACGCATGCCAAGGGAGGAATATTCCACAGCAGTGCAACAGAGAAGCTCATCAACCACATGTACAAGCCAATTATTTCTTTTCATCTGAATTAATGCATAGAAAATGTTAGAACTTATCAAGCAACCATGGCCTTGGTGGATTTCAGGATTTTTGATCTCGGCCATCATGTTTCTTTTGCTGTATTTTGGTAAATCGTTTGGGTTTTCATCCAATCTGAGAACTATATGTGCGGCTGCAGGAGGCGGCAAATTTGTCAAATTTTTTGACTTCAACTGGAGGACCCAAATGTGGAATTTAACTTTTTTGTTGGGTGCAATTCTGGGCGGATTTATAGCATCAACGATGCTTTCTTCCGGAGAACCCGTTCAAATTTCAGAGCAGACCATTAAAGATCTTGGCGAACTTGGCTTTCAACCCCCAACTTCACTTCAGCCGGATGAATTGTTCAGTATGAAAAATGCTTTTACTTTAAAGGGATTTCTAATACTTGCTTTAGGAGGGTTAATGGTTGGTTTTGGATCACGCTATGCTGGCGGTTGTACTTCCGGACATGCTATTAGTGGGATGTCAGATCTGCAGATTCCTTCCCTCATTGCAGTTATTGGATTTTTTGCAGGAGGTTTGTTGATGACTTATTTAATTTTTCCTCTGATATTTTCATAAATAATCACTGAATCACAATTAAAGGTATGAAGCTTTTAAAATTTTTATTGGTAGGAATGATCTTTGGCATTGTGATGGCTAAGTCTGAGGCCATGTCGTGGTATCGCATTCAGGAAATGTTTCGATTTCAGGCGTTCCATATGTACGGGATTATAGGAACCGCGGTTACCCTTGGTGTGTTGGGTGTTTTATTGATTAAAAAGTATTCCATACGTGACTTTGACGGAAACCCAATTCTATTTCCTCCTAAAGAAAAGTCTGTATGGCGTTATCTTTTAGGTGGAATCATATTTGGTTTGGGATGGGCACTAAGTGGTTCCTGCCCCGGGCCAATGGTTGTAAATATTGGTTACGGATTTTATACCCTCACCATAGTTTTCTTTTTTGCCATTGTTGGCACTTACCTATATGGTATAGTGAAAAATAAGCTTCCTCACTAGACCGAATTTAAACATACAGGAATGAGCCTTGAAGCAAAGGATAACGTAAGGAAAGGTCTGGTCTTGTTTTTTCTGGTCGTCTTGGTTTTAATTATATTTTGGGTTTTTCTATTGGTGATTCTTCCAAAATATTACCATCATGAAGATACAGTAAATGAGATTGCTAATTTTGGTTCCAACAGTATTGTGGTGGAACGGTTAAAGCAATTGCCAAAAATTAAAAAACCTTTTTGGAAAGCAGCAAATACATCTTTAATTGAAGATTCGTTGTTGCGTGTAAAGGTTGAATATGGCAAGGAACTTATTGCCCATACTGCTAAGTTTTTGGGCCCTAATGGCACCATTGCCAAACTAAGTAATGGAATGAATTGTCAAAATTGTCACTTGGATGCAGGAACTGCGACTTTTGGCAACAACTATGGATCTGTGGCATCCACCTATCCTAAGTTCAGAGCGAGAAGTGGTTCAGTAGAAGATATTTATAAACGTATAAATGATTGTTTTGAACGCAGTCTCAATGGAAAGTCCTTGGATACCAACAGCAACGAGATGCAAGCGATTAAAGCATATATTGAATTCATTGGCTCTAATGTAAATAAAGGAGAAAAGGCAGAAGGTTCAGGCTTAAAAGAAATTAAATATTTGGGTAGAGCAGCAAATCCCGAAAATGGGAAACTAGTGTATGTTACAAAATGCCAAAGTTGTCACCAGAAAAATGGTGAAGGGACTTTGACCGTGGATAAAACGGAATATACTTATCCGCCTCTTTGGGGAAATCATAGCTATAACGATGGAGCAGGATTGTACAGGATAAGTAATTTTGCAAAATATGTGAAGAGCAATATGCCTCTTGGTGCCACCCACGAAAATCCTCAACTCAGCGATGAGGAAGCCTGGGATGTGGCTGCATTTGTAAATGCTCAATCGAGACCCCATAAAAACGCATCAAAAGATTGGCCTGATATTTCAAAGAAACCAATCGATCATCCCTTTGGCGCTTATGCGGATGGATTTTCTGAAAAACAACATAAATTCGGTCCTTTTAAACCGATTCAGGATTTTTACGAAAAAAAGCATTAGAATGACTCAGAAACGTAGGGATTTTATCAAACAATTAGGGATTCTTGGTGCCTCAACTGGATTGGTTGGCACAGTACCTATGACGGATGTACTTTATCCGGAAAGTGAAGAAAAAACAGTTGATGATTTTGCTTTGGATAAGCCATTAGTATTAAATATTTTACAGACTACGGATGTGCATTGTCAGTTGCATCCGCACGATGAACTTTTCTGGGAAAACAACCAATCTGTATTTAGAAAAACGGGGGGCTATGCCTATTTAGCGACCTATTTTAAAAATGAAAGATCGCGTAATCCAAACACTTTCATTTTAGATACTGGCGACATGTTTCAGGGTAGTGAGTTGTCTGTTAAAACTACCGGAGAGTCATTGGTTCCGATTTTAAATGCTTTAGATTATAACTTGTATATTCCGGGCAATTGGGAGGTTATTTATTATAAAAAAGCCATGCAGAAACTTTTAGGCTCCCTTAACGCACCAAAGATTTGCACAAACATGTTCCACGATCTTGGAGATGGTAAGAAAGGGGAACTTATTTTTCAACCTTACCATGTGTGGAATGTGGGAGGAGTAAAAATTGGCTTTATCGCTTATACTGACCCATTGGTCCCAATCAGACAATCACCAAACTACAGCAAAGGAATTATTTATTCACACCCTGAATTCAACTTGCCATACTATATTGATCTGCTTCGTAATCAGGAACAATGTACTTATGTAATTTTACTTTCACATTTGGGTTTGTCCCAACAACTCAATCTTTCCAATCAGGAAATCTGCAATGGAGTGGATTATATTTTAGGCGGGGATACGCATGAAAGGGTAAGAAAACCTATTGTCGGCAAATATGCGAAAGTGGTAGAACCGGGTGCTTTTGGTTCTTTCGTTGGCAAACTGCAGCTCACGATTCAAAATGGAAAAGTAATTAAAGATGAATATGAATTGGTTGAAATCAATACTAAAAAAATAAAACCAAATAAATCAGTTCAGAAAATTATTGATGAAAAGGAGTTGCCGTTTAAGAAAGACATTACCCAAGTAGTAGGCTACAGTACCATTCCATTGTATCGTTATTTTGTAATCGAAAATACAATGGATACTTTAATTTTAGATGCTCTGCGTTGGCGAATGCCGGACATGGATGTTGTATTGTCCAATGGATTTAGATTTTGTCCGCCAAGGGTAACTCCTGACTACACCGGAAATATTCCCATCACCAATGGCTATATTTACGATATGTTACCTGTTGACAGTATTGTCAGACAGGCAGAAGTTACAGGCAAACAAATCAGTGAATGGTTAGAAAAAGAATTGAATAATGTGTTTGCAAAAAATGCATCTGAGCGTTTTGGTGGTTGGGTCATAAAATTCCATGGAATGAAAGTCAGCTTTAAGGCATTTGGAGAAAAGGGAAAGCGGGTGCAGAAAGTATTAATCAACAACAGGGCTTTGGAAGCAGACAGAATTTATAAAATTTGCGCCTGTGAACGCGATGGCGATCCGGAGGATATGTTGTGTCGGATTAAAGGCGTAAAAAATCCAAAAAATACTCCTTATACGCTTCATACAATGCTCAGAGATTATTTAAAAGTAAGCTCTCCGGTATCCCCTGTGCCACATAACAATGCGATTGCATTGGATGCACCTAAGTCCCTTCTTACACAGGTATGGGGAGTTGATTATGAGTTTAAATAATAGATAAAATTATACCATGAACAGCATTAAAGTATTACTTGCAGCATTATTGATGTTTGAAATTTTTCCTGCGGTGAATGCACAAGAGCAGGATCAAAAAATCGATCAGCATAGTATGGAAGCAAAATCCTATAGAGTGATTTTTCAATTGGTAAGTGGAGATACATTAGCACATAAGGCTCTTATGCGGCAGTTAAACAATCTGTTGACAGTAGATCCAAAAATAAAAATTGAAGTTGTCTGTCATGGACCGGGTTTAGATCTGCTGCATAAGGACAAGAGTCAGTTTGCAAATGGAATTCAGGAAATGTTGGTAAGAGGAATAGTTTTTGACGCTTGTGAATTTTCAATGAAAGAACGCAAAGTGGCAAAAGAGCAACTATTGCCAGGGATTGCTACCGTCCCGGCAGGTATTTATCATATTGTGAAAAAACAATCTGAAGGTTGGTACTACATCAAAGCCGGTTTTTAAAAATAGATCTACAATTGTTTTATGAATTTCGTCTGGTTTACACTCATAGTGTCCCTATTGGTTATTTTATGTTTTTCAAATATTCAGGCACAGCATCAGGACTTACAGGAGAAACCAGGTATCTGGAAAAGTTCCGAATTGGATTCTACGGATACAAACAACTTGTTGAGCGCATTTCGACGAGGAAAATTCAACGGTCACTTTCGCTATTTTTTTATGGCGACAGATAATGAATCCGGATTGACAGACTATTTTGCGAATGCCGGTGGTGGAGGTTTGCGTTACGAAACAGACAAGTTTAAGGGATTTCAATTTGGTGTCAGCGGTTTCTATATTTTTAATCTTGGTTCAAGCGATCTAACAAAAAAAGACAGTGCAACCAACCAACTCAGTCGTTATGAATTGGGTTTATTTGATGTCGAGAATCCGGAAAATAAAAATGACATCAACCGGTTGGAGGAATTTTATTTGAAATATCATTTCAGAAAATCTTATTTGCAGTTTGGAAAATTTCTTTTAAATTCTCCATTGATCAACCTGCAAGATGGAAGAATGAGACCATCAGTTGTGGAGGGGATTTGGATGGAATTATTTTCCGGCAAATTATTTAAAATTGAAGGAGGGTTTCTCTATAATTTCTCTCCACGATCTACCACCAAATGGTATTCAGGGGTCAAATCAATAGGATTGTACCCATCCGGTGTGCAGACGGGTGGTATGCAGAGCAACTACTTTAATAATTTAAACAGTAATGGCACAGGTGTTTTGGGGATAAGCTACAACAGAAATGCAAGGTTCAAAATTTCTATTTGGAATTACACAATAGATAACATTCTGAACTCGGCATTGCTGCAAAGCGATTTCACCATTTTTAAAGAAAAAAAATCCACCTTTTCTGGCGGGATTCAGCTAATCAGGCAAGACGCCATTCAAAATGGAGGAAACACAGATCCATTAAAAACCTATATTCAAAAGGGCAGTAAATCGATGGTGTTCAGCGGAAGAATTGTATTTAAAAATTCCTTCCTGGAGACCTCCCTGAATTATACAAGAATCACCAGTCATGGCCGATATCTTTTCCCCAGAGAATGGGGTAGGGACCCATTTTATACATTCATGCCCAGAGAAAGAAATGAAGGCTATGGTGATGTGCATGCCTCGGTTGCTAAAATTAATTATTTTTCGAAATCAAAACGTTTTACTACTGGTTTAGCAATTGGTTATTTTGAATTGCCGGATGTAAAAGATTTTAAGCTTAATAAATACGGTATGCCTTCTTATTTTCAATTGAACGCAGAGGTTCGTTATCTGTTCAGTGGTAAGCTACAGGGCTTTGAATTGTACGCACTTTTTGTATCAAAAATTAAAAATGATACAACGTATGACAATCCAAAATACATCATTAATAAAGTAGGGATGAACCTTTATAATTTGGTACTGAATTATCGATTTTAAATACTTTCTAAATTAAAAAGTTTTAAATGAATATCCACTTCGTGCAAAGTAATTATAATGGTTTAGATTCTTTTTAAAGAACCCAATAGTATTATATTGGATTTGGAAATTTATATAATACAAGTATTATTCCCTCACAATCAACTCTTCTCTTCCCGGTCCTGTTGATAGATATTTTACACCCAGATTGCAAAGCTTTTCGATTTGCTGTACATAATAGATTAGAGATTCTGGCAGTGAATCAAAGTTATTGTCATGCTTCAACGCCGTCTCCCATCCCTTGAAACTATTGGTATGGGTGGAAGTCACTGAATTCAGGTCAAATGGAATCTCATGTGTCAACTCATTACCTACCTGGTATCCATCTACCAGAGAAATTTCTTCAAAATTATTCAGCACATCAATTTTAGTGATGCACAAGTCGGTAACTCCATTCACCATAATGGCATATTTGAGTTGTACTAAATCCAACCATCCGCAACGTCTCGGCCGACCTGTTGTGGCACCGAATTCTTTTCCTTCCTTCCTCAGTCTTTCACCGGTAGCATCCAATAATTCTGAAGGGAACGGCCCGGAGCCTACCCGTGTGCAATAGGCTTTGGCAATGCCTATGACTTTACGAATTTGATTGGGAGGCACTCCCAGTCCGGTACAAACGCCGGCAGTAATGGTATTGGATGATGTTACAAAAGGATAAGTTCCAAAGTCCACATCCAGCATGGTGCCCTGAGCCCCCTCTGCCAGCAGGTTCTTACCCTTGGCGAGCATCTCTGCCAGCCAGTATTCTGCATTTACTTTTTTTAATTTTCTAAGATTGTCAAGGCTGTTCATCCATGCTTCTTCATCTGCTTCAATATTAAATTCCACTTCAGGAAATTGTCTGATGAATTGAAGGTGTTTTTGTTTGAGTACCTGATATTTTTGATCAAAACCTGCCTGCTCAATATCTCCAACCCTCAATCCGTTCCTACCGGTTTTATCCATATAACATGGTCCGATACCTCTGAGCGTAGAACCTATTTTTTCTTTGCCCTTGGAAGTCTCTGAGGCAAGATCAATCCAACGGTGACTTGGAAGGATTAGATGTGCCTTGTGCGAGACCAGCAACCTATCATGAAGATCCGGCACTGCATGTTTGATTTGGTCTATCTCTTTTACCAGTGTAGTGGGATCTATCACCACGCCATTACCAATTACATTTTGAACATTGGTTCTAAAAATTCCGGATGGGATGGTATGTAAAACATACTTGGTCCCATTAATGTATAGAGTGTGACCTGCATTTGGGCCCCCCTGAAATCGGCACACCACCTCATATTGATCGGCTAGAAAATCTACAATCTTTCCTTTCCCTTCATCTCCCCATTGCAATCCAAGTATAACATCAACTGGCATCGTTAAAAGCTTTGATAAGGCGCGAAGTTAGGCAAATCCTCAGAAAAGCCACGGTAATTGAAAACTGCAATGTCCACATTTATATCAATTTTCCTTTTTTGCAGGATTTAACACAGGTACTTATCCTAAATTATTTGCCGAGGTCAATTACATTGAAATCACCAAACGCTAATTTGAATTTTATCCACTCTGGACATCAATTTGTCTTGAATATTTTAAACGTAGCGCTGCCAAGGTTTAAAACCTGCCTGAATATAGCTATATCGACCCTGGCTCAATGTTCTGTCTTTAAAGAGCAGTCCCCATCGTGAGGTTTCCAGACTGCAAGGCACGGAATCAAGCAGCGTAAGTTCAAGCCAGGCCTCATGCATCCCTTTAGACCAATGAATGTCGTCCAAAAGCAACACCCCTTTGTCATTCAGCATTTGGAGCAATATCTGTACATATTCCAACGTAGCGGCCTTTGAATGATCTCCATCCAGCATGATGAAATCATATTTCGTCTCCCGATTTTCTGATAAAAATTTTCTAAAATCCTGATGATGAAAATGAATATGACTGCAATTTGATTTGGCAGCCAGCTTCTTTGCAATATCAACGAACTGGCCATTTCCTTCTACACTGTCTTGCTGTAAACTTTTGGAGGCCAGCGCCAGACAGACACTGCTGGAACCAAGGCAGGCTCCTAGTTCTAGTATAGATACAGGCTTCAGGTATTTTACTAATCGGTATAACTCATGCAATTGTGCAGGCGGATGCAGTGCTTTTTTTGCAAATGCGCCAATAAGCAAGCCGCCTTGATTCCTTTTTTGACTGAATTCATCCACACTGATCAGTTCATTTCTGTTGACCAGGTGTAAATAATTCTCACCCAGGGTAGAGAAGTCATAATAATTGCGCTCTGCATCAAAACAAGATTCAATCAAATGAAAAAGATAGGGGCTGTGAAATCGATATCTTGTATTTGCTTTGAAATAATAGCGGAGATAAACCACTATTTTCTGCAAAAACTGCGAAATGCCTGACATATTAACGGCGAATATATATAAAAAATTTATATTTGTGTTTTACTAAATCCTCTAACCATGGGAATAAGGATCTTAGTTTTTGCAATAATTGTTTTTTTGTCAATGCTACCTGTATCAGGGCAAGTGACATTTAAGTTTACTGAAAAGCCATTTCAGCAACAGTTTTTTTCAGGCATTCCGGTTTGCGTCGCGGATTTTAACGGTGATTTTGTGGATGATTTGCTGGTGGTCGATCAGTCAAAAAAAATATGGCTCGGAATCAATTCGGGAAAGGCTGTTTTTATTTGGAAAGACCTGCAGGTAAAATCCAACATTGCCTTGTGGTCCGTCTCTGCAGCCGATTTGGATAGAAATGGTTTCAATGACATCGTTTTGGGTGCCGATCAATTAGGGGTTTTTGTACTTTACAACGATGGTTCCATATTTAAAAAGGAATGGGTGGATGCTTCTTCCTTTTTTTCTCAGGGAGCCAGTCTTTATGACATCAACAAGGATGGTTGGGTCGACTTTAGCATCTGCAATGACAATGAGAAAAGTCGCGTTTTTGAAAACATTTCCGGTAAGCTGGTAAACAATGAAAGCTGGATAGATTTATCGATGCCTGTCAAGGCAAATGAGGCCGGTAATTATGGCATTCTATGGAGTGATTATGATCAGGATGGTGACGGTGATCTCTACATTTCAAAATGTCGTGCCGGCGTTACAGACCCCAATGATCCCAGACGAATCAACTTGTTTTATGTGAATGAAAATGGCAGCTTTTCAGAAAGGGGAGCGCAATTGGGTGTGGATGATCATGAACAAAGCTGGATGACGGTCACCGGAGATATGAATGGCGATGGGCTGAACGACCTGTTAGTAGGCAATCACTATGGACCCTCCAAAGTATTCATGCAGCAAGCTGATCACAGCTTTGAAGATTTTACCAATGCATCTGGATTCAAGCCGGAGGCGGTCGTTATCCAATTTGCCCTAAGGGATTGGGACAACGATGCAGATCTGGACATTCTGCTCTCTGGATCAGGTACCGAATTGTGGATAAACGATGGATTGGGACATTTTGACAAAGCAACAATTAATCTCGCAGATAAACCCTTAAGCTCCTTTGCAGTGGGGGATTTGAACGAGGATGGTTATCTGGATTTATATTCCTCTTATGCCTACTTACTGAATGAGCCCAATAATAGAGTAGACCGGATTTGGTTGAACCCTGGTGGACAAAATCATTATGTGCAACTTGGTTTGAAAGGAGTCAGCTCAAACCTGAATGGCATCGGAAGCAGAGTTTTTCTTTATTCAGGTGGAAAACAACAATACCGCGAAGTTCAGAGTGGAGAGTCTTTTGGAATTCAGAACAGCCTGAATCTTCATTTTGGATTAAATGATTCAAAGTCCATTGACAGCCTGGTTATTTATTGGCCTTCGGGAATCAGACAAGTGTTTAACCAACTAGAAGCGGATCAATTCTATTTGATCACGGAAGGCAAATGCATCCGCCAACAACCAGAAATATTTCCAGCAAAAGACAGTATTTTATGCAGTAACCAGATTATTGAAATATACGGTTCGTCAAGTCTTCAAAACATTCGGTGGAACATAGGAGCCAATTCACAAAAATTAAACATCGATTCTGCCGGAGTTTATTTCTATACTCATACAGATTCTTCCGATTGTTATTCAGTGTCGGAAAATTTTACTTTACTCATTGATCCGGTAGAAAAACCAAGGCTCAACCTCAATTATCAAAAAATCTTATGTGCAGGCGATGTGATTGAACTGTCGGTTCCGGAATTTGACCAAAAAGTATGGTGGGATGGTAACCAAGATTCGATCCGATTGATCCGGGAATCTGGATTATACTTTGCTTCTGTAGAAGGCGTTTGTCAATCCTATGATTCAGATACGCTGGAAGTATGGGTGCAGGATCCGGTGGAATTACTACAACTTAAAGGTGATACTTTGACTTCACCCGGAATTGCAACCCTCACCTCAGACAATCCGAATACCTTCTGGTTTAATACTTTGGAGGATTCTGGTCCGGTGTTTACAGGACCTCAATACCAGACGCCACTGGTTGATAAATCACGTTCATATTGGGCACAGGCCTTCCAAATCGGAAGATTTAAACATTCGTATGGGGGTATGAAAAGTCCCGTTTATGAGGGGGGAGCTTATCCGGCAGCTTTTCTAAATCCGAAAATGTTGTTTACCTGTTACCGGGATTTTATTATAGACAGCGTGACCATCTATACAGATACCCGCGGTAAACGTGAAATCATTTTGTTGGATAAGATGGAAGCAACCATAGCTACTAAAGAAATATTTCTGGAAGCAGGGTTGAACAGGGTTTATCTGGGCTTTTTGTGTAAGGGATCAAATGTAAATTATTCCTTGACCACCAATCCGGATACAAACAAGCTATACTATGGAAATATAGGGCCAAGACTGGAGCGAAGCAATAAAGGCTTTATCTATCCATTTTTTATACAAGATCTATGCAGAATAACCAGTTCGGATTATGGGGACAGTTATTTCTACCACTTTTTTGATTGGGCAGTACGGCCGGCAGATCAGTTCTGTTTTGGAGAAAAACAAGAGGTGAAGATTGTCATTCAGCCCGTTTTCACTAATAATTTTCATCACAGTAACTGGACATTCGATCAAACTTCATCCGGAATATTTAGATTGAGCCATGCCGGTGGGACATCTGTTAGATTGAAGGTCTATGACCTCCATGGCAAGCTGTTGCATTCCGGAGAGGTAAAGGATGGAGAAAGTATCAATTTATCAAATCTGCCATCTTCGGTTTATCTTTTTTATGGGGTGGATCTCCATGGGAACACCAGAACTTTCAAGAAAATTCTGAAGTAAAGTCCGGGGTATTACAAAATTGATCCAAACCAATCAAGAATAAGACATTGGTTAATACCGGTATAAAAACATAAATAGTCCAAAAACCACGAAGTGAGAATTGAACGGTATTATTTGTTCAATTGCATTGGATTCATGCAAAAAAAAAAAGGTCTGAAGATAAAATCTCCAGACCATGGGTGGATGACCGGGTTCGAACCGGCGACCCTCGGAACCACAATCCGATGCTCTAACCAGCTGAGCTACAACCACCATATGTCAGCAAA
>Ga0268298_10002999_pt1 | contig 17785 bp, 18 predicted proteins | sample WWTPWeurt_MetaG_FD_194462 | JGI IMG/M metagenome (GOLD analysis project Ga0268298, IMG submission 194462) | Activated sludge microbial communities from WWTP in Nijmegen, Gelderland, Netherland - WWTP Weurt | ecosystem: Engineered > WWTP > Aerobic digester > Activated sludge | place...
GGAATCCGCCCCGCCGGCGAGGAGTGAGGGGAAGAGCGCGTACGTTGGCGCGCGGAGGGAAGCCGCCCCGCCGGCGAGGAGTGAGGGGAAAAGCGCGAACGTTGGCGCGCGGAGGGAATCCTCCCCGCCGGCCAGGACTGAAGGGAAGAGGAAGCGGGAAGAATGATGGCCCTTCCCCCCGCGCGCCGTCCGTCTGTGCGCTGTCTCACACTCGGTCCGCCACTGTCAAGGCGTCCGGGCAATTCTGGCAAGGAGAACGGGGCTTGCGCCTTCACGTCAACCGCCGATATTTGCGCACGTGCTGATCAATCTCGTCCCCGAATTCCTCTCCGTCCTGAAAGCCACTGACCGCGACGCCGCGTTCGAGCAGTACCTGAACGCGCATCGCGCCGTGCTCTCCGCGTACTGGCACAACTATGTGCTGGACCTCGAGAGCCAGCAGGCGCGCGCGGTCATGACCCACGCCCTCAACGCCGACCGCTCCGACCTCTACGAGCTGCTCGAGAGCTCCGACGTCGCGGGCATCGTCGAGGACGCCATTGCCCAGTCCGAGGACCTGCTGGGCGTGGACCGGCCGACGGACGTCTACCTGATGGTCGGGATGGGCGCCGCGAACGCGGGCGAGCTGGTGGTGGGCGGGCGGGGCGTGGCGTTCATCTGCCTGGAGCACTTCACCGGGCGGGCCAACCCCGAGACCTACGGCATGGGCCTGCCGCCGGAGCTGATCCCGCTCTGGGTGGCACACGAGCTGGCGCACTGTGTCCGCTACACCTCGCCGCAGAGCCAGAGCGAGCTCAAGCGCATCGTCGCCGACCAGGGCGGCTACTACGACTACTGGGTCACCGGCAGCCGGGCCACCCTGCGCGAGCTGCTGCTCAACGAGGGCCTGGCCGTCCATGCCGCGCAGGCGGTGGCGCCCGGCCTCGACCCGGCCAACTACTTCGGCTATCCCCGCCGCCAGTACCGCCGCCTGCGCGAACTCGAGTCGCTGCTCCGCCGCGTGGTCGAGCCCGAGCTCGAGGGCCGCGGCATCGGGCTCCGCCTCCGCTACCTGAGCGGCGGCATGAGCCCCTCGGCACGCCTGGTGGCCGGTCGCGTGCTGCCCGAGCGCTCCGGCTACTACCTGGGGCACCGGATGTCCGAGGCCCTGGTGCAGGAGCGGGGCATCGCCCAGGCCCTGCGCGCCAGCGCCCAGGAGTTCCAGGTCGCCGAAGACCAGGCCCGGGGCGTCCAGACGGCATGAGCGACGCGCCGGTCCGCATCACCATCAAGCCCTCCGGCAGCATCCTCATCGAAACGCCGGTCGTCCTCGTCGATGGCGAGGGCCGCGAGATCCCCCAGCCCACCCCCAAGAAACCCGGCACCGTCAAGCTCTGCGGCTGCGGACGCTCCAAGGCCAAGCCGTTCTGCGACGGGTCGCATAACGAGGGGCGGTAGGGCGGTAGGGCGGTAGGGCGGTAGGGCGGTTCGCGGCACCTCTCCATCGATCTGATGTTCCCTTTTCCCGCTTCCCGCTTCCCGCTTCCCGCTGTCCCTACCCCACCCTCCCCACGATCTCTCCAATGACCTTCGCCGCGACCCTGGCCGTGAGGTCGCGGAGGTCGGTCATCGGATTCAGCTCCACCACGTCGGCGGCGACGATGCGGCCCTTGGGGATTGCCTGCAGGATGGTGAGCAGCTCGCGGGTGCTGAGCCCCCCCGGTTCGGGGTGACTGAGCCCCGGCGCGAACGCCGGGTCCAGCGCGTCGAGGTCTACCGAGAGGTACACCGGCCCGGCCAGGCGGCGGGCGGCGGTGACCATCGCCTCGAGTCCCTGCCGCATCGTCACCATCTCCACCCCGAAGCGCCGGGCCTGGTCGCGCTGGTGCGCGTTGAGCGTGCGGATCCCCGCCTGCACCAGGTAGTTCGCGCCGCCCTCCTCGAGGATCCGCGCAAAGGGGCAGGCGTGGCTGTCGCGCCGGCCGTCGAGTTCGTCGTAGAGGTCGGGGTGGGCGTCGAGGTGGAAGATCGTGAGCCGCTCGTGGCGGGGGCGCACCGCGCGCACCAGCGGCCAGGTCACCGCGTGGTCGCCGCCCAGGAAGATCGGCACCGCGCCGGTCTCGAGCAGCGCGCGGGCGCCGGCGGTGATCGCCTCGAGCGGCAGCGGGCCGTCGGTGGGGAGCGCCAGGTCGCCGGCGTCCTGGAGCAGCGCGCGGGCGTCCGCCGGCTCCTCGTTCCAGCCGTTGGTGGAATCGGAGCGGAGCGCCGCGCGGATCGCGGCCGGTGCCAGCGCCGGCCCCCGCTGGAACGACGAGCTCGCGTCCCACGGAATGCCGAGGAGGGTGGGGGTCATGGACGTCGCTGAAGTGAGGTTGGGTGATGCCTGGATGGAGCCCGGGACCCGACCGCTTCCCGCTTCCCGCTTCCCGCTTCCCGCTTCCCGCTTCCCGCTTCCCGCTTCCCGCTTCCCGCCAATCTACCCGACTCTCACTGCATCGCCCACCTGGAGTGTGCCCGTCCCGTAGTGCACCACGTTCTGCCCGAACATCACCTTCTGGTCCTGGCGCCGGAACGTGGCCAGGGTGCGCAGCGGCTCGTCGCCCATGCGCCGGCCGGTGGCCTGGTCGGTGGTGGTGATCACGCAGCGGGCGCACGGCTTCACCACCTCCATCGGGATACCGCCGATCGTGACCTCGCGCCAGCCATCCTCGGCGAAGGGCGCGCTGCCGGACACCACCAGGTTGGGCCGGAAGCGGTTCATGGGGAGCGGCGCGGCCAGGCGGGCGTTGAGGTCGGCCAGCGAGGCCTCGCCCACGAGCAGGAACGGGAACCCGTCGGCGAAGCCGGTGCGGCCGCCGCGCGGCGCCCAGTGCGTATTCACCGGGCGGACCACCGTCTCGGGGAAGTACGCCAGCACCGCCTCCTGTTCCACCACGTGGGAGAACCAGGCGTCGGCCTTGTGGTCGGGCGCCACCACGCGGAGCGGATCATCCCACACCTGCGTGGCCACCGGCCGGCCGCCCATCGGGGCCAGCGCCGTCACCAGCTCCGGCAGGCCCGGGAAGCGCAGCACCAGGTGCGGCGGGCGGATCTCGGGGGTCACCAGCGCCAGCGCCGGCACCTCGCGCTGGGTCAGGAACTCCCCACGCGGCGTGATCACCATCCAGCGCCGGTCGTACTGGAGGCCGAGCGCGTCCACCGGCCAGGCGGCGGGGCTCAGGCCGGCGCAGGACTTCACGGGGTAGAGATGCAGGGCAGAGATCTGCATGGGGTCAGCATAAGAGGAAACGGGACACGGGAAAAGGGAAGGCGAGCGGAGCTCCCCTCGCCTTCCCGGTTGCCGCTTCCCGTTTCCCGTTTCCCGCTTCCCGTCCGTCGACTCACTTCCCCACACAGAACGACGCAAAGACTCTGTCCAGCACCTCCTCCACATCCACCACCCCCACCAGCGCGTCGAGGGCGCGGACCGCCTCCTGCACGTGGTGCGCGGCGAGCACCGCCTCGCCGCCCTCACCGAGGTGCGTGGCGGCGGCCGCGAGCGCGTCGCGCGCGGCGGTGAGGGCCACCCGGTGGCGCTCGCGGGTGAGCGCCGGCTCCAGGTCGGCGAAGCCGGCGCCGGACTGGAACAGCCGCTCGACGATGGCGCGCTTGAGCTCCGCCAGCCCCTGCCCCGTCACCGCTGACACCGGGAGCCCCTCCCCCTCGCCACCCAGGTCGGCCTTGGCGCGGACCATCAGCGGTGCAGCCTCCGAACCGCCGAGCCGCCGAACCGCCAGGCCGCCCAGCTCCACCACCAGATCCGCCCCCTCCACGAATCGCCGGCCCATCGCCTGGCCCAGCGCGTCGAGCCGGTCGGTGGCCTCGCCGAGGCCGGCGGTATCCACCAGGCGGATGGGCCAGCCGTGGAACTCCACGTGGGCCTCGATGGCGTCGCGGGTGGTGCCGGGGATCTCGGTGACCAGCGCCCGTTCGCTCCCGAGCAGGGCGTTGAACAGCGATGACTTGCCGGCGTTGGGCGGGCCGGCCAGCACCACCAGCGCGCCGCGGCGCACCCGGTCGGCGAGCGGCGCGGTGCCGAGCAGCTGTTCCACCCCCGCGAGCACGGCGGTACGCGCGGCCTCGATCCGGTCGCGGGAGACGGGGCCGTCGTCTTCCTCGGGGAAGTCCACGTCGTAGGCCAGCAGCGCCAGCAGCTCCACCAGCCCGGCGCGCAGCGCCGCGATGCGGCGGGTGAGGCCCCCCTCGAGCTGCACCAGCGCGGCGCGCGCCTGGGCCGGCGCCTCCGCGTCGATGAGGTCGCCCAGCGCCTCGGCCTGGAGCAGGTCGAGCTTGCCGTGCTGCACCGCGCGGCGGGTGAACTCGCCGGGATGCGCCGGGCGCGCGCCCGCGGCCTCGATCGCCGCCACCAGCCGCGCCGGCACCGCCAGCCCGCCGTGGCACTGGAACTCCACCACGTCCTCGCCGGTCTCGGAGCGGGGGCCGGGAAAGGCCAGGTAGATGCCGCGGTCGATCAGCTGCCCCGCGGCGTCGCGGAAGGCGGCGTAGTGCGCGGTCCGCGGCGGGTCGGCGCGGAAGGAGGGGATGACCTTCGCCGCGATCCCGAACGCCCCCGTGCCCGAGAGCCGGATCACCGCGAGCGCGGAGCGGCCGGGCGGGGTGGCGAGGGCGACGATGGGGTCGGAGAGCATGCCCTAAACTGCAGGGAAGGGGGAAAAGGGAAAAGGGAAGCGGGAAGGCGAGGTGAGCTCCTCGTGCCTTCCCGCTTCCCGTTTCCCGCTTCCCGGCGGTGCGCCGTCACCCCTTCTTGGTGCCGACTTCCGGCGGCTTCGCCTTGAGCCGCTCCTTGGCCAGGTACCACTGCTGCGGGATGCTGACGATGTTCTGCACCGCGTAGTACAGGTTGAGCCCGGAGGCGAAGTTCACGAACATCACCGTCATCATCACCGGCAGGAAGTACAGCATCATCTTCGACTGCGGGTTGGGCGGCATCCCGGCCATGCCCACCTTGTTCACCGCGAACATCGAGAGCCCCATCACCACGGGGATGATGTAGAGCGGGTCCTTGAGCGCCAGATCGGGGAGCCACAGGAACGACTGCCCGCGCAGCTCGATCGAGTTCGACAGCACGAAGAACAGCGCCAGCAGGATCGGCCAGGGCAGCAGCAGCGGCCAGCAGCCGCTGAAGGGGTTCACGCCCTCGCGCTTGTACAGCTCCATCACTTCCTTCTGCATCCGCGCCGGGTCGTCCTTGAACTTGTCCTGCAGCCGCTGCATCTCGGGCTGCAGCGCCTGCATCCGGATGCTGGCGCGCATGCCCTTCTGGTTGAGCGGCCACAGCACGATCCGGATCAGCACCCCGAACAGCACCAGCACGATGCCGTAGGCCAGGCCCAGGTTCTCGTGCATGGACACCAGCAGCCAGCGCGCGCCCACCGCGATGGGCCGGATCATGGTGCGGAAGCCGGGCCAGCCGTAGGGATTGATGTCGTAGAAGCCGTGGCCGATCGCCTTGAGCCGTGGGTACTCCATCGGGCCCAGGTAGATGCGGTACTGGAAGTCGCCGGCGGCCGCGAGCGGCATGCCGAAGGTGACCTGCGCGTGGGTGGGCTTCTTGGCGGCGGGCAGCGCCTGCGCCGTGGCGCCGGAGAGCTGCGCCGCGCCGGAGTCGACCACCAGCACCGCGGCCACGAAGTACTTGGCCTTCACCGCGGCCCACTCGAGCGGGCCCTCGATGGTGCGCCGCTCCAGCGGGTCGAGCGAGGAGAACTTGGTGAGCTGCGACTCGTCGGTCTTGGTGACCAGGCCGAACTCGTAGTAGTTGGCCGCGCTGTCGGCCTCGGTCTGGCGGAAGCCGCTCCCCATGTCGATGAGCAGGTGCCCGCCCACCGGCCCGAGGCCGCTGACCCGGCCGCGCACGCCGATCAGGTAGTCATCGGGGCGGAAGGTGTAGCTGAGCTCCACCGTGACGCCGCCGCGGCTCCCCTGCAGGGTGAGCGTCTCGGGCGAGCCCTTCGCCTCGAGCCGCCGGGCCGCCGCGCCGCCGACCGGCGTGAAGTCCCACCCGGCCAGCGGCAGCGTGTCGTTGCCGACGTTCAGCGCGAGCTGGTGGATCGGGGCGGGCAGCAGCTCGACCGGCTGGCCCTTCCCGATCGGGTCGAGGGCGTTGTAGCGGGCGAGCGTGGCCTGCACCATCGCGCCGCCGCGGGTGCTGAAGGCGTAGGTGTAGAGCGGGCCCGAGACGGTGATGGTGTCGGCGGTGGGGCGGATGCTGCCATCGGGCTCGACCACGCCCACGGGGCCGAACGCGCTGTCGCGGCCCAGCACCCGCCCGGTATCACGCGCCGTCGAGTCGCCGGGTTGCCGGGTCGCCGAATCGGCGGCCGTCACCACCGGCTTGGCCGGCGGCTTGAGGAAGAAGGTGGGGGCGATGGCGATGACCATCATCAGCCCAATCGCCCAGATCACACGGCGGTCCATGAGTGCCTATGCGTGGGGTCAGGGAACCGGGTCGTAGCCGCCCGGATGCCAGGGATGGCAGCGGACCAGCCGGCGGGCGCCGAGCCAGATGCCCCACAGGGCACCGTGGCGCTGCACCGCCTCGAGGGTATACGCCGAACAGCTCGGCGCGAACCGGCAGCTGGAGGGCAGACCCGGGGAGATGACGAGTTGATACAGACGGATGAGGAGGATGCTGAGCCAGGTGAGCGGCGCCTGCAGCCAGCCGAGCGGGGTGGTGGGCCGGGGAAAGAGCCGTCGAGCCGCCGAGTCGTCGAGCCGCCAGGCGGTCGCGCCGCCGAACTTCACAGCCCGCCCACCCAGGTGAGCAGCTCGGTCCTGAGCGTCTGGAACGGCACGCCGTACGCTTCCTTCCGGGCCCGGATCAGGAGGTCCCGCCCGCCCTGCCGGGGCTGGATCTCCCGGCGCCACAGCTCCTGCAGGCGCCGCCGCAAACGATTGCGGGCCACCGCGCTGGACTGGAACTTCGGAACGATCAGTCCCATCCGTGGGTGGCCCACCATGTTGTCCATCCAGATGAACTCCAGCAAGCGCTGCCGGCGCCGGCGACCCTGCTCGAGGCACCGGAGCCGTTCGGCCCGGCCCGCGAGGCGGCTCGACCGCGGCCGCCGTTCGCCTGGCGTCAGCGGCTCCCGTCTTTGGAGCCGATGCTGACGACGAGCTGCTTCCGCCCCTTCTTGCGCCGGCGGGACAGGGTCTCGCGGCCCCAGCGGGTGGACATCCGGGTGCGGAAGCCATGCTTCGCGATCCGGCGCTTGTTGCGCGGACGGTATGACGGATTCATTGGAAAATCCCCTCAAATGAGCCTGCAAACCTAGCCAGGACCCCCCTCTCGGGTCAAGGTTGACTTTTCCACATCCGGCCCGTACGTTCGGCCACCCTTGCTAACGCCTCATCTCTCCTGAGTGGCATGCAGCAGTCCGCCAAAGACATCTGGAAGCGCATCCTCGACGAAGCCGGGCAGAAGCTACCCGACAAGGTCGTGCGCGCGTGGCTCGAACCCACCGAAGCCGTCGCCCTCGAGGACGACCGACTCGTCATTGCCGTGCCCGACGAGTTCGCCGCCAAGTGGAACGAGACCAACCACGGCGCCCTGCTCAGCCGGCTGGCCGAGTCGGTCGCCGGGAAGCCCGTGACCGTCACCTTCCGGGTCCAGGAAGACCGGCAGCGGCGGCCGCAGATGGACTTTTTTGTCAGTCCACCCGCCGGCGGCCACAGCTCGGTGCAGTCCAACCCGAGCAACCAGCCGCTCAACGACCGCTACAGCTTCGACTCCTTCGTCATCGGCAAGTCGAACCAGCTGGCCGCCGCGGCCGCCCACGCCGCGGTCGAGGCCCCGGGCAAGACCTACAACCCGCTCTTCATCTACGGCGCCACCGGGCTGGGCAAGACCCACCTGATGCAGGCCATCGCCCACGCCATGCTGCGGCGCAGCCCCGGCACCCGGGTGCTGTACGTGAGCGCCGAGCAGTTCATCAATGAGGTGATCGAGGGGATCTCGCGTCGCACCATGCCGGAGCTGCGCAAGCGCTACCGGCAGGACATCGACCTCTTCCTGGTCGACGACGTGCACTTCCTGGAGGGCAAGGAGGCCACCCAGGAGGAGTTCTTCCACACCTTCAACGCCCTGTACGAGGCCGGGAAGCAGATCGTCCTGACCTCCGACCGGCCGCCCAAGGAGATCCCGGGCCTCGAGGCCCGGCTGGTGAGCCGGTTCGAGTGGGGCATGGTGGCCGACATCGGCCAGCCCGACCTCGAGCACCGGATCGCCATCCTGCGCAAGAAGCAGGAGCAGGACCACCTCGAGATGACCATCCCGGACGACGTGCTCCGGTTCATCGCCGAGCACGTCCGCTCCAACGTCCGGGAGCTCGAGGGCTGCATCATCAAGCTGCTGCTCTTCGCGTCGCTCAAGCACCGCGAGGTGTCCATCGAGCTGGCCCGCGAGGCCCTGGCCGACAAGATCCGGCCCGGCGACGACCTCTCGGCCACCCCCAGGACCCTGCCCACCATCGACCGGATCCAGGACGTGGTGGCCCGGCGCTGGGGGGTGACCTCGGAGCAGCTCCGCTCCAAGGCCCGGATCAAGACCCTGGTGGTGCCGCGGCAGATCGCCATGTACCTGGCGCGGGACATCCTGCAGATGCAGCTGATCGAGATCGGGCAGGCGTTCGGGGGCCGCGACCACTCCACCGTGATCCACAGCGTGGACAAGGTCCAGCGGCAGATGGTGCGCGACCGCTCCTTCCGCGATCGCATCGAAAGCGCGCGCACGGAGCTGATTGCACAGTAGTTGTCCACGGAGGGTGTGGGCGATGTGGGCGGACGGGACAACCGGGGCACTTCTCCCGGATTCATCCCCACCCTCCACAACCGGTCCACAGGGCCGGAAGCCCCCAACCGGTGACGCAGCGTGGAGTTGGGGCGGCTGTCGACATATCCCCAGAGCCTACTACTGCTACTAGTTTAAATAAACAGAGAAACAGTAGTACTTCTTGCACGCCGAGGAACGGGATGAAGTTCACGATCACGCGGGAGCAGTTCCAGGAAGGACTGCAAGCCGTCACCGCCTCGATTCCCACGAAGACCACCCTGCCGGTGCTCTCGAACGTGCTCCTCGAGGCCACCGCGGACGGGCTCCGGCTCTCCGGGACCGACCTGGACATCGCGGTCAGCACCACGGTGCCGGCCAGCGTCGACCAGGAAGGCGCGATCACCCTGCCGGCCAAGAAGCTCTCGGACATCGTCCGCGAGCTGCCCAGCGCCGCCATCCGGCTCACCAGCTCCGGCGAGCAGCGGGCCACCATCGAGTGCGGCCGCTCCAGGTTCCGGCTCCTCGGTCTCCCCCGCGAGGAGTTCCCGGCCTTCCCCGCCGTCAAGTTCGACGCCGCCTGGCGCTCCAAGGCCGGCGACGTCCAGAAGCTGGTCTCCCACGTGGCCTTCGCCGCCAGCACCGAGGAGAGCCGCCCGATCCTCAACGGCGTGCTCTGGGAGCTCCGGCCAGAGCGGATGCGCATGGTGGCCACCAACGGCCACCGGCTGGCCCGCATGGACGTGCCCGTCACCGCCGGCATCGGCAAGGGCCAGGCCGACCTGATCATCCCGCCCAAGGCGCTGGACCAGATCCGCCGCCTCTTCGGCGACCAGGACGAGCTCGAGATCGCCAAGAGCGACAACCACCTCGGCTTCCGCTCCGCCACCACCCAGGTCTACACCCGGCTCATCGAGGGGCCGTACCCCAACTACGAGCAGGTCATCCCGCGCGAGAACGACAAGATGATGACCGCCGACAAGGCGGCCCTCGCCTCCGCCCTCAAGCGCATGAGCATCGTCGCCAGCGACCAGACCCACCGCATCCGCATGGGGCTGGCCAACGGCTCCTGCAAGCTCTCGGTGCAGACCCCCGACCTGGGCGAGGCGCAGGAGGAGCTCTCCGTCAGCTACGACGGCGAGACCATGGAGATCGGCTTCAACGCCGCCTACCTGCTCGAGATCATGAAGTACATGCCCACCGACGAGGTGCGCCTGACCTTCAAGGGCCCCGAGCGCGCCGCCACCTGCGAACCGGTGGGCTGGAACGACCCGGCGGCGTACCTGACCCTCGTCATGCCGCTCCGGCTGGTCGACTGAACGGCGGGAGGCGGGCACCGGACCCACCCGTCCTTCCCGCCTCCCGTTTCCCTCTTCCCGCGGTTCCCCATGGCCCCCCGCTCCCGCAAGCTGATCCACGTCATCGGCGTCCCCATGGACCTCGGGTCCGGGCGCCGCGGGGTGGACATGGGGCCCTCCGCCATCCGCATCGCCGGCCTCAACGACCGGCTGCGGGAGCAGGGCTACAAGGTCATCGACGAGGGCGACCTCGACATCCGCAACATGGAGGTCATGCAGGTCGGTGACCGCCGCGCCCGCTACCTCGCCGAGATCGTCCACGCCAACACGCTGCTCGCCGCGCGGGTGCGGGGCGTGCTCGCGAAGGGGCACATCCCCCTGGTGCTCGGCGGCGACCACTCGATCGCGGTCGGCACCATCTCCGGCGTGGCCGCCCACGCCCGCAGCAAGGGCCGCAAGGTCGGCGTGCTCTGGGTCGACGCGCACAGCGACATCAACACCCCGAAGACCTCGCCCTCCGGCAACGTGCACGGCATGCCGCTCGCCGCGCTGCTCGGCCTGGGCCCCGCGGCGCTGGGCCAGATCGCCGGCCGCTTCCGCAAGGTGGAGCCGGGCCACGTGGCGCTGGTGGGGATCCGCAGCGTCGACGAGGGCGAACGCGAGCACCTGCGCGCGCTCGGCGTGCACGTCTACACCATCGCCGACATCGACCGCCACGGCATCCATATCGTCATGGAGAAGGCGCTCGCCAACGTCACGAAAGACACCGACTTCGTGCATGTGAGCTTCGACCTCGACGCGGTGGATCCCGCGCTCGCGCCCGGCGTCGGCACCCCGGTCAAGGGCGGGCTCGACTACCGCGAGGCCCAGCTGCTCATGGAGTCGCTCGCCGCCGCCCGCGTGGTCAGCTCGCTCGAGATGGTCGAGGTGAATCCGATCCTCGACGACCGCAACCGCTCCGCCGAGTTCGCCGTGGAGCTGGTGCAGTCGGCGTTCGGGAAGCAGATACTCTAGGCGGTTCGGCGGTTCGGTGGTTCGGTGCTCGAGCAGTTCCCGCTTCCCTTTTCCCTCTTCCCGCCCATGGCCCTCAAGAACAACCCCCCCGCCATGGCGCGACGCGGCGTCGGCCTGGCCATGGCCATCGCGAGCGCGTGGATGACCAACCAGGCCTGGATCCAGGCGCGCCGGGACGGCGCGTTCTCGATGCTCGCGGCGCTGGCCGGCCCCGCCTTCGTGGTGATCGGGCTCGGGCTGGTGCTGTTCAAGGGGTACCGGCAGGAGCGGCTGGAGCGGGGCGAGGACATCACGCAGCTGCAGGGGATGGACCTGCTCACGCCGCGGTGGAAGGCCGTGCTCGGCGTGGCGCTGGGGGCGGCCGCCATCAACTACGCGATGCTCACCGGCCTCATCTGATCGGACGCGCGCACGGCCGTGCGCGCCAGCCGGCCCTGCGCGCCTCAGCCCGCGATGAACCCCGTCACCCGGTCCATCACCCCGGCATCCCGCATGATCGCGTGGTGGCCCAGCCCCTCGGTGCGCACGAACGTGGCGCCGGGCCACGCCTCGGCCACCGCCTTGCCGTCGCGCAGCGGGATGTCCAGGTCGTCGCGGTCGTGGATCACCAGCGCCGGGACGGTGAATTCGCGCACCAGGTGGGGCACGTAGAGGTCGCCGTACTTGAGCTTGTAGCGCCGCTCCAGGTTGGTGCGCAGCCGCTCCCGCGCCTTGGGTGGCAGCGCCACGTGGTCGGCGAACTGGTCGAAGAACTCCGGGGGCGCCGCGAAGGGCGCGATCAGCACGGCGCGCTGCAGCACCAGCCCGCGCGCCAGCGCCACCGCAATGGCCCCGCCGCCGAGCGAGTGTCCCACCGCCGCGTGCAGCGGTCCCAGCTGGGCCGCCACCTCGAGCAGGGCGGCGGCGTACTCCGGCAGGCTGGTGTGCTGCCCCGGCGAGCGGCCGTGGGCGGGGCCGTCGTAGGCCACCGCGGAGAAGCCCGCCGCCACCAGCCGCGGCACCAGCACCCGGAAGCGCGCGGCGCGGCTGGCCCAGCCATGCACCAGCAGCACCGTCGGTCCCTCCCCCCAGCGCCAGGCCGCGAGCGTACCCGCCGAGATCGGCAGGGCGAACGGCGTGCCGGTGGCGAGGAACTCGTCCTCGTGCGGGCGCGCGGCGGCGCGGGGTGGGTGGGTGAACAGCCGCTCGGCCAGGCGGGCCGCGCGCTCCGGCGCCACCCGGCCCAGGGTGCGCATGGCCGTCCGCACGGTGAAGAGCTGCAGCCGCTTCCGCATCAGGGGGCCGTCTCCGCCGTCGCATCGGCGGGGGCGGGCAGGGTGTCGGCCGGGGGCAGTTCGTCCGCTGGCGGGGCCTCCAGGGGCGCTGGCGCCGAATCGGGGGGCGTCGCCGTCGAGTCGGCCGCGGGCGGGGGCGGCTCCGCCTCGGTCTCCACCGTCGGCACCTCCACCTGCTCCCCCCGCAGCCGGCGCAGGATCAGGTTCTGGCGCCAGCGCATCCGGCCCGGGCGGTAGCCGGGGTTGGAGGAGAGCGGGAAGGGCAGCGTGCCGGCCAGCGCCGCCGCCTGCTCCGTGGTGAGCTGGCGCGCGCCCTTCTTGAAGTACTGCCGGCTGGCCGCCTCCACCCCCCAGGTGCCGCGGCCGAGCTCCACCACGTTCAGGTAGAGCTCCATGATGCGGTCCTTCCCCAGCGCCGACTCCAGCCGCCAGGTGATCACCGCCTCCTTCACCTTGCGCAGCGGGTTCCGCGAGGCGCTGAGGTACAGGTTCTTGGCCAGCTGCTGCGAGATGGTGCTGGCGCCGCGCAGCTTGTCGCGGCGGCTCCAGGCGTGGGGCAGCAGGGCGGTGAGCTCCCGGCGGTCGCGCGGGTTGTCCCAGGCAAACGTCCTCCGCTGGTAGCCGAGCGCGTGGGCCAGCGCCAGGTAGTCGATCCCGCCGTGGCGGCGGAAGTTGTTGTCCTCGCCGATGATCACGGCGTCCTGCAGCACCGGGGCGATGGAGTCGAGCGGGACGGGGCGGTACCGCACCGGCACGGTGTCGCCGGCGCGCATGGCCATGAAGGCGGTCTGCCGGGGCCAGTGGGTGCGGTACCAGAGGGGGGGCGGCCAGATGGCGAACAGCCACGCCACGAAGAGCGCCGCGAGCGCGAGGAGCAGGGTGAGGGCGCGGCGCATGCCGGGCCTCAGCGCAGCAGCGTGAACTGGAGCGTCGAGGATTCCCGCGCCGGCACCGACTGCCCGATCGTGGGAAGGCTCACCACCAGGTCGGTCCAGCGGCGGCCCTCCACCTGCACCACGCGGCCATCGGTGAGCAGCTGGTAGGCCAGGCTGTCGGCGCCGGTGCCCGTCACGCTGATGGGCTGGCCGAACTGGGTGCCGGTGCCGCTCGCGCGGCGGCTGCGCAGCACCTCCACCGGCACCGCGCCGGTGGCGGAGAGCAGGGTGCCGGCGGCGAGCTGGCTGTGCACCACCTCGGTGGCGGCGAAGGCGCTCACCCGGCCGTCCATGGTGGTGGAGTCGGTCCAGCGGGCGCCGGGGAGCACGCCCTGCGGTGGGAGCGGGGGGAAGAGCAGCTGCAGCTCGTCGCGGATCTGGCTCGCCGCGAGCGAGGGCGAGGTGCCGGCGTCCACCCGGGTGTGGCCCGTGGTGTCGCGCCAGGCGGTCCACCGCGCGCTGCGGGCGCTGTCGAGCAGCAGCGCCGCGAACGCGAAGCCGCTGTCGGGGCGCACCGAGTCGACCACCGCGGTGATGCGGCTGCCGCTGTCGGCGTGCACCAGGGTGAGCGTGAGGTACGCGGTGCGCGCCAGCTGCTGCACCTGGGTCTCGCCGCTGGGCATCGTGGCGGCCAGCGAGTCGCGGCGGTGGAAGGCGTAGCGGACGATGCCGCCGCCGCTGCGGGGATAGCGCAGCGCCACCGGCGGCGCCGGCGTGGTGCGGACGGGGTCGATGCTGGGACGGGGCGTGGCGGGCGCCGGGGCGGGCCCCCCGGGACGGCTCGCGGGGCCCCCCGAGGCGCATGCCGCGCCCAGGAGCAGCCCCGCGATCCGCCAGCCGTGACGCATGGCTACTTGAGCAGCGCGGTGGAGCCCTCGAGCTTCACCGTCACCGGGATCGGCTCCGGGAGCTGGGCCACGGTGACCGCGATGTTCTGGGTGCCGGTGAACGTCGACGAGAGGCAGGTGCCGTCGGCGGCCACCACCCAGTTGGCGCTGCTGGTGCCGTTCCCCTCGAGGCTCATGCTGCCCTGCGGGCCGTTCTGCTGCCCCGACATCGCGGTGCTCGATGCGCCCGCCAGCATGACCACCTTGGCGCCGTCCATCATCCCGCCCGAGGTCTGGAAGTTGGTGACGGTGCGGACCGCCACGCCGTCGTTGTCCGCCTCGGTGGTGTCGGTCCAGCTCTGGCCCTCGCGGGTGCCGGCCTTCATCGGCGGCAGCAGCTGCTGCAGCACGCCCTGCATGGTGTTCGCGGCGGGATTCTCGGAGCCGCTCGTGAGGTCCTTCACCCGGCCGTTGGGCTGGCGGAAGCCGGTCCACGTGGTGCCGGCGGCGCTCTTGGCCATCTCGCCCGCGAAGGGCGAGCCCTCGCCCGGCAACAGCGAGTCGAGCACGATCGTCAGCGCCTGGCCGCCGGCGCTGTCCTTGGTCGTGACGGTGACGAACCCGGTGTTGGTGAACTCCTGCTTCTGCTCACCCTGCCCCACCGCGGTGAGATCCTGGGTGACCGCGGTCTTGACCTCGACCCGGTACCGCGCCGGCCCCGCGGGGGCCGCGTTGGTCCACGCCGCGAGGGCGCTCACGCTGACCAGGGCGACCAGCCAGGGACGAACCGTCATGACTTCCTCTGTGTGATGGGAGATGGAGTGCGACTAGAGCGAGGCCGGCGACTGCAGGTCCGCCTTGGTCTTGCCGAAGACGGCCACCAGTTCGACCTCGTCGGAGGTGACCTTGAGCAGGCGCCAGCCGCGCTTCCACATGTCCTGCCGCCAGGTGGCCAGCCGGTCCCAGTCCGTGGCCGCGGTGCGGAACACCCGCAGCTCCGCCACCTGCTCCCACGAGTCCGGGTACGGCTTGTTCCGCTCCGGCGACGACGACGATCGGCTCATGCGTAACACCCTGCTGGACAGCGACTAAGGAAGCTACCCCGGCTACCCGGGGGACGGGAGGGCCGGGGCGCACCGGTCGGCGCGCACGGCCGTGCGCACCCACCGGCGATCCCCGGCCCCAGGCCAGACCGTAAGCCGAGTTCTGTTTCCCTCGGGGTTGCCCCTCCGGGAGATGGTCATCTATCTGGGACGGTCGTCGCCGACCGCCTCGAGCAGCCTACCCGCGGCTTGGAATCCCGGGGCAAGCCCCGTCGTCCCATGGGCGGTGTGGGTCACACCTCGCCGCTTATTTGGCCTTGCACCGACTGGGGGTTGCCGTGCCCCCTCGCTTGCGCTCGGGGCGGTGGGCTCTTACCCCACCGTTTCACCCTTACCGCCGGCTCGCGCCGGAGGCGGTCTGTTTTCTGTGGCCCTGTCCGTCGCCTTGCGGCGCCCAGGCGTTACCTGGCAGTCTACCCGGTGGAGCTCGGACTTTCCTCGGGACCGGTTGCCCGGCCCGCGACCATCACGTCCAGCCTGTGTGGGAAAGATACGCCGGGACCCCTGACGGGGTCAGGGGGGCGCCTAGCCGGGGCCGGCGAGGCCGGCCAGCCGGCTCCGCACCCGGCCGATGAGCGGGCCCAGGGTGCTGTCGGCGTCCGCCCACTGGGCCAGCGCCCCCTCGTACTCCTTCCGGGCCAGATCGGGCTTGCCCTGCCCCTCGTAGATCTCTCCGCGCAGCACCCGCGCCTGGCCCAGCAGCAGCCAGCGCACGTCGAACCCCTCGGTGTCGAAGTGCTCCGGCGCGAAGATCTCGAGCGAGGCCAGGGCGCGGGTGTCGTCCCCCAGGGCGTGCCAGGCGTGGGCCGCGATCATCCGGCGGTAGCCCCACCACTGGGGCCGTCGGTGGTAGATGGCCGGGGTGGCGGAGTCGGGGAGCGTGAGCAGGGCGCGGGCCCGGGTCGAGTCGCCCCGGTCGAGGGCGCTGAGGGCCTGCAGCTCGGGCGGCGTCGGGTTGCCGTCGAGGGCCTGCAGCTCCTCGAGCGGGCGCGGGTTGGAGGGGTCCTGCAGGAAGAGCCCCATCGCCGCCGCCCAGCCGAAGTTGACGATCATCGCGCGGGTGCCGCGGGGCGCGCGGCGCGCGCTGTCGGCCACGTCGTCCCACAGCGGCTGCAGCCGGGCCGCCGGCGCGCCCAGCGCCGTGAACAGGTGGCTCTGCAGCAGGTAGTCGTACAGCGTGCGGCGGCCCAGCCGCTGGGACTGCGGCGCCGCGGGGAGGTAGTCCGCGCTCACCTCCGCCGCGAGCGAGAGGCTCCGGCCCGCCAGCTCCACCTTGCCCGCGTAGCCCAGCAGGTTGGCGCCCCCCGCCACCTCGCCCACCGCCTCGATGGGCAGCCGGGTCACGTCGAAGTCGGCCGCGGTGAGGGTGTCGAGCGCGCCGGCCACGGTGCTGAGTGCCTCGCGGGCCTCGCCGGTGGCGGCGAGCACCCGTCCCCGGAGGAAGGGGAGGTCGGCCCGGTCGCGGCCCTCGGGCGCCAGCCGGAGCCGGTCCATCTCCCGCAGCGCCTGGGCCCGGTCGTCCGCGGCGAGCAGGGCATAGAGCAGCGCGTTCTGCGCGTGCCCGTTCTCCGGCTGCCGCGCCATCCAGTCGCGCGCGCTGGTGATGCCGTCGGTGCGGGCCCGGCGCACCGCCTGCGCCAGCGCAAAGGAGTCGAGCGCCGGCCGGCCCCCCTCCCGCTCCGCCGGCACCAGGGAGTCGTTGGGCAGCAGCGCCATGAACGGCTGGTCCTGCGCCGCCTGGCGGTAGATCCACGCCAGGTGCTCGAAGGCCAGGAAGTACTCCGGGTCGAGCGCCAGGGTGCGCTTGAAGGCGCGCAACGAGCGGGTCATCCGCGCCGCGACGTTGGCCGTGGCGGTGTCGTGGAACCAGGCGTCGCCCAGCCCGTACCAGGCGTCGGCGTCGGTGGAGTCCTTGGCCAGCAGCGCCCCGTACGCGGCCTGGCCCCGGGTGTAGTCGCCCTCGAGGAAGTGCCGGTAGGCGGCGATCATCGCGCGGTCGTGCTCGGGCAGCCGCTCCGCGAAGCGGGTGGCGCGCTGGATCGAGACCAGGCCCAGCGAATCGGCGGGCCCGGAGCGCCAGCCCCGGGTGAGCGAGAGCTTGTAATACGCGAGCCCGAAGGTGCTGTCGGCCTCCACCGCGCGGCGGAAGCCGTCCTCCGCCGCGCCCAGGTTCCAGCGGTTGAGCTCGTCCACCCCCGTCAGGTACGCGCGGTACGCCTCGATGGACGGCGTCGTCACCCGCGCCAGGTCGGCCGTCATCCCGGCCGGCGCGCCGGAGATGTTGAGCAGGCGCGCCGCCAGCTGGTCGAAGAGCGGCCGCGCGTCGTCGCCGGGGCGGCCATGCACCTCGGCGGCGTCCACCCGCGCGCCGGTCGACACGTCGAACACCCGCGCCAGCAGGTGCAGCGAGTCGCCCACCCGGGTGAACTCCCCCAGCACCACGGTCCAGGCGCCGGCGTCGCGGGCCAGCCGGCGCGCCATCTCGAGGCCGAGGGGGGCACGGGCGTCGAGCTTGCGGCGGGCCAGCA
>Ga0268298_10003000_pt1 | contig 17771 bp, 10 predicted proteins | sample WWTPWeurt_MetaG_FD_194462 | JGI IMG/M metagenome (GOLD analysis project Ga0268298, IMG submission 194462) | Activated sludge microbial communities from WWTP in Nijmegen, Gelderland, Netherland - WWTP Weurt | ecosystem: Engineered > WWTP > Aerobic digester > Activated sludge | place...
GACGTGGAATCTCGTTGATCGCTGCATCAGTAGGTACGGAAAGTGCCGGGATGCCTGTACGGCGCCAGTCGGTCCATGCTTCGGGCGACTGATAAAGCGCGATGTACTTCTGCGACATGATCGTATTAAGTTTGTCGGCGGACGTACCCGACAGGGTGCAATGATCCCGGAGGAAGGGATTGACAAGTCCGGTATCGGTTACACCCAGTTTAGACATGTTGGCCAGAACCGCTTCGGTGAGCGCGAGTTGCGCGCTCGCGTCATCGTTGAGGTAGAGATAAGCCTCGGCTTCGATGAACTTCAATTCAGCGTAGGACATGAAAATGACCGGTGAATTGATGCTGTTATAGAAGGCCCCGGGACCGCCACTGCCATCGGAATACAAAGAAGAACGGGGATCATTCAAAGCCGGCATCAGGGTGTCGATCAGATAGCCTGCGTAGGAGATATCGCCGCGCTGGCCGTCGAACTGATACCAGGGGTTTGCGGAAGTCTCCACATCGCCGAAGACAAGCTGTGCGTCATCGTCGTTGGAGGTGAATCCCTCGGCGGAATGGCTCAGCGCTTCCGTAGCGGCCGCAGTATTGCCGTTTCGCTTGGTCAGGTGGATGGCGTGACGGGCTTCGAGCGAATGCGCGAAACGCGTCCACAAGTCGTAATCGCCGCCAAACATGAGGTCTTCGCCATGGACTTCAACGCCACTGGCGTCGCTTGCCGAGATTTCCGCGATGCCTTCATTGATCAGTCGGCTGACCTCCGAATAGAGAGCTTCCTGACGATCATAAGCCGGCGAAATATTGGCGGTACCCTGGAAAGCCTGTGAATACGGAATGTCACCGAATACGTCGGTCGTGAGCATGAGGCTGTAAGCCATCATGATCTTCGCTACGGCGCCGTAATGGATGTAGTTGTTGTCCTTACACAGTTTGATGAGCGTGTAGTTGTCCATCAGCGGACCTGCATAAAGATTCAACCGCCACAGGTTGTCGAAATCGGATTCCGTGAAGTTGAGGTTATTGTAAACTGCGAACTGGCGGGCGTTACCGGTGATCTGCTGCGTAAACAGCGAGGTGTAACGGGCCATATCGCCACCTTGCGCGTAAGCAAGGGAAGCCTGGATGGTCGGCAACAATACCTTCGGTGGTACGGCTGTCGGGTTGTTCGGGTCGTTGTTGATGTCTTCGAAGTAAGTCTTCTCGCAACTGCTCATGGAGAAGACCGCCAGGAAGGCCACCAACAGTTTGGTATGTTGAAGGATGTTCTTTTTCATAGGTTGGTTTTTTCTCTGGTTCGATAGGTTAGAAAGTCACACGCAGACGAACGCCATAGCTCTTCGTGCCGGGGTTGTTGAAATAATCGAGGCCCTGTGAGTTGTTGGCGCCGGTGAGGCTGGTCTCCGGATCAACACCTTCATAGTCGGTGATGAGCAGCAGGTTGGTACCGATGACGGAGAGATCGATGCTGGAGAAGGGAGTACCCTTGATCAGCTTAGGATCCACGCTGTAGGTCAGGGATGCCTGACGGAGGCGGGTGTATGAGCCGTCTTCAATGAACTGTTCGGTAACTGCGCCGAAACCACCGCCGTTGTCCGTGTACCAGTCTTCACCCAGGGTTACCGAGATATCGTTCGGAGTACCGTCAGATGCTTTCACACCTTCGAAAACCTGGGTGGTACCGCGGTTTTCCGTGAGTTCGCTCATACCGAAGAAGGTAAGGGCGCCTTTCGTACCGTTCCAGATATCACCGCCCTGACGACGCTCAATCAGGACGTTGAGCGACCAACGCTTATAGCTGAAGGTGTTGGAAATAGAACCGATCCAATCCGGGTTCGGGTCGCCGATGACTTTCAGGTCAGCACTGGCGAGCGGGAAGCCATAATAGAAGGAGGTAGGATCATCTTCGATGATGATGTTGCCGCTGCCGTCACGCTCCCAAACGCCTCCGTAGAGTACGCCATAGGGCTGACCGACGAACGCGCGGGCGTCCGAACCTTCAAAGCCGCCGATGTAAAGGCTTTCTACGCCTTCATACAGCGAGATGACCTTGCTCCGGTTGCGGCTCCAGTTCAGGGTGAGGTCCCAGGTGAAATGCTTGGATTTCACGGGGGTGGCATTCAACATGAGTTCGATACCCTTGTTTTCCAACTCACCGGAGTTCAGGATAGCACCTGCGAAACCGGACGAGCCCGGAATGGTGACCGGAATGATCTGGTCAACGGAGTTCGACTGATACACCGTGAAATCAACGCCGAGGCGATTGTCCAGGAAGCGCAGATCGACACCGAATTCTTTCGACGTGGTTTTTTCAGGCTTGATGGTCGGGTTGCCTGCGACATCGGCTACCGTGAAACCACCAACACCGTTGAAGGGGAAGGTGACACCGTTTGTCCAGCCATCGGCTGCGAATCCGCCGTTGAAGACGTTGTTGAGCGAATACTCGGAAGCGTCGTTACCGACCGTCGCGATGCTCGCGCGCAGCTTACCGAACGGAAGCACTTTGTTGTTGTTCATGCCGAGCGCCTCGGTGAAGACGAATCCGATACTGGCAGAGGGGTAGAAGTAAACGTTCTCATCTTTCGGCAGAGTCGAGCTCTTTTCAAAGCGTCCGGTAGCATTCAGAAAGAGCATGTCTTTGAAATCAATCTTCCAGTCCGCGAATACAGACGCTGTACGGTAACGATAGGTGAATTCCTTGGTGAGTACCGACTGCGCATTCGACATGTTGTAGAAGTCGGGCAGGTTAAGTCCGTCACCCTGGGTATAGACACGTTGCGTCCTGCGGCTGAAGAGGTTGTTACCAACCAGGAAAGTTCCGTTCCAACTGTCGTTCAACTTGTACTTGAAGTTGAACATAAGGTCGGAGTACACGTGACGGTAGAAGTTCTGGTCTTCGAAGATCTGACCTGCAGGATTTTGACGGGAGTTGATATCGAAGGCCTGCTTGCGACGATCGGAATAGAAATCGGTACCGATGCGATGCGTAATGTCGAACCAGTCGGTCACATTGTAGACGTTGGTCAACGTACCGAATACACGGTTTACATCATCGTTGAACGGGTTCTTGTTGATGGTCCAGTACGGGTTGTCATAACCGGCACCGCCACGATAAGTACGCTGTGTTCCGTCCGGGAACATGTAAGCTTCCGGATTGCTCGGATCGGAAACGCCGTTCGAGTTGTCGAAGGTGGGAGGGGTGCGCAAAAGGCCCAGCATGATACCGGACAAGTTCGAACCCTGTTGCACGCGGCGACCACCGGAATTGGTATAGGTGACCGAACCGCTGGTCAGGAGTTTGGGCGAAACTTTTGCCTCTCCGGAAAGCTTTACAGAAGTACGGGACCAGTCACTCAACGGAACAATGCCGGTCTGCTTCAGATGACCTACCGAGGCCCGGAAGGAAGCCAGATCGTTACCGCCGGATATGGCAATGGAATTGTCATAGGTGACACCGGTACGGAAGAAATCATACGGATCGTAAGGGGTTACTTTCTTCTTGGCATTCGGGTCGGAAGCACCAACGATGCGTCCGTTTTTGTCCCACTTGTAGTCGGAACCGTCCCAATACAACGTATCGATCATCGCACCCCAGGCTACCTGACGGGGATAGCCCCCAAGTCCGGCCTGGCTGACGTAGTCGGGACCAAACCAGGTAGGAGTGCCGGTTTCCCAGGAAGTACCCTGAGAGAACTTATCCTGCAGCTCCGGAAGTTTGTTCACCTGGTCCCACTGGATAGAGGAATTGAAGGTGACGTTCACGCCTTTCTTTCCGGCAGGCGCCTTACCTTTTTTGGTAGTGATAATGATGGCGCCGTTAGCAGCGCTTCCACCATAAAGGGCAGAGGCAGCTGGGCCTTTCAGTACGGTGACCGATTCCACGTCGTCCGGGTTAATGTCGAGGGCGCGGTTGGAGTTGGAAACGCTCTCCAGTCCATTGTTGGTTCCGTCATCCGGGTTACCGGAGAGGTTGTAGGAGTTGTCCATCGGAACACCGTCAACCACGAAGAGCGGGGAATTGGAACCCAGGATGGAGTTCCAGCCACGAAGACGAATGAAGGACGAACCCCCCGGCGTACCGGTTGAATTGATGACCGTCATACCCGAGACTTTGGCAGACATACCGTTGATGACATCGCGAGAACCGGCCTTGGTGAGGGCATCGCCGCCGACATCCTGCACGGAATATCCGACTGCCTTCTTTTCTTGCTTAATACCAAGCGCTGTTACAACTACCTCGTCCAGTTTCATCACATCGGCATCCAGCACCACGTCCAGGACGTTGGAAGCTCCGAGAGCGACTTCCTTGGTCCGCATTCCGATGCCGGAGTACCGCAACGTCTTGGCGGTTTTCGGGACACTCAGCTTGTAATTCCCGTCGATGTCGGTCGACGTTCCGATGGTAGTGCCTACCACGACAACACTCACTCCGGGGATCGTCTGGTTATCCTGCGAAGAGGACACCTTCCCGGAAATGATGCGGTCTTGCGCGCTGACCTGCAAAGAGCAGAATGCAAGCAGCAACGCGAGAAGCGTTAGCGTTTTTCTCATAGAAGTGGTTTTTGGTTAGTCTGAAGTTTCAGGGAAACAGCCGTCAAGCTAGCAAATAATGCTGCATCATTAACAAATATTAACTCAAAATTTAGCTAAAAACGGTACAATGGATTGAATTTTAACGTAATCGAGTGTTAACAGGCTGTTGATATCCTATTGAACCGGGTAGGGGCAATGAGCTGGAAGAGAAAAGTTGATTTTCATACAATTTTATGATGCGTCTGTGCGACATAGTGAGTAATACCAGCCGATTTCATGGCTTTAATACGTTAAAGTTTCTAAATCATCATTCGTAAAGCTCCTAATTATCAAGTAAATGAACACTTGCTGGTGGATAACTCCAAGAAAACCTTGACTGATGTTTTCCGACCCGCTTAAATTTGCACGCAGGAAACCAATCTAACCTAAAACCCCAAAAAATGAAAAAACTGTTTCTTACAGTAGCGCTGGCTGCAGCAGTAGCCGGTGTCAATGCTCAGGACATGACGTCGAAGAAAGGCACGCCGATCCTTCCGGAAGCTGGCGACTGGTCCATCGGTTTCGACGCTGCTCCGTGGTTGAACTACTTCGGTAACCTCATGAGCAACGCAGGTAACAACAGCGCGAATGCTGCTTACCAGGAGTCGAACACCATCGTTGGCAAATACATGAAAGACGCCAACACCGCTTACCGCGCGAAAGTGCGCATCGGTTTCGGTAGCACCACCTTCAACAACATCATTCAGGATGATGCTAGTACTTCAACTCCTCGTGGTACCGTTACCGACGAACTGAAGTCGAGCGGTATGGACATCACCCTCGGCGGTGGTATCCAGAAGTATCGTGGCAAGGGCCGCCTGCGTGGCTTCTATGGCGCTGAAGCTGGCATTTCGCTCGGCTCCGCTAAAGAAACCTACTCCTATGGCAACGCGTTCTCTTCTTCGAACAACACCCCTACCACGACCGACTGGACCACCGGTCAGGCTGGCCCAGTTAATGGTAGCCGTCCGACCGAAGTGAAGGCAGGTTCTACCTTCGGCTTCAACCTCCGTGGTTTCATCGGTGCTGAATACTTCTTCGCTCCGAAAATGTCCATCGGCGCTGAGTACGGCTGGGGCCTTGGCCTCTCGTCGACCGGCGAAGGTGAGGAAACGCGTGAATCTTGGAACGGTACCGGTACCACTTCCCAGACCGGCAAAACCGGCAAATCCAGCTCCTTCGGCCTGGATGTAGACAACGCCAGCGGCGCAATCGTGCTCGCGCTCTACTTCTAAGAGTTAAGCCTCTTATAAAAAAACCGCTCCGGATTCCGGGGCGGTTTTTTTTATTCCTAAAATCAATCACCAATCACCAATCACCAATCACCAATTACTAATTATCAGTTACTAGTTACCCTTTTCCCAATTACCCCTCTTTCCGCTCCCTATCCATATCCTTCTTCTTCAAATCCTCCCGTTTGTCGTACAGCTTTTTACCCTTGGCAAGCGCAATATCCATTTTCACGAGTCCTTTCTCTGAGAAGTAGACTTGCACGGGAATGATGGTAATGCCTTTCTCCTTCAGGCGGACCGTGATCTTTCGTATCTCCTGACGATTCAGGAGCAATTTTCGCAACCGCCTGGGGTCATGGTTATAATAGGAGCCCCGCTCAAATTCGGCGATGTGCATGTTCTTTACCCACACTTCGTCGTCCTGGACGATGCAAAACGCTTCTGCAATGCTTGCTTTTCCGGCACGCAGGGATTTGACTTCCGTTCCGGTCAATACCATCCCGGCCGTGAACTGCTGCAACAGGTGGTATTCGAATCCCGCTTTGCGGTTCTTGATGACGGAAGTGTAGTCGGTCATGGGTTGGCGAAGATACAGAGTCCGGCCGCAAGCTGCGGCCTTGATCATTCTTCCATCACATTCTTTGCCTTACCCAAGAGGGCGTAGGCACTCCGGATAACCAGCCTTTTGACGGCCAGATCATCTTCTTCAGTAAGCAGTTCGATCCATCCATCCTCCCGAACTCCGGTCTTGACCGCATGCATCCGGAACGTGGAATCATTGATGGCTTCGAAGACGAACTGTTCCGTCCCGTAGCGTACGACCGCTTCCTCGGGAACAACCGTTGCCGTTCTACCCGCAAGCCGGATACCGGCCCGCATGAACATACCGGGCAATAATCGGCCTTTGGTCTCCAGCAAATGGCAATGCACAAGCCCTTTGCGCTGCGCGTCCAGGTTGTGACTGACCAGGATCACTTCGGCTTGAAGTGTATCCGCCGGGGCGTCGTTTCGCACCGCCCAGACCCGCTGGCCGACTTCGATGCGGTCGATGTCCTTTTCGAATACTGTCAGGGTCAGATGCAGGTCCTTGGGGTCCACAAGTTCAAAGAGTACGTCGGTAGGTTGTACGGCTTTACCGGTGTTGACGTTGACAGAAGCCACGTATCCGTCGATCGGCGAATGCAGACTGACCTGACGAGACACCTGGCTGGCATCGAAGGAGGCAGGATCCAATCCGAGCAGGCGCAGCTTTTCCGAAGCTGCTGCTACCTCGGCCTGCTGCATGTCAAATTCATTTCGGATCTGTTGGTACGTCTTCTCGCTCACGGCATCCTCGGTTCGCAATTTTTCCTGGCGTTCCTTGTCCAGGCGAAGGTATTCCAGCCGGGAGCGGGCAACGAGGAAATCACGCTGCAAGCCGACATAAGCGGCATCTTCCAGGACAGCGATCGACTCACCTTTCTGAACATGCATGCCCGGAAGGAGGGATAGTTTCCGCACAAATCCACCATATGGAAAGCTGAGTGAAACCAGGTTCTGAGGAGGCACGTCGATCATTCCGTTCAACGTGATCTCCTGGCTCATGGTGCGGCGGTCAGGTAGCGCGATCTGAATATTTGCCTGCCGTAATTGCGCGGCTGTCAGCGATACGATCTGATCGGCGGAGTACTCGGGGGCACTTTCTTTTCTTCCTTCAGTAGGTTGATCGCAGGCGGAAAGGAATAGGGCGATGTATAGGAGGTGCAATTTGGTGCTCATGGTCTTGTTCAGTTTTGTTCAGATAACTCGTTCCAGTCGATGATTGCGTGCAGATAGGCGCGATAGGATTCTAATGCAGCGTGACGGGTCCGCAGGCATTGTTCCACAATACTCAGCCATTCAAAATACCGGATATCGCCACTGCTGAGCCGCAGCGCCGCTTTGCGCTCTAGTTCGGAGATCAACGGCAGTGTCTGATCGCGGTAGATCGAATATTGCTCGCCGGCAGCCTGTAGGCGTTCCTGCCGCTCGAGTCGTTCACGCCGGAGCCTGATCTGTTCTGCTTCCTGCAGGAATCCGGCTTGCGCCCAATTGGCTTTAGCACTTTTGACACGGGCACGTGCGCCCCAGTAAAACAAGGGTATACCTATGCCGATCTGAACCGATTGATAACGGTCGTTCTTTCCCAGCAGAACCTCTCCTTCGGGTAATCGTTGAAAGCCCGAGAAGGACTGGCTCACGACCCCCAGCGTGAAGTCGGGCCCCATGCTTGCCTGCTCGAGCTTCCAGCGGGCCCAGGCAGACCGTTCCCGCCAGGAGGCTAATTGGAGTAAACTGTGTGTACCGTGTGCTTGGGCGTCGGTGTCAGGTAGTCCAAGATCAGCTTCCCACCCGGCAGCATCGGAAGGCAACAAGTTGGTAGTCGTTCCCAATAATTCGCGGAACCTGGCTGCAAGGATGGTAAGCTCGCGTTCTGATTTCAGGACTTCACCGCGCAATTCTTCCCGGCGTGATCGAACACTCAACACCTGCAAGGGATCATTGTCACCGGAACGGTGCCGCAATTCTTCCAGCGCCGCGGCTTTAGCGAACAGGCTGTCGGTTCTCTTTAGCAGCGCCAGGGTAGCTTCTGCCATTCGATAGTCTGTGAAAACCTGACGGACCTCTTTTCGTAACCGCATCGCGTACAGGTTGGTCTCCTGTTCCGCAACCGATACCTGGTACCGGAAGTAGCGACGTTTATTGGCATAATAGACCGGCGAAGAAAACCGCTGTTGAACGCCAAAGCGCCGGTCTTCGTACGGACTATTGATCTTGCCACTTTCGTATCCGAATTCGGTTGGTGAAAGCTCATACGCGTTGCCACTCAGTTCATCGGCTGCTTCCAGGTTCTTCCGCTGGGCTTGTATTCCACTGTTATTTTTCAACGCGGAATCGATGGCAGCCTTTAATCCTATGGGTGTAGCAGGTTCCGTCTGCTGAGCCGTCAGATTTGTTGCGCCCAGGCAGAACAGGAGCAGCAGAACCGTCGGTAGTGCTTTGCGCAAACGTCGGTTCTCGAGATGCTCTTCGGAGAATTGATAGAGAACGGGCAGCACCAGCAGCGTCAGTAAGGTTGCGCTGACCAGTCCGCCGATCACCACAGTGGCGAGCGGGCGTTGCACCTCGGCCCCGGCACCCTTACTGAGCGCCATCGGCAGAAAGCCCAGCGAAGCCACGGCAGCGGTCATCAACACAGGACGCAAACGGATCCGGGTACCTTTCACGATTCTCTCTTTAATGGAATTTACCCCGGACTTTTTCAGGAGGTTGAACTCGGTCACCAAAACGATTCCGTTCAGTACGGCTACACCGAAGAGGGCGATAAAGCCTATCCCGGCCGAAATGCTGAAAGGCATCCCGCGTAGCCAGAGGGCGACAATGCCGCCGATCGCTGATAAGGGGATGGCGCTAAAGACCAAAACACTTTGCCGGATCGATCCGAAGGCGAAGTAGAGGAGCAGCAGGATCAGGCCCAGTGCTATCGGAACCGCAATGGCGAGTCTGGCCTTGGCGGCGATCAGATTTTCGAACTGGCCGCCGTAAGTGATCGAATAGCCGGAAGGAAGATCCAATTTGGTTCGCACACGTTCTTTGAGTTCTTCCACGATGCTTTGAACATCCCGCCCGCGTACATTGAATCCTACCGTTATGCGGCGTCGGGCATTCTCCCGCTGGATCTGATTGGGACCGACCTCCAGGTTGACATCCGCCAATTGCGAGAGCGGGATCGGACTTCCGTCATGCAACAGGACCGGTAATTCCCGGAGGTCCTGAAGGTCGGTCCTGGCGTTATCGTTCAGTCGAACCACCAGGTCGAACCGGCGGTCATCCTCGAACAACATCCCGGCCGAGGCACCCGCAAATGCGGTCTGCACGGCCTGGTTCACTTCATCCACCCGAAGACCATACGAAAGCAAGGCTTCGCGCCGGTACCGGACAACCAGTTGCGGCAACCCGGTAACGGCTTCGACATACAGGTCCACTGCACCGGGAACTTGTCGTACTTCTTCTCCAAGTAGTGTTGCGTAACGGGCCAGCGAGTCCAGGTTGTCGCCGAAGATCTTACACACCACATCCTGCCTTCCACCGGTCATCAGTTCGTTGAATCGCATCTGTACCGGGAACTGAAAGCCGACCGAAATGCCTGGAATCTCTTGCAGGGTAGTACTCATCTTCTCTGCCAGTTCATCGAACGATTTTGCGCTTGTCCAGTGTTGCTTGTCTTTCAGGATTACCATCATGTCCGATGCCTCGATCGGCATCGGGTCGGTTGGAATTTCTCCGCTACCGGTTTTGGTCACGACCTTTTCCACTTCGGGATATCGTTGCTTCAAGAGCCCGGCGGCTTGTTGAACCGCGGCCACCGAGGTGGACAGGGAACTTCCGGTAAGGACGCGCGTGTCAACGGCAAAATCTCCCTCTTCCAGTTCCGGTATGAATTCACCTCCAAGACTTGCCAACACGGAAATCGATCCGCCAAAGAGCAGAATGGCAAGCAGGAGGACGCTGATGGGTTTTTTCAGCACCCTGTTCATTGCGGTTTCGTGCCAATGTTCCAACCGGCGCAAAATCCGATCCGCCAAATTGGGTTTTGTCCTGATCTTCCTGCTCAGGATCAGCGAGCTCATCATCGGGATATAGGTCAATGACAGCAGGAATGCCCCAAGAATGGCAAACGCGACCGTTTGTGCCATCGGCTTGAACATCTTGCCTTCGATACTTTCAAGCGAAAGGATGGGTAGGTAAACTACGAGGATGATGATCTGCCCGAATACCGCGGCGTTCATCAATTTGCCGGCGGCGGTTCCGACTTCTTCGTTCATCTCAGAACGGGTGACCATTCCATGTCCCCGGAAATGTTTTCCATGATGCAGACGGTGCAAGACCGCTTCGACGATGATCACGGCTCCATCGACGATCAATCCGAAGTCCAACGCGCCAAGGCTCATCAAATTTCCACTGACACCGAAGGCATTCATCAGGATGATGGCGAACAAGAGTGAAAGCGGTATTACCGATGCCACGAGAAGCCCTGCCCGAAGATTGCCCAGGAAGATCACGAGGATAAAAAGGACAATGAGCGCGCCTTCGAGGAGGTTCCGTTCCACCGTGGAAATGGCGTTGTTGACCATTTTGGTCCGGTCGAGAAATGGCTCGATGGTGACGCCCTCCGGCAAGGTCGTTTCGATTTCGCGGATGCGGTCTTTCACAGCCTTGATGACGGCTGAGCTGTTTTCTCCTTTGAGCATCATGACGACCGCGCCGGCAACTTCACCTTCATCATTATAGGAAAGCGCGCCGAACCGGGTGGCATGACCCAGCCGAACTTCCCCAAGGTCTCCGATCTTTAGCGAACTCCCGTCCGACAGGCGCTTGACCGGAATCCCCGCGATCTGGGTTTTCGATTGGACGAGGCCTTCCGTACGGATGAAAAGCGCATTCGGTCCTTTCTCGATGTAGCTGCCTCCTGCGTTCTGGTTGTTGGCGTGGAGTGCTTCAAATACGGTTTCCAGCGACACGCCATAGGAGCGAAGTCGGTTGGGGTCAATCGCCACTTCGTATTGTTTCACTTTTCCGCCAAAGGAGGAAACATCCGCCACACCGGGCGTACCCAGTAGTTGCCTCCGGATGATCCAATCCTGGATGGTCCTCAGGTCCAGTTCGGAATACCGGCCCTCATAGCCGGGCTTTGCCCTGACGACATATTGAAAGATCTCACCCAGTCCCGTGGTCACGGGGGCCAGTTCCGGATTGCCGCTGCCATCCGGTATTTCATTGCGAACGGTTTGCAGCCGCTCATTCACCTGTTGACGTGCCCAATAGACGTCGGTCGCGTCATCAAAGACGATCGTAACCAGTGAAAGCCCAAAGCGGGAGAAGGACCGTTGCTCGATGATCCCCGGGATGTTACGGGTAGCCTGTTCGATCGGAAACGTGATCAGTCGTTCAATATCACCGGCTCCAAGCGCGGGCGATACCGTGATGATCTGGACCTGGTTGTTGGTGATGTCGGGAACCGCGTCGATCGGTAATCGGCTGGCGGAGTAGGCTCCCCATACGACGAGACCGAGGACCAGGAGTCCAATAATGAGTTTGTTCTCGATGGAGAATCGAATGATGCGTTGTAGCATGATGTGAAAGCTTCCGGATCATGTGCAAAAGGTCCATTGACCTGATGCGGATCCGGTGGGTTGGAAATAAAATGAAAAGAAAAAAAGATCAGCCGAGACGAGGGGGCTGCCAAACGCCATTCCCGTCGGCATGACGGATCTTTACATCCAGTGGGATATGTATCCGGTTAATGACCGGAGAAAAAAGCCGGATGCTGAACTCCCGAACCTCGCCGGACGAAGCGACCAGTTGCGAGCAGGCCGTGGAATGTTCGTGGGATTTGAACGGAAGATTCTCATCATGCTCCGGTTGATCGGCGTGCCGGGTGTTATAATGCAATGCCAGATAATCGTCGACACCCATACCCGGTTGTTCCATCCGATGCTCCAGATAATGGGAGATCAGACCCGGAAGTTTGAACAATTCAATTCCGTCCGCCCCGGTGAGCAGAAAACTCAATGACAGAAAAAAGCTGGTGGCACGAAGCACGATGAACAAATATAACCGGACTTTTCGAATGCAAACTGAATTTCCGGGTTAATTTCCCTTAACGAAAGGTTCATGGGCGTACGACCAAAACCGGTATTTGGACGCGATGCCGGACTTTATCGACAGTGGTACCGAAAAGCAGATCCTTGAAGCCCATGTGGCCGTGAGCGCCCATGACCAGCAAATCAGGTTGAAAATCCTTGACCAGATCCGGGATAGCCTTACGCGTGGTGCCAAAACCGATACGGTACTCGACCTTGAACCCTTTGGCACTCAGGTCCTCCTGGTACTTTTCCAGGTTCTTGCGGTCACTCAGCATTTCCATATCCCGGATATCCTGTCGCATGACCATTGCACCGGCGGATTCTACAACATGGATCAGACAATACGTCGCGTCCTTTCCTCCTTGTCCTAAGGCGGAAGCAATGGAAGCTTCGTCGGACTGGGAGAAGTCGACGGTAATAGCGATTCGACTGTACCGGATGCTTTCTACTTGGCCAAGTGTTCTGGGTCCACCGTGCGGCGCGCGTGCACTGGGGCGAACAATGCGCGGAAACAGTGGTTTGATGGTTACATAAAGTAACAGTGCACCCACAGACAAGGCCAATGGGATGACCGTCCAGGCCAGCAGCGTGGGATCCGCACTGGCAGACAACCAGGCGCTGATCTCATCGATGACCAGGCGCACATTCAAGCCTACGATGATCGTCGCGGACAGCCAGGCGAGTGACTTCACCCACCAGGAAATCCGGAAGTCCCCCATTTTTTCTTTATCCGAAGTGAAATGGATCAGGGGAATGATCGCGAATCCCAATTGCAGGCTGAGAATCACTTGTGACAATACCAGCAACTCGCCGGTCGCGGACTCGCCGAAATAGTGGATGGTTAGCAGTGCGGGAATGATCGCCACCAGGCGCGTGATGATCCTGCGGATCCAGGGCGATAATCGGAGATGGAGGTAACCTTCCATTACGATTTGTCCGGCCAGGGTTCCGGTGACGGTAGAACTTTGACCGGCGGCGATCAGGGCAACCGCGAACAGGACAGGCGCGAGTTTGCTGCCGAGCAGCGGCTCCAGGAAATGGTGCGCGTCCTGGATCTCACTGACCGTAAACATGCCGTTTCTAAAAAAGGTAGAGGCGGCCAGTACCAGGATGGCGGCATTGACAAAGAAGGCGAGATTGAGGGCGATGACGGAGTCGATAAAATTGAACCGGATCGCGCGTCGAATTCCGGAGTTGCTGCGGTCGATCCGCCGGGTCTGGACCAGTGATGAGTGCAGGTAGAGGTTGTGTGGCATCACGGTCGCCCCGATGATGCCGATCGCGATATACAAGGCGGCTTCGTTCGGCAGGGAGGGAACGAAGCCGGTAACGACCTCGCTCAGGTCCGGTTTTGCCAGGATCATCTCCGTCAGAAAACTGAGTCCGATGATGGAGATCAGCGACAGAATGAACGCCTCGATCTTCCGGATGCCAAAGTTCAACAGGAAAAGGAGCAGAAAGGTGTCCAGCACCGTGAGGAGAACGCCATAGATCAGCGGTAGACCGAACAGTAACTGAATGCCGATGGCCATTCCCAGCACTTCGGCGAGATCGGTGGCAGCGATGGCGATCTCGGCCAGGAACCAGAGAAACAGGTTCACGGGTCGGGAATAGGTTTCGCGCGACGCTTGAGCAAGATCCCGTCCCCGGACAATCCCTAATCGAGCCGAAAGACTCTGGAGGAGTACGGCCATCAGGTTCGACATCAGCAACACCCAGATCAACGCGTACCCGAAACGGCTGCCTCCGGCGATATCGGTTGCCCAGTTGCCGGGATCCATATACCCCACGGATACCAGGTAGGCGGGACCTAGAAAGGACAGCAGCTTTCGGAATCTTCCCTTATGTACAGTGGTATCGACGGATCCGTGAACCTCTGAAAGGGAGTCGTTGGAAGAAGTGGTCATCGTGAAAATTTATTTGCCGGTTCGCGTGAATTGCCGCTTCGTCGAAGCGCGTTTTCCTGCCTGTGCGGGTCGTTGGATGAATAGATGGCGCATCAGCGGTTCCGCAAGATAGAGCTGGCGCCTGCCGGGCCGGATCCTGATCCGCGCAGAGCCGTCGAAGGCATACCGGTCTTCCAACTGGATCCGGGTTCCCAGCCCGATACCCAGCTCGTCCAGTTGACGCAGGAATTCGGGATCGTCCGTTCCTACGCTGCACAGAATGCCCGATTCACCGGGTGAAAGTTCCACCAATCTGAACTCGCGACGGTCTGGCATCCGTCCGCGGCTGTCCGGTATCGGGTCGCCATGCGGATCGAAAGCAGGATGCCCCAGGAACGCTTCCAACCGGTCGGTCAGCAGATCCGACTGGATATGTTCCAACTGTTCGGCGATGTCATGCACCTGATCCCAACCAAAGCCCAGGGATTTTACGAGAAACATTTCCCACAGCCTGTGCTTGCGGATCGTTGCCAACGCGGCCTTCCTGCCGGTCAGGGTCAACGAAACGCCGTGGTACGGCCGGTAGTCGACGAGCCGCTTACCCGAAAGCCGCTTCAGCATCTCGGTGACGGAAGCGGCGGTGGTGTTCAGATCCGCAGCCAGCACATTGGTGCCGATCGATCCGCCTTCTGACTTGGACAGGTGATAGATGGATTTCAGGTAGTTCTCCTCAGAGGTGGAATGCGCCATGGGATAAATTTAGGCAAATATATAAATTAAATTTAGGTTAGCCTAAAAAAGTTTAACCGCCTTGATTGCTCCGGTTCATGGCCGGTCGGAGACCCCGGATGTTTGAGCTTTAGCCGGGCAACGCATTCCGATTATCTTTGCGGCCGATGTCGCTGTACCGTTCCTTCCTGAAACCACTCCTGTTCCTGTTCGACCCGGAGCAGGTGCATCATGCGGTCTTTGGTATCCTGCGAAACGGGATGCGTATCCCGATCGTGCGGCCGCTGGTACGGTCGATGTACCGGGTGGACGATCCCGGCCTGAAACGTACCGTAGCCGGATTGGAATTTCCCAACCCGGTTGGCCTGGCAGCCGGCTTCGATAAGGATGCCCGGCTGTACCGGGAACTGGGTGATCTCGGTTTCGGCTTTGTCGAGATCGGTACGGTGACCCCGCGACCACAAGTCGGAAATCCCCGGCCTCGGTTGTTTAGGCTGCCTCTAGATGAAGCCCTGATCAACCGCATGGGTTTCAACAATGCCGGCGCAACCGACGCGGCGGAACGATTGAGAAAGCGGCGCCCCGGATTGATCATCGGCGGGAACATCGGAAAGAACAAGGATACACCCAACGAACAGGCGGTGGATGACTACCTGCTGTGTATGGAGGCTTTGTATCAGGTGGTCGATTACTTCGTAGTGAATGTCAGTTCCCCGAACACACCCGGCCTCCGCGCGCTGCAGGAGAAAGAACCCTTGTTGGCGATTCTCCGGCAACTGATGAAACGGTGCAGTGATTTGGCTAATGGAGGGAAAGCCAGACCGGTTTTCCTGAAGATAGCGCCGGATCTCAGCACGGAACAACTGGACGATATCGTCGCTGTTGTCCTCGAGGCGGGCTTGGCCGGTGTGATCGCTTCGAATACGACGCTGGACCGGAGCGGATTGAAGACCGCTTCGGAACAGGTGGAGGCCATCGGAGCCGGTGGACTAAGCGGACGCCCCCTAACCCGTAAATCAACCGCAGTTATCCGCCACATCGCCGGGCGCGCGCAAAAGCGCTTCGCCATCATCGGCGTCGGTGGAATTCATTCACCGGAAGAAGCTCAGGAGAAGCTGGACGCAGGAGCCGATCTGGTGCAACTGTACACTGGCTTCATCTACGAAGGGCCCGGACTCGTGAAGCGGATTCTGCGCAGCCTCGTACGATGAGCAGGTTTGGGCCTCAGTCTTCGATTACCTTACCGCTTCCGTGCTTCAGCACCTTGGCTTCAAGGTAGAAGATGATCTCCTCAGCAATGTTCTTGACCTGGTCCCCTGTACGTTCGAGCTTTCGAATAGTGGAGATGATGTGAAGGGCGGGAGCAATGTGTTCCGCTTCCTTGCGGATCAGGGCTTCCACGACACGGTTGGCGCTCCCGTTGATATCGTCCAGCACATCGTCCTTTTTGAAAACACCTCGGGCCAGCCGGGTGTCTTCTTCATTGAAGCATTTCCGTACATCCTCCAGCATTTCAATGGCGAGGGTGTACATCTCGTCCAGACGGGTCACTTTCAGTAAGTCGCCGTGAAACGGTGCATCGGCTTCGATCACATAGCGTGCGATGCCGTCGGCGATGTCTCCGATCCGTTCAAGATTGGAATTGATCTTCAACACCGCCAGCACAAAGCGCAGGTCGATCGCAACGGGGTTGAACAAGGCAAAGATGTTCTCGCAGTCCTTGTCGATTTTCAACTCCAGCGCATTGACGCGCTTTTCGTTGAAATTGACTTCGCGCGCCAGGTCCTTGTCGAAATCCAGCAGTGCGATCCTGCCTTTTCGGAGCTGGGAAATGACCAGTTCGAACAATTCGACGGATTCGTCTTTGAGTCGTTTGAGTTCGACGTCCAGGTGCGTCATGATGAAGGAAGTTGATACAGTTTTTAATGATAATCGTACGGCAACTATGAGCCAACAGCGCTCAGCCGAATCGGCCGGTTACGTAATCCTGGGTGCGCTTGTCCCGGGGATTGGTAAAGATGGTCGGTGTGGTGTCGTATTCGATCAGTTCCCCAAGATAGAAGAAGGCCGTCTTATCCGAAACACGACCGGCCTGTTGCATGTTGTGGGTGACAATGATGATGGTGTACTTGCTCTTGAGTTCGTAGATGAGTTCCTCGATCTTGGCCGTTGAGATCGGATCGAGCGCGGATGCAGGTTCGTCCATCAATAAGACGGAAGGTTCGATCGCCAGCGCGCGCGCGATGCAGAGTCGCTGCTGTTGTCCTCCGGAGAGCTCGAAGGCGGATTTTTTCAACTTGTCCTTGACTTCTTCCCAGAGTGCCGACTGTCGCAGAGAAGTTTCCACGCGTTCTTCGATGAATGATTCGTTTCCGATACCGTTGACACGCAGACCGTAGGCGACATTTTCAAAGATGGACTTCGGGAAGGGGTTCGGCTTTTGGAAAACCATGCCGACCCGCTTGCGCAGTTCATCCATCCGCATGCCGATGTCCTTCTTGTAAACGTCGCGCCCATCGAGCAATACATCTCCTTCTATCCGGACATTATCGATGAGGTCATTCATGCGGTTGAAGAGTCGCAGATACGTGGACTTCCCGCAGCCGGAAGGACCGATGAGCGCCGTCACCGTATTGGCTTCTATGGCGATGTCAATACCCTTCAGGGCGTGGAAATCTCCGTAGTAGAGGTGGA
>Ga0268298_10003001_pt1 | contig 17761 bp, 17 predicted proteins | sample WWTPWeurt_MetaG_FD_194462 | JGI IMG/M metagenome (GOLD analysis project Ga0268298, IMG submission 194462) | Activated sludge microbial communities from WWTP in Nijmegen, Gelderland, Netherland - WWTP Weurt | ecosystem: Engineered > WWTP > Aerobic digester > Activated sludge | place...
AACGTCTCGAGCTCGTGGGGATCGAGAAAACCGCGGGGCTGGCGCTCCCACGCGTGGCGTGGGGGTCGTCGTGAGACTGCGCCCGAAGAATGCGGCGCTCCTCGCCCGACTCCGGCCGTTCGTGGTGGCCCTGCCGGAGCATCGGGCCCGCTTCGATCTGGGAGCGTTCGGTCTCCCCATCGCGGTGGCGGAGTGCTTCGATCCGATTCGTTTGTCGTCGGTGCCGGTGCTCGAGCTCCTGCGCCGCCTCGACGGCGCGACCTTCGGTCCCGAAGGGATGCCCATGCCGCGTTGGGTGTTCTTCGACGGCGCCGAGCTCCCCGGTGGAATCGTCGGTTTCGGCGCCGACGCGCCGAGCCTCACGCAGCGTACGCGAGAGCTGCTCGGCGTGGAGCCGGGCTACTCTGGGTTCGTGCCGCTCTCGATGTTCATCGCGATTCCGACTCACGAGGCAGGAGTCTGGATGGCGCACAACCTCGCGAGCATGGCGCCCCAGATCCCCGACGAGGGGCTGGACGGCTTGGGTGGCCTGACGAAGGCCTACGGGCTCGGTGTGTATCGTGCGGAGCGCCAGATCGGCGCCACGCAATGGAACGCGACGGCGCTCTCGATCCACACGCGTCTCGGCCCTCTCGAGCTCGCCAGCGCTTGGACGCCTGCGCACAGTGAAGCCTGGACTTTGACGTACGGGATCACCCTGACGGAACGCGCGCTCTTGAACTTGGCGCGCGATCCCAGCGGTGTCGTCCCTACACCCGAGCCCGAGCTGTGGGTGGACTCCAACGACCACGCGACGATGCAGGAGCTGCAGAGGCGAATCGAGAGCGGTGAGCGCTTCTGGGTCGTGGGGCGTCCGGTCGAGCTGGGTCACGAGCACCAGAAGGTTCCGGTGGGGCGGAAGCCGGAGTGAGCTCACGGCGAGCCGAAGCGCTCGTCACGCATGGCTTGCCGCAGCTGAAGGCGGGCCCGCACTCCTTGCGGGGACGTCGAGGCACGCCCCGCGCGAGATCTCGCAGCTGAAAGGTCGAGATCGGCGGGGGCTCCACTCCTGGAACGCCGCTTGCTGCACTTGGAGCGGAGGACGGTCATGACCGGAAGCCAGACCCTGCGGGAGTCCCTCGACCGCGAGCTCTTGGAGCTCGCGCGTCTCCGCGACGAAATTCGCCTCAAGCTGCACCTCGCTGGGCTCGAAGCCAAGAGCGCGTGGAAGTCCCTCGAGCCGCGCCTCGACGCCCTCGAGCAAGAAGCGCGGGCGGAAGGTGTGGTGGCGAAGGACGCGAGCCTGGCTCTGGCGCGCGACCTCAAGCAGGCGTTCAGCGACTTCCGCGGACGCCTTTGACCGACGAGGCCTCATGCCGAAGGCAGTGAAAGAGATCATGAACCGCGAGCTCTTCAGCTTGCGCCCCGAAGACAGCGCCGAGAGCGCTGTCGGCTACATTCTGGGACTCGGCATCACGGCAGCGCCCGTTCTGGACGACGACGGCAGGCCCATCGGGCTCGTCTCGTTCCGTGACCTCTTGCGGCCGAACGCACCGGACCGCGTGAAAGACCGCATGAGCGTCCCGGTACTGACCGTCGACGCGGACACGGGCATCGAGGAGACCGCTCGCATCTTGGCCGAACGGGGCGTTCATCGCCTGGTGGTCGTCGATGCTGACGGGCGCGCCGTGGGGATCGCGTCGTCCTTGGACGTGATCCGAGGCCTGCTGGGCCTGCCCGCCTGGCACCCGTCGGCGTTTCCTCACTGGGACAAACGCTTCGGCGTGAGCTGGACCGACGACACGTTGCTCGAGCTCGACCGTCTCGACGTCGCCCCCGATGGGCCCGGAGTCCTCGCCCTGGTGCGCGGCGGGCGAGACGTCGAAGAGCGCGTGGTCTGGGCCGAAGCGCTGCACAACGTTCGGACACGGCTCTACGATCTCTTGTCTCGAGACCCCGAGGAACCCGCGGTGCTCGCGCGCATTCTCAGCGAGAGCCAGCACCTACGCTTCCGCGCGGCCTCCGTCGAGCGCATGGACCAACGAGAATCCATCGCCGAATCGCTCTTGGCAGAGTCCCTCTCCGGGCTCCCGCCGGCCGCCACCTGAAGGGAGGTCCTCATGATCAGCGCGATTACTCCGGTGCGAGAGGCTTTGAGCGGCGTGATTTTCGGGGTCCTGCCGACCATGCGGGTGAGCGAGGCCCTCGACTTCATCCGGGAGCATGGCGTCACGCACTTGCCCGTGGTGGTCGAGGGCCGCGCAGCAGGTGTCGTGTGCACCTGCGATCTCGAAGACGCTCGCCTCGACGCCTTCGTGTCGAGCGTGATGCACACGCCGGTCGTGAGCGTGCCGCACAACGCGTCGCTGGGCGAAGCCGCCGTACTCATGGCCGAGCGAGGCGTGGGTTCGGTGATCGTGACCGAGGAAGAACGGCCCCTGGGCATCTTGACGCGCACCGACTTCGGGCGGTTCGGTCTCGCCGAGGCTGCTTTCGGCGAACGCCGCTGCTTCGTCTGCAAGACCTACGATCACGTCCGAATGGACGAGCGCTGCGGTTACTTCCTGTGCGGCGCCTGCCGCGCAGGTTCACGTGCTCCGCGGGACGATCAGGAGCTCGGCTCGGGCGATTGACGGCGCCGACGGCCACCACGATCGGCTCAATCGAAGCCGTTCAGGTGCACCAAGTACCACTCGCCCCGCCAGGAAATGAAGCTCGTGACCTCCAACGAGGCAGGCTTTCCTTCGCTGGTCGTGTAGCGCAATCGCGAGCGTGTGACGCGAAAGTAGCCGATCTTGTTGCCCTCCGTGTGCGGCTTCATCCACTTCTTCCGGTCCTTCGCCAGCTCGATGCCTTCGAAGCGGGCGAGGCTCGCGTCTTTTCCGAGTCGCTTGTGGTAGTCGTGGATGTCGCGACGATAGTGGGCCATGAGGCGCTTCTCCCAATCGCGCTTGGGCTCTTTCACGTCCTTGACCTGCTCGTAGGCGACGAGCGGGAAGAAGAATGACTCGGCGAGCGCGGGGTCGTCGGCTTGGATGGCACGAAACAGCGCTCGCATCTGGGTCTGGAACCAGGGAGAGCTCTCGCTCGGATCTCCCTCGGTCTGGGCGAGCGGCTTGCCGTCGTCGCCGAGGAGCGCCGGAGCTGCGAGCGGAGCGGCGGCTGCCGCATCGGGTGCGGCACCTGCCCCCGCGTCGGGTGCACTCGCCTGCGCGTCGCTCCCGCTGGCGCTCGGTCCGGGCGCGGCGGCTTCGGCCGCCCCGTCACGGGGGCGCGGGCGAGACAGCCGGCGCTCGTGGCGCGGAGCGGCCTCAGGGGTGGAAGTGGTGGTGGGTCTGGCAGGTGGCTCCGCGTGATCGCAGGCACCCAGCCAGATGGCGACGCCGACCAGGGCCCGACTCCACATGGCGGCGGAGCCTACCCCAGGCAGAGGCGCCTCGCGACCTCTTCGGAGCGCCACTCGAGCTCAGCGCGCGTCGCGCCCGATGGCGTGATCGAGCTTCACGCGCGCGATGCGCATACCGACGCGCGAATGGATGACCTCGAGTCGGGCCCGGAGGACCTCGGATTCGGCGTCGGTGAGCTCCACGCTGCTGGCACGTCCGAGGACGAACTGCTCGCGACGGACGCGGTAGGCCTCCTCGGCTGCTTTGGCACCGCGTTCGGCGGTCGAGAGCGCGACTTCCGCCTCACGTACGGCTTGGGTAGCGTCGAACACCTCGCTCCGGAGGGCGTCGCGCAGTTGCTCCTTTTGCACTTCCACTTTGGCCTGCTGCGCCTCCAGGCCCGCTGCCGCGGCACGCGTCGTCAAGACGTCGTTCGGGGTCCAGCTCAGCTGTAGCCCCACGTCCCAGGTGGCGTTCCATTCCTTCTGCTGCGGGACGTAGCGCTGGTTCGGGTTCGCGTAGTAGGCATTGCCGAAGGCGTCGAGCCTGGGCAATCCCGAATTCTGCGTGGCGCGGCGTTGCTCTTTCAGGGACAGTCCAGCCTTGTCCAGAGCGCGCAGCTCGAGGCGCTGTCGCACGGCCTCGTCGTACGCGCGCTTGAAGTCGAGGCGTTCGGCGCGCGGGGGCAGCGGAGCGAAGAGATCCTCTCCGATCTCGTAGCGCGTCTCCGGCGGATCGCGCAAAATCGTGCGCAGGCGGTCTTCGGTCAGCTCCGCCAAGTTCTTCGAGCGTTCGACCAAGAGCTCGGCGCTCGAGACCTGGGACTCGGCCCGGAGCACGTCGGCTTTGGAGGCTCGTTCGACTTCGAACAGCGTCTTGGCGGCCTCTTCGTGGGTCTTCGCTTGACTCAGACTCTGCCTCGCGACCTCTACCGAGAGCTTGGCGCGCGCCCAAGTGTAATAGACGAGCTTCGCGTCCGCCGCCGCATTGAGCTTCGCCGCGCGATGCGTGAGCTCGGCGGCGCCCTTGCCGTGGTTCGCTGCACTTTGGGTCTGGCTGATCCGGAGGAAGTAGTCCGACACCGGCAAACTCAGCGTGGCTTGCAGGGCGTATTGGTCCTGGATCGTGGGGAACGAAAACGCCGACGCGGGCACGCCCACGAGCGGCGTGCCGGGCGGCAGCGGGCCGGGGCCCGCCGGCGTCGCGACCAGGCTCCCGGAGCCGGGGCCGATGCTCGGGGTGTCGATGGGGGAGAGGTGCGTGTAGCGCGCCGTCAGCGTGAGACGTGGGAACCAGCCTACGACGGCCTTGTCGAGCTCGGCCTCGGCGGCGGCGACTTCGGCCTGCTTGGCGCGCACGTCGCGGCTGCTCCGCGCTGCGCGCCGGCCGACGTCTGCCGACGTGAGCCCGGACGGACGTGCCACCAGGGCAGCCAGCTTCACGCCGAGATCGTCTTCGGCGGAGGTGCGGGCCGCCGGCTCGCTCCGCGAACCCTCCGTCACCTGGATCTTCGGCGCTTCGGCGCCTCGATCGGGCTCGGGTGGTTTCGGCTGCGCCAAGGCGCTGGGAACACCGAAGGCGAGGAGGGCGAGGGGAAAACGAAGGTGGCGATTCATCGGGAGGTCTCCTCCGAGCTCGGCTCGGTGGGGCGTGGGGTGATGCCCCGGAAGAGGACGTGCACGAGTTGTTCGGCGAACGCCTTGCCCTCGGGCAGGTCGAGCCAATCCATGCGTCCGCCGGCGACGCGTCGGATCATCTGAGGTGCGATGCCCAGAGCGAAGGTGGAGAGCGTGGCGATCACGGGGTGCAAGCGGGTGTCGACCTCGCCGTTCGCCATGCCCTCGGCGACGGCCCTCAGCATCAGCGCGATGTGGCCGCGCTTGAAGCGTTCGACGAGACGATCGAGACGCGACGAAGACACCATTGCTTCACGCACGACCAGGCGAAATACATCGACCTCGTCGTCGGTGAGGCTGCCAGCCCGGCGATAGACGGCCGCCACGCGCGCTTCGAAGGGTTCCGCTGCCGCCAACGCCGTCTCGAGATCCAGCAGTACCTTCTCGTAGATCTCCTCCACCACGGCCAGGAAGAGATCGTCCTTCGTGGGGAAGTAGTAGTAGATCATTCCGATGTTGGTGCCGGCGTCGCGGGCGATGTTGCGCAGAGATGCGCCGTCCACGCCGTCCTCGAGGAACCGGCGCCGAGCGGCGTGCACGATCCGAGGCTCGATGTCGCTGCGAGGGCGGGCCATGACTCAGGCGAGCTTCTTGGTGAATCGGACCGACGCCACGGTCACGAGGATGACGAGGATGAAGCTCATGGCGACGAGCTCGGAGGCGAGATCCTGGAAATTCGCACCGCGCAGCGTGATGCCGCGCACGATGCGCAGGAAGTGAGTGAGCGGCAGGGCCTGCGAGAGCCATTGTGCGGGCTTCGGCATGGCCTCGAAGGGGAACATGAACCCGGAGAGCAGGATGTTCGGCAACATGAAGAAGAACGACATCTGCATGGCCTGCTGCTGGGTCTTGGCGAGAGTCGAGAAGAACAGGCCGAGCGCGAGGTTCGCGGCGATGAACACGAAGGCGAGGGCGTAGAGCATGGCCACCGAGCCGACGAGTGGCACGTCGAAGACGAGGCGCCCCGCGGCGAGGATCAGCGTCATCTGGACGTAGCCGATGGCGATGTAAGGGACGATCTTCCCCACCACGAGCTCGAGCTTCTTCACCGGGGAGACGATCAGCTGCTCCAGCGTGCCGCGTTCGCGTTCCCGCGCGATGGCCATGGCGGTGAGCATGACCATGGTCATGGTCAAAATCACTCCCACGAGGCCGGGCACGATGTACACCGCCGTGCGAAGGTCGGGGTTGTACCAAGTGTTCGGCTCGAGCTCGATGGGCACGACGGGTGCAGTCGCGCCCTGGCGGGCGAGTCGCAGCACCATGAGCTGGCTCGAGCGCGCGGCGACCAGCGAAGCGGCCGTATTGGTGGCGCTCGCGACCGTCTGCGGATCGGAGCCGTCGATCACGAGCTGCACTTCGGTGTGTCGGCCGCGCGTGAGATCGCTGGCGTAGCGCGGTGGGATCACCAGTGCGACCCGCGCTCGGCCCGCTCGGAGGGCGTGCTCGATCTCCTGGTAGTTCCGCGCTTCTCCCATCAGATCGTAGAAGCCGGTGGCGCGCAGGCTCTGGGCCAGGTCGCGGGAGGCCCGCGACTGATCCTGATCGTAGACGATGGTCGGGATGTGGCGGACGTCCGTGTTGATCGCATAGCCGAAGAGCAGGAGCTGCATCACCGGCAGGAACAGCATCATCGCGACCGTCAGGCGGTCGCGGCGGAGCTGGAGCAGCTCCTTGCGTGCGATGACCCAGGGGCGAAGGTTCACGCTGCGCTCCTCGCGTCGGGTTTACCTTCGTGGCGCACCATGCTGACGAATGCGTCTTCCACCGTCACGCGCGCTTGACGGCTGCGCAGGATCGGAAGGCTCAACGCCCCGAGCACTTGCTCGGCGAGTTCGATGGGATCGACGCGGTTCTTGGTGGCCACGCGCAGGAGGTGACCGTAGTGCGCCACCTCGTCGACGTCGGGGTGTTCGCGGAGCGCGGCGGCGGCGACCGTGGCTCGATCGACCTCGAACTCGGCCACCGCGAGCCCACGGCGCTCCACGACCGCCTCGGGCGTACCCGTGTCCAAGACCTCGCCGCCGAAGATGAACGCGAGGCGGTGACAGCGCTCGGCTTCATCCATGTAGTGAGTGGTGAGGAGCACCGTGGTGCCTTCGTGGGCGATGCGATGGATCTGCTCCCAGAACTCGCGGCGGCTCACTGGGTCCACGCCTGCCGTGGGTTCGTCGAGGAAGAGGAGCGGCGGTTGGTGGATCGTGGCGCTGGCCAAGGCCACGCGCTGTTTCCAGCCTCCCGAGAGCGTTCCAGCGATCTGCCTCTTGCGACTCGAGAGCCCCGTGGCGCGCAGCACCTCTTCGATGCGATCGCGCCGCCTGCGGAGCGGCACGCCGTAGATGCCTGCGTAGAAAGACAGGTTCTCCTCCACGCTCAGGTCCTCGTACAGGCTGAAGCGCTGGGTCATGTACCCGATGCGCTCCTTGATGCGCTCGGCCTCCCGCCGAATGTCGAGGCCGACGACCCGGCCCGTGCCGCCGGTCGGATCCAAGATCCCGCACAGCATGCGGATGGTGGTGCTCTTGCCGGCGCCGTTCGGACCCAGGACACCGAAAATCTCGCCGGGCTCCACCGTGAGATTCAGGTCTTTGACCGCGACCAGTTGCCCGAAGTGGCGCGACAGGTGCTGCGTGAAAATGATGGGTTCCTTCTCCATCGCGGCACCTCAGTGGGTTCGTTCGATCTTGGCGAAGGCCGGCACGCCCGCGTGGAGGCGTTGTTCCGGATCCTCGATGCGCAGGCGCACGCGTACGACCAGGGAAGGCCGTTCGCGCTCGCTGAAGAGGTAGCGGGGCGTGAATTCGGTGTTCCGCGCCACGTGCTCGACTTTTGCGGGGAAAGCGCGGTCGGTCGAGTCGACTCGCACACTGGCCACGCTCCCGACGCGGATCCCGTCCAGCTTGCCGATGGGAACGAAGACGTCGGCGATGGGATGCGTCGTGTCCCCCAGAGTGACGACCGGCGCGCCGGGAGCCACGACCTCGCCCGTCTCCACGTGGACGTCGAGTACGATGCCTGCTTTGGGGGCTTTGAGCAGATGGCGATCCACGCGTTCGGCTTGCATGCTGAGTGCCTTGTCGAGCGCCTCGGCTTTGGATTCGGCGCCACGGATCTCCTGCGAGCGCGCGCCGCGTCGCAGCGAGCGGAGCGACTCTTCGAGAGACTCGCGATCGGCGATGGTCGCGTTCAGCTTGGTCTCGATCTCGTCGACCTGTGCGCGGGTGCTCACTCCCTTCTTCTCCAGCTCGCGCTCACGGTTCAAGTTCTTGGTGAGCAGCGCTTCGGTGGTCTTCACCGCGCGCACTCGGGCCTCGAGCGCTCGGATGTCTTCGCGCTTCGGGCCCGCCTTGAGCAGCGCGACCTGCGCTTTGGCGGAGCTCGCCTCCGCTTCCCGGGCTTCCTCCGCGGTCTTCTCCATGCGCGAGTCGAGCGCGGCGAGCTCACCTCGCTCCGCGACGCTGTCCCCACGCTCCACCGAGATCTTCTGCACGCGCCCGCCGAGCTCGAACCCGAGCACCCTCTCGTCGAACTCGACGACGCCTTGGTAGCTCTCCTCGGCATCCGCCGAAGCGGGCGCGCAGCCGAGCGTCGCCCCGAGCACGCCGAGGACTGCGAGCGAGGCGCCTCCCCGTGCTGTCAGGCGTCGATAGTTTTTTATCATGCGACTGATAATACCCCTGAGATGGGGGCCCGCAAGCGCAAAGTCCGCTGCTTTGCGAACCGCCGGAATTTTCAGCTGGATTCGGCGCTACCCTGTGCCGGTGAGCCCACTCCTGCGCCTGCTCGAGGTCGTTCGGCGTGAGCTCGGGGCGGTCGACGCGCGTATCGAGATCGGCGGCAACCCACCGACCGATCCGCGGCTCGTCCACGCCCTGCATCCGAACGGCTATCGCGTGGTGGTCGTGTACGAAGAGGCCCCGTCCGATCCGGGCGCGGTCGAGGCTCGCCTCGCATCGTTGCTCGAACCTTTTCGGAGTGTCGAGGTGGCGACCCCCGTGCGCGGAGAGGTCGATCTCGGCCGCCGCCTCGATCTCGCTTTGGGAGCACTCGCCGAGAGTGTGGGGGCACTCGCTGCCCTGGTCGTAGACGACAAGTCGCCGCTCTCGTGGGGCGACGGCCGGCGAGCGAACGCGGCTCGCTCTCGGGACGAAGACGAATGGCGAACGCTGCTCGCCGAGCTGGCCAGGAGCGACGGCTTCGACGCGCATTCGCTCGACGCGGACTCGACGATTGCCAGCGAGCCCGAACACAGGGAGGCGCTCGCATGGCTCGCCACGCTCGATGGGGAAGCGCGGGCGCGGGAGCTGTCCGTCATGTCCTCGCTGGCCGCCGTTCACCACGCCTTCCGCGCGACGACCGGGAGGGGCCTGCGCGTTGCGAAGATGGACGATCTGGGCGGAGTCTTCGCGCGGGGCTTCGCCGGCATCTACGTGGTCGTGTTGGCGTTCCCTGGACGCTTCTCCGAGCTACACGTCGAATCGCGGGTGCTACGCGCATTGCCGCGCATCGAGGCGCTGGTGCTCGCGCTACCGCCCGTGCCGCCCCGGCCGGGCAAGGTTCTGCGCCTGCGTGCCTTGTCGCTCCGCTGAATGGTCTCGCAACGAGTGCGCGCGCGCAGCGCGCCAACTCACGGCAGCGGCGGGGCGTTGGGATGCAGCTCCAAGAGCTGCGACATCTCGTCGGTGGGCCAGCTCTGCGGCAAGGCCCCGAGCAGGCCTCGGGCCAGCTTGAACCGATCCGCCGTCGGCCCCTTGAGCGCGGAAGCGTAGGCGAGGGTGGCAAGCATCGACTGCACTTCCTGCGAGGTCTGGGCTTTGAGTGCCGAGGCCTTGAGGGAGAGCGTGGCCAGAGTCTCTTCCGCGCCGGCCTTCTGCTTGCCGACGGCGCTGAACGTGACGGGCAACGGTCCGCTCGCCGAGAACGCCACCTCACACGAGCGGATGCGGAACAGGAACGGGATCACTGCGCCAGGAGACAGGTCCTGAGCGACGACGTCGTTCATGGCGCTCGAGGGATGCGTTTCTTCGATCAGCTGATACAGCCAGGGCAGCTCGACCTCGAGCCGCACGCCTTCGGCCAGCACCGTGAAGAGCTGATCGAAGCGCCCGTGCAACATCACGTCCGCTTCCTTTTGCTCGTCCAGGTGGACGTACGAGCCGCGTCCTGCCCGCGCCACGCGATAGAGCATGGTTTCGCCGAACGCTCCGTTCACCCCCACGGTGTGGACACGGACACCCTGGGCGACCGCTGCCTCGACTTGTTCGAGGCCAACCCCGGTCTCGTCCCCCTCGCCGTCGCTCAAGATGACGAGGGCGTTGGAGCCGCCGGCCTGGAAGACGCCCTGAGCTTGGGCGAGGGCGGTTTCCACCGCGGTGCGAAGGCCGGCCTCACTCGCCTGGGGCACGATGTCGTCGCCTAGCCCGAGCAAGTCGACGGCCGGATCTTGGATGTCGAATTGCTTCGGAGCGAGCGCCGGATCGGAGGTCACGACGGTCAGGTGGTCGCCTGCGCCGAGGGCCTTCCCGAGCGCGCGAACCCCCGCCCGCGCGCGTTCGAGCGATTCACCCGCCATCGATGGCGTCGTATCGACGACGAGGGTCAGCGCGACGGGCGGTCGCGGGGAGACAGAGGGGCCGGCCTCGATGGCGACGAAGAGGTCGTATTGGTTGGGCAGCGTATAGTCACCGAGCTTGACCGGCGACGTGGCCGCGCTGATTTTTATTTCTCCCGGGGCGAGGCCGGTGGAGCTCCCTTTCCCGAGGTAGTAGTTCAAGAAGTCTTCGCTGCGGATCGTCGCGGGCAGGGGAGCCTTCTGCTGTTGCAGTGCCTCCCGCGCCCGCGCTGGCGACGCCATCCCGTGGGCATTGGCGGGGGAAGAGGACAGCATGCTCGGCGCGGTCGAGTCGAATCCGGCGCACTGTGCGACGTTGACTCCGCCGACATCGACGAGAACGGAGTCGAGGGGGCGCGTCGGCTCGCTCGGCGGGGCCGAGTTCTGCGTCGGGAAGGCCGAAACGGCACCGCTGCCCCCGGCGCCGCCGACCGCTCCTCCGGGCCCGCTACCGCCGGTTGCCTTGTCCGCTGACCCAGAGCTGGGCGAGCCCGAACCAGCACACCCGTAGCCGAGCGTGAGCAGCGTGATTGCGAAGCAGAAGCGGGCTCGACGCTGCATGCTCTTCTCCTCGTATGACTAGTGCTTGGGATGCTTGGCCAGGAGCTCTTTCATTTCCAGGAAGGCCGGTCCGCTCAGGGGTTTGAGCCGGTCTTCCGCTTCCTGAAAGCGGCTCGCCACCGGGTTCTTCAGGGCCGAGATGAAAGCGTCGGTGGCGAGCATCTGGTCGCGCTCCACCGGGTTTGCGGCGAACAGGTCGGTGAGGAGCGCCGTCGTCTGTTCGGTCAGCGGGTCGCCCGCCGGAGAAACCGAGTTCACGGTCAGCACGATGTTCGAGGTCGTGTCGCCTTCGGCGACCCCGGCGCTGCACCCGCCTACGCGGAAGACGAAGCGCGCACTTCCGTTGGGCGCGAGCGAAGGCGAATAGGCGCCGTCCTGCGCCACGAGCTCTTCCTCGAGGCTCGTCAGGAACCAGGGGAGCTCGACGTGGATCTTCAGGTCGTCGCGCACGACGCCGAACATCTCGTCGAAGCGGGCGTCGAAGAGCTCGTCGGCCGTCGATTGCCCGTCGACGTACAGGTAGCGGCCGCGCCCGACGCGCGCCAGGCGGAACAGAGTGCCGTCGCCGTACTCGGCGTCAGTGTGCACGCCGACCGCCGTCAGCAAGTACCCCGATGCGGCCTCCCCTTCGATCAGCGAGAGCGTCAGGCTGTCCGCGTTGCCCTCGCCGTCGCTGATGACGACTACGCGACTCCACGAGCCGGGTTGGTGGAACGCGTGAGCGCGCTCGTACGCAGCCGGCAGCCGGTCGACGACGGCGTCTTCGCTTCCGGGCGTGAGGTTCGCTGCCAACGTGCCGAGCTCACTCGGCGGATCGACCAAGTCGAGCTCCCTGGCAGGTACTCCCGGATCGTTCGTGAGCAACGTGACGTGATCGCCGACCTCGAGTCCGTTGCCCAGCGCGGCGAGCACGGTCTGGGCCCGCTCGAGCCCTGCGGTGGCCATGGAAGTCGACGTGTCCACCACCAACGTCAGCGACGTGCGCGGTCGCGGCGACACGGCTCCGGCCCAAACCCCGACGAAGAGATCGTACTGGCCCGGGATCTCGGTCTGACCGAGCTGTCGTTTGGAAAACTCGATCTTGGTGACCAGCGTGTTGTCGGGCACCTTGGGCGCACTCGACCGCGCGTAGTAGTTCAAGAAGTCGTTCGTACGGATCCCGGCGGGGGCCGGGATTTGGCCAGCCTGCAGCGCTTCCCGGCTGCGCGTGGCGACGGCCATGCTTCCGGTGTCCGCGGGGCTCGCGTCGAAGCGACCTCGGCTCATGTCCGGTGTCGAACCGCAGAGCGCCGCGGAGTTGCCGGGAGGGGCGCCTGCGGCCGCGTCGTGGGTGATGGGACGGTTCGGCTCGCTCGGGGGGGCTGTCCCGTTGTAGTCCACGCCGCCCTTTCCGCCACCGCCGTTCCCCGCGCCGCCCATTTCCGCTGGGACGTTGCCAGTCCCGCCGTTCGAGTCCCCCGCTCCGCTGTCCGCCTGGGAGCTGCACGCAGGGGCGCAGGCGAGGAGGCCGACGAGCAGGAGCGGAGTTCTGCCGATGGAGGAGGTCGACTTCACCACGCCTCCAAAACTAGCACGCGCCGTGCCGGCGGGCGGGCGCCCCGTACCCTCGAAATGCGCGGGGAAACTACGATGTACCCTTGGCACAGCTGTGCCAAGCGAGCTCTGGACCCGCAAGCTTCGTCGGGTGGGATAGGCGCCGACACGCGGGTCACAGGCTGCAGATCGCCTTGCCACACAGCGCCACGGCGGCCGTCGCGCACGACAGGTCCCAGGCGTTGCAGCAACAGAACTCGTCCGCCTTGCACACCTGCTGCACGCAAGCCTGCTGGGCCGCTGTGCCGCAGCTGCTCGCGCCGGAGCCATCGAGGGGCGAGCCCGGCACGCACACGTCGTGGCAGGCCGTCGGCGCACAGGTGCCCGTGCACAGGCCCCCGATGCAGATGCCGCCGCAGCAGTCCGCCTGCGTCGTGCAGTAGAGCTCCGAGCACTCGCACGCGCCCGTGGCTCCGCAGACGCCGCTGCAGCAGTCGCCGGAGTTGCCACACAGTTGGTCGACGGCGATGCAGGGCGGGCGGCACACGCCGGTGATGTTGTCGCAGGCGAGGCTCTCGCAGCACTTGTCCGCCGGCGTACACGGGGTGCCCTCGACCAAACACAGATTGCCCGGGTCCTGGCAGACGCCATCGTCGTCGGTGCCGAGCGCCACGGGGCTGCTCGTGCAATCCAGATTCTCGCAGCACGCACCCTCCTGGCCGGCGGTGGCGCCGACGCGGCACGGCTTGTGGAGCGGCCGGCACTCGGCTGGGAATCCACACACGCCGCCGATGCACTCGGCGCCGGCGCAACAGGTGTCGCCCGGGGAGCAAGGCACGCCGAGATCCAGACAGATCTCCTCCGAGCAAAGGTTGCCCGCGCAGTTGCCGCTGCAGCAGTCGAGGTTGTCGTTGCAGGGGTTGCCCGAGGTCCGGCAGGCCTGTCCACCGCAGGACCCGTTGCGAAACTTCTCGACGCCGGAGCAGCACAGGGTTCCGTCGGCGTCCGGGAGTCCATCGGGTTTGCAGCACTTCGAGTCTTTGCAGGTGGCGCTTCCGCTCAAGAAATCGCAGCACTCCTCCTTGCGCGTGCAGGGGGATGGCACCGGCTTGCACACCGGCGCGATGTTCAGACACTTGCGGCTCTTGGAGCAGCTCGTCAGGCACGCCTTGGAGGAAACGGCGGAGAGCCACTCGCTGCGCACACTCGAGCTGGCTGCGTCGAGCTTCGGCTCCACGTGGGTCGCGCAGCTCTGGAAGTCGTAGCACTTTTCGAGCAGGTCGCAGAGCTCGCCCGCCGAATCCGTGTAGTCGTCCAGGCCGAAGAGCGAGCTACAGCTGGCGACGCTGGACAGGAACGAGCAGAGCAAGAGCGTCAGCGCGAGTCTCTGGCGGAGCCGCGGGCGGAGGTCGCTTGGGGCAGGCATGGCTCATCCACACAAATTCGAACCGCTCGAGGTCGTGCAACAATCGGCACAAGCCGGGAGCGCGCAGTCGTCCTTGGTCGTGCAGGTCGGTGGCGTGTGAAAGAGGGCGTCGAAGCAGTCACATCCGCCGTTGCAGTCGCTGTCGTACTTCTTCATCCAGTTGGCGCGCGCGACGGGTGTCGCCGTCTTCAGGCGGTGGTTCAAGAAGCTCTCGCACGAAGTGCCTAGCAGGCTGGTGGCCTGGTCGCAGACGCAAAGCGCGGAGACCACGTCCTTCGGATCGTCCTCGATGCCGAGCACGCTCGCGCAGCCGAACGCGGAGCACGCCAGAGCGACGAAGGTGTGCGCCCGAAGCAGCGGACGGGACATCACAAGGCTCCGTGCAGCACGAGCCCACCACCGGTCGGAGCCACGTAGGGCGAAACGCCCGCTCGCAGCCGTCCGCGGGAGAGGCCCGCTTTCGCGGGTGACTCCGCCGAGGAAGGCGCGGTCAAGATCAAGGTGGCGCCCACCGCCGTGAACAAGACTCCGCCGACCCCGACCCATTGTCCGATGGTGGCGTAGCGTTTGGCGCTGTCGACCGTTTCGATGCCATTCGGGCTGCAGTACCCGTTCAAGCACTGGTCGGGCTCGTCCGCCTTGGACTTCTTGCTGGCCGCGACCACTTCGAGGGCGCCGGCCGTGAGCAGAGCGGCTACTCCCACGCCGCCGACCACCCAACCGATGGTCTTCTGCGAGCTGGAGGGCGGCGGGGGCGGCGGGGGCGGCGGCGCGCTCGCCGTCGGCGTCGCCGTGGGTGCCACCGTCGGCGCGGGCGACGCCTTTTCTTCGGGGAACTCCTTGTCGATGGCGGCCAGATCGAAGCTCACGCTGCTCGTCGAAGCCTCTTTGGCGGAGACGGTTTCGGTCTTCAGGATCTTGTCGCCTCTGCGTACGCTCACCGCGACCTCGCCAGGGTCGACGGCGAGGGCGACGCCGAAACTCGCAGGTTCGAGCTTGGAGTCCGCGCGATACACCGCGAGCGACGCGACGGGGTTTGCGACCTCGACTTTCAGCTTCGCGAGCTTCGGTTCGAGTTTGTCGCGGCGCTCTGCGGCGAACTTCTCGCGCTTGTCCTTCTCGCGACGGGCGAGATCCGCAGCCTCGTTCCACTGCGCCCAAGCCGTGGCAGTTTTTCCGACACGTTCGTTGCAGTCGGCGAGGTTCACGAGCGTGCCGAGCCCTTTGTCGAGCTTGTAGCTCGCGTCGAACTTGGGACAGGCTTCGGCGTAGTTGCCCGCCTTGGCCAGCGCCTTGGCCTCCTTGTAGAGCTGCTCGGCCGCGGCCGCGTCGCCCTCAGCGGAGGCCGGCGCGCTCGCGAGCCCGAGCGCTGCCACGACGAGCCAAGAGGCGGGGAGGGCCGCACGCGCCCGTTTCGTTCCAGTCATTTGCGTCCCATGTCCAGCGGGTCGGGGGTACCGTTCGTCTTGGGAGGAGTCTTCCCGCCCGGCGTCTTCGATCCGCTCGCCTTGGGCGTGGGTTGGGTCGACGGCGCGGGCGGCGCGGTCGCTACGCTCGACTCGGTCTCGGCGGGGAGCGCCACGACGTTCACGCTGGGGCGCGGAGCCGTCTCGGTCGAACCGGTCGTGGGCGAGGGCGTCCCGAGCGCCGCCGGCGTCTGTGGCTCGCTCTTGGCGGTCGGAGTGCGCAGCGCGAGCCAGACCCCGACTGCGAGCAGGAGGGCGATGCCGGCGCCTGCCGCCATCACCACGACCTTGCCCGGTGACTTGCGGGTGGTGACTTGCGCGCTCAGCGTGTCCGAGCCCAGAGCGGCTGATGCGCTCGGTGCCGCCGCGGTGGCGGCGAACGCCTCGCGCCCCGTCGAGCGGCTCGAGCTCAGTTTGGAGGGCGGGATCGAAAGTTCCGCGCCGGAGCTGGACAAGACGTTGTCTTGGCCGAGACCGCGCGCGAGCTCCGTCACCGCCTCCGACGCCGTGCGAAAGCGGTCTTCGGGGGCGCGGGCACAACAGCGCGCGAACCAGGCGTCGTATTCGGCGCCGAGGGTCGAACCTCGCTGACTCGGAACTGGCAGCGGTTCATAGGCGATCTGCGCCACGAGGTGCGGCAGCGTTTCGGCCGTCCATGGCTCGCTGCCGTTCAGCATGCGATGGGCGATGATCCCGAGCGCCCAAATGTCGGTCTGCGGACAGATCTTCTCGGGCTGCCCGAGGATCTGCTCCGGCGCCATGTAGAGCGGAGTCCCGAAGATCGCGCCGGTAGCCGTCTTCGACGCCACGCTCTCGGAGCCCTGGGTCAACTTGGCGATGCCGAAGTCCAGCAGCTTCACACACGGGGTCCCGTCTTCGCGCCGGGTCAGGAACAGATTCTCGGGCTTGATGTCCCGGTGCACGATGCCGAGGCCGTGGGCCTTGTCGAGCGCTCGCGCCATTTGCGAGAGGTAGAGGATGGCGTCGCTTTGGGACAGCGGCTCGGTGAGAAGCTGATCGAAGCTGTGCCCCCGCAAGAGCTCCATCACGAGGAACGGGATGCCTCCGAGCTCGGGCGCGACGTCGGCGTCGGTGACTTGCACCACGTGATCGCTCTGGATCCGCGCTGGCGCCCGCGCTTCTCGCCGGAAGCGCTCGAGCGCGATTTGGTCTGCGACCATCTTCGGATTCAGGACCTTGAGTGCCAACTCCTGACCGGTGTGCACGTGCTCGACGGCATACACCGAGCCCATCCCACCTTCTCCCAGCCGGCGCTGGGTCCGGTAGCGCCCCGCCACCACCGTACCCAGGGGGATGCCTTCGGACTCCTTCATAGGCAAGCCAAGACCGTCAGACTCGACTCCCGAAGGCTAACACGCCGGTCCGAGGACGGGCCAGGCGGTGGTGCGCCCTAGGGCGCTCTCGGTCGGAGCCCGCGCAGGCGTTTCGCGCGTCGTTCACTTGGAGTCGGCGGCAGGTGCTTCCTCGGAGTCCGTCGAGTCGGACTGGCCGGTCCCATCGCCTTCCGGAGACTCGGCCGGAGCGCTGGTCTCGCCGCCGTTCTCGCTCGTCGCGGCCGCGATGGGCGCCTCCTCGCTCGGCTTCTCGTCTCCGCCCGCGGGTGGCAAGGACTCCTCGGCGAGTCCGCCGGCCGGGACCGGCACGGGGACGAGTTGCTGGCCGAGCCCGAAGTCACGAACCAACGTGATCACGAGCAGCGCCGCGGTTGCGACCACGATCAACGCACTCGAAAGATAGAAGTGGAGCCCCAGGTCCTTCTCGATGGCAACGCCGTATTCGGCAGCGCACAAGAGCAGCAAGGTCATCCAGAGACCCGCGTCTGCCGGTTTCATCGGCCAGAGCTCGCCACCACGCTTCGTGTCGAGGAGCTCGGTGGCGAGCATGGGCAGCACGAAGATGAAGTGGATGTAGTAGTTCGCGGGATGGAACACGATGGGGATGAGCAGCGTGCCGAGCGTCGCGGAGAAGGCCAGGCTCTTCTTGCGCGCCCCGAGCGCGACCATCAGTGCGAAGACCGCGATGCCGGCCGCGAACAGGTTCGTGCGAGCCGCGAGCACGCGGTTGTGGATCCCGTCCGGACCCGCGATCAGGGCGCGCAGGCT
>Ga0268298_10003002_pt1 | contig 17759 bp, 5 predicted proteins | sample WWTPWeurt_MetaG_FD_194462 | JGI IMG/M metagenome (GOLD analysis project Ga0268298, IMG submission 194462) | Activated sludge microbial communities from WWTP in Nijmegen, Gelderland, Netherland - WWTP Weurt | ecosystem: Engineered > WWTP > Aerobic digester > Activated sludge | place: Netherlands...
TTGAGTATACTCATTCCTGCTGGTAAGGACTATACAAATGCATTAGAAATAAATCACTTTATAGGCTGATGAATGTCAACCACTTTGTCTCTGATGAAGAGATTTTGGAGAGGCTGTAGGAGGGCTTGAATTTGGAAAGAAACAAAGGGTAAAAGAGAACTGGCGGGTTGCGCGAATTTATTTTCGAAAGAAAATCTCGCCCATAAAAACTTTCAGGTTGGAAGGAAAAGAAAAAACGGCGCTGTTTAAAAAGGTGTCATTTTTTATTTTCTCTTCATCAAGAATAAAGGATGAAAGTGCAGGGCAGGGGATTAATTTTTGTGAAATCTATTGCAATAGGCACTGAAAAAGGGTACAAATAAAAGATATATTTGACACACGGGCAGGCTTCATCATCTCATATCCCATCCCTGCCCGGGCGGGAGGCCATACGTTATGGCGGCAATCGCAAAACCGAACAGGTTCCTTTCCATAGAAAAACCGCGCAAGCTTTCCATCTTTATCTCGAAATTTACTGACTTCTACAAACAGAATCGTCAACCCTTATGGGATTTGGCTATTCTATTTGTGCTCACCTTGCTTACGATCCTTCTCCTGCTTTTGACCGATACCTTCGAAAAGATCTATTACATCTTAAGCCTGCATGAAACCATGGAACTGGATGAGATCCTATTGATCTTTGCCGTGGTCCTGCCGGGGTGTACCAGCATCTTCGCCATCCGACGGTGGGCGGAAGCCAATCAACGCCTGAAGCTGGCCAACACCGACCCGCTGACCGGCCTGTTCAACCGTAGAAAGGCCGAGGAAACCATCCAGAGCGAGACCCTGCGCGCAAAACGCTACGAGCGTCCGCTTGCGCTCATCCTGCTGGATCTTGACCAATTCAAACAGGTCAATGACAACTATGGGCACCCCATGGGAGATATGGTGCTCTCCGTCATTGCAGGCGTACTCCAAAGGAACGTCCGCGGTTCGGATTCACTGGCAAGATGGGGTGGGGAGGAATTCATTGTCATCGCTTCAGAAACGGACCTGAACAGCGCCCGACTGCTGGCAGAGCGCCTGCGCCTCGCCATCGAACAAACCCCGCTGTATGCCGTCAGCGGCATCACCGCCAGTTTGGGTGTGGTCGAATTGCGTGAGTCCGAAGATTTCCTGTCCATGATCGAACGCGCCGACTTGAAGATGTACCAGGCCAAGGATAAGGGACGCAACAGGGTGGCGGTATAAAGTATCTATTAGCTAAACCTCATGACCTATCAGATCAAACATTTGGAAGAAGAAGACCTTGTCTATGTTCGATTTCAAGGAAAAGTTCAGATAAGCAATATCCAAGCCTCCATTGTGGATGTGATCGCCGTGGCAAAACGTGCTGCGTGTCCGCGCATCCTGATCGACCTGCAGGAGGCTCAGTCACAAGTATCCATCCCCGACCTGTACGCCCTGCCAGACTTCGTCGCCGACCGTGTCCGCGAGGCCGGGGGCGGGGTCAGAATTCTGCGCGCCTTCGTAGTTTCGCAATGGCAAAAGGATATGCAGTTCTACGAAGACACCTCTCATAACCGGGGCCAGCATACGAAAGTGTTCAATGACTTGGAATCCGCCAAAGCGTGGTTGAAGCAATAACCTTCTCATTCTTGAAACAAATATTATAATTATGCCATCAGGGGCTCCCAAAGGTCGGGAGCCTGTTGTTTTGCAAGCCCCATTTCACCCCTTCAATTTAGAGGCATCCATGTCCTATTCTGTTGAACACCTCGCAGGGGAGGATATTATTCTTGCGCGTTTTAATGGGGAGGCGGACCTTCCTGCATTAAAAGAGTTTCTATACGAGATAGTACGGTTGGCCGTTGAGACGGGCTGCATGCATATTCTGACCGATCTGTGCGAAGCAGAACTGCGTGTCTCCGTGGCCGACCTGTACTACCTGCCAAATACGATCGCCCATGAGGTTAAAAGAACAGGCGGGAACATCTACCGTCTCAAGCGTGCCTTTGTAGTCTCGAAGAATGACGAGATCTGGAACTTCTACGAGGATGTTTCTGCGAATCGCAGTTTCTCTACGAAGAAATTCCATGACATTGAGTCGGCCAAACGGTGGCTCTTAAGTGAGTAACAATAAAAAGGAGATGGCACATTTTTGTGCCATCTCCTTTTTATATCTCCTGTGATCTTTATAGGCCTAAAAGATTTCCGGTGTTTCGTCCAGCATCCTTAGAAACGCTTCAACCACTTGCGGGTCAAAGTGTGTGCCGGATTGTTCGCGTAAATGGGCGCGCACTTTTTCCAGGTCCCACTTGGGGCGGTAGGGTCGGTCGGAACGCAGGGCATCCCAGACATCCACAATGGCAAAGATGCGCGCCACAAAGGGGATCTGATCCCCTTTCAAGCCACGCGGGTAGCCGGAACCATCCCATTTTTCATGGTGACAGTAGGGAATATCCAGAGCTGCACGCAGGTATGTGATGGGCAGCAGCATATTCAAGGCGTAGGTGGGATGCTGGTGCATCACCTCCCATTCGTCATCGGTCAATTTCCCGGGCTTGAGCAGAATGTGGTCCGGTACACCCAGTTTGCCAATATCGTGCAGCAACGCGCCGCGCCTCAGATGCAGCATCTCCGTCTGTGGAATGCCCATGCGCTCCGCCAGACGGATGGTCAATTCGGTCACGCGCTGGGTGTGTCCCTCCGTCTCTTTGTCGCGCAAGTCCATCGCATGAGACCAACCCGTGATGGTGGCATCATACGCGGTGATCAAATCCTGGTTCGATTGCTGCATCCCTTCGAAGAGTTGCGCGTTGTCGATGGCGATGGCCGCCTGCCCTCCCAGGGTCTCAAGGTAATTGATCCAGTCCATGGTAATGTTGAGCGGTTTGCGATGGAAGATCTCCAGCACTCCTTTGAGGGCGCCCTTGGCGATCAACGGGGTGCCGAAATATTCGACGAACTCATCTTCCTTGAGAAGTTCGATCCGTTTGATCTGACTTTCCATTTCGCGCAGGTTTGGGATGTGGATCATCCGGCGTTCGAGTCCGACCGTCCCAGCCAGCGGATCACCCACCCGGATCTGGGCGTAGCGCAGGCTCATGCTGTGAAAGCCTTTCCCGGCCACGTATTCAAGCGTCTGGCTGTCCATGTTCAATAATAGGATGCTGGCGGCATCCACATCTAACTGGGTCAGCACTTCGTTCAGCAACACTTCCAGCGAAAGATGCAGGTCGAGGCTGGAACTGATGGCGCGATCGATCTCGCTCAAGGCGGTGATGCGCTGGAGTTGCACCTTCACGTTCACTTCCGCCTGCCTGCGCAGGAGGATCGCAGTCATTTGCTGGGCAACGTTGCGGACGCGCGTGAGATGTTCCTCGGTCAGGTCTCCTTTGCTGGAAATGTCGATCATACCCAGGGTGCGTCCGTTCGATACCAGCGGGACCGAGATGACGCTCTTGTGATTCAAGAGTTTGGCGATCTGCGGGACGATCTTGCGGATGGTTGCCGCCAGTGCGCCCGGCAGGAAGGCGGTATTGGTGAACTCCATAACCATTTGCGTGATTTCCTGCCGGTCAGTGGTGAGAGTGCCTTTTTCATTCTCCAGTAATTTCCTCAAAATGGGGCTTGTATCAAGGGGGATGCGGATCGATGGGATGGATCCCCCGATCATTCTTTCGATATGTTCCATTAACTTGGTCGTGACCGTGTTGGCTTTCATTTCGAGGAATTTGCCGTCCGGGCTGAGCAGGTAGAGGGCGGTATCTTCTCCGCTGAACATGCGGCGTACCCCGCTGGTGAAAATACCAGTGATCTCTTCAATGCCCTGGTCGTGGTTGGCGGCGTTGTTGAGAGCGTTGATCAGCAGCAGGTCTTCGGTGCGCAGGCGGATTTCGCGCTCTGCTTGTTTGCGTCCTGAGATCTCGCGCAGAAAGGCATAAATGCGTCCGCCTTGCGCCTTCGAATATGACACAGATATTTCAATTGGGTAGATCTCGCCATCCTTGGCACGGTGCATGGTCTCGAACAGGTCGCTGCCTTCCCGCACCAGCCGCTCAATGTGTATACGGGTTTCAGCCGGAGATTCGACGGCTTCCACGTCGGTAATGTTTATGTTCGTTATCTCTTCGCGGGCATATCCCGAAAGGCGCAAGTAGGCATCGTTGGCCTCCAGGATGCGGCCCTCCATATCAACCACCCAGAAGCCGTCTGGTGAGGTCTCGATCACAGAGCGATATTTGGCCTCGCGATCCAGTAATTCCTGTTTATCCAGTTCGCGTTCGGTCACATCGCGGATGTTGATGATGAAGCCCTGGATCGCAGGGTCATCCAACAGATTGGTGCCAAGCCCTTCCATGATACGCCACGAGCCGTCCCGATGTCGGACACGGGCGATGGTGCTGTTGGGCGCCACTCCGGAAGCTTTGGAACGGTCCGCAAAGGCCTGCAAAAGTGCTTTAAGGTCATCAGGGTGCGCCCAGCCGAGATAGTTCCTGCCGACCGCATCTTCAACTTCATACCCAAGCATGCGCGGCAGGGACGGGCTTGCAAAACGGATGATGCCTTGCGCATCCACCAGCAGGATCAAGTCGCCGGTGTTGCCGATCAGGGCACTGAACATTTCCTCGCGCTCGCGCAGAGCCTCCTCTGCTTGCTTCGTTTCGGTGACATCTTGTACGAAGCCTTCATAGTAAAGGATCTCGCCCTGCGGGTTGCGAATGGCCCTGGCATTGGTGGATGTCCAAAAGAGGCTGCCGTCTTTGCGTTTGTTCACCGACTGAAATTGATGCACTTCATTTTGTTCTGCCAGCAGTTTCTTGAATGTTTCGCGCTGCTCAGGATAGGCGTAGATCTGGGCCGCAATATCATGGACGCTCTCCAGCATATCCTGGGGAGAGTTGTAACCGTAGATACTTGCCATGGCCGGGTTGACATTCAGGAAGGCCCCGTCTTCCGGCAGGGACTGGAAAATACCGATGGGGGCGTTCTCAAAGATCTTCCGGTACTCTTCCTCGGCGGCCAGCCGGGAGGTCTGGGCCAGCCTGCGCTCGTTCTCTTCTTCAATGGACTTTAATCCAAAGGCAATGTCTCCGGCCAATTCCACCAGGAGACTTATCTCTTCCTCCCCAAAAATATCTATCTGATTGGCATACACAGTCAGCACACCGAACAGGTTGCCATCATTCAGCATGGGGACAGACGCTGTGCTGAAGAACTGCACCTCGCGCGCCTGCTCCACCCACGGACTGTAACGCTCATCGTGAAGAATATCGGCACAGACCATCGGTTGTTTTGTCCGAAAGCATACGGTCCCTGGCAGGCGCTGGCCCTGTTCCGGGGTGGCGGTTGAAAAGATCGAATTGTAGAATTCGATCCCATTCCCCGCCGAACTGACCATTTTCAGGCGGTCCTTCGCGCTCTGACCGACCCAAACAAATTGATATCCCCTCGTTTGCATCAATATGGTACAGGCCTGATCCAACAATCGCTGCGGATCACGCTCGCGAGTGATGAGCTGATTCACATCCCGCACCGCACGCAATACTTGGTTCAGATGCTGGATATTTTTTTCGCTGGCATATTTGTAAAGTGCCATCTCCAGGCTGGCACGCAGTTCCTGTTCGCGTACCGGCTTGGTGAGGTAGGCATAGGCATCGGTTACTTTTGCCTGTTGAAGCAGCGTATCATCAGTGTAGGCGGTCAGGTATACCACCGGGATGTCCGCCTGTTGGTGGATCTCGTTTGCAGCCTGGATGCCGTTCATATCGTCCCGCAGCCGGATGTCCATCAGGATCACATCCGGCGTACCCTCCAGCGCAGAGCGAACCGCATCCTGCCCGGTCGCGGCCAGACCCGTGACCTGATATCCCATCCTGCTGACGGTTTCCTCCAAATGGGTCGCCAGGATGGCGTCGTCTTCAACAATTAAGATACGGGCCGGTTTCATAGTGCCTCGTTACTCCGATGTTCTATTGGTTATACCTTAAAGGCGATGAGAAAAGTAGTGCCATTCGTGCTGTTAATCTCCAGGGTGCCGCCCAATTGATGAGTGACCCATAAGTTGACCAGCCTCATGCCGAGCGACCTGCCCTTGCGCCAATCCAGACTTTGCGGCAGGCCTGCGCCGTTATCGGATACAGTTAAGTGAATCTCCTGACCAGCCTGGTGCAGTTCGATGCGGACGACAGGGTCGCCTTGGAAACCTGGCGGGAAGGCATGCTTGAGGGCATTGGTATACAGTTCGTTGATGATCAACCCGCAGGGCATTGCCTGGGCCACATCCAGCGAGATGTCATCCACATCCAGGTGTAGTGTGTGAGTGCTCTTTTTGCCAAAAGATTCCAGGATATAGCCCGTCAATTGATGAAGATATGAAGGGACCTTGACGCGCGCCAGGTTTTCCGACTGATACAGCTGTTCATACACCAGCGACATGGTGCGGGCCTGGCCTTCCAACTCTTTGAGGAAAGTGCGCACGACCTCATCTTCGATCTGGTTGGCCTGCATATCCATCAGGGCGATCATGGCTTGCAGGTTGTTCTTGACGCGATGATGGACCTCGCGCAACAGAGCCTCTTTTTCCTCCAACGCCGCGCGGAGTCTTTCCTCTGCCTGTTTACGTTCTGTGATGTCGCGTACGATGGCGCCAATGCGCGGCCCTCCTTCGCTCTTGATGAGAAACGCGGTTTGAAGGATGACCTTGCGCTCCCCGGTTGCAGAAACGATATTGGCCTCAAAAGCCCTGCCCAATTGAGGAGACTGCCCCGTAATAAAGGTGTTGAAAAAAGCCAGTCTTAAGTGATCTGTTGTGAGCACAGACCTGCGCTCAGGGAACATGATCCTTTGCTGGATCTCCCAAAAATAAGATCCAATGGCCTCAGACCGTGGAATGCCGGTGATCTGTTCCTCTCCATGATTCCACTCAATGACCACGCCGGATTGATCAACGAGAACGACCCCATCCACCGACTGATCCACGAGGGAACGAAACTTTGCCTCGCTCTCGCGGATCATCTCCTGCGCCTGCTTTTGAGCGGTAATGTCGCGCGCAGTAGCGTAGGTGATGCCCTCGTCTTTTTGGTATTGCGCCCGCCAGGATAACCATCGATATTGCCCGTCTTTACAGAGATAACGGTTTTCAAAGTTGAGCGAATACCCAAGCCTTTGTTGTTTCCCCATTTCATCGAGGGTGGGTTGCTTGTCTTCAGGATGAATAAAATCAATGAAGGGCTTCGCTAGTAGTTCTTCTTCGGAATGCCCGAGGGTTTGGGAAAAGGCGGGGTTTGTCTTCAAGAAGGCCCCGTTCGGGTCTGCAATGGCCATCAGATCTGAGGAGGTTTCAAAGAATTTAAAGTACTGTTCCCGCTCCATCTCAGCGCGCCTGCGTTCGGTAACATTATGGATGATCGAGAAAAGCACCGGCTTCCCTCCGATGGAAATGGGGGAGGAGTGAACCTCTACATCCATTATTGCACCGGTCGAAATGCGGTGCGGGAACACGAAATAATTAAGGCCGTGATTCAACGCCTCCATGCGCAGTTGGGCAACCTCTGCCGGAGGCAGGGTGTTGATCTCGTTGATCGCCATGGATTTCAGCCGTTCGATCGGGCATCCGTAAAATTTTTCAGCCGCTTCATTGGCGTCGAGGATCGCGCCGGAATCCGGTTCGATCAGCAGCATGACCGCATTATGCTTTTCGAACATCGAATGGAAGCGGGATTCGCTCTCACGCAGTGCCTCTTCGGCTTGCTTCTGTTCCGTAATGTCGCGAATGACCGATAACACTTTTTTACCCGAAAGCGGGACGACCCGATTTTCATAGAACAATGACCTGCCCCGGATGGGCAGGGTGTATTCGATGATGCTCATGGTGTTCAGCCGCAGGGAGGTTTCAATGGCTTCCATGCTCATTTGAGCCACATTTGGCGGCAGCACCTCTGTGATCTTCCTTTGCAGGAATTCTTCCGGCGGGACAAACATCTCTGTGCCGTTTGGGGTGTGAAAGTCGATAATGATCCCTTCAGCGGTAACCTGGAAGAGCAGGTCGGGGACTGCGTTCAGAAGCGCGCGGTTCTGTTCTTCGCTTTCTCTAAGGGCCTGTTCCGTCTTCTTTTGTTCAGTGATATCCATGGTCGTCAAAATGATGCGTGAATAATCCTCCTCATAACCCGGTACCACTGACCAATGCAGACTGATCTCGAGCGGTTCGCCTGAAATGGTTTCATCGGCCCCATCCCAGTGGTTGCTGTGTCTGCCATCTGCGATCGCCTGAAAATCCTCGTGGATGTGCAGCCACTCCCCAGGGCTGACTGTCTGATGCGTAGCCTTGATCAATTCCCTTTTTGACTTCGCGCCATACATTCTTAACGCAGCCAGGTTTACGTTTGTGATCTCGACCAGTCCAGCACATTCTGCCAGGGCATCCGGATGGGATGTGAAAAACGCTTCAAGATCCGTGACCCCATCCTGGCGCAGCCCATCTAGGTATTTCTTTACCTTCGAAAAATCCTCCTCCCAAATGGCAACCGGCGAATCCTCGAAAAGGGTGCGGTAGCGCTGCTCACTGTGGAGTTTAGATTCCTCAGCCTGTTTGCGTCTGGCAATATTACGGACGAAGGATTGGAAGCGCCCATCCGGTAGTTGAATGGCGCTCAACTCGCAGGGGATGCGGCGGCCATCCTTGTGCAGCAACATACGCTCGATCAAGACCGTCTTTCCGCTGCGCAATTCGTCGAGGCGCAGCGGCTGTTTCAACAATTCTTCCGACGGCAGCAGGTCGCGCAGATTCATGGAGAGCAGTTCTTCCTTTGTATACCCGACCAGTCGACAGGCAGCCTCGTTGACCAGCGTGTATAGCCCGTCCTTGTCTGAAATAAAGATGCCATCTGAGGCTTGTTCGAGCAGCCCGCGATAGTTCTGTTCGCTCCGGCGTAACTCCTCTTCGGCTTGTTTCCGGGCAGTAACATCCAGGATCGAGACGATCACCCGGGAAAGGTCATCAATGTAACCTGGCGCCACCGACCATTTAAGGTGAATGTTGATCAATCTCCCATCCAGGGTCATGTTCTGTCCCTCCCAGGAGAACTCTGTATAACCGTTTGCGATATGGAGAAGTTCCTTTTCAAAACCCTGAACGGTTTCCTTGGGCAGGCTGTCAGCAAGGCTTTTAAGCAAGTCCTCCTTTCCTTTGGCGGCAACCATCGAAACCGCGGCTTTGTTCACATCCAGGATTTTTACCAGGCTGGCAAATGCATGTACTTCTTGTGGGTGTTCTGCGAAATACTGTTTGAAATCCTTCACCCCGCTGTTTCGGAGTTCGTTCATCCGGATTTTGACCGCTGAAAAATCCTCCTCCCACAGGGCCACCGGCGAGTTCTCGAACAGGCCGCGGTAACGTTTCTCGCTTTCCTGCAGGTCCTGCTCCACCTTTCTACGCACTGAGATGTCGCGTGAGACTCCGTACACTTCGAAGTGGTCCGGCTGGAGGTGGGGAATGAAGCGGGTCTTTGTTTCCGTCCAGATCCGGGTACCATCCTTGCACGACTGTTCGATCTCATCCGTATAAACCTTTTGAACGCCAGCCCCCATCTCTTGAATCCGGCCGGGCAGGACCTGTTGAAGGTATTGCAGAGAATCTGGGGTCACGCTGGCAGCCATATCCATGGCAAGGACCTCGTCTACGGTGTAGCCGCGCAGGAGTTCCACCGAGGGACTGATGTAACGATATCGATTGGTCTGGAGGTCCAGGACCCAAATGACGTCTGTGATATTGTCCGTCAAAAGCCGATACCGTTCCTCGCTCTCTTGCAGGGAGTGTTCGGCCTGTTTACGCTTGGTGATATCCTCGATGATGGTGTACACCTCCTGAGGCCTTTTTTTCCCCGGCTGAACACGCGGCTCGGAATTGACATTGAACCAGCGCAGGGAGTGCGCTGCAGGGTCCAGGAATCCCATCACAACATTATGGACGGGTCTGCCTGTTTTGAGGGCGACCGTCGCCGGTTGGAGTTCCATTGGAAAATCGAGGCCATCTTCTTGAATGGCCCGCGTCAGGCGCGCCTGAATCTGGGTGTGCGGCACTCCCAGCATTTTCTCCGCTGCGGGGTTTGTTTCCAGGACTCGCCCCTGATCATCTTGATGGATCACCCCGAATGGCAGGCTTTCAAAAAGGAATTTGAATTTGTCATTCTGAGTGTTTTCAAGATCTGGTTTCATGGTTTACTCCATATTCCCGGGTGTCGGTTTTACAAAGCGATAAGAATCTCACCCGGCTGTAATACACTAATACGGTCGTTCTTGATCAAATCCCGGCTTCTTTGATTATTATAATGTTTTGCCCGATGCCCGTTCAAAAGAAATCAGGCTAAATAAAAAAGGACACTTGCGTCCTGTTGCAACCGGCAGAAAGTGTCCTTCTTTACATCTCGCTTTCTCGTTAGAAGAGTTCTGGTGAATCATCCAGCAATTCGATAAATGCCTTTACCACTTGTGGATCGAAATGGCTGCCGGATTGCTTCAAAATATGTTCGCGGACCTTTTGGATGGGCCAGCTTTCCCGATAAGGCCGGTCTGAGCGCAGGGCATCCCAGACGTCTACGATGGCAAAGATGCGTGCTGCCAATGGGATCTGTTCCCCTTTCAACCCGCGTGGGTAGCCCGTTCCATCCCAGCGTTCATGGTGGCTGTAGGGAATATCCAACGCGGAACGGAGGTAGGTGATGGGCAGCAGCATCTCAAATGCGAACTTTGGGTGCTCGCGCATGATCACCCACTCTTCATCTGTAAGTTTGCCGGGTTTGAGCAGGATGTTATCCGGAACACCCAGTTTGCCAATATCGTGCAGGAGCGCACCCCGCCGGATCTGTACGATCTCGGAAGGTGGGACACCCATTCCTTCGGCCAGTCTAATCGTGATCTCTGTGACACGCTGGGTATGGCCCTCGGTTTCCTTGTCGCGTAAGTCCATGGCGCGCGACCATCCGGCAATGGTGGCATCATAGGCTGTGATCAAATCCTGGTTCGATTGCTGCATCCCCTCGAACAGCTGTGCATTGTCAATGGCAATGGCCGCTTGCCCCCCCAGGGTTTCAAGGTAGTTTTCCCATTCTTCATCGAGCTCAAGGTGGCTGCGATGGAAGATCTCCAGTACGCCTTTAAGCATGCCTTTGGCGATCAGTGGAACCCCGAAATATTCAACAAACCCTTCGTCCCGGAACAGGGTGGTGCGAATGATCTTAATATCTGCTTCGCGCCAGTCGGATACATGCAGGGTCTTGCGGGTGTGGCCTGCGCGCCCGGGCAGGCCCTCGCCTAATTTAACGCGCGACTGACGGATGGCCGTGCTGTGGAATCCCTTTCCGGCTGCATATTCGAGGGCCTGGTTGGCCGTGTTTAACAGCAAAATAGAAGCTGCATCGACTTTTAATTGACTGATCACTTCTGTAAGCAGCACTTCCAGGGAAAGGTGCAGGTCGAGGCTGGAACTGATCGCACGGTCGATCTCGCTCAAAGCCGTAATGCGTTGAAGCTGGACCTGAACATTATGCTCGGCCCGTTTGCGCTGAATGACCGCCGTCATTTGCCTGGCAATGTTGAGAATGCGCTCCATTTCCTTCTTGGTCAGATCGCCGCTGCTGGAAATGTCCATCAGGCCGATCGTGTGATCGGAGGAGACCAAAGGCATATTGATCACAGAACGGATCTTCAGCATCTTATATATCCTCGGCACAGCGCTTTGAATCGCATTGCGCGCAATCCGCGGCAAAAAGATGGTTTTTGTAAATTCCAGGATCCACTTCTGGATACCCTCGGGAGTGTTCAATAGAGTGCCTTGCGGTGTGTAAAGAATATCCCTTAAGAATTCGCTCTCATCCAAAGGAATGCGGACCTTGGGAAGGGAGGATCCTATCAATCTTTCAACCTGCTCCCTTAGTTTTTGAGAGACAGTGGTGCTAAGCAGTTCGAAATATTTGCCATCCGGGCTGAGCAGATAGAAAGCCGTGTCCTGTCCGCTGAATAACCTTCTCATCTCTTGAGTGAACAATTGCGCGATGGCATTGATATCCTCGCCGCGGTTGGCGGCATCGTTCAGGGCATTGATCAGTGCCAGGTCTTCGCTGCGCTGCCGGATCTCCTGCTCGGCCTGTTTGCGCTCGGTGATATCAAGGTGGGTGCCGAACATGCGCACGGGCTTTCCATCCGCATCCCATTCCATGACACTGCCACGGTCGATCACCCAGACCCAGCTGCCATCCTTGTGTTTCATGCGGGCTTCGCACTCATAAAAATCGGTTTCCCCGGCGAAATGGTTCTTAAGCAATTCATCCGAAGCCTTCAGATCATCAGGATGGCAAAGGTCAGCCCATGTCTGAATGCTGATGGGCTCAATCTCTGCCAGGGTGTACCCGATCATTTCCGCCCAACGTTCGTTGAAGACGGTTTCTCCGGTTTGCACTTTCCATTCCCACATGCCGGCATTTGCGCCTCTCAAGGCCAGCTGAATGCGCGATTGAGTCTCGCGTAGCGCTTCTTCAGCCCGTTTGCGTTCGGTGATATTGCGAACAATGGCCGTGACCTCATTCCGTCCGCTGGGGGTCAGGCGGGCTTCATAATCCTGCGGCCCCTGGCCGGGGATTGTGAGTGGGTATTCGAAGGTCTGTAACTTTCCGGTCTCCAATGCGGCTTGGGACTTCAATTCGATCAGGTCGACGAGGTCGGGCGGCAATACGTCCCTGTGCTTTTGGCCGATCAGAAGGACTTCGGGTTGGGTATACAGATCGTGGATATCCGCTTTGTAATCCAGGAACACACCCTCCCGGTTCAGGCGGAACATCATATCTGGGATCGCATTAAGCATGGCCTGGGCCCGGGTTTCGCTATCGTATAGAGCTTCTTCAACCAGCTTGCGCTCGGTAATATCCTGAAGGATGGCCATCATACGCGTGGGCCGGCCGTCTTCGCCGTATGTGATCTTTCCCATCTGGTGCAGCCAGCGAATCCGCCCGCTCTCCAGCCGGACCTGGTATTCATAATCCAGGTTGGAATGCTGGGAGAAGGCCTCCATATCCATCTGACGCAGAGCATCACGATCATTTACAGACATCATCGAGGCGAGGGTGTCTTGTGTAATGACAGATTCTTCGGCAAGTTCAAGGATGTGATAGATCTCTGCAGAACAGACCAGCGTGGGTTCCGGGGCGACCCAGGCCATGTATCCCATCCGCCCGATGCGCTGCGCCTCAGTTAACAGCGCTTCACTTCTGCGAAGGGCCTCTTCTGCGGCCGTGCGTTCGCCCAGCTCATTTTGGACCTGTGCATAAAGCAGCGCATTCTGTTCAGCAGAAGCGATGTGCAGAGCCAGCGCTTCGAGCAAATGCAACTGGTTCTCGTTATACGAATCCGGTTTGTAACTTGCGATCTGTAAGACGCCTGTGACAGCCCCGCCCGATTTAAGCGGAATGATCAGTGCGGATCTTGTAACTTCCTCTTCCGGCACTTCCTCATCAGAGACCGCTTCCGTTTCGCTGTCAATGATATAGGAGGTCTTAACCTCCTTCATATATTTCTGGAAGTCGCTGATCAGCATGGGATGCCCGGAACGAATGACCTGGCTTTGGGTGCCGCGTCCTTCCTCTTCCAACGGAATGGCAGGAAAGTCGCTGACATCCAGCCATTTTCCGTCCAGCTGGTAGGCGCGGCAGGCGATCAACTGGGTCTTTGGATCGAAGGCGGAAATGAACATGGTGTCGTTGGGCGCGATAACCGACATGAAGTCGCTGATGGTCTGGTAGATGTCTTTCAGATCAAGGCTGCGATTTAATTTCTGGCTCGCTTCATACAACAACCGGATCTGTTCACTCTGCTGGCGGGTTAACTCCTCTGAGTGCCTTCTCTCGGTAATATCCTGGAAGGACACCAGAATCCGCGAGAGGGTTTCCTCATATCCGGGTTGCACATTCAGGATCAGGTCCAGGATGATGCGTTCGCCCCTTATATTGTTAAGTGGAACCTCCCCCCGGAAATAGGTCTGCCCTTCGGCCAGGGAGACCATCTCATCTTCGAAGACTTTCATGGATTCTTCTGTGAAATAATGGGGGAGATCGCGGATGACCTGTTGCTTGTCCTCAGCACCCAACATGGTGACGCTGGCCTGGTTGATCTCAAGGATCTTGACCAGCCCGGGCAGGGCGTTGAGTTCTGCGGGGTGCTCGCGCCAGTATTTTCGAAAGTCCGTTACACCGGCCAGGCGCAGCCGGTCAAACTCTTCGCGGGCCTGCGAGAAATCCTCCTCCCAAACGGCGATGGGCGAGTTTTCGAACAGGGAATGAAAACGTTCCTCACTTCTTCGTAAAGCGCTCTCTGCCAGTTTGCGCTCGGTGACATCTTTAAAGTTAATGACAACGCCACCTATGCTCGGTTCGTTGAACATATTGGTATAGATGCTTTCGATCCAGCGATAGCTGCCATCCTTGTGTTGGAAGCGGTATTCAAAGGTGACAGGCTTGTCTGGTTCGCTCAAAAGCATACTGCGCACCCCTTCGAGCACATGAAGGTCATCAGGGTGGACTTTCTCTCGGGAGACGGTTCCAATCAGTTCATCTGTCTTGTAACCGAACATTCGGTACGCAGATGGGCTGGCAAAGATAAAAACTCCGTTGGAATCCACCAAGGCAATACCATCAGGCGCATGCTCGATCAGGGCCGTGTTCCGCTTCTCGATCTGACGCATGGCGGCTTCGGCTTTCTTGCGTTCGGTGATATTCCGGGAGACACCATAGACCTCCATTTGCCTACTTTCCGGATTGATAAAGATCTTTGTGGTGGCTTCTGTCCAGACGGTTGACCCATCCTTGCAGGTCTGTTCGATTTCATCCACGTAGGCTTGGAGGATACCGTTTTGGGTCTCTTCGATCCGTGCGAACATGATTTCTTTGACCATCTGGGCCGATGCCGGGGTGAGCGTCTGGAGAAACTCCTGTGCCATGACCTCTTCCACTGTATATCCGCGTAATTGAAAAATGGATGGGCTGACGTAAAGGAAGCGGGAGGATTTAATATCCAGGATCCAGATCACATCCAGAATGTTTTCTGCCAGTAACCGGTACTTGGACTCGCTTTCGCGCAGTAACTCATACGCCTGTTTGAGCGTGGTTATGTCCAGCACGGTTCCAGACATGTACATCAAATTTCCATGAATGTCCTTTAGTGGAAGGATGGTTGCCTGAAAATAATGCATATCCCCATTCTTGGGGGTAGCTCGATATTCGATCGCTACAGAAGCGTTGAGATCAATGGCGCGAGATTGAGCATCAAGCAATGATTGCCGATCGTCCGGGTGGACCATTTCCATGAAGTCCGACAGGCGGGGAACCCCATGGCTCGGTTCCAATCGGAAGAGGTGGAACATTTCCCGCGACCAGGTTAGACCAGTACCCGTGGTGGGATCTAACTCCCAACTTCCCAGGTTTGCAGCAGATTGAGCCAGTTCCAAGCTCGCCTGGCTTTTCTCAAGCAGACCCGTGGCATTCTTTTGGCGGGTGATATCTTCAAAGGTGGTGTAGACCTGGTATGGTCTGTCTTCGCCCGGCTTAAAGCGTGGAATGGCATTGATGTTGATCCATCGATAAGCGTTGAAATTTGGGTTGAACACTCCCATGACCACGTTATGGACCGGTTCGCCGGTCTTCAAGGCTCTCATGGCAGGATGTGCTTCGCCAGAAAATTCAGAATTATCTTCGCGAATGGTTCTCCAGCGTGGGTCGCTGGATGTTCTCCCTTGCATTTGTCCCAGGGTCAGCCCCAGGATTTCCTGTGCGGCGGGGTTGGCGTGAATGATCTGTCCATTGGCATCCTGGAATACAACGCCCTGCACCATGGTTTCAAAAAGCAGGCGGTAATTTTCCTCGCTCTCGTGTTGAGCAGCTTCCGCTTTTTTGCGTTCGGTGATCTCCACTCCCATGCATTGGATTTCGACCGGTCGATTATATTCATCCGTGATGCAGGTGAATTCCCATAGAGTGGTGCGGATGCCGCCATCTCTGGCCGGTTTATCGAGCTCTACCGAGAAAACCCGGCCCGGGTGGGCAAGACAGTTCTGTACTACCTCAAGAACACGCTGATGATGATACGGCAGGATGGTATCCAGGGCATTGGCATCTAATAGGCCATTTTTATGGGACCAGCCAAATTCCTGTTCGAACTTGGGATTCCAATAGGTATATTTTCCCTCCATATCGATGCGCAACAGGAAGTGGGTCTGCGAATTGATCATGGAGCGGAGTTTTTTCTCATTGGCGATCAGGGCATTTTCCACTGCCTTGCGCTCCGTGATATCCTGAAGCGTGCCCAGCATGCGCACTGGACCACCCTCTTCTCCATAGGCGATGCTGGCCAATTGTTTTACCCAGCGTACAGACCCAGTGCTTAATTGGATGCGAAATTCATAGTCCAAATCGGATCGACTGGCAAAAGCTTTCTGATCCCATTCCTGCAGACGAGCCAGGTCCTCTGTAAGGATCATAGATCTGAACTCTTTTTGCCCGATCATATTTTCTTTAGGGGGAAGGCCCAAAATATTTAGAACCTCGTCGGAACAATAAATTTTCCCGCCCGGCGCCACCCATTCCCAATGGCCGATATGACCAATACGCTGTGCTTCGGCTAAAAGGGACTCGCTCTTTAGCAATGCCTCTTCTGCATTCTTTCGATCGGTGATATCGAGCGAATTAACCATGGCCAGATGCACCTGCCCCGCTGCATCATGGATGGGTTGGATGCTAACCCGGCGCCAGCGGACCTGTCCGGCTACGATGGATTTATACTCCTCCACCAGGCCTTGCTGGCTGGCAAGCACCTTGCGGATCTGCTCCATCTGCCAGGCTGCGATGTGCGCTGGGAAGACGTCACTTATCTTTTTCCCAATGATCAACTGGGGATCACCCCCAAAGGGCGCTGCGCCAATTTGGTTGATGTAATGAAATGTCCCGTCACTATCAATAGTGGAGATGGCCGAGTCCTGGCTGTTGATCAGGCTGCGATATTTTTCTTCGTTCTCATACAGGGAGGCTTCGGTGCGCATGTGAACGATGATATGCCCGACCTCAGATGCGATCATTTCAATCGCCAGGCGCGCAGACGCTGGCATCTCTTGCAGGCTGTGTGAAGCTAGATTAATGCAACCCAATACATGCCCGTGGTCGATAATGGGGATGACTGCAAGGGATCGTAAGCCCTCTTCCCTCTGATTTTCCTGCTGGATAACATCGGCTTCTGAAAAGAAGAACTTTACACCAGCCAGCACCATTTGAACATTGGGCCGATCCATGGAGTAGCGAGAGACAGATTGAATAAAGCGCTCTCCCAACCCCTGGTGATACACCAAATCCAGCGATTGATTGATTTCATCGATCAGGTAAATACCACCGCTGTCCATGCCGGAGATGCGGAGTGCCGCTGCAAGGCATTGAGGCCAAGCTTCCTCTTCGCTGGTGACGGTACTGATCATCCGCGCCAGATCGCGCTGGGTGTGGGTCAGTTCCTCAGCCAGCCTGCGCTCGGTGACATCCTGGGTAAAACCAAGGGTGGGGCCCGGTAGGTTATTTTCATCAGGAGTCACCTTGGTCTTCACATGGACCCATCTAATTTCACCCTTAAGCAGGATCCGGTATTCCATATCCAGTGGGATGTTATCCGCTGCCGTTGCCCACATGGATTGGACGAAATCCCTGTCATCCGGATGAATGATCGTTAGCATATCGGTCAGCCGGTAAGTACCA
>Ga0268298_10003003_pt1 | contig 17757 bp, 10 predicted proteins | sample WWTPWeurt_MetaG_FD_194462 | JGI IMG/M metagenome (GOLD analysis project Ga0268298, IMG submission 194462) | Activated sludge microbial communities from WWTP in Nijmegen, Gelderland, Netherland - WWTP Weurt | ecosystem: Engineered > WWTP > Aerobic digester > Activated sludge | place...
GTCTCCTCTCGCCGGCCGTGGTTGGCGAGGTAGGCGCAGACGACGTCGTTCAGCAGGAGTGGTTTCGTGAGCGGGGCGGGATCGACGTTGAGGCGGGCGGCGAGTTTTTCCGCGAGCCATTCGAGGAGGAGGCGCGGGCCGGTCTCGGTGTCGACCTTGAGGAGTTCGGGGCCGACGATGGGGATGACGCGCTTTTCCTCGATGTAGTTGAGGAGGTCCTCCCAGACGTCGTCGTGAAAGCCCGCCCCGGTCGGGGCGGAATGCTCAACGCTTAACGCTGAACTTTTAACGCTTAAGTTGGGTTCCGCTGGACTGGAGTTTGATGCGGTCATGGGACGGTTGGCGTTGGGCGTTAAGAGTTCAGCATTGGGCGTTCAGCGTTCTCAGAGCGGCTTGACGGAGCGCAGGATTTCCTCGAAGCGCGGGTCGGCCTTCAGCGACGCGAACCAGGGATGGTCGCGCAGCTCCGCGGGGGTGATTGTGGCGGGACCGGCGAACAGCTGGCGCAGCGCGGCCAGGGCCTCCTCGGGGTGGCCGGCGGCGGCGCAGGTGCTCGCGACATTCAGCCAGGTCACGCCGAGAAATTTGTCCTGCCGGACCACCGCTTCCATGGCCTGCCACAATTCCCTAACCGCTCCGTCCTCGCCGGCGCAGACCCGGGCCCGGGCCAGATCCACCCGGACGGACGGTTCCTGGCGCGGCGACCAGCGCTGGCTGGCGTAGGCCGCGAGCGCAGCCTCGGCAAATTTCCTGGCCGCCGCCTGGTCGCCGCGCCGCCGGGCCAGCTCGGCCCACAGCAGGACCGCCGATTCGCGAATGACTCCGCCGATTTGAGCCAGCCATTGATCGCGCGGATCCGCGAGGATCCGGTCGGCTGCGGCCAGGTCTCCGGCGCGCAGGGCCGTGGCATAGGCCTTGCGCAGGCCGTGCGTATCCGGCGGCAGCGGCGGCAGGGCATCGCGTCGTTGCCGCCAGGCGGCCCGGTCGCCATCCAGGACAAATTGCGCATCGATGAAGAACGGCGGCAGCTGGCTGTCGTCCGGAAACAGGGCCATCAGGCGCGGGGCCAGGGCGGGCAGCTGGGCATAGCGGTGGAGGCAAAACAACGTCTCGATGTAGCTCGTCCCCGCTCGCCTCTCATGCGGATTCAGCTCCACCGATCGCTCCAGTTGCGCCACCGCATCCGACCAGCGGCCGAGGCGGCGGTAGGTGATCCCGAGCAGATACCGCAACTGGTCTTCGTTCGGCAGGCTGGCCTCCGCTGCGGTGAATTCCGCCAGGGCCTTGGGCCAGTCGTTCTCGCAGAGGTAGGCAAAGGCGCCCTGCGCCACGCGGGTCTCCGGCGCTTCGGGTGCCAGCCGCCGCGCCTCGGCCAGGGACGCCGCCGCCAGGGCGCGCCGCTCCGGGGTGGGATCGATCGCGCCAAACCAATACATCACGCCGTGGACAAAGGCCAGGTCGCCATGAGCCAGCGCCATCTGGGGATCGCGCGCCAGGGCCTGCTCGTAGAGCGCGATGGTTGCGTCGTAGTCGGCCCGCAGGGTGTTGGCTCCGAATCGCTGCCGCAGCAGCTTGGCCCGCTGGTAGAACTCGTAGGCCTGCGCGTCCTGCGTCGGCCGGCGCTCGATGAGCGAGCGTTCGTCGGGGGTCAGCGTGGCCTTGAGCGCGGCGGCGATCTGCTGCGCGAGCTTGGCCTGCAGCGCGAACACGTCGCCCGTGTCGCCGTCGTAATTCTCCGCCCAGAGATGCTCGTCGGTGCGCGCGTCGATCAGCTGGGCCGTGACGCGCACCTTGCTGCCGGAGCGCCGCACGCTGCCCTCGAGCACGACGGCGACGCCGAGGTCGGCGGCGATTTTTTTCAGGTTGCGCGCGGCGGTGTCGCGGTAGGCGAGCACGGAGGTGCGCGAGATGACCTTGAGGTCGCGGATTTTGGCGAGGCTCGTGAGCACATCCTCGTGGATGCCGTCGGCGAGGAAGTCATTTTCCTTGTCCGCGCTCATGTTGGCAAACGGCAGGACGGCGATGGACTTTCCCACCGCCGCGGACGGCGGTGGAGTGGAAGGTGAGGGTGAAGGTGCCTGGACCGTGGGAGCAGCGGGCGGCGGCGCGGGTTTGCGGGTGATGATGAAGACGGCAGCGACGCCGATTGCCACGACCGCGAGGGCGATGGCCAGAGCCGCGGGCGGCACTTTCTTTTGCAGGGGCGCGCCTTGAGCGCGCCTGCGGGCGTCGTCAAACGACGCCCCTGCCTTTTCCCGCGCGGCCTGGCGGAACTCCGGCGGCAGGGTCGGCGGGCGCGGCAGGTCGGGTTTCAACGCCGGTTTGTGCCGCGGGGCCTCGAGGAGGTGCTTCACCCGCTCGATGAAGGCCGTGGTGGGCTCGCCCGCGGCGAGCCGCGTCCACTGCGCCCGCGCGAAGGACTCGGGCACGATGGCCCCGGCCTCCGGCGTGGCGTCGATGACGACCGGCACGATGAACGCCTTGCCCGCCGCCATGAGCTGCGAGCGGTCGTCGGCGAGCTTCCATTCCAGGCGGAAGTAGGCCTCGTCGCGCGCCTGCGTGGTCGCGGAGATGACCGGGATGAAGAGCGTGCAGGTCTTGATCTGGCCGCGGATCTTCGTGTCCCAGGCGTCGCCGCCGCGCAGCTCGCTCTGGTCGAACCACACCTCGACCCCGAAGCCGCGCAGGGCCTCGGCGATGCGCCGGGCCGCGTCGGCATCCTCGCGGGCGTAGCTCAGGAATACGGCGCCGCGCGGCGCGGCCAAATCGTGTTTGGACTCCGTCATTCGTGGTTCAGAGTTGGGGTAGGATTTTCGGTCGGGGCCAAAGCGGCCGACCGGCCGGCGGGGTGTCCGGCATAAATTGCGGCCCTGTATGCTGGTTAAGCTTAGGCCTTGCCAGCCCAAACGCTTGCTGGCACCCGTTTTACAACCCCGAGGCCGCCATGCCCCCGTCCACCACTCCCGCTGCGAAGTTTGTGCTGCACCCGACCGCGCAGGGTGCCGAGGCGATCAGCGCCATCCGCAACCTGGTCCGGCGGGGCGAGTATCTGGCGGCCTACGACGCGGCGGAGCAAACCGGGGGCCATCCCTTTCAACCGGCCCTGGACCCGGTTGTCCTGACCGAGCTCAAATACCTGCGGGTGCTGGCGCTGGCGCGCTCCGGCAGCGCCAAGCGGGCCATGGCGGAGGCGGGCGAACTGGCCAAATCGCTGCCCGCCCAGCTGCCACCCGCCCTCACCGAGGACATCGCCGCCCTCTCCGCCCGCATCGCCAAGGACCACGCATTGCGGGCCGCCCCGGCCGAGCGGCCCGCGCTGGCCGCGGTGGCCGCCGCCGCCTACGAGGCGGTCTACCGCCGCCTCGGCCGCTCCTATGCCGGGGTCAACGCCGCGACCGAGTGGCAGATGGCCGGGCGCCCGGACCAGGCCCGCACCCTGGCGCGCGAGGTCCTGACCCTGGTGGAACGGGAACTCGCCGCCCTCACCGACCCGGCCGATGCAGGCCACTACTGGGCTTGGGCCACGCGCGCCGAGGCCCTGCTCATCCTCGGCGACCAGGCCGGCGCCCTCGCCGCCCTGGCCACGGCCGCCGGCCTGGCCCACGACGACCACGGCGCGCAGGCCACGACACGCCGCCAGCTGCGCTTCCTTTGCGCGGCGCTCGGCCTGGACCCGGAACCGGTCATCGGACTGCTGGCCCAGCCCGAGGTGATCCATTTCTGCGGCCACATGACGGCGCCGCCGGGCGCGCGGGCGCGCTTCCCGCACGAGCAGCAGGCCGGCGTGGCGGCACAGGTGCGCGCGAAGCTGCAGGCCCGCCGCGTCGGGTTCGCGCACGGCGCGCTCGCCAGCGGCGCCGACATCATCATCGCGGAAAGCGCCCTCGAGCTCGGCATCGAGCTGCACGTGGTGCTGCCCTTCGCGATCGAGGAATTCATCGCCATCAGCGTCGCGCCGGCCGGCGCGGACTGGGTGGCGCGCTTCCGGCACTGCCTCGGCGCGGCGACCTCGGTCACCATCGCCAGCGACAGCGCCTACAACGGCGACGACGTGCTCTTCGCCTACGCCGGCCGCATCGCGATGGGGCAGGCCATGAACCGCGCCGCCGGCATCGACACCCGCGCGTGGCAGCTTGCGGTGTTCGACGGCGACGAGACCCAGGACCGCGCCGGCACCGCGCACGACATGGCGCAATGGCGGCTCGCCGGCGGCGTGACCGAGGTCATCGCCGTGCGCTCGACCCGCACCACCCCGACGGCCCCGTTCATCCTCCCCTCCGCCAAGCGCGTGATCCACGCGGTGCTCTTCGGCGACTTCAAGGGCTTCAGCCGCCTGCACGACGAGCACATCAAGCTTTTCCTGACCACCGTGATGTCGCCGGTGGCCGAGGTGCTCGACCGCCATGGCGCGCACGTGATCGTGCGCAACACCTGGGGCGACGGCCTCTTCCTCGTCGTGGACAGCGCGGTGAACGGCGCGCGCGTCGCCCTCGACCTGCAGGAGCGCCTGCACACGGTGGACCTCGCGGCCGCCGGCCTGCCCGCCGATCTTTCCCTGCGGCTCGGCGGCCACGTCGCCCCGCTGGTGCCGGTTTACGATCCCGTGCTGCGCATCAACATGGTGATGGGGCGCGGCCTGACGCGCGCCGCCCGCATCGAGCCGCGCACGCCGCCGGGCGAGGTTTACGTGACGACCAGCTTCGCCGCGCTGCTGCGGCTGGAGCCCGACAGCGGCGTGACCTCCGAATACGTCGGCCATCTCACGACGGCCAAGAACTTCGAGACCACGCCGATGCATCTGCTCCGCCGGCAGGACGCAACGGGCGGGCACTGAACGCGGCCTTGGTAGTCTATTAAACTACCAATTCCGGGAGACCTTGGCGCAAGGCGGGCCGTGGCGATCCAGCTGGATTGCTTCGTCGCTCGCTCCTCGCAATGACAGTCCAAAAGCCAAGGGATGTTGGCCTCACTTCCCGTAGCGCTGGCGGTATTTGTCGTAGAGATCGGTGTGCCGGCTGCGGAGCTGGATCGGCGCGCCGTCGATGAAGATACCTCGGAGCAAGCCTCGTGGTATCGGACCCACAGCGAATGAAAGTGCCGACCAACAACAATTCTTACACAGGAAAGATATTGTTCCAGCGCACGCGACCACCGGTGTCGCGCAGGAAGGCCAGCGATTCCTCGTATGCGATCAACTGCGTGCGCAAGAGGTCGGCGGGCGCGTGCACCGCCGGTTCGCCGGCGGCGTTGGTTCCGGAATATCCGTGGCAGGGCGATTCAATGGTGACGCACAGTCCGCCCGAGTGCAGGTTCAGAGCCGTGTTGAGATTGTAGGCGAAGCTCGCAACCCGCGCGGGGTTGGACGAGACGGCCGGGTCGCGTGAACCTTGCAGACCTTCCAAAGTCAGCCGGGTTTTCACCCGTCGGTAAAAGGCGTCGAAGACCGGCGACATGCCCGGCTCGGCGAATGGTCGGTGCACCTCCATGTAATAGTCGTTCTTCGCGACGCCGGTGTGCATGTTGAGGATGAGATCGGGTTTTTCCCTCGCGACCAGATCGAGCAACGCACGTGTCTCCGGTTGCGGCTGGCCCATGAAATCGTCGTGCATGAGGTTCACGCCGGCGTCGTTCGGATAACCGCCGGGGAAGGCGAACTGGCGAAAATCCATCGGGATGAACTCCTTCACCGCCGGCCAGCCGATGAGCGAACCGTCCTTGTGCCCGCCGGTGTTGAGGTATTCGTGGACGAAATAGGAATCGAGTTCGCCGCCGCGATACGGCTCCATGCGCACGGGGAAGCGGGCGCGGCCATCGGGGTTGCCCAGCGGCACGATGACGATGCGATCCACCTGATCGCGCAGCGCGACGAGCGCGGGCCAGGCTTGCCCGGAAAGGTCGCGGCCGGTCTCAAAGACCGCGATGAGATTGAGCGCGCCCACGATGGTTTCCAGTTCGCCGCCGTGCACGGCCGCCACGGCAACGAAGACGGCTTTCCCGGCATCCGGGCCGCGATAGCAACGGATGTCTTGGTCGCGCGTGCCCAAGGTGCCGGAGAAAGTCGTGGTGCCGCCGGGGGCGCGCGGCCGACCGTAGCTGACGGATTTCACCGGACGGCCACCGGGGGAAATGGCAATGGTTTCCACCACGCCGAGCCGCACCTGATCGCGCAAAAATGTATCCACCTCCTCGGGCGTCGTCAGCCAAAACGCGGGGATGGCTTTGGCTTCATCACAGTAGCCGGCAGGGATGTCAGGGAATAGCCGTTGCGGGGTCATATGCGCAGGAGAGAACGAGGCATGATATCAGACGGTGGCGCGGCGGGCTTCCAGCTTGGCGCGAATGTCCGCCATTTCCTGGGGGCCCAGGCGGTAGCGTCGCAAGAGCAGGAGAGCCACGCCGTAGGAAACCAAAGGCATCGCCGCATACGAGGCGCGCAACAAATCCAACGCGTGGGGGCTTTGATTCCCGCCCAAATTTTGCTCAAACCCCACTGCAACGAGAACGAAGCCGGACATGGAAAACGTCATGGCGGCGGCGAATTTCTGCGCCCAGCTGGACACGGCCGCGTAAGCGCCTTCGCGCCGGACGCCGGATTGCATTTCGTCGTAATCGCACACGTCAGCCTTCATGGAGTTCACGAGGAGCCAAAAGGCGGAATGGGCCGGCGAGAGAATGATGGGCAGCAGCAATTGCGCGTAGGGCCATTCAGGACGGATCAGGAACCACTTGCCAACGCTGCCGACCAAGCCGCAAATCAGACAGAATGCGAGGGCGCGCGTCTTGCCATATTTGCGCGCCATGATGGTGATGATCGGGAGATACGCCCAATTGGCCAGGAGTCCGGCAGTGCCCATCAAGCCCATCATGGTGGCGCCCTTGGCCACATCGCCGCCGAAAACATAGTAGGTGTTCACGTAGATGCCGAGCGCACCAAAGGTCATGGCCCCGAAAATAATCGAGAGCGTCAGGCCGATGAGCACGAGGAACTGGCGGTTCTGCAAAGTCGTCTTGAGCGATACCTTGAAGGACAGTTTTTTCTGGTTTTGAGCCAATTTCATGTAGCGCTCGCGGACAAAGATCGCCGGGGAGGCACCGGCCAGTAGGAAGAGTGCGCCGATACATAAACCCACGACGCGAATACCGTTTACCGGATCGCCAAACCCCTCCCAGTAAGCGATGCGGAAGGCCCAGGAAAGGGTCAGCCCTGAGAGCGAGCTGAAGAACGTGCGAATCGCGAGGATGCGCGTGCGTTCGGAATAACTGGGCGTCATTTCCAGCGCGAGGGTGACGAACGGCACACAGTAGATGGTGAACGCCGTATAGAAGAGGAAGGCCATCACCCCAAAATAAGTGGCGGCGAATTGCGGACTGGCCCCGCGCGGCACAAACCAGATGAGCGGAAAGATAATCGCGCTTAAGACTGCCCCCAATAAAATGTAGGGTCGGCGGCGGCCCCAGCGCGTGCGGGTGTTGTCGGAAATCAACCCCATCCAGGGATCGGTGAACGCATCCCAAATGCGCGCGCTCATCAAAATGGTGCCAATGAGCGCAGGATTAACCCCGAGCATGATATTGAAGATCGGCTGTGCGAGCTGCTTGATGCCGTCCACCCCAAGATTGTAGGGCAAGCCGCCCACCGCGAATCCGAGGGTTTCGCGCCAACCGGGCCGATCGCTCGACGGTGGAGGTGCGGCGGAGGCGGGCTGTAGATGGCTTGAAGGGGAAGGTGGAGTAGCGGCCATGTAGTCTGTGGCAATGTCAGCCTACCGCCAGAAATGGCGCAACGGACAAGTTTAAGCCGAGACAGCGCAGGGTGCCATCGGCGGCTCTGGTTGGGCGGGATTAGAAACCGAACGTGGTGGTCAGACTGATGGTGCGCGGACTCGGGATGCGATAGACGGCGATGCTGCCATCGGGTTGGGCGCGCACGGGGATGAGATCCTCATCGGCGAACAGGTTGCGGACGTTGAGCTGCACCTTGAAGTCGAACCGTTTCTTCCAAATGGGGCGCTGGTAGGACACCCATGTGTCAATGTTGAGATCATCCGGCCCATAATAGGGGTGCGCGATATCGTAGGAACGAAAGTCCGTGCTCTGTGGAGCGCCCGTGCCGACGAGCGTGCCGTCCGCGCGATAGGATACGATGGGATAGCCGATGGCTACCTTGTCCTGCCAGCGGGCGGCACCGCCCAACTTCACGCCCTTGAACATGCCCTGCCGAAAACTATAGCTGGCGCTGGCGTTGGCGCGCCATTCGCGCAATTCCGTCGCTGGTCCACCATCAGCCAGCGCGACCTTATTGTAGGGGTTGAGTATGAACAGATTGTAGTAGTGCGCGAGCGTGCCGGTGGTGAAGGGAACTCCGACCGCACCCATAGTCAGGGCGATGTTGCCGGCGGCATTGCTGGTCCAAGCATCGTTCAAGGTCTGGCCATTGGCGAGCGGTGTGTTGAACAGAAGCTCACGCAGGTATTTGCCGCTGTTGGAGCGCGTGGATTTCTGCTGCGAGACGTTCAATGAGACTGTCAGATTGCGCGTGGGGCGGATGACGGATTCGATTTCCACGCCCTTGGCGACATAGTCGCTGGTGTCCACCACACCGGCCGAGGTGTAGGTCAGCGTATTGCCGTTGATTTTGGTTTTGAAGAGATCCAGCACGGCTTGCGGAGGTGCCACATAGCCATCGGGGAAGTGATCACCATTGCTGTCAGGGTTAAAGCTGTTGGTGACCGAGTTGAAGGCTTCCTTGTGGCGCTCCATGATGGAGATGGTGGCTTGGGAAAGCGCGGAGTTGCGGGTGTTGATCTGTTTGCTCTCAAAGAAGTTCACGCGGAATGAGACCTTGTTATGGAGCGCGTCGAAGGAGAAACCATAGTCCTTGGAAGAGCCGGAGGCGGCAGGCAGATCGTCGCCGAACACGCTTTGCGAACGGGACTGTGGCGGGTCGAAGTTGGTGGATTCGCCGTAGTAGACGGAGAATGCGTTCAGCGGTGTGCGGTTCATCCAGGGCTCGGGCAATTTGCCGACGACGCTCCAAGCGGTGAGTTTGCCTTTGTTCTCAATCACGGGGAGGCCGGGGCGATCGAGATCGTAATCAGGGCTGTTGACCAAGCGATAGCCTTGGCCGTCTGTGACCGTCGGAGCGGTGACCAGCTTGTTTTCCGCCTCTTCGCGGCGCTCGCCATACATCGCGACGATGTGGTCATCGAGGAAGTAGCTTTGCACAGCAACCGCGGTAGAACGTAAGTCGAGGCGCGTTTTGGTGGCGCCGGAGGCCATCTCGGTCAATTCACGATCCCCGCCAATAATCGTGAAAGGCGCGGTATAGAGGTTATGATTGCCGTCCTTGGCTTGGGTGGCGTTGCTAGCCTGCAGGCGGGTGAGGAACACGCCTTTGCCATTGAGCAGACCAGGCAGATCCATTCGATCGGCGGTGATACGACCGATGTCACCGTTGGCGGGGTTGGTTACCCCAATCAAGGATGATGACAGATAGGAGACGGTGTTGACGAGTTTGCCCAGATCGCTGAACCGGTCTTGATTGTTACCGTTGGGCCAGTTCTCGGCGACCGAATACATGCGGCCAGCGCGACGCTCATCATCGGTATGCTCGTCTTGGCGCAGGACCGAGAAGGTGTGATGACCGAGCAGCTTGCCCAACCACGGTTTGCCTTTGTCGCGCAGATCGAGCTTGTAAAATGCCTTGGCCCGAAACGTCTCGCGCACGGTGTAATCATACGTGGCTTGGCCCGAGGCCGAGGTGAAGGCGCGACCGAAATTCGGATTGGGCGAGCCGTCGAACATACGTGTGTTCACGTCCACGGCGATGAAGGACAAGTCCTCTGGTGTCAGGCTGCGGCGGGTCTCGGACTCCACTTGTTTGTCAAAGGCGAGTTCGAAACCGGCTTGCCCGCCGAACAGGAGCTGCTCCAGCACGATGTTTTGAGCGTGAAAACGCATCCGCTCTTCCTTGTTCGGACCCTCGAGGATGTTGTTGTAGAAATCGAAAACCCCGGGGTCGGTGATGCTTTGCGCGTAATAGAAGCCCGCGTCGGGATAGCTCTTGCGATTCAGAATATCGCTGTAGGAGTTGGTTGAGAATTGCGCACCGGTGCTGACCGTGTTGATGCCGGAGAAAAAATAGTTGCTGGTAACAAAGGGGCGAGCAAACACGGGCTGACTGCTGGCGATGTTGGTCGGTGCGGAAGGCATCATCGAGTTCGGATCATTGAACACCAGCACCGGGCTGCGATTGGCCTGCTGCATGACGCGCCAGCCATAGTTGGCCAGGTTGTTGGCGTTGTAAACTTGGTATGGATCGTAGGTGCTCTTGGCGTTGATGCCCAAGCCCTTCACATCTGGCGAAATAGTGTCCTCGAACCAGTTGGATAGCCAGTCCTGGGGAGGCAGGGTGCGCGGATTGTTGGAATCGATGGCGCCCTTTTCGTAGTTGGCCTTGATCGTGGTGCCGGAAAGGATGCCGCGTTCGAGGGCCTTGATTTGCCACGTAAGCGCGGCGTAGGCGCGCTTGCTGTGGTTGTAGGCGGGCTCCTGCTTGAAGGTGCGGTCATCGTCCACCGCCGCGAGGCGGATGGCCAATTGCTTCGGCACGATGATCTGGTTGTGATTCAAGGTGACCCGGTTGCGGCCGTAGTTGTCGGCCAGAAAGCTGATCTGGCCGGCCGTCTTGCCGAAGCTGGCGTCCTGCGTCGAGTAGTTGATGATGCCTGCCGGGCTGGCCACGCCAAAGAGCAGGGCGTTGGCACCGCGATTGATGTCGAGACGGCCCGCATTGTAGGAATCGGTCGGGATGGTGGACCGGAAGAAGTTGCGCGCGCTGGTGGCGGTGGCGAGGCCGCGCACGCGGGTGCTGGCTTCGTTGCCTAACGACGGTTCGCGCCCAGACTCGTCGGTGAGGGCAGCGTTACCGCCCATGCCGCCGACCTCGATATTTGATTGATAGATCAACACGTCGCGCAAGTTGGTTGACGCGGTGTCGGCGAAAAATTCGGGCGTCACGACCGAAACGGCCGAGGCGATGTCCGCGAGAGGGGTGCGTAGGCCCGCGCCGGAGAGCGTGTCCTTGCCGGTCCAGCCTTGCTGCTGGTCGCCTTGGACCGTGAAGGGCGAAAGCACCAAGACTTCATCCTTCTTGAGGGTTTCTGCGGTGGGCGTTTCATTGGTCACGGCTTGGGCCATGGCAATCGGCAGGAAGGCCGACGATAATGCGCCGACCAACACGGCGGCCTGGACAATCCACAGGGGGAGAATACACGATGATATACGGGGCATGATTGGGTGTAGGTTGAAATTTTCCCTGAAAGGGAGGGGTAGTCGGAAGGTCAGGCCCAACTTTTGGCGCAGTGTAGCAAAATACAGAGATCTGCCGCTCAACTGGTTTTGATGATCGTAGACCATTTTTGACGTTATGTGGGTTGCGGCGTGGTTCAGCGCGCCATCCAGCCGCCGTCCACGGTGAGAATCGTGCCGTGCACGTAATCGGAAGCCGCCGAGGCGAGGAATACGACCGGCCCGGCAAAATCCGCCGGCGCGCCCCAACGACCCGCCGGGATGCGTTCCAAAATCTGCCGGGTGCGCACCGGGTCGGCGCGTAACGCCTCGGTGTTGTCGGTGGCGATGTAGCCGGGTGCGATCGCGTTGACGTTCACGCCCCGCCCCGCCCACTCGTTGGCGAGCGCCTTGGTGAGCTGGCCGATGCCGCCCTTGCTCGCCGCGTAGCCCGGCACGTTCACGCCGCCTTGGAAGGTGAGCAGCGAGGCGGTGAAAATGATCTTGCCCCGCCCGCGCGCCAACATGCCGCGTCCGATCTCCCGGCTCAGAACAAATTGCGCGTTCAAGTTCGTGGCGATGACTTTGTCCCAGAATTCGTCGGGGTGCTCCGCCGCCGGCTTGCGCAGGATCGTGCCCGCGTTGTTGACCAAAATATCAATCACGGGATGTTCCGCGTTGATGCGGGCCGCAAAGGCGCGCACGGCCGCTGCATCGGAGAAATCGCAAGTGTAGGCGTGAAACGCGCGCCCGGTGGCGCGCACGGCGCGCTCGACATCACTGCCGCTGGTTTCGAGGGTGGCACTGACGCCGATGATGTCGGCCCCGGCCTCAGCCAGTGCCACCGCCATGGCGAAGCCGATGCCGCGTTTGCAGCCCGTCACCAAGGCGACGCGGCCATCGAGGCGAAACAGTTCAGGGAGGTGCATAAACGAGGGGCGCGAGGGTTAGGTTTGGGTGCAGTCAATCAGGGTTTTCATCCCCTCCGGCGCGGCGTCGAGGGCTCGGAAGATCGCGGGCAAGTCAGCCAGCTTGCCGACCTGGGTGATCAGTTGGGCGAGGGGGAGAGTGCCCGCGGCGATCAAGCGCAACGCTTCCTCGTAATCCTCGGGCTCATAGACGCGCGCGCCGCAGAGCTGCAGCTCCTTCCAGAAGAATTGAAACAGGTTTACCTCAACCGGCTTGGGGTAGATGGCCACGAGCACGATACGCCCGCGCAATGCCAACAGTTCCGTCATCGTGGCCGCGGCGGCCCGAGCGCCTGAAACTTCAAACACGATATCCGCGCCCCGGCCTTCGGTCAGATCCCGGCAATACGCGGGCAGATCAATCTGGCCGGGATGCACGGCCTCGAAGCCCAGCCCACGTGCGAATTGCAAGCGTTGCTCGTTGACCTCGCTAAGCACCACCCGCGCACCGGCCGCGCGGGCCACCAGCGCCACCAATATGCCGATCGGCCCGCCGCCGATGACGACAGCCAGTTCGCCCGCGCGCACTTGCCCGCGCCGCACATCGTGGCAGGCCACCGCCAGAGGTTCGGTCAGCGCCGCCAGTTTCAAATCCACTTGCGCGGGCACCTGGTGGATCACGAAGGCGGGCAAGGTCCATGATTGTTGAAAGGCCCCGGGCGAATCGATGCCGATGAATTTCAAGTTGCGGCAGATATGTCCGTAGCCCCGGTCAGCGGGCGATTCGCCGCGGTTGTCTAGCGGACGCACCACGGCCTTGTCCCCCACGCGCAGATGCGTGACCCCGGCGCCCAACTCGGCCACCGTGCCGGACATTTCGTGGCCGATCACCAGTGGTGTTTTGACACGTTGATCCATCGCCCCGTGGTAAATGTGCAGATCGGTGCCGCAGATGCCGACATAGGCCACCTGCAGACGAACCTCACCGGGACCGGGCGGGACGATTTCCGCGTCACGCACCACAAAGGTGCGGTTTCCTTCATAGTAGGCTGCTTTCATAAAATTAGCGGAGGCTCCAGGTCCCGGCCGGATCCACGGACAGCACCGCCGCCGCGCCGCTCACGGTTTCGCGCAACTCGATGCGGTGCGCGGGCGCATCGAACGCAATGCGCCAATCGCGCGCTCGCGCGGGCGCTTCCAAGGCGAAACCCGCCGTGTCGGCATGATAATGCCAACCCGCGATCGCGCCTGCTTCATCCAAGCAAATCGCATGGACGACGGTCCGTTCGCATTTCGCCTCGGCCTCGGTCCAGCGCACCAGCGCTCCGCTGCCCGCTGCGCCTTCTCCCGGACCGCCGGGCAACGGATGGTAGGCATCATGCACCCGGGAGTGCACGGGAGATTGTAGCTGGCCGCCGCCGCTGTGGAATAGTTTCAAACCCACGGCGTTGCGCCGCGCGACCAGGCGGTCGGGCGGAAAGAGTTTCAGTTCCAGCGCCGCCTCACGATTATTGAGGAGCCAATGCCAGGTCGCGCGCACCGGGGCCGCGCTCACAATGCGGTCCACCACAAACACCGTCTGGCTGCCGCCCATGATCCAGCAACGGCGGAACTCCTGCAGCGGCTCGCCGTAGGCCGCGCTCGCTTCCGCGACCACGGCGCGAAATTCGCCGACCTCTGCCGCCAACAACAACCGACCCAGCGATGGAACCGGCGGCTGATTGCCCCCCGTGGCGCGATTGATGCGGCGTTGGGCGGGCAACCGTTGTCCCATTTGCTGCCAGCCGCCGGTGGTATCCTGCGCCGCAAAGGTGCAAGTGCTGTGGTTCGCGGTGGCGCGGTCCAACTCGCGGTCGTGATTTCGGTAGCAACTGTGGCCGGTATCCACGAGCAAGCCTTCGTTGCGATGGGTCAGGATGCCACTCAGCAAATCGCCGTGCAGATGCGCGATGCTGCGCAACGGCGCGCCGCCGGTGCGCACCGCCAGTGTCGTCCGCCCAGACCAGCCATCGCGGGCGATCACGTCGCCTGCGTCCGTGGCTACGATGTTCCCCAATCCAGCCTCTGCGGGAGACAGGGCCGATGCGGCCTGCGGCAGTAGTAGCGGCGTGAGAAATCCGAAATCATTGACAAAGCCAAATGACGCGCGGTCGTGCGGCCCTTGATGAGGCTCCGGCGTGTAGAGCCGATCGAACAACCAACGCGCCAAGCCCGCCTCGCGTGGGTGGTGCTCGCGACCGCGCGCCGCGATATAAAGCAACACGTCGGCTGACGGCCGGTAGATGGCCGCGCTGTCGCCGAAATTGACGCTGCGAGCCCGCGTCGCACCGGACCAGCCCGCCAGCGGTTGGGTGTGGAGCAACGCAGCGGCGTCGTTACGCACCTTGCCAATCCAAGGCGTCAAAGGCAGCTCGGCGGCCAACGCGGGTTGGCGCCGCACCAAGGCTTCACGTGTGAGCACGAGCGCGCTGGCCGCGTAGTTGCCGTATTGCAACGATTCGCCGAAACTCCCGTCAGGTTGGAAGAAATCCGCATTGCGGCGGAACTCCGCCGCCGCTTGCGCCATGGCTTCACGGTCGTTCAGGACGGCGGCAGTCACGGCGACGCCGGCATTCATGACGCAGCGCCAGTTCGAGACGTGGTCATGCGTGTCGAGCCAACGTTGGCAGAGCGCCATGCCGTGACGACGCAGCACGTCGTCGATTTCCGAAAGTTCAGCCGCTGTGAAAAGCGGCGCGGTCAGATCGCGGCACACCGCGATGCCCCAGGCCAAATGCGCGGTTTCCAGGTGGCCTTGCAGGGGTTGGCATTGATGGTCGCGAAAGTCCGGGCCAATCCAATCCGCCAGCGGTCGGCGCGCAACCTCGAGCACGGCCGCCCGCACCCACGCCGCGAGCGGCGGCGTGGGACGCAAGGCCCAAACCATGGCGGCATCCGTCAGATATTCGGCCGCGCAGTGCCACCACGCGCAGGTGGTGCCGGGCCCGATCAGGCCCGGGGTGCCGACCCGCTGTTCCACCTTCCGGACCAAGGCCCAGAAGAATTCGCGCAAGGGCGGGGCGGCGCGGGCCACGACGTTCCGCTCACGTTCGGAATCGCCGAGGAACAAGCTCATCGTTGGGCGGCGAGATCCACGTCCTTGATCAGGACGCCGTCCGGCTGGCGCGCCACGAAGAGCACCACGGCGGCGACCTCATCGGCGGTCAGGAACTTGCTGCGATCCGCGTTGCGGCCGTCCCAATAGGCGGTGTCGGTCGAGGCGGGCGAGACGTTGGAGACGCGCACGCGGTCGGCCGCGACCTGCTGCTGCAAGCCGCTGGTGTAGGAATTGAGCGCGGCCTTGCTCGCGCAGTAGAGCGGAGCGGTGGGATTGGCCGTCTTGCCCGCGATGGACGAGATGTTGATCACGTGGCCGGACTTGCGCTCACGCATCTTGCCGATCACCGCGCGCGTGCAGAGGAAAACCCCGGTCACATTGGTGTCGAAGATGCGGCGAAAATCCGCCAGCGCGCAACGGGACAGATCGGTGGCGAAGCCCACGCCAGCCGCGTTGACGAGCAGATCGACTTGACCGAGTTCGGCCTCCACCCGGGCGGTCGCCGCGTTGACGGCCGCCTCATCCGTCACATCCACGCTCAAGGGCAGCACGGTGCCGCCGGTGGCGCGCAGTTCAGCGGCCAGCGTGTCGAGTTTCTCCTGTCCCCGGGCAAAGAGCGCGACTTTCGCGCCTTGCGCGATCAATTGACGCGCGGTCGCGCGGCCGATGCCGCTCGAAGCGCCGGTGACGATGGCGATTTGGTTTTGCAGTGTTTTCATAGGTAAATTAGGGAAATTAGAAATAGCCGCCGCGCTTCACGATCTCGGTGGCGGAGAGGCCGGCGTTGACCCATTGCTTCAGCTCGGACTCGCTCTGCGCGATTTCCTCGGCGCGCAGCAGCACGTCGTAGGCGATGTCGCGCGGCACCACGATGGCGCCGTCGATGTCGGCGAACACGATGTCGCCCGGCAGGATGTGCACCTGGCCGATTTGCACCGGCACCTGCCAGCCGCTGATGCGAAACCGGCCGAGCATGCCGTTCGAGGAACGGTAACGCACAAAGACGGGGAAGTTGAGGCCGAGCACGCGATCGGTGTCGCGCACGCCGCCGTCCACAATGGCGCCGCGGCAGCCGCGTTTTTGCGCGGCCATCGTCATGACTTCGCCCCATTGGGCGGACTCGTCGTCGCCGCTGGTGTCCCAGGCGACGACGTGGTGCGCGGGAATCGCTTCTAGCATTTCGGCGCGCTCCTTCATTTCGTTTTTAACGAGCAGGCTCTTCGCGCCTTTGATGGTGAAGGCCGGGCCCGCGACCTTCATCGTGTCGCGCAAGGGCATGATGCCGCTGGGCAACGTCTGGTAAAGCAGGCCGCGCTCGCGCAGCACGTCGTTGACCGCCGCGGTGAATAGCGCCTCGTAGCGTTGGCACAGTTCCGCGAGCGGAATGGGGAAGTCCTTGAGTTCCCGCGCACCGCGCGCGGCCTTGAGTTGATCGAGATTCATCATGGGGGTTAAAGGGTTTCGAGGCCCAGCCGGGTCGCGCCCGCGCCGAAGGCGAGGATCACGGGGCCGAAGCCGTGGCGGTCATTGTGGATGGGTTTACGTTGCAGATAAGCCGCGATCGTGCCGTCGCCGGGGCTTCGGCAGTCTTGACACGTGTTTTGAATCGAGCCGTCCGGCTCGATGTAGCGCAGGTAGCCGCGCAGGCCGGCCGCGACGCGATCCCGGTGCGCCGCCGGCAAAATCCCGCGCGCCACGCCGATGGCGAGTCCGTGCAAGATCAGGCCGCTGCCGGAAGTCTCCACGAAAGAATCGGGTCGGGTCATCTCGTGATGCCACAGGCCTTCCGCATTTTGCCAGCGCAGGCAGGCTTCGGCCAAGTCGTGGAACATTTTTTCCGCCTCGGGTCGGCGCGGATGATCGGCGGGCAGGGCGTCAACCAGTTCCGTGAGTGCGATCATACCCCAACCGTTGCCTCGGCTCCAATGGTCCTCGGTGATTCGATCCGGCACGCTGAAACCGCGACATTGGTGCAACAGACCGTTCTCCGGCGCGCGGAAGAGGTCATACATTTTCTTGGTCTGCTGAAAGCCTTCCTCAATCCATGTGGGCTCGCGCCACGCCAGCCCGGCGTAGAGCAAAAACGGCGTGACGGCAAAGGCCGCGTCGATCCAGATTTGCTCCCGGTTCCAGTTGCGGTTCGGCTCGGGAGGCAGGGGATTGGAAATGATGCCCTCGCGGCTGCGGGGCGCGTCGCGCATGAGTTCCTCCGCGTAAAATCGCACCGGATCCGCCGCTTCGGGCAGGAGGCCGCGTTGGAGCAACAACGCCGCGCCGTTGCCGCCGCAGAGATAGTTCTGGAAGTTGCACTTGAACTGAACCTCCCCGCGCACGAACGGCAGCAGATGCGACTTCACCTGCGCGATCACCTTGGGGTCGTGGCGCGCCACGCCGAAGTGGGCCTGCGCCTGTAGGGTCAGAATGCCGGTGTAGTAATTGAAGGGATGGAGCGCGACAAACCGG
>Ga0268298_10003004_pt1 | contig 17753 bp, 15 predicted proteins | sample WWTPWeurt_MetaG_FD_194462 | JGI IMG/M metagenome (GOLD analysis project Ga0268298, IMG submission 194462) | Activated sludge microbial communities from WWTP in Nijmegen, Gelderland, Netherland - WWTP Weurt | ecosystem: Engineered > WWTP > Aerobic digester > Activated sludge | place...
CGGCAGTAACATAAGCACGCAAGCCCGCAGTCGTTTGCGGACTTCCGCCGGCAGGGCGGCCAGGCTGAGGACGAGGGTGAGGCTGACACCCAACCATTGCAAGGCGGCCAGACCGAGTTTCTCAATGGCCGATTGCAGGAAGAAGTTTTGCAGGGGCTTGGCCGTATCGTAGCTTTCGTAGATATTGATGAGGTTATTGCCGGTATCAAGTAGACCCAGCACCAACCAGATCAGCGCTACTTTCATAGCCGGCTTCCAGAGAATGCGGTGATGGCGGAAAATTTTCACCACGGCCAGAATGACCATGATCAAGATTGCCGCCTTTACTACATATCCAAAATTGTCGGCAATTTCGTCTTTGGTTTTGCGTAATTTTCTCTTCCATTGCCAATCATCCGGCGGATCCCAGGTATGAGAGATGTTGCAGGCAATATCACCGATCACTTGTATCGATACTTTCAGTGGTGCTTCGGCCACCTGGTAGGTCGGTACTTTAAAAGTGACACTATGGTCTATGCGGTGCACCTGCTTCTGATTTTCATACTGGTCGTCCTGCAGGGGATAGTAAATGCTGCGATTATTGAGCATAAAGGAGCGGGCCAGGTTGACGGCCTGTCCCCTGTCGAGCGAAGCTCCCGGGCTGTCTTCGGAAAGTTCCAGGGCATAGCCCAACAGCTTTCCTTCTTCATCAAGATAGGCGCCGTATTTATTCGGGTCGAGGGGACGCCTGAATTGCACACCGACAATTGATGTGTGTTCAATCTTGTCGGCTAGTTCTATGGTCTTCTTGAGACCCAGTTTCTCAAAAATGTACTGGAACTCTTCCTGGTGGGGGGAGTAGCCGTTGGTGAGAGTGGTGTAGACCTGGTAACCGCTCAGGTCTATATTCTTCTCGGCCAGTTTGCCTCTTGCCGTTTCAATGGCTTTGTGGCGCTCAATCTTAAGCGGTTTCAGGTTCTCTCCCAGCACGGCAATTTTCCGGTCGGCGAAGACGGCCAGGCTCAGACCCAGGGCAATGACCAGGGCCAGTTGCCAGCGCCTCCCTTTTTTGAGCGGCTCATAGTGGATATGTGCTTCCTCTTCTTCTTCCGCCGTATGCTGCGGCTCTTTCACCGGTAGATCGCTATTCTTGAGGGGGGCAGCCAGTTTCCCTCGCTGCCAGAGCCCCAGGAAAAGCAGTACAAGTACCGGTGCAAAAGGCACTGCCGCCGATACCATCAAGGAGGGTGGGGCTTTGAATAGCGGCGTGACGCAACAAAAGGCATCGAAGAGGTAGTGGGAGACTATACAGGGCAAAAGTCCGAAACGTCTTAAGATGAAGCCGTCGAGCATGCCTTCGATGGTCAACTCCAGTCCTCTGGCATAGCAAGGCTGCTGTTCATAACTACTATGCATAAAGCCCCAGGCGGCAGCCTGTAAGAAGTTCGCCAGCCAGAAATTCTTCACTATCGGCTTACACAGACCGAGGAAGAGCACCCGATAGAGTATTTCCTCCGATGTCGAGGCAAAGACACCAAGGCTTACTGCTCCAATCCAGGGCAGGTAGGAACCCAGCACCTGGTAATTATCCAGTTGAATCGGGCACCAGTAGCCGACTTTTCTGCCGATCCAGTAATAGGCAATTTGATAGCCGAGGGAAACGGCGCACCAGATAATGCCCAGGTAGAGTCCCTTGAGACCCTCCTCACTGGCCAGACCTTTGAGGCTGAGACTGTCCTCGAGGGCAATTTTTTCGGGGAAGGTTTTTCGGTAGATAATTTCGCCGGCAGCTGCCAGTACCGCCGAAAGGCAGAAGACCATAATGGCATTCAAGAGCGGTGTTGAAAGGGTCTGGATAAGAAAGGACTGGTAAGATTTTTCGCTGCTGTAGGAGGCCAATCGCAGCGGGAAGTCGTTGTAATTATTGGCCAGGAAGATGACGGTCAAGACTGCCGCTGCAAACAAGGCAAAGCGGATGCGGACATTGCCTTTCTGCCACTGACTGAAGGCAATATAGAAGGCCAGGGGATGCAGGATTACGTAGAAAATTGTGGCGATCGACTGCAGTAATTCATTGCGGGAGCGCATCTTGCCGTACTCTTGACTCCAACTGTCGGGCAGATGCACCATGCTGTTGTATTCGGTCATGAGGTTGCCGCTGAAGCTGACTGCAATTCTCAGCTTGGCGCCGGCATAATCAATTTCTTTATGCTGGAAGACAAAGCGGTGATCGACGCGACCGCTTTGCGGGCGGGTTTCTTCCTTCTCTATATCCCAGAGCGCCTCTTTGAAGCCGCTCTGTGCTTCCACAAAACGCCTGGCCATGGAGAGTGCTTCGTCCCGGCTGAGGCTGGGCAACTTACGATCTTTATCTATATAGAAGACAAAGGCCACCAGTTTTCCGTCCGGCGAAATTTGCGCCTGCACCGTTTCCTGATTCATGGGCTTGGCGTAGCTGATATCCCAGTAGAAGACGGGGGCCTGGTCTTTCATGAGGCGATTGGCTTCCCGGGTGCCCAGTTTGAAATCAAGGAAGTTCTTGGCGCCTTCGTCGAGATTGAAAACACAGGAGGTGATGGGATAGTCGCCGGGGATTTTTAGATCTGCTTTCCAGCGGTCGGAAATTTGCATGATTTCCGCTTTGCTGACGGCAAATTTGATGGAGGCGGAGGGAAAAACTGAGTCCTGGAATTTCAGATAACCGAATAGTCCGATGCAAGCCAATATGGAAAGCAGGCAGAAGAGGAACTTGTCGCCTTTCCGCTTGCCGGTTTTGCTTGCGCCTTGCTCTAAATTTGCCTCTGTCATGGCCTATATCTTTTCCTTGATCCAGTCTTTTGCTTGGTACCTGAGGGTCATCAAAATTCCGTGAATGACTATAGAGGCAGTCATTGCCCACCAGACTCCGGTGACACCTAGTTTGAGGGGAAGGGCCAGTACATAGGCCAGGGGGATGCGTATCAACCAGTTGGTGAAAATGGTCAGGAGCATTGGAGTACGAGTTTCCCCCGCACCCTGCAGGGCTCCTGCCAGGATCATGGCCAGGGCCAGGAAGGGTTCGGCCAGGGCATTGATGCGCAAATAATCGGAAGTATATTTGAGGGCTTCCGGTTCTCTGGTCATGCTGCCGGCTATTTGCTCGGCTCCGAAATATAAGGTCAGGGCTGCTGCCACCATCATCAAAATGCCGATGCCGGTGACTCGCCAACCGGCCTTGTAGGCTCTGGCTGTTTCTCCGGCTCCTAGATTTTGACCGACTATGGAAGATACAGAGAGGGAAAGGGCCATGAGCGGCATAAAGACAAGCGATTCCACGCGCATGCCGATAGTCCAGGAGGCCAGGGCCTGTACCGAGTGGGGACAGCCCATGAGAATAAAGAAGATGACAAATACGGACAGCGCCCAGAAGAGTCTTTGCATGGCCGAGGGGATGCCGATATTGCAGATCCGCCTCAGCATTTTCTTGTCTGGGGGGAAGAGCGCTTTGAGAGCCGGTTTCAACTGGGAGCGGTGCAAAAAGTAAAGAGCGAGAACCGCGCCCAGTCCGCTGCCTAGAAGGGCCGCGTAGGCCATGCCCCGGATACCCAGTCCGGGCACCGGCCAGTTATAGATGACGGTCAGGTAGTCGCCTGCTATATTGACCGCCGTCATGGCCGAGACTATATAAAGTGGTGTTTTGCTGTCGCCAATGGCACGAAAGGCGGCATTGGCTATGACGGTAACGCTGAAGGGTAAAAGCACAAAGCTGTATGCCGCCAGGTAAGCCCGGCCGGAGTCGAGCACTTCTTTTGACTGGCTGAAATAGCCCATGGCGAAATGCGCCGTCAAACTGGCCACTGCCGCCAGAGCCAGACCCAGGATTATGGAGAGGAGGAAAGATTGACCGGCGGCCTTTACCATTTCCTCTTCTTCCGAGGCGCCGAAGGCTCGTGCCACCAGGGCTGTGGTTCCCACGCCGATGGACAAAATGGTGAGCATGAATACAAAGAGGACATGTTCGGCCAGACCAACGGCAGCCTGGGTTGCCGCTCCCAGTGTGCCTGCTACCTGCACGTCCACCAGACCGACCAGGGAATTGGCAATGGTAGTGAGAATCAGGGGCCAGCTCATGATCCAGATGGCGTGCCAGAGATTTCCCGTGATCAGGGTTTTTTCAGGACTATTGATACCAGTCATTTACTAAAAGAATAGCGCAGGGCCTTGCGGGCCAGCAGGCGAGTCGAATCGAGGATGGGCAGTACCGAGTCTTGCTGTTCGATGATCAAGGGCAGTTCGGTGCACCCTAAAATGACGCCGTCGCAGCCTCTTCTTCTCAAGGCTGAAATGACATCTTGAATGTATATTCGGGATTGGTCGAGAAAGACTCCTGAGACCAGCTCATCGAAGATGATGCGATTGATTTCGCGTTTGTCCGTTTCGTCCGGCGTCTCAAAGGCAATATCCAGTTTTGCCAGTTCGAGGGGATACACCGGCCCGTCCATGAGGTAGCCAGTGCCCAGGATGCCCAGTTTGGTGAAATGATTGGCCTTGGCTTCGACGCCCACTATCTGGGCGATATGCAGCCACTTGAGCGGCGAGCGCTTCTGCACCAGGTCGAAACACTGATGAATAGTGTTATCCGGGCAGATTACGAAGTCGGCGCCGCTTTTCTTGAGGCGCTCCGCCGAATCCAGCATCAGTTCAGCCACACCGGACCAACCGCCCTTGCCTTCCAGTTGGTACATATAGCTTTCCAGGCAATGGTTGTGCAGACTTATCTGCGGATGGGCGTGCTTACCCATCACGGCCTGAGCCTCCTGGCAGATGGTGCGATAGCAGAGAGCCGCCCCTTCTGCGCTGCAAGCGGCAATGCCTATGTGTTTGGGAGTATGGTTTGAATTATGCCTGTTTGTCATTCGAGGGAAAGGGAAAAGGATTCGCGCGAAAAAGGTTTGTGAAAGCCGCTTTCTATACCGCTTTTCGTGCCATGAATGGTGCCCAGGATGATGCCTGATGGAACCCCGTACATGAGAGCTAGAGAACTGCTGGCTGCTTTAGCAAATAGATCCGGCTTTTCATCTCCTGAAAAATCGTCCTGCAGTTGGCCGCGCATGCGCTTTGTTTGCTTGCCCATATCCTTCATGATGCTGCAGGGAATGCCGATGGTCACCCCGGCACAAGCGCCGACAAAGCCCGCGACGGCATTTTTTACTTCGGAGAGGGGTCTCATCCGTTCTACCTTTTCAATTTCCCCGCCATCGATAATGTAAGGCTCTGCCGCATCCGCTTTCAAAAAGAAACCGAGGCTCAAGGCTAGAGCTATTGTCAGGTATATGTTGGCGCGAAGCGACAAATTCAACTCTCAGGAAATTGCAGCCTTGACCTTCTTGCTGAAATGGTCGGTCAGGCGTCTCAAAGTCGGTGATATATCTTCGCTGTCGATGACAGCATCGATCAAGAAGAGTTTGTCAGAAGCGCTGGCGGTTTTCAAGGCTTCCCGGAAGCTTTCCGGTGTGTCGGCTTTCGCTCCTCTGGCACCGACTGAGGCGGCCAGCGCCACATAGTCCCAGCGAGGCAGATTAAAGTAATCTCTCTTTTGATCAATGAACCTGAGCATGGCATAACTGGCATTGTTGAAAACGATGATGATGGGATTGAGACCATGCTTGACGGCCGTACTTATTTCCATGCCGGTCATCTGGAAGGCGCCATCGCCCACGAGCACGATTGGACGTCTTTCAGGCATAGCCAGTTGGGCACCAATGGCAGCCGGTACGCCGAAGCCCATGGAGACGTAGTAGCCCGGTGAGAGGAAGATATCGGTCTTAAGACTCATACCGGCGTACATGCAGTCTCCGGTATCGGTGACCACTGAATAGTCGTCTTTGTTTGTCAGTAAGTCGTTCAGTTCTTCGATCATGCAAGCCACCGTGAGGGCCTTGCTGTCTTTGCCCGATTCTATTACTTCCCGTGGAATACTCGGAACTTCAAAGCGCAGGGTGGGCGCCAGCTTCGCCGTGGCAACCAGGAGCAATTGATTTACGACTGAATGGAAGTGCAGTCCATCGTAGCGATGGTAGCCCACGGTCACCTCGCCGGCGTTTACCTGAATGAGGCTTTCCGGCGGCAACTTGGCCGTGAAGCCGGCTGTTTCCATTTCTGTGAGAACCGCTCCCAGCGCAATTATGCAATCGGATTCTTCCACGTACTCTTTGACACGGGGATTGCCGAACTGACCAAAGTAGTTGCCGATGAAGTTCTTGTGCGTCTCGGGGAAGGTGGCTTTGCCCAGAATGGAGGTGACAACCGGTATGTTCAGGGCTTCCGCCAGGGCTATCACTTTGTCTTTCAGACCAAATCGCCTTACCTGCACGCCCACCATCAAAATGGGATGGCTGGATTTCTTCAGTCTTTCCAGGATGTCTTGCACTGCTTCGTTGAGCGCTCCTTCGTCCTCCAGACTGGCCGGTTTCTTCTGCCCGCCGTCTTCCACTTCCAGACCGACCATGTCTCTGGGAAGTTCGATATAGCCGGGTTTGGAGTATTTGATCGTATCGTCGAAGACTCTGTCCACTTCATCCTTTGCCAGGGTGGGCTGGTCTAAAATCGTGGTCGACTGGCAGACCTGGGCATAGACATCGTGTTGGGTGGTGAATGATTTTACGCAGTGGTGCAGATGAGGTTTCTGGCTGCGGAAACGGGTTTCAGGACCGCCGCTGATGGTGAGCAAGGGTGATTCTTCCGCATAGGCCAGTCCGACCGGGTTGACCATGTTTAGCCCGCCTGCTCCATAGGTGACCAGGGCTACCCCAAGTCCCCGCAGTCTGCCGTAGGCGTCCGCTGCATAACCTACCGAAGGTTCGTGAGTCATCACTACGGTTTCCAGATTTGATTTGGTCTGGGCTGCATAGAATGGCAGGATGAAGTCTCCGGGTATGCCGAAGGTATGTTTCACTCCTGTGGCTTCTATGCGCTCGAAGAGATAGTCAGCCAGTTTTTTCTTTGACATAGTAATCGGCGAGGCCCCTCTGTTAACCTGGTTCTTGCAGCAGTTCATCAGTTTAGTTGATGCTCAATGGCAATAGGTTAGCGGGTGGAAAACTATTTGACGTCATCCAAAATGGCTAAATTACCTAAGCTTGGAGAAGTATAATATCCTCCACATATCAAGGGCGGAGGCACTAACCACTTGGATCCGGATAAGGATGAACAAAAGGTTCTGTATAAGTGTTCGAGGTTGAGGCGCAAGCATTACATGCGCCTCTTTTTCTTCTTTTGTCTCTTCCTTCTTAATGCGGCCAGTCCGCTCAGTCTGATAAACCGCCTGGTAGACCACCGCGCCGTGCAAGTTTCGGCCGAGTTGTTTCACTTTCTCTGTGTTTTCGTGATTGATATATACATGGTCCCCTCTGTGATTTTCGAGGTGGATGAGCTGACGGTCAGGGAAGACGGGCTGACAGTCAAGGCTTTGCTCTGGCAGCGACACCTTCGTTTTGAGCAGGTGGTGTCCTTTCAGAATCACAAAAACTTCCTCTGGGCAATCCTGAGGACAGCCAGATGTTTTTATTTGATTAACAAACGAGACATGAAGAACTTCGATCAACTTGTCGAGATTCTTGATTCCAGGCTTCCTTCCGCATAAAAACCAGAGTCGCGCCATTTAATGGCGGCAGTTTACTATTACAAGAAAGTTTCATTTGAGAAAGCTTGCATTAGATGAGTAAAGGCAAAATTCGCGTATTGATAGGTAAGCCCGGTCTTGACGGCCATGACCGGGGCGCCAAGGTGGTGGCCCGGGCTCTCCGGGACGCCGGCATGGAGGTCGTATACACGGGACTGCACCGCTCTCCGGAAGAAATTGTGGAGACCGCCATTCAGGAAGATGTGGATGCCATTGGACTTTCCATCCTCTCGGGGGCTCATTTGACCCTTCTGCCCAAGGTCGTCAATCTGCTTAAGGAGCAAGGGGCTGAAGATATCGTGGTTTTCGGCGGCGGTGTTATGCCGGACGAGGACCGAGAAGAACTGCTAAAGAAAGGTATAAAGGAAGTCTTTGTACCGGGTGGGGCCACCCAGCGCACTATCGAGTTTCTGCGGGAGCAATTTCCAGGCCGGGGCTAGGAAATTTGTATAAATTAGAAACGAAATCGGCTTGACATCGTAAGTTCCCCATTGATGAAAAGCCATCCAATGAATTACATTAAATTCACTTGGGCAAACGTCTATTTTCTTTGACGACCTGGGTATAGACCAAGTGTGGAGAAGCTGATAAAGCAACGCCACATTAAAATAAGACCCAGTAGATTAAATCTCCTGGACATATCTCTTGAAAGCCTGCTATACTTCGTATAGTTCGCTCATCGTAGATGGGGTACGTGTAAGTGTTCAAGCCATCGGACAACATTAGTGAAAGCAATCCTGCTCCTGAACAGAAGCAAGACTTATTGTTTTGGGTCAGGGAGGTTATCAATCCCTGCGCCAAGACCACGTATGAAGACGCGGTTGAAAGCCTCCGCGTTATGATGCAGCGTGACAACACCGTCAAAGCCTTTGCCTCGGCTTCCTCTCATGCATTTCTGACCCGCAGTGGTGTGAACGAAGACGATATATACGGCTAAGCCGGTATTAATTTGATTTTTTAAGAGGGCTCTAATTAGAGTCCTCTTTCGTTTTCAATTAGTAAGCCTTTGGGCGAGACTGTTGGTACAATTAGCCCCAGAATAAAGAACTTTTTCTCCTTTCGATTTCGGTCGATTTTCTTACCAGTTAGAAACTGTCAATGACCAACAAGCCGACGCAGTACAGGAAGGGTGATGTCGTCTTAGTGTCTTTTCCCTACACTACAGATGAGGGAACGACACAAACCAAGCGCCGACCTGCTGTTCTTATCTCCAACGACTACAATAATGCCCGTCTTGATGACGTGCTGCTTGTTCCTTTGACAAGCAACACTTCCAGAGCGGCCAGAGAACCTACCCAGGTGGAAGTAGCGATGGGCTCTCCAGAGGGCCAGGCCGGTGGTTTGCGTTTGGACAGCGTCATTGATTGTACGGTGATTGCCACCATTCCCAAGACCCTATTGGTCTCCAAGATCGGCGCCTTTCCTCAGGAAGTTATGGAAAAGGTTGACCAGTGCTTGATGATTGCCATGGCCATCGGTAGACCGGTGGGTGGCAGTACTCCCGTTACTTAGCCTTTTCTGCTTCCGCTAAAGCCGGCGCCAACTCCAGGGCAACCTGCGATCCTACCTTGGCCTTCAAGATCTCGCTGGCTCGACCCTGGTGGATGGCAATTTCCAGATAGCCGTGGCTGGCTGGGAAAGCGACTGCCATGCCTTCCGTCACTGAGGAATAGGTATTATTGACCGTACCCACCTTCAAGTCGTCGAGATAACAATTGGCCTTGGGTTTGACTCGGTCGTTGGAGATATTGGTAATCAAGTTGCCAAATCGATCGATGTGCACGACCCGGCCGTTGATGACACCGCCTACGGTGCTGACTTCCTGATTCTCCAGGCGCGCCAGAGATTCGATAGGAATTTCCGTGCCCACTTCAGAAGGTTTGATGCCGCTTGCTATATGCGCGGCTACCGGAGCGAAAATGTCTCTTGTGTGAAAGGTATTGGAGACATAAGGCAGCCAGTACTCTTTCTTATTTAGCTCGTAGGCACGCCAGTTCGCCTGTTCCTTCATGACCAGGGTGAGGATGCCGTTGTCCGGGGCCAGGAATAGCTCGCTGTCGCCTACTACCAGGATTCGTCTCTGGCTGGAGCCCACCTGCGGATCGACGACCACAATATGGATGGTGCCTTGCGGGAAGTACTTGTAGGCGCTGGCAATGATCCAGGCTGCGGAAGCCACGTTCCAGGGTTCGATTTGATGGCAGATGTCGACTATACGGGCGTCCAGGCAGCGTGAAAGAATTACTCCCTTGACTGCTCCTGTGTAACCATCATTGGTTCCGAAATCCGATGTGAAAGTAATGACCGGTCCGTAAGTTTTCACAGCTCACCTGCTTCTGTTTGGTGTTTCGCCATAGCCTAGCACGAAGGCAATCGCATATTCCCGTTCATGTGAAATGGTCAGCTCGAAACTGCTTAAATTGAGTTTTGCAGCCAGGGCTGAGGCCCTCCCGCTTAATTTAAGCGATGGGGCACCGGCACTGTTTCTGACAACTTCTATTTCCTTGAACGATAACCCTTTAAAGCCTGTTTGCAAAGTCTTGGCTGTTGCTTCCTTGGCGGCAAAACGGGCAGCTACTTTGCTGGCCCTATCTTTTACTGCTACAGAGAGAACATAGGCTTTCTCATTTTCGGTCAAGACTCGGTCCAGGAAACGTTCCCCGAATTTAGCCAGGGTTTCTTCCACTCTTGTCACCGAACAAATATCGGAGCCAATTTTAAAATGCATAATTTGCTATCAGTCTCTCTCGTCACATTCTCTGGTACCGAAGAGATAGACCTGCTCCGGCTCGGGCAATTCCTCATGAATTTCTGCTACCGACTTCAAAAGACCCGGATAGCGAATATCCGGTGCGATTTCTAACAGCGGCACCAGGGCAAAGGCTCGTTGTAGAAGCCTGGGGTGCGGGATCTTCAGATCGACGCTATCGAGAACTTCCTGTCCGTAGAAGAGGATGTCCAGGTCGATTACGCGCTCTTTCACTTTACCGCTTTCTTTATTGTGCAGGGCGTAGAGGCGGTTCTCTATATCCTTGAGCACGTCCAGAAGTTCAAAGGGGCTTAGTTCGGTATCAATGCAAACCACGGCGTTGACAAACCAGTTGGTGTAGACATCACCAATCGGTTCGGCTTCATATAGACTGCTGGTTTCCAGTACTTTGATGCCTTTCACGTCTTTGAGCAATTGCAGGGCCTGTTGCACATAGCCCAGCCTGTCACCTTCATTGGAACCTAAGCCGATATAAGACCTTACACGTCTTTTGTTACCTCTGAGCTTGCGCTCCCCGGTTTTTTTGCCAGGCTCCGGGAGCGCATCCCCTTTGGAATTTTCAGAACCTGATTTTGGGTCGGACAATTGACTTTCCTTGTGCATGGTGGGCTGTAAACAGGGCTTCGAAAGTGAAAGTAAGCGTTATTTTAGCAGTGTCTGCTCTCAATTCTTGGAGTCAATCAAGACTTAGAGTTAGTATAAGCGCTGGCCGGATTCGACAGGTACTGGCTTGGCACTCTTTGAGGCACGTGCTTGTTGAAAGCGAAGCTTCCTTTTTATTTTGCAGTCGCTTGCCTGCTCCTGGGCGCGCTTCTTTTGCCGATTTCCAACTTCTTGCCTCGCAAGATTCAAAACGACCGAGTCGGGGACGGGGACTTTGCCTCTTTCACGAAAGTAATGCAGGAAAGCTGCGCGGACTGTCATAGCAGCAGTAGTCTTGCCGCCGATCCGATTTACGCGCACTTTCCACTGGCCTCGACACTTATCGCTCGAGATAGAAAGGAGGCCCAGACCGTGCTCAATCTCTCTCAGGCGCAGCTGACGGGAACGGAACCCATATCGCCGCCGGACCTCTACCGGATCGCTTCCTCCGTGAGCAATGGCAGTATGCCGCCCGGACGCTACCTCGCCTTGCACTGGAAGGGGGTTTCAGGGCTTACCGAGGGAGATAAGAGAGCCGTATTGAGGTATGTTCAGGCGGTTTCGACGCGAACTCAATGTCGTCCCCTTCCGGTCTCTCCAGCCTCAGAACCTTCCCTCCGGGGACAACTTGCTCTCCGGGAAGAACTTGGCAGAAAACTCTTCTTCGAAAAGCGCCTATCCGCCCACGAGAAACTCTCCTGCGCCGGCTGTCATGCTCCTGACAAGGGCGGCGCCGATGGTTTGCCCATCGCTATTGGTGCGGATCCCTCAAGTGGAGCGCTCAATACACCTACGGTCTTCAATGCTGCCTTAAACTTCAGGCAGTACTGGGATGGTCGGGCCTCAGACTTGAAACAGCAGGCCCTTGTCGCTCTCTCTAGCGCAGGTGAGATGGGCGGCCTGGCGGAAGACCGGCTTGCCGAACTGCGGTCCGACAGTGCTTATTCCGGTCTGGTTGAGAGAGCCTACGGTGTTCCTCTTTCCCCGGATGTAATTGCCGATGCCATAGCCGTCTTTGAACAGACTCTCATTACTCCTGGTTGTAAGTTTGATCGTTATCTGAAAGGTGAGAAGACTGCGCTTTCCGGTCAGGCGTTAAAGGGCTATTTTTTGTTTCAGGAGAAGGGCTGCGTTTCCTGCCATTCCGGTATGAATTTGGGTGGAATGACTTTTGAGAAAATGGGCATCAGGGGCGACTACTTCGCCCACAGGCTGAAAAACGGCGGTAAGAAGGTAAATGAAGCGGATCTCGGACGTTTCAACGTCACCCGGCTGGAAGCAGATCGGTATAGGTTCAAAGTGCCTGCTCTGCGCAACGTCGCCCTGACGGCGCCTTATTTCCATGACGGTTCCGTATCCAGTCTGGAAGAGGCCGTGCAAGATATGGCCAGATTTCAGCAAGGGCAAGAGCTGAGCCGGGAGGAAGTGACCTGCCTGGTGGAATTTTTGAAGAGCCTGACTGGAAAGTTGAATAGCCAGGAACAGCCGGAGCCCTGAGGTCTTTGCTTGAAAGTTGCCTCTGCCGGGAATAATAGAATGTTCCCTTGAGGCATAAGCTCATGGCTAGAGATAAGGCGGAACCCCAGAAAGATGTTTGCTCTCTCGATACTGTCGTAAGTCAGGGTGCTAAAGGGCAGGACCTGAGCGATCGCTTCAACAAGGAATGCCCGCTTGAGACCCGAAAAGACGTGTTCAAGCAGATAATGTCCGCCCCTGATGCCGGCATCTCTACCCACGGCACTGATGTGGCCAAGCAATTCGGCAATGTCACCATAATTGGTGACAGTGCCAAGCGTGAACTGAAAGATGTATATGCTCCGGGAACAGAGTCGCAGCCGGGCGATAAGGCTGTCGGCAAGAAAGACTCTCAGCGCCAGGGAGACAGGCAAGCCACCTCTAGAGATACCGGAGCGCCGGGTATCGATGATCAGTATACGAAGGCCTATCGGGACGCCGCTTCACCGCAGGAGCGAAGCAAGGCCGAGGCAATTACAAGCGCTATTCTTTCCGGGCGCAATATTTCAGAGACCGTGAATGCGCTTGGTCGGGATGAGAAGGTGCGGGTTATGGCCGTAGTCAAAGGCGAACTCATGGAAAAACATGGTGCCAGGGCTACAGTCAGTGAGGATGCCGGTGTAGATGGTGCTAGAAGTATCTTGATGCAAACCAAGGAAGGTGCCAAAATTTTGCTGACTGAGGATAAGATGGGCCTGCCCCGAGATCTGATAGTGAACGGCAAAGGGCTGACTTCGGAACTTGGCTTACGCACTGCTCTTGGTGCCCAGGATCTTTACGATAAGGTTGGTGAAAACAAGGGCACGGCAGCCACGGGTGGTGGATTCAATCTCCGTGATTCTCTTTTAGGAACCAATAAGTTGACCGATGGTGACGGACCACTGGCCAAGGCCATGCGCGGCGAAAATCTGACAGCGCAGGAGCAGGCCGAACTGGACAAGTTGGCTAAGAACAACCGCAATGTCATTGTTCTCAAGCCCAGGGGTGAAGGTACAAGCTGGTAACAGTTTGTGGTGCGCTGAAACTGAAAAGACTATTTGTCGGTGGTCTTTTCCACCGCTTCGAACTTTCGATAAATCAGGATGGCCTTGTTTTCCGAGTCTAAAATGGGATTGCCTGAAATTGAGGCGCCCCAGATCAGGCAAGTGTTTTCTCCGTCAGTCAAAATTACCACGGTGCAGGCCGGCATGAAGTTGAGCTTGTTGGGCGGAGCCTGTCGCCAGGACTCAATTGGAATATCTTTGATGGACTTGTCCAGGGCCACACAGGTGAAACCCAGGCGCCGATAGGTACCAAACTGCTCTGGTTGTTTGTTCGGCTTTTCGTCTTCCTCCAACTGGTGCAAGAGGGCATCAATTTCTTGCACGGAAGAGGGCAAATGTTCGTTTTCTTTGAAGAAGCTGCTCATTTGCCGCGCTGCATCCTTCATTCTCATTACCAGGTCCCCGTCGGTGAGACCCTGGGGGGTTTGGGAAATTGCCGTCGACCCTGAGAAAAATCCCCAGGCCGTCAGCACTGCCGGTATCAGCAAGGAGCAGCAAGTGACTTTCTTGAAGAACATGAGACCAGACCTTCCGGCTGAGAGCGTTGTAGTGTATTTGCCCTTTCCGCTGATTTTCTAAGAGAAAATTGCTTCCAGGACGGAATCCGTGACGGCTAGGTCTTTAAAGAGGTGACAGGGCTTTTCCTTCTCCAGGCTTTCCCAACTGGTGCGACCGGTATTGACGGCAATGGCCTTGGCTCCGTAACCCCTGGCGCAGGCTATGTCATTGACGCTGTCACCAATAATGACCACCTGGCGGGGGCTGAACTGCTCCTGGAAATGCTCTCTCGCTCTTTCAACGGCAATTGCCGGTAGATCAAGCCGGCAAGCCGAATCTGAGCCGTAGGCTCCAATGGGGAAATACTGAAAGAGCTGGAAGCGTTTCAGCTTTTTCTCGGCACCCGGTGCTACATTACCGGTCAGAAGTCCGAGAAAGGCCCGGGTTTCCGCTTGCAATGCCGTGAGAAGTTCAACTACTCCCGGATGAATAATGTAATAAGTGCTCTTCTCTATCTCTTCATCGAGGGCTTCCAGATAGTTTAGGATCACTTCCTCCCTGGACGCCACCGCTTCCTCCTGGCTGAATCCGGCAGCGGTGAGGATTTCGGTGATGATCTGCGGATCTGTTTTGCCGGACATAGGAATGGATGAGGCTTCCGGTGGCAGACCATGGGTCTTGGCCAGGGCACGGGAAAGGGCACGCCTGCCGGCGCCGTCGGAAGAGATCATGGTCTCGTCGATGTCGAAGAGAACAAGTCTATTTTGGGTCATTTGCCGGTCCTTTCTACTGCTCGCTGACACTCTTCAGCACGTTTGCCAACCTGCCTTACTCTGAAACTTGAGCGCTTTTAGGTTTTTCCATGTCCCTGGTGACATTGGTGAAAGTAGGCGTACTCGGTGCATTCATCTCTTCTTCGTAGACTCTGACTTGATCTCTTCCGCTGTTTTTAGCAACATACAGAGCTTTGTCGGCACGCTCAATCAGTTCGGAAGAACTGCGCGCTTGTTTGGGATAGCTAGCCGTTCCCAGAGAGGCTGTGATTTTGCCCAGTACGGGCACTTGACTGTTGCGAATCTGGCTGCAGAGACGGTCTGCAATCAGGGCGGCCTCCAGTAGCGATGTTTCCGGCAGGATGATACCGAATTCTTCCCCGCCATATCGTGCGGCCGTGTCGCCGCTTCTCAGCAAGGTCTTGAGAATGGCTGCAATTTGCCTGATGGCGGCGTCTCCGACCGGGTGACCATAAGTGTCATTGATCATCTTGAGCTTATCGAGGTCGATCATGATCAAGGACACGGAAGTGCCCTTCCTTTCCGCCATACGCAGCTCTTCTGAGAGGCGATTCTTGAAATAGACATGGTTGTAGAGTCCGGTCAGACCATCTGTTATAGCCTGGTGCCTGACTTGAGCAAAGAGTTGGGCATGGGCGATAGCCACCGAGAGTTGGTCGGCTACTGCACCGACCAGGTTGGCTTCCGTGTCTCTCCAGAGGCGGGTCTCGCTGCACTGGTGCACGATGAGCACGCCTACCAGTTGATTGCCGTTTATGAGCGGCGCCGCTATCAGAGATTTACCGCCGACCTGCTCCAGGTACTCGGAGAAGACCTGGCAGCGGGCGTCTCCATCCACCTGACTGACTACCGATATGAGACCCTGGCGGTCGATTTCGCATTGCAAGGCGTCGGCACCATCACAGAATGTCATGGATGCGCCTTCTGCGTCCTGGTTTGCTTCACCCTGACCGGCGCCGTAAGTGCGTCTGATTGCCGACAAATCGATGCCCAGTACGAAGTTGCCCGTATCGCTTTGCAGTTGTTGCGATTTTGCGTTGGGATGGAAGTCTATAGCACTGCCGTAGAGGCTCAAGCCTTTGGTAGATTCCAGTCCTTCCCGGTGATATTCATGGGTTACTACCAGGGGACCTTCCGCCCGCGGTTGCGCGATTTGCACCCGGTCTGCAGACATGGCCAGGGTCAATTCCCTGGTGACGGTATCAAGAATGGTGTCAAGATCCAGGGAGGTTCGCACCGCTTTCACAATGTGATTGATCAGTTGTTCCTGTTCAGCCATTGTGCGTGCCTGGTTGTAGAGCTGCCCGTGTTCTATGGCCAGGGCAACCTGGCTGGCTACGGCGTTGACCAGCTCTAATTCAGACTGGGACCAGGTGCGCAGGTGGTCGCACTGGTGTATCAGAATCAGACCAATGGTACCCTTACCGGTCGTGATCGGACAGGCGATCATGGATTTGATCGAGCGCCAATCACTGTCTTCATGTCCTTCGAAGAGATCGGCTCCGGCACTAGACTTGCTCTGAGGATTCTCGTCATCGCTTGTACCACAGGTTCCGAGAAGATCGAGCCATATGATTGAGTCTTGATTGATGATCTTTCTCATGGCTGTATCGACGCCAATGAGAATTTTGCGCTGCTTGAGGGGGCTGACGCCATTTTCCTGGTTGCACCACATATAGTCGAAACTGAGTTCATCGTCCGCGAGGCTGGCAGTTTCATGGGTCTCGATCAAGGCCAGGCAGCAGCGGCTGGCCTGCAAGTTCTCTCCCAGTTCTTTGACGGTGGTATTGAGAATCTCGTTTAGATCAAGAGATTGGCGAATCGATTCGGAAATACGTCTGACCATGTTCTTGTGGTCCCGATCCACTTCCAGAAGGGTGGCCATTTCATTGAAAGCCCTTGCCAGAAGACCGAGTTCATCGGCGGAATTGACTCTAACGCGTTTGGAAAAATCGCCTCTTCCAAGGGAAAGCGCTTCACGAACGAGGCTGTTTATGGCTCTGGTGAAGTAAGTAGTAGACGAATAGGCCAGCATGATGGAGACGCTGACGGCACAGGCGGCCAGGCAAATCATCAAAATTAGCCAGTCATGAGCCGTTCCGTATATAAGTTTGGTTGGAAGACCGATTACCACCAGCCAGTTGGTGATGGGCTCATGATCGAAGGCGTAGGCACGGGGGGTGGCATCGGCAATGCCCACGGCTTCGTAGGTGCCCTTTTGCTTACCCTGGGCCGCTCTCACGCTGCGGGCCTGACTGAAGTCTTTGCCTACCCACTGGTCATTGTCGATGGTTCTGGCCACCACGCGCTTGTGAGCGTCGATTATGGCTATCACTGCCGCAGATTTGTCTGAAGAGCCGGTCAGTCCGGCGTAGAGATCCAGTACGGCGGATGGATCTATATATGCCACCAGCTGACCTTTCACCTGATTGTTTCTGGTCAGGGGGGCCGCCGCCAAAATGAAGGGCTTGCCGTTCTGCAGGATAGTACTGGTAGCGATGGCTGCCTTTTTAGTTTGCCTGGTCTTGAGCAGCAGATCGCGCAAGCCCCGTACATCGTTGGAGCTTCCGGCGGCGACCGTAGCCGGTCTATTGCGGTTGTTGGAAGCGCTGGCTATTTCAGTCTGTCCGTCACTGGAGAAGAGGACGAGCTTGCTCCAGGATGGCTGGGAGACTGTTGCCGTGGCCAGAGTTTTGTTTATGTCGATGTTGCCGTTCTTTAGATCCTGCTTCTCCAGCAGGTTGGCTACGCTGTCTATGGCGTCAAGTTGCCCGGTCATCCAGTTGGAAAGGGTGCGAACGCCGGTGGCGGCCTGCAAGGTGGTGGCCCTTTCTGCTTCCAGCTTGAGGGTT
>Ga0268298_10003005_pt1 | contig 17746 bp, 15 predicted proteins | sample WWTPWeurt_MetaG_FD_194462 | JGI IMG/M metagenome (GOLD analysis project Ga0268298, IMG submission 194462) | Activated sludge microbial communities from WWTP in Nijmegen, Gelderland, Netherland - WWTP Weurt | ecosystem: Engineered > WWTP > Aerobic digester > Activated sludge | place...
CGGCGATCCCTGCCTCTTCGGACGCGGGGGCGAAGAAGCCGAGGCCCTCGCCGCCGCCCGAATCCCTTTTGAAATCGTCCCCGGGGTGTCATCGGTGACGGCGGTTCCGGCCTACGCCGGGGTGCCCCTGACCCACCGGGATTTCACGTCCACCGTCACCGTGGTGACGGGGCACGGCCGCGCCCCCAACCGCTACCTGGGGGAAACGGGTGCCCGCGGCGATCGCCCCGCCGTGAACTGGTCGACGGTCCCGCGCGACGGGACTTTGGTGGTTTTGATGGGTTTGAAAAACGCCGCCGACATCGCGGCCGCGTTGCTCAAGGCCGGGTGGGCCCCCGACACGCCCTCCCTGGCCGTGTCGTCCGGCACCGTCGCCGACCAACGTTCCGTGCGGGCCCCGTTAAGCGAGTTCGGCGCCGCGCTTCGACGCGCGCGGTTGTCGCCGCCGGGCCTTTTGGTGTTCGGCCGCGTGGTGGGACTGGGATCCCGTTTGGATTGGTTCTCCCGTCGACCGCTCTTCGGCAAGACCGTGCTGGTGGCCCGGCCCGCGGACCAGGCCGGTCCCCTGACGGCGCTTCTGGAGGAACGCGGCGCGCGCGTCATCGAATGCCCGGCGATCCGCATCCACCCGATCCCGCCCTCCCCCGCGATGAAGAAGACCCTTCGGAATTTTGATTTCGACGGCGCGCTGTTCACCAGCGTCAACGCCGTCCGCCACGCCCGCCGCCACCTGCCCGCCGCTTGGCCATCGCGCGCGCGGGCCTACGCCGTGGGCCCCAAAACCGCCGACGCGATGTCGATGGCCGGAATCCCCGTGGCGGGCGTCGCGGGAGAGTACAACGCCGAGGGGCTCGCGCGGATCTTGAAGAAGCCTCTGCGCGGAAAAAAGTTTCTCTTTCCCCGGGCCGAAACGGGGCGGGACGTGCTCGTCCGTTATTTGGAACGCGCCGGCGCCACGGTGACGCTGTGGCCCGTTTACCGCACGAAGAAGATTCCGCCGACCGCGGCCGTGCGCCGCGCCCTGCGCCGGGGAGCCGTCGACGTCGCGGCGTTCACCTCGTCCTCCACCGTGGAGTCGGTGTTGGGCGTTTTTTCGGCGGCGGAGCGGCGAAAAATTTTTCAAAAGACACGGGCCCTGTCGATCGGCCCCCTCACCTCGAACACCCTGCGCGCCCACGGCGCCGGGCGCGGCCTGGTGGAAGCGCGGGGCGCCACCGTGGAATCCATGGTGGACGCCCTGGAGAACGCCCGGAGTCGCCCATGAACAATCCATCAATGGAAAATCTCGTCCGCGTGTTGCGCCGCGCCCTGGACGCGGGCGGCCGCGTGGTCCGCCGGGGCGCGGGGCGACGGTTCACCGTGGCGCACAAGGGCCGGGTCAACATCGTGACGTCCGTGGACAAAGCGGCGGAGCGCGCCATCCGCCGGGTCATCGCGGGGGTGTTCCCCGACCACGGGTTCTTGATGGAGGAATCGGGGGAGCGGCCCTCGCCCTCGCCCTACCGGTGGGTCGTGGATCCCCTGGACGGGACGGTCAACTTTGCCCACGGGATGCCCATCTCCTGCGTGTCCATAGGTCTCGAGCGCCATGGCCGCGTGATTTTGGGCGGCGTGCTGGACCCGTACCGGAACGAGCTGTTCACCGCCGCCGCCGGGCGGGGGGCCCATCTGGACGGGCGTCGGATCCGCGTGTCGACCACGGCGAAACTGATTGATGCCCTGTTGGTGACGGGGTTCCCCTACGACCGGTACAAGCGCGCCGCCTTTTATCTGTCGTTCGTCGAGAAATTCATGAAACGCACCCAGGGCCTGCGGCGCTTGGGCGCGGCCGCTTTGGACCTGGCCTATGTGGCGGCCGGGCGGTTCGACGGCTACTGGGAATTCAATCTCCAGCCCTGGGACGCCGCCGCCGGGCACCTGCTGGTGCAAGAGGCGGGCGGCCGGGTGACCAACTTTCGCGGCGCGCCCTACACCTTGGCGGACACGTCGCAGACGTTGGCTTCCAACGGCCGCCTGCACGACGCCATGCGGCGCCTTTTGTCGGATAAAGTAAAATAATCCCATGTTCCCTCTCGCCCGCCCTCGACGACTGCGCGCCTCCGACGGTGCGCGCCGCCTGGTGCGCGAAACCCATTTGACCCCGGCCGATTTCGTCCAGCCCCTCTTCGTCCTTCCCGGAAAGAACGAACGCCGCCCCGTGCGGTCCATGCCGGGCGTGTTTCAAATTTCCGTCGACGTTGCCGTTAAAGAAGCCCGCGAACTGCGGCGTCTGGGCGTGCCCGCGGTCATCCTGTTCGGCGTGCCGGCGACGAAGGACGCGACCGGCAGCGACGCCGCCGACCCGGACGGCATTGTGCAACGGGCCGCGCGGGCGATCAAGAACGCCTGCCCCGATCTGGTGGTGGTCACGGACCTTTGCTTGTGCGAATACACGGATCACGGCCATTGCGGCGTGCTCAAGGGAACCGGCCGCGCGGCCGTCATCGACAACGATGCCACCCTGGATCTCCTGGGGCGCATCGCCCGGGTCCAGGCCGACGCCGGCGCCGATTGGGTCGCCCCCTCCGGCATGATGGACGGCGCCGTCGGCGTTATCCGCCGCGCCCTGGACGACGCGGGCCGCGCCGACACGGCGATCCTGGCCTACGCCGCTAAATACGCCTCGGCTTTTTACGGACCCTTTCGGGACGCGGCGCAGTCGGCCCCGTCCTTCGGCGACCGCCGCTCCCACCAAATGGACGCCGCCAACGCGCGGGAAGCCCTGCGCGAGGTGGCGCTCGACATCAAAGAAGGGGCCGACATGGTCATGGTGAAGCCGGCGCTCTCGTATCTCGACATCGTCCGCCGTGTGCGCGACCGGTTTGATGTGCCGGTGGCCGCCTACAACGTCTCCGGCGAATACGCCATGGTCCAGGCCGCCGCCCAAAAAGGGTGGATCGACGGCGACCGCGTGACCGAGGAAATTTTGCTCTCCATCAAGCGGGCCGGGGCGGACGTGATTTTGACGTACCACGCGCGGGAGATGGCGCGCCGATTGGCTTGAAACGGGCGGCGTTGGTTTTGGCGGCTTTGGCCGGGTGCGCGCCCCGCGTGTTCGTCAAACCGCCCGGGGATCCGGCCGCGGGGGTCGAAATTCGGTGGTGGGGGCATTCGTGCTTCACCTTCACGGATAGCGCGGGCCGGACTTTTTTGGTGGACCCTTTTGACGACAGCGTCGATTACCCGGCGCCCCGGGTTCGGCCCGACGCGCTGTTGATCACGCACCCGCATTTCGACCACGCCGGGTTTCCCGGGGCGGCGACCGAACCGCTTTTAAAACCGCCGGTCCGGGAAAGCGACGCGGAGAGGGCCTCGGAGAACCGCGCGGGACCGCCGCGGCGTCCCGGTCCGCCCCGGTGGCCCTACGCGATTGTCCGCTCCACCGGCGTTCACACGGCGGCGGGGGTGGAGGTGATCGGTGTCTCGGCCGACCACGACGACCAAGGCGGTCGCCGTCATGGGACGACGGCGATGTATCTTTGGGACATGGGCGGGGTTCGTTTCGCGTTTCTGGGGGACATCGGCCAGCGACTTCTCCGGCCCGACCAGCTTGCGGCCCTGACGGCGATCGACGTTCTGTTCGTTCCCGTGGGCGGAAAAACAACGGTGGACGCCGCCGGCGCGCGCGCGCTCATCGAGGCGATCCGCCCCCGGGTCGCGGTGCCCATGCACTACGGCACGGCGCGCGTGCGTTTTTACGAGTTCGAACCGATCGCCGCGTTTTTGAAGGAATTTTCCCGCGTGCGGTTGTTGGACGCCGACACCGTTCGTTTTCGGCGGGCGGACCTGCCGTCGGAGACCACCGTTTTTGTCCCGGCCCCGCCGGGCACGATGTCCAAGGAGGCCCCATGAGTCGATCCGAAGAGTTCTTTAAGTTGGCGCAGCGTACGTTTGTCGGCGGCGTCAATTCGCCGGTGCGGGCCTTTAAAGCCGTGGGCGGCACGCCGATTTTTTTTGAACGCGCGCGGGGCGCGCACCTGTTCGACGTCGACGGTCAGCGTTACGTGGATTACGTCGGCTCCTGGGGGCCGATGATCCTCGGCCACGCGCACCCGGCCGTGGTCAAAGCGGCGGAGCGGGCGTTGGAGCGCGGCAGCTCCTTCGGCGCCCCTTGCCCCGCCGAACTCGATCTGGCTTGGCTCGTGCGCGACGCGGTGCCTTCGGTGGAACTGATCCGCTTCACCAGTTCCGGGACCGAGGCGTGCCTGTCGGCCCTGCGCTTGGCGCGGGGTTTCACGGGCCGCAAGCTGATCGTGAAGTTCGCCGGGTGTTACCACGGTCACGGCGACAGTCTGTTGGTGGCCGCCGGCAGCGGGGCCCTCACCCTGGGCCAGCCCACGTCCCAGGGCGTGCCGGAGGAGTTGGCCCGGCTCACGTTGGTGCTGCCCTACAACGACCCGGCGGCGCTTCAAAAAGCGTTCAAGAAGTACGGCCCCAAAATCGCGGCCGTCATCGTCGAGCCCGTGGTGGGCAACATGGGCGTGGTGACGCCCTCGGCGGAATTTTTGGAGGCCTTGGACCGCCTGCCGCGCAAGAACGGCGCCCTCCTGATCGCCGACGAAGTGATGACGGGGTTCCGCGTGGCCCTGGGCGGCGCCCAGCGGGCGCTGGGCCTGCGGCCGGATTTGACGACGTTCGGGAAAATCATCGGCGGCGGGTTGCCCGTCGGGGCCCTGGGCGGGGCACGCAAAATCATGGAGAAGCTGGCCCCGCTGGGCCCCGTTTATCAAGCGGGCACGCTCTCCGGCAATCCGGTGGCCATGGCGGCGGGCGCGGCGACGTTGACCGTTTTGAAGCGCGAGCCCCCCTACAAAGTCCTCCAAGACCGAACGGATTCGCTCACCTACGGCCTGCGCGCCATCGCCCGACGCAACCGCCGCGACATCACCGTCAACGCCTTCGGTTCGATGTTCACGATGTTTTTCACCAAGGGGCCCGTGACGGACCTGGCCTCCGCTGAAAAGGCCGACACGCGCGCCTACGGAAAATTCTTCCATGGGCTGCGCAAGCGCGGCGTCTATTTCCCGCCGTCCCAGTTCGAGGCGGCCTTCGTGTCGGCGGCCCATTCACCGGCCGACATCGAGAAGACCCTCGCCGCCGCCGACGCGGCTTTCCACGAGGTCTGATGGCCAACGTCCTCTGGCTGTCCGAAAAAGACGTCACCGACCTGTTGACGGTCGAGGCCGCCCTGCCGCTGGTGGAGTCGGCCTTCGCGCAACTGGCCCGGGGCGAGGCGCAAATGCCGCCCAAACTCTATTTGGACTTTAAGGAATTCAACGGCGACCTGCGGGCCATGCCGGCCTATCTGCCGAAAACCGCCGGCGCCGATGGGCGGCCCTACGCGGGGGTGAAGGTGGTCAACTCGCACCCCGACAACCCCCGGCGCGGGTTGCCCACCGTGCAGGCGGTGTACGTCTTGAACGACCCGGAGACCGGCGCGCCCCTGGCCGTGATGGCCGCCGGGCGGCTCACCGACGCGCGCACCGGCGCCGCCGGCGGCGTGGCGGCGAAGTATTTGGCCCGGAAGGATTCCAAAGTTTTGGGGTTGGTCGGCGCGGGTCGTCAGGCCGGCGCCCAATGGGAAGCCCTGTCGGTTTTGTTCCCCTTCACCGAGGTGCGCGTGGCGGCCGCCACCGATGAGGAAAGTGCGGCGTTTTGCCGCCGGCACCACCGGCCCGACGGGCCGCTTTTTCGTTCGGTGGGGATCCCCGAAGCCTGCGACGCGGACATCGTGGTGACCACCACCCCCGGCCGCCGCGTCGTGGTGCGCCCCGCGTGGATCAAAGACGGCACGCACATCAACGCCATCGGCGCCGACGCCCCGGGAAAACAGGAACTGGACCCGGGCGTGCTCCAGAAAGCCCGGATCATCGTCGACAGCCCCGAGCAGGCCATGCATTCCGGCGAGATCAACGTGCCGCTCGCCACGGGGGCGATCTTCCCGCGGAACATCGCCGCGTCCTTGGGCGAGGTGGTGATCGGGAAAAAGCCCGGCCGCGTGTCGGAGCGGGACATCACCGTTTTTGATTCAACCGGCCTGGCCATTCAAGACGTGGCCGTGGCCGCCTGCGTTTACCAACGCGCTGTTCAACTCCAACGGGGGACGAAAGTTTCCCTCTAATTAAACAGAGAGAAAACCATGCCCGACATTCAGCCCTTCCGCGCCTACACCTACGGCGCGGCGCACCTCAAAAACATCCAACGGCGGGTGTGCCCGCCTTACGACGTCATTTCGGCGGCCGGCCGCGCCGCGTTGGTCAAACAAGACCCGTTCAATTTCGTCCGGGTGGAGCTGCCCGAGGGCGACGCCGCCGTTCGTTACGCCGCCGCCAAGAGGATCTGGGACAATTGGACGGACGACGGCGTTCTGACGCGCGACGCCGCGCCCGCTTTTTATGTCTACGAGGCGGCGTTCCGCTCGCCCGTCGACCGGCGGCCGCTCAAGCGGCGCGGGGTGTTCGCCGCGCTCAAGGCCGTGCCCTGGGGCCGGGGGGTCCACCCGCATGAAAAAACGTTGCCCACCCACAAGGTCGACCGATTGAACTTGTTCAAAGCCTTGCGGATTCAAACGAGCCCGATCCAATTGCTCGCCCGGGACGCCTCGGGGGCCATCGCCCGATTGATCGCCGGCAAGGCCAAAGGCAAACCCTGGGTGGCTTTCACGGACGAGGCGGGGGTGACGCACCGCCTGTGGAAATGGCCGCTCAACGCCGACGCCCGGCGGCTGATCGCGCTGTTCCGAACGTCGCCCTGCGCCATCGCCGACGGCCACCACCGCTACGAAACCTCCCTCAACTACGGCCGATGGGCCGGGGCGAAAGGCGGCCCGGCGGCGGCGCGGGTGATGGCGTTTTTCTCTTCTTCCGACGACGCCGGGTTGGAGGTGTTGCCCACGCACCGGTCGGTGCCCTGGAGCAAGCGCCGCTTCGTGAACCTGGAAAAATGGGGAACGCTCACCCCCGTGGCGGGCTTGGCGTCTTTGCAAGCGTTGATCGATGGGCGCAAGCCTTCCGGGACGATGGAGGTCGGGGTGTTCCGGAACGGGAAATACTACCGCTATTCCTTCGGCAAGATCCCCGCGGCGCTGCGCGGCACGCCCCACGAAAAGCTCGCCGTGGCGGTGCTCCACGCGGGGGCCTTGAAGGGGTTGGGCAAAGAGGATTTCTTTTTCACCCGCGACCCGCGCGAAGCGGCCCGCGACGCCGCGAAGAACGACGGGTGGGCGTTTTTCCTCGCGCCCAACACCGTCAAGGAAGTCCTGGACGTTTCCACCGCGGGGCTCGTGATGCCGCCCAAGAGCACGTATTTCTATCCCAAGATTCCCTCGGGGCTCCTGAGCCAGTCCCTCCTCGGCGCTCTCTAGAATCTGAAAAAGCGAACCCCCGCGCGGAGAACCCGCGCGGGGGTTTTGCTTTTCAAGGGGTCCGGCTTACGAGAGGCGGACGTTGGCGGCTTGAAGCCCTTTCGGGCCTTTCACCACATCGAACTCCACGGCCTGGCCCTCTTCGAGGGATTTATAGCCCTCGGCCTGGATCGCGGAGAAGTGCACAAACACGTCTTCGCCGCTTTCCGGGGTGATGAAGCCATAGCCTTTGGAGGCGTTAAACCATTTCACTGTTCCCTTCATTGAATCGTGTCACCGCCTGTGTAAGTGGTATTTGGAAGCCGGCCCCTCTGATGGTGCGCGGAACAAAAAAAACCGCGCGGGGTTGACCCCCGTGCGGTTTTCACGATGTGTTGCGGTTGCGGCATCAGTTACCTTGAATCCAACTTACTCAATCAGTATAACAGCCGACCCTATCTTTGACAATAGATTTAGAATGTCCTGTTACAGTTTGTTTACACGGGCTTAAGGAGTTCCACGGGCCGGGAAAAATATAATTTCCTCGAATGAAAACCCGCGTTCTCCCGCTCGCGATCGCCGCGACGTTCGCCCTCCACGCTCTGTGCGCCGAGGGGGCGGACGCGCGCTTTCGCGCCGCGGCGCGTCCGGCGGAAACAGGGAAGCCCGCGGCCTCAGTCCGTTCGCTTCTCGGGGACTGGCCCCCGGCGGCCCCGGTGGCCCCTTCGGAAAAAGGGGGGGGCGACGCGCCTTTGAGCGGCGCGCGGGCGCGCGCGCTGGCGCTGTTGAGCCCCGCCCACGGAACCGTCCGACGGATCGCGGAGCCCGCGCGGCCTTCCCCGGGGCCCGTGTTTGTGCTTTTGCAGGACGTTCACGCGAACAGCGACGCGCAGGCGAACCTCGCCCGCGCCGTGGCGTCTCTCACCGATGGGCGTGTCGCGGACCGCGTCGGGCTGGAAGGCGGGTGGGGGACCTTGCCGCTGGCGCCCTACCGGCAATTTCCCCGCCGCGACGCGGTGAAACGAGCGGCCGACAGCCTCCTTAAGGAGGGGCGGATCTCCGGCCCGGTCTTTGCGGGGCTAACCGGAGGCGGCGACTATTTCGGCCTCGAAGACGAGGCGGGCTATCACCGCAACGTCGAGGCGTACCGCGCGGCCCGGCCCGCGACCGCCGCGGCGGTCGCGGCCGTCGACGAAGTCCGCCGGGATCTCGCCCGAATAAAAACCACCCTCAACCCCGCATTGCGGCGCTGGGACGACGTCGTGGAAGCCCGCGCCGGCGGGGCGCTCGGGCTCGGGGCCGTGGTTGAGGCCTTGGCCGCCGGGCTTTCCGACGCGGCGTTGTCGAAGCGCGTCGAACTTTTCCGGCGCGCGTGGAGAGCGGAACAAACCCTCCCCTTTCCCCGCGTTGAACGGGAGCGCGCCGCCCTGGTGGAACGCCTGGCCCACAAACTCGCGCCGGCGGATTTGGACGCTCTGCGCCGCCGCGCCATCGCCCACCGCGCGGGCGAAATCCGGACGGCCGAATTCTACCGGGACCTGGAACATTTTTGCCGCCGGGCGGGCGCCCCGATGGCCGATTACCCGGCCCTCCGCGACTACACCGATTACGTCCGTCTGGCCGATCGGATCGACGTGGAGGGGCTCGTGCGCGACCTCCGCGCCTTGGAGAATCGGGCGTATCGCCGCCTGGCGCGGACCCCGAAGGAACTCGCTTGGGTGGCCGAAACGCAGCGGGTTCGTTTGGCGGCCAAACTTGTGGATTACGCGCTGACGCCCGACGAATGGGCCGAATGGCGCCGGAACGGTCCCGGCCGTTGGAACCTGCGCCCCTTTGAGGCTTTCTACGAGGCGGCCGACGCCCGGGACGCCCACATGGCGTCGACGGCCCTCGCGCTCGCCCGGGGCGTCCCCCAGGATCGGGCCGTGGCGCTGGTGACCGGCGGCTATCACGCCGCCGGAATGACCCGACGCCTGACGGACGCCGGCGCCGTTGTCATCCAGTGGACGCCGAGAATGTCCCGGGCCGAGGGAGCCAAAGGATCGGCCTACTTAAGCGCCTTCGCCCAGGAAAAAACGCCGCTGGAGAATCTGATGCTGGGCGAGCGCGTGTTCCTCGCCCCGCCCGTGGCCGACGCTTTGCGGATCGACGCGCCCTTCGCTGTTCTCGGCGCGGATAGGTTGAGTCGAAAAGAGTTTCCGCTGACGGAGGGGGAACGCCGTGTTTTGGAGCGATTTCTTCGGGCCACGGGCCACCGAGACATCGAACTTTTGGGGGCGCGGTGGGAGCCCATCGACTCCTCCCCGTCCGCGGACGGGAAAGAGCGCGTCGTGTTCGACGTTCGCTCGGAAGGAAGGCGATGGGAGGTTATCGTTTACGCCGCCAACAAAACCGGGCTTCTGCGCGCGGCCCTGCGCGCGTCCCGCTGGACCCGGATCGTTCGATTCGCCCACCGTTGGGCGCGGCGTGCGGCGAAGGGAATTCGGTCCCCGTCCGCTCCGCCGACTTCCCCGCCGGATCGCCGGGAGGGGCGGCGTCGGTTCTTGATCGGAGCGACGGCGTTGTTCCTCGCCGGCGCGTCCGAAAAAGCCCGCGCCCTCGTGCCCGGGTATTGGTTGGAACTGGCCCGGGAACGCGCGCGCCCTTTCAAGAACGGGGACAAAGCCCGGGCGGCGGAGGCCTTTTTTTCGGCCTGGCGGGATTTCAGCCCCCGCCCCGACGGCCCTGCCCGCGACGCCGCCCGTCGGGAAGCGTTGGCCCGGGCGGCGCTCGTCTCCCCGGGGTTCGCCAAAATCGTTGAGCGTATGGCGACCCGAGCGGATGAATCCGACCCCGACCGCGTTGACCCTCGACAAGACCGGGACGATCTCAACGCGGAGCTCCTGCCGGAAGGCTGGCTCACCGAGGTCGAATGGAGCCCGGGGGAAGGGCGGCCGGTCTTGACGTTGGCGCCCTCGCGCGTCCTCGAGATTGACCAATTGGCCGTCGATGGGAAACCCTACGTCAGCTATTTAACCCGGGGCGACGGTTCGGTCAGGGCGCGGGAAGCGGGGTATTCCACCCACGAGGGCGTGATCGTGATCCGGGAGGAGGCCGTGGAGGAGATCGTGATGAAAAGCTTTTGGCCCCAGTTTGATTCGATCCTCCGCGAACGGAGCCCCTCCCTGCTCGCCGAGTTGCGCCGGGTCCTCCCTGGGGACGAAGTCTCCTTCTTCTTGCGGCACGCGCGATTTTTCGCTCTCCGAGGCCATTTCGCCGAGGAATTCCAGAAAAGGGGGCGGCCTTTCGTCGACAGCGCGGGGGCCCTGCGGGCCACCCTCCCGCCGGATTGGCAAACGGAGCTGCGGGAGTACCTGGACGTGAAGAGAGCCCTGGGGGAGGACAACCCGGACTTGCGCGCCGTGAAGTCGAAATTGACTCGGGAGTTCGCCCGCGCGGTGCGGGCCCACGAACTGGCCCACGAACGGGCGCTGCCCGCCGACGGGGAACCCATCGCCTACATCAATGAAATCCTGGTGGCGCCCTTGTCGGTGTTCGGCGCGGTGCGCATGGCGTTTCGCGCCACGGCGGGGGACCTGCCGGGCATGACGGCCGCGGAGGCCCAAAAAATTCTGCGCCTGATCGGCCGGGCGCTGGGGATCCCGGACGGCCCCTTGAAAGAGGAGGAGTTCTTTCGGTCGATGACGCGCATTGATTTCGGACCGTTTTTGCGGAGGTTGGAGGACGAGTACCGACGCGAATTCCAGCGTGCCCCGGCGGTGCGCGCGGACCACTTGGACACGGCGCGACGGCTTTCGGGCCCGGCCCAGGCGCCGCGGGCGCCCGGCCGCGCCACCAGCGTTTTGGGCGTGGCCCTGGCGGAGGCGGCGGGGGCCCGTATCGGAATTCCCCGGGCCCGGGCGGGGGCCTTTTACAAGGCGGTGGCGCCTCTGGTCGGGACTTTCGGGGCCATGACCGCTTCGATCGCCGTTGCGCTCCTGCCTCTGTCGCCCTCCGTGATCGGGTGGACCGCCCCGGTGGCGGGGGGGCTTTTCGGAATTGTTTTTGTCTTGACCCACCGGCCGGGCATGGTCCGATTCTTCGGACTCAAGGCGCCGGAAACGGACCCGGAAACGGATCCCCGGAAAACCGTGGCGATGGCGATTCTGTACGGCATGGCTTTATCGCTGACGGTGTGGGGGATCGGCGGTTTTGGAGGGGTGACCGCCGGAAGCGGCGGGTGGGCCGTCGCCGGGGCCGTCCTGTGGGCGGGTTCCTTGACGATCCACGGTTGGTTTGACGGATGGTTCCGTTCTTTCGCGGCGGCGTCGGAGTCCCCCGTCAACGCGCTGGCCGTCGCCGACGCGGGGGACCTGTTGCCGCCGGTCGCGCCCCTTGGGTTGGACACCGTCGATCGGGGCGTTCGGTTCCACGCGATATCCACGCGGCTCGAAAACCCCGCCCAGGGGAAAGCCCTGGCCGCCCGTTTGCGGATGGAAACCGACACCCCGGCGTTGTCTCTGCTGGTGGGATTTCTCCTCGGGCGGGTGCCGGACCGGAACGCCCCGGAAAAACCCTTGGTGTTGGTCGCCCTGGTCGCGGAAAAAGATCTGGACGACCGGCTGCGGGCCGATTTGGAAAGGACGGCCCGGCGGGCGGCCCGCGCCGGGCGGGACGTCCGTTTGATTCTGGCGCCGGACACACCCCGCGCGGCGGCGATTTTAAAAGACTGGGGTCTCCTCGGTTTGGGCGCGGCCGTCGCGGATTCGGTGGCTGTCGAGGGGGCATTGGCTCCGGACGCTTTGGGCGCGGCGGTTCAACGCTGGGGTCCTCCCGCGGAGGACGCCGTGGTGTTGTTGTCGTGCACGCCGGGGTTCGCGCCCTTGATCCCCCGGGACATCGGGTCGGTGAATTTACCGGACGCGGTGGCGTGGGCCCTGCGGGTGTTGGTGGAGAGCTTAGCGGCCGGCCCGTTGGCGCCGGTGGATTTCTCCACCTTGTTGCGCGCAGCGGAAAAAATCGACCAAAGCGCTTAAAGTTAAACGGGGGTCAGCGCCCGACGGGCGGTGAGGGCGAGGTCGCGGGCTTCGGCGGGCGTGCGCGCCAGGGCGGTGAGGTGGCCCATTTTTCGGCCGGGCCGGGCTTCGGCTTTGCCGTAAAGGTGCAGCTTCACATCGGGCAACACGAGCGCCCGCTGCCAAACCGGCTCGCCCTTGGTCCACAAATCCCCCAACAGGTTGACCATCGCCGCCGACGCGAAAAAATCCGTCGCGCCCAGCGGCAGGCCGCACACGGCGCGGAGTTGTTGTTCGAATTGATTTGTCACCGCGGCGTCGAGAGTCAAATGGCCGGAATTGTGCGGCCGCGGGGCCAGCTCGTTGATGATCAGCCGCCCGTTTTTGGTTAAAAAGAATTCCACGCACATGACGCCCACCACGTCCAGGGCGCGCAGGACGTCGTGGGCGATTTTGACGGCTTCGGCCGACTGCCGGGGCGTGGGCGTGACCGCCGGCGACACCGACACGTCCAAAATGTGGTTCGCGTGGCTGTTTTCGATCGCGCCCCAATCGGTCACCGCGCCGTTGATCGACCGGGCCGCCACCACCGACAGCTCGCAGGAAAAGTCGATGAACGATTCCAGCACCGCTTCCCGCCCGCCCAGAGCGGCAAAGGCTTCGGCGGCCTCTTCCGATTTGCGGATCACCCGTTGGCCCTTGCCGTCGTAGCCGAACCCGGCGGTTTTGAGCACCGCCGGCGTGCCGAGGGCGGCCAAGGCCGCTATCAACTCGCCGAGGTTTTGGACGTGGCGAAAGGCCGCCACGGGGAAACCTTTTTGGGACAGGAATTGCTTCTCGCGGAGCCGGTGTTGGGAAACGTGCAGGGCCTGGGCGTTGGGGCGCACGGGGGCGCACTCTTCCGCGGCGGTCACGCAAGCGGCGGGGACGTTCTCGAACTCGAACGTCACCACCTTCACGCCCCGGGCGAATTTCCGCACGGCGTCGAGGTCGTCGTAGGAGGCGGTGATTTCCACGTCGGCCACCTGGCCCGTGGGCGTGTCGGATTCGGGGGAAAACGTGTGGACGCGATACCCCAGTCGCCGGGCGGCCAAGGCGAACATGCGCCCCAGCTGGCCGGAGCCCAAGACCCCGACCGCCGACCCGGGCGGAACAACGGTCATTTTGGTAGGACGGCTTTTAAGACCGTCCGCGTTTGGCGGGAACGGAAGGCGCGCAACTTCTTTTTTAAACCGGGGTCGGACAGGGCGAGAACGCCCACCGCCAAGAGGCCGGCGTTGGTCGCCCCGGCCTTGCCGATGGCGAGGCACCCGACGGGCACGCCCGCCGGCATTTGGGCGATGGACAAAAGGGAATCGAGGCCTTTCAAAGCGCGGCTTTCCACCGGCACGCCCAGGACCGGCAGGGCTGTGTGGGCGGCGGTCATGCCCGGGAGGTGGGCGGCGCCGCCCGCCCCGGCGATGATGACCCGCACGCCCCGTGCTTCGGCTTCCTGGGCGAACCGGGCCATCTTGACCGGGGTTCGATGGGCGGAGACCACATGCTGTTCATTCGGCACCCTAAAATCCTTCAGAACCTGGACGGCGTGTTGTAGGGTGTCCCAATCGGAGGTGGACCCCATGATGACGGCGACGAGCGGTTTCGGCATAGGGCCATTTTAGAAAATCCCGCGCCGCGCCGGATGGTATATAATGGATTTTCGGATTTCGCCGAGGTAGCTCAGCTGGTAGAGCACCCGCCTTGCGACCGAGCCGAGGGAGGCGAGGAAGTGGTTGAAGGGCGTTAGCCCGGAAACCATAAGCGGAGAGTCCCCGGAAAATGTTCGATTTTGCCGAGGTAGCTCAGTTGGTAGAGCACCCGCCTTGTAAGCGGGAGCGCGTGGGTTCAACCCCCATCCTCGGCTGATATAAAAATGAAAAAAGCCTATCGACTCAACGGTTTCTTGGCGCTTCTCATGACGGCCTGCGCCGGTTTGGAGCCCCTGCCCACCAGCGCGGCCGAAGACCGCGCCCGTATGCGCGCGCGGGCCGAAGCCGCCGCCGCGCCCAAATTGGTGAAGTTATTGGACAGCCGCCGCGAGAACACGTTCACCGCCGAGCAGTTCTCGGAACTGAACGGCGCGGGAACCTCCCAAAACACCCCGCTGGGCGAACTCACCCAGATGCGCACCCCCGAGGGATATCGCCTAAAAATACGTTTACTGAATTTGGGCGTGCCCGTGACCCAGGCGCTCGCCCTGGCGCGGGATCCTCAAATCCAAGGCCGTCTGCTTGAGGCGGCGCGGTTCCAGTCGGGGCTGCAGGCCCGCGCGGAGGGGCTGCTGGTTCTCGCGACGAAAAAGAATCCCGAGCACCTAAAATATTTCAGGGAAGCCCTCCTGGACCGGGACGTGTCCGTTCAATTCGCGGCCGTGGACGCTCTGCGGGTTTGGGCCCAGCCCGAGGCGTTGCCGCTACTCTTGGACGCCGCCCGGCGGAACTGGTCGCCGCTCATTCGGCTTTGGTCGGCCCGCGCGGCTTGGGCTTTGGGGGATCCTCTCGGGAAGGAAATGATTCGCGCGACGCTGTCCGAGTCCAACTGGGTTTCGCGGGCCTTGGCCGCTCGGACCCTGGGCGATATGGGCGGCCCCGAAGACCTGGACGCGGTGCTCGCGCGCCTCGACCGCGAAGGGGACAACGCTTTCGTCACCGCCGAATTGTGCGTGAGCGGACTCAAGCTTTTTGCCAAGAAAGCCCCGGCCCCGCCGGAACCGGTTTCCTCCCGGCCCGCGCGGCGGGAAGAACCGCGCGTCCTCGACCTGTTTGAAATGGAGCCCCTGGTCGTCACCGCCCCGCGCCTGCGGGTGTCGGGCCGCCACCAGGTGGACCCGCGCATCGACGTGCGTTTGGCCGGCCTTTTGGAAAAGATCGCCACGGACCGCCCCGACGTGTTGGTCTACGACGACCCGGCCCTTCAAGAAATCATCAAGCTCAAAACCCCCTCGGGGTTCGCCCTGAATATTCGGTACACCGACATCCGGTATTTGTTGACGGAAGGATTGGCCGGCACGCGCAATTACACCTTGATTTCCCGCTTGGAGTCGATTTTTCGCAACAGCCCCGACAGCGGGATCAAAGCTTTTGCGTTGGTGGCCCTGGGGCACGACCCGTCCCGCATGGACATGGCCGTGTTCCGCGACGCCTTGAATACGGTGAACAACATTCAAACGCGGTTCGGCGCGGTGGAAGGGCTGGCCGCGCAAAACAACCCGATGGTCAAAGGCATCTTGGCCGACGCCGCCCAGACCGATCCGTCGATGGTGGTGCGGCTCTTCGCGGCCCAGGCCCTGGGCCGGTGGGGCGACCCCCAGGGCGTCGACCTGTTGCGGCGTTCCTTGAACCACGAGGATTTCGTGGTTCGCTTTCTGGCCACTTACTACCTCGGTCAAATGGGCGACGACGCCGACTTTGAACGGATTCTCATCAACCTGGAACGGGAAACGGAGGACGCGGTGACGGCCGAAAACTGCTTGGCGGTGTTGAGGATGTCGCAATAATGGGTTTCCTGGGTTTGCTGGTCCATTCCGGCGGCGGGTGGGTCATTTGGCTTTTGGTGTTGGCGTCGGTCTTGACCCTGGCCGTGATCGTGGAGCGGGCGCTCGTGCAACGGCGGGAGCGCCGGGCTTTTGAGGCCGTCCGCGGCGACCTGCGGGCCGCCTTGAACGACGGCGATCTGCGCCGCGCGGCCGACCTGGCGAACGGGTCGACGACCGTGGCCGCCGTGATATTATCCGCCGGCTTGGCCCGGCCGTCCGCGGGCCCGTCCTCGGTGGAGGAGCGCCTGGCCGCCGCGCGCATCGACGGAAGATATCAACTGGAGCGGCGGTTGTGGGTCCTGGGCACCCTGGGCAACAACGCGCCCTTTGTGGGACTTTTCGGCACGGTTCTCGGCGTCATCCGCGCTTTCGCCGATTTGGCCGGCAACGCCGGGGCGGGCCCCGAGGTGGTCATGGCCGGCCTCTCGGAAGCGCTGGTGGCCACGGCGGTGGGCCTCTTGGTGGCCATCCCCGCGGTCATGGCTTACAACTATTTCATGAAACGCGCGGGGGAATACCTCGCCGACACGGACGCCCTGTCCCGCCTGCTTTTAGCGGTCCTTAAAGAAAAAAAATAATGGGCGCGTCCTCCGAGGGAAACGGCGGGCTCATCACCGGCATCAACGTGACCCCGCTGGTGGACGTCGTCTTGGTCCTCCTCATCATCTTCATGGCCACGGCCCCGCTCATCGCGCGCCGGGCCATCGCCGTCAACGTGCCCAAGGCGGCCACGGGCGAGCGGGCCACCGCCGCCCTCCGCGTTACCTACACCGCCGAGAAAGTCGTCCTCCTGGAAAAAACCCCCTTCGCCCTCGAGGCCCTGGCGGCGGAATTGAAATCCCGGTTGCGGTTGGAGCCGAACCTTCATCTGGCCGTGGCGGCCGACGCGGGGTTGCCCTACGAATCCGTCATGGAATTGTTGGATACAATTCGCGGCGCCGGTGTCAAAAAAGTAGCGCTGGAAGTCGCTTCCAAACCAACCGCCCGCGTTCGCTGACCGGGACGATTTATGACGCGCTTGACGCCGATGCAGTGGGGTTTGTCCGTTTCCGTCCTGTTTCACGCCGCCCTTTTCGTGTCCCTGGGTCGGCGGGGTCTGACGGATTTTGAGGCTGCCTGGGCGACGCCCGACCGCATCGACGTGGATCTCACCCGTCCCTTTCGTCTGACTTCCGACCCGACGCAAACGTTTAAATCCCCAACCCCGGGCACCGGGCGTCCGATGGTCGTGAAGCCCACCCCCGGGCCTTTTCAAGCCGGCGGGGGCGTGGCCCCGAAAGGGCGCGATTGGACCTCGCCCGCTCCCGGGGCCGTTCCCGGCAACACCCTTCCCGTGGAAGGCAATCCCCTCTCCAAATCCACGGCCCCCACGGGGGGCGTGGGCGCGGTGGAAGGCGAAAGCCGTGGCCTGGGCGGCTTGGGCACCGGGGGCGAAGGCGAAGTGGATTGGATTTATTTGACCGACCGCCCCCGCCTCTTGAACCGCGACGAACTTCTCAAGAATATTCGGCGTTTTTACCCCGAAGAGGAACGGCGCGCGGGGCGGGAAGGGTCGGTGACGGTTCACGTCCACCTTAACCGGGACGGCCGCGTGGCCGGGGTGGAGGTGGCCAAATCGGCGGGCACGCTTTTCGACCATGCCGCTCAAAAAGTGGTCGCTTCGGCACGCTTTTCCCCGGCGCGCCGTGGCGACCGCGCCGTGGCGGTGAAATTCGTCCAGACCATCGATTTCAAACTGGAAGATTAGGCCGTTTCAGAGGTATGCGGGTTTTCGATCGAAACTTTGTTCCGCCGCGT
>Ga0268298_10003006_pt1 | contig 17729 bp, 15 predicted proteins | sample WWTPWeurt_MetaG_FD_194462 | JGI IMG/M metagenome (GOLD analysis project Ga0268298, IMG submission 194462) | Activated sludge microbial communities from WWTP in Nijmegen, Gelderland, Netherland - WWTP Weurt | ecosystem: Engineered > WWTP > Aerobic digester > Activated sludge | place...
TGTGGCATGCCAGCGAGGAATCCGAGCACCGCAGCAGCGCCTTCGATCTGTTCCGTGCACTGGATGGCAGCGAGAAGTGGCGCGTCCGCCTGTTCCGCATGGTGACGTTTCACTTCACCACCGACGTGCTGCGGCAGACGATCCACAACCTGCGGCGCGACGGCACGCTGTGGCGGCGCGACACCTGGGCCAGCGGCTGGCGCTTCCTGTTCGGCCGCGACGGCTTGGTGCCGCGCCTGAAGCCGGCCTGGCGCGCCTACCTGCGGGCGGATTTCCATCCGCGCCAGCAGGACGATGCGCTGGCGAAGCGCTGGCTGCGCGAGCATGCCGACGTGGCGGTGCCGGTGAATGCCGGCCGAGACGGGCTCCAGCCTGCGTGACGAACTGGCGGTGAAGGGCCTCAGCCCGCCTGCCGCGCCGGCCGCGCGCGGTAGAAGGTCATGGGCTCGGCCTTGGCCTGCTGCAGCACGTTCTTGCGGATGCGGCCGACGACGTGCATCTCGCAGGGCTTGCAGTCGAAGCGCAGCGTCACCGTGTCGTCGCCATGCCGCAGCACCAGCGGCTCGGCGCGCACCGTGCCCTGCACGCCGGTCACGCCCTTGGCCTGCTTGGGGCACAGGCTCAGCGAGTAGCGCACGCAGTGCTTGGTGATCATCAGGCTCGCCTCGCCCAGCGTCTCGTGGCTCTCGTAGGCCGACTCGATCACCTTCACGCCGTGCCGCGCATAGAAGTCGCGGGCACGGTGGTTGTAGACGTTGGCCAGGTAGCTCAGCGCATCGTCGGGGTAGGGCACCGGCGGCTCCACCGACTGCGCGCGCGGCAGCCGGCGACGGCCGGCGGCGCGCGCCGCCTCCAGCGCCGCCACGGCGTCGCGCCGCAGGCCGTTCTGCGCCGCCGCGGGCACGAACCAGGGTTCGGCCGTGGCCAGCTCGATCGCTCGTGCGGTGAAGATCGTGGTGCCCAGCTTGCCCAACGTTTGACGCCACTGGCCTTCGGCGCGCTGCGCATCGCGGGCGCTCTCGTGGGCGGTGGCCAGCTCGGCCTGGCCGACGTGGCCGTCCTCGTCGGTCACGGTCAGCAGCAGCCCGGTGTCGGTGTCGTCCAGCCGCAGGTCGACGGCGATGCGCCGGTCGCTGCTCTTGCGGTCGAGCGTGCGCACCCAGGCCATGTCGCGGTTGCGGAACACCGGGCGGTCCTTGCGCAGGTCCTTCAGGCCAGACATCGGCTCGTTGGGCCACAGCCGCCAATGCCGCGCCGTCTCGTCCAGCGGCTTGGCCACGTTGATGTTCACGCCCTGCAACTCGCCCTGCAGATCCAACCAGGTCAAGCCGTCGCCGTTGTTCATCGGCGCCGAGCCTTCGGCCAGCGTGACGTCGAAGTGGTCAGGGCCGACGCGCAGCACGTCGCCCAGCGGGATGCCGGCGAATTTCGGCGTGTCGAAGGCGCCGATGTCGATCTGCCGGCCGTTGACGAAGTAGTCGGTGCCGCTGCGGTTGAAGTTCTGGCCCGGATCGGGGGTGAAGGTGAAGGTGCAGCGGCCGGACGACGACGCGCGCCAGGCCGGCGCGCGAGCCGGCGGGTCGCCCCGTGCGGCGCGTGAGGCGCGTGAGGCGCCGAGCCCCGTGCCGTCGCGGTTGAGCGTCTCGATCAGTTCGTCGAACAGCCGCCGGTAGTGCGCGGTGGCGTTCTTCACGTAGCCCAGGTCCTTGTAGCGGCCCTCGATCTTGAAGCTGCGGATGCCGGCCTCGACCAGCGCGCGCAGGTTGGCGCTCTGGTCGTTGTCCTTCAGCGAGAGCACATGCTTGTCGTGCGCGACGATGCGGCCCTGGGCGTCGAGCACGGTGTAGGGCAGGCGGCACTCCTGCGAACAGTTGCCGCGGTTGGCGCTGCGCCCGGTGTGGGCGTGGCTGATGAAGCACTGGCCGCTGTAGGCCACGCACAGCGCGCCGTGGATGAAGAACTCCAGCGTGGCCTCGCGCACCTGGGCCGACACGGCGCGGATCTGCTCGAGCGAGAGCTCGCGCGCCAGCACCATCTGCGAGAAGCCCACGTCCTGCAGGAAGCGCGCCTTCTCGGGTGTGCGGATGTCGGTCTGGGTGCTGGCGTGCAGCTGGATCGGCGGCAGGTCCAGCTCGAGCAGGCCCATGTCCTGGATGATCAGCGCATCGGCGCCGGCCTCGTACAGCTGCCAGGCCAGCGCCCGCGCCGGCTCGAGCTCGTCGTCGCGCAGGATGGTGTTGACGGTGACGAAGATGCGCGCGTCATAACGGTGCGCATGCGCGGCCAGCCGCTCGATGTCGGCCACGGTGTTGCCGGCGTTGGCGCGGGCGCCGAAGTCCGGCCCGCCGATGTAGACCGCATCGGCGCCGTGGTCGATGGCGGCGATGCCGATGTCGGCGTCGCGCGCCGGGGCCAGCAGTTCGAGGGTGCGCCGCGGGGCCATCGTCGTCAGGGGCTCAGTGGCGGCGGTGGTGGACTCGGGCGGGGGCGGCCAGGGCACGGGGCTGTCGCGCGCGGCGCGCCCAGGGGCGTGCCGCCCGGCGACGGCTCAGGCCCGGCCCAGCAACCGCGCCGACGCGCCGTCGATCGAGGCCCTCAGCTCGGCATAGCTGCGGTTCACCGGGAACTGCGGGAACTGCGCGACGATGCTCTCGGGCGGGTGGATGAAGAAGCCCGCGTCGGCGGCGGCCAGCATGCCGGTGTCGTTGTACGAGTCGCCTGCGGCGATGACCTGGAAGTTCAGGCTCTTCAGCGCGTTGACCGCATGCGCCTTCTGGTTGGGCTGGCGCAGCTTGTAGTCGCGCACGTAGCCGGCGTCGTCGATCACCAGCTTGTGGCAGAACAGCGTGGGGCGGCCGAGCTGGCGCATCATCGGATCGGCGAACTCGTAGAAGGTGTCCGAGAGGATGATCACCTGGTAGCGGGTGCGCAGGTCGTCGAGGAAAGCCTTGGCACCCTCCATCGGCGCCATGCCGCCGATCACCGCCTGGATGTCGGCCAGCTTCAGGCCGTGCTGCTCGAGCAGGCCGATGCGAAAGCGCATCAGCTTGTCGTAGTCGGGCTCGTCGCGCGTGGTGCGGCGGAATTCGGGGATGCCGGTGCGTTCGGAAAAGGCGATCCAGATTTCGGGGATCAGCACGCCTTCGAGGTCAAGGCAGACGACTTGCATGGGGGCTCCAGGACAGGGCCTGAATCGTACCAGCCCGGCTCCTGGCACCTGGCCGGACGCGAGGGGGGGCTCGGTGGTCTGCCGCGCTGGTTTCGTGGGGCTTTCGACGACACTCGGCAGCGCTGCAGGCGCAAGGAGGTCGGGTCATGCGTGGGGTGAGTAGTTGGGTGTGGGCCGGTGTCGCCGTCGTTCGCCTGATGGCGTACCTGCTGCTCGTCACGGGGTCGGCCTGGGGCGAGAGCCTGGTTCGCGAGGGCCGGATGCCTTCCCGGGCGCTGCAGGCCGAGGTGCCCTACACCGTGTATCTGCCGGACGGACATGCGCGCGGCGGTCTGCTGTACCCGGTCCTCTACCTGCTGCATGGGCACGGCGGCAACGAGCGCAACTGGCTGGACGATGGCCAGGTGCAGTCGGTGCTCGATCGATTGATCGGCAGCGGTCAGGTGCCGCCGATGATCGTGGTGATGCCGGGCGGTGGCACCAGCTGGTGGGTCGATGGCAACGACCAGGCGGCCGGCACCATGCTGGTGGACGAACTGGTGGCGCACGTCGAGGCCACCTTGCCGGCGCTGGCGGAGCGCGAGGGGCGCATGATTGCCGGGCTGTCGGCTGGGGGCTACGGCACGGTGGTGGCCGCGCTTCGGCACCCCGAGCGATTCGCCGCCGCGGCGGCGCTCAGCCCCGCGATCTACGCGCCTACGCCACCGCCCAACTCGGCGGCCTGGCAGGTGCCGGCGTTTCGCAAGGATGGTCGGTTCGACCAGGCCAGCTGGGATCGACTCGGCTATCCGGCCCTGTGGGAGCGCTACAGGCAACTCGGACGCGTGGTGCCGATGTTCGTGGCCAGCGGCGATCACGATGAACTGTCGATCGCCTGGCACGCCACCCAGTTCTACCAGCGGCTGTTCGAGCATCAGCCAAAGGACGTGGCCTTGCGCGTCATCGATGGCGGCCACGACTGGGGCGTGTGGCGCGCGGCCATCGACGAAGCGCTGCGCTTCATGGGACGGCGCGTCAGCCCTCCGCGCGCGCCACCTGCACGCTGACGCCGGACAGCACCGCGTTGCCCGAGAGCGGGTCGATCGGCCCGTCGTCCAGCACCGCGTTCAGGTTGGCACCAGGCCGCTCGGCCGCCACCCGCATCCGCGTGCCGGGCGCGTCGTGGCCCCAGCCGTGCGGCAGGCTCACCACGCCCGGCATCATCGCCGCCGACAACGACACCGGCGCCTCGATGCGCGCCGGGCCGCGGCTGATGTGGGCCAGGTCGCCCTCGGCGAGGCCCCGGCGGTGCGCATCGTCCGGATGCATCAGCAGCGTGCAGCGCGCCGGCCCCTTGGCCAGCGTGGGCAGGTTGTGCATCCAGCTGTTGTTGGAGCGGACATCGCGTCGCCCGATGATCAGCAACGATTCATCAGAGGCGTTGAGATCGGCCAGCGCGCGCGGCAGGTCGGCCAGCAGCATCGGCGGCGCGAGCTCGACCTTGCCGCTGGGCGTGCGCAGCACTTCGGGCAGCCGCGGCTGCAACTCGCCCAGATCGATGCCGGCGGTGGCCTGGGCCAGCTTGGCCAGCGACAGGCCATCGGGCCGCAGGCCGAACTGGTCGCCGTAGGGGCCGCTGCGCAGCGACAGGTCCACCAGCCGCTCGGGGCCGGTCCAGCGCGACACCGCGTGCAGCACCGCCTCGGCATGGTCGCCGGCCAGGCGCCGCACCTCGTCGGCCGCCAGGTCGTCGTCCAGCGCCAGGACATCGACCGACGCGCCCTGGCCGCGCACGATGGCCAACAGGCGCAGCAGGTTCTGCCACTCGGGGGGCTGGCCCTCGGGGGCGGCGAACACCGGCGCGCTGTAGCGCGCCTGGTTGCGCCAGCTGAGCTGCGGGAAGGCGATGTCGTAGTGCCCCTCCTCCAGCGGCGACAGGCCGGGCAGGATGACGTCGGCGTGGCGGCTGGTCTCGTTCAGGTAGATGTCCAGGCTGACCATGAACTCTAGCCGCTCCAGTGCCTCGGCAATGCGGGCGCCGTTGGGGGCCGAGAGCACCGGGTTGCTGGACACGGTGATCAGCGCGCGCACCTGGCCCGCGCCCTCTGTCTCGATCTCCTCGGCCAGTCGCACCATCGGCAGCTCGCCGAACACCTCGGGCGAGCGGCTGACGCGGCTGTGGTGGCGCCCGGTGGAGACGCCACGCCCGATCCCCGGCTTGCCCGCGGTGTTGGCGGCGAACGCCGGCGCCTTGGCCCACAGCAGGCCGCCGGGCTCGTCCAGCCGGCCGGTGAGGATGTTGAGCAGGTCGACCAGCCAGGCGCACAGCGTGCCGAAGGCCTGGGTGTGGGTGCCGATGCGGCCGTAGACGCAGGCCCGTGGGGCGGCGGCCAGTTCGCGCGTGAGCGATCGGATGGTCTCGGCGGCGATGCCGCAGCGTGCCGCCACGCGTTCGGGCGCGAAGCCGGCCACCGCGGCGCGCACCTCGTCCACGCCGGCCAGGTGCGGCTCGGCGCGCCCCAGTTTCACCAGGTCTTCGGCGAACAGCGTGTGCACCATCGCCGCCAGCAGGAACACATCGGCCCCGGGGCGGATGAAGTGGTGCGCATCGGCGATCTCGGCCGTCTCGGTGCGCCGCGGGTCGATCACCACCAGCCGCCCACCCCGCGCATGCAGCGCCTTGGCCTTGCCACGGAAGTCGGGCACCGTCCACATGCTGCCGTTGCTGGCCACCGGGTTGGCGCCGATCACGATCATGAAGTCGGTGCGGACGATGTCGGGCAGCGCCACCGACAGCCAGTGGCCGTACATCAGGCCGGCCTGCAACTGCTTGGGCATCTGGTCCAGCGTGCTGGCCGAGAAGATGTTCTTCGAGCCACTGGCCCGCGCCAGGCGGGCGAAGTACAGCAGCAGCCCCATCTTGTGCGCCGACGGGTTGCCCACCGTCAGCGCCAGGGCATCGCGCCCATGCGCGGCCAGGATCGGCGGCAGCCGGCGCTCAATCTCGGCGAAGGCCTCGTCCCAGGTGGCCGGCACGTGGCGGCCACCGCGGCGGATGAGCGGCTGGCGCAGCCGGTCGGGATCCTCGTGCAAGTCTTTCAGCGCATAGCCCTTGGGGCAGATGTAGCCGTGGCTGAACGGATCCTCGGCGTGGCCGCGGATGCCCACCACCTGGCCGCCCCGGGTGCGCACCTCAAGGCCGCAGCAGGCCTCGCAGAGCGGGCAGATGCGGTAGTGGCTGCGGGTGTCGGTCAGGTCGGGCATGCGAGGCTCCTCGAGGGTTGGGCCGGGCCGGCGTGGCCGGGAAGCACTGGGCTGCGCTTTATCGCTGCGTGGCCGTGGCTTGTCCGTCACCCGCGCGACGATGCCATGGTCGCCGTCTCCCCGTGGCTGCAGGGGCCTACGGCAGCCGACGAGTCGGGCCCGGGTGGCGGCGCCCGCCGGTCACTCGCCGGCGATCAGGACGGCAGACACCTTGCGCGACTTGCCGGCGCGCCACACGGTCAGCGTCACGTTCTCGCCTGGCTGGTGCTTCTCGAGCACCGTGAGCAGGTCGTCCAGGCTCTTGATCGGCTCGTCGTTGATGGCGGTGATCACGTCGCCTTGTGTGATGCTGCCGTCGCCGGCCCGCGCAAACGGCTGCAGGCCGGCCTTCGCGGCCGGACCGTTCGGGCCCACCCGCACGATGGCCACCCCGTCGGGCAGCCGCAGCGCGCGGTGCACGCCTTCGCTGGCGGTGGCGATGCCCAGCGAGGGCCGGGTGATGCGACCATCCTTGATGAGCCGCGGCACGATGCGGTTGACCTCGTCGACCGGGATCGCGAAGCCGATGCCGGCACTGGCGCCCGACGGGCTGTAGATGGCGGTGTTCACCCCGATCAATCGACCCGCCGAGTCCAGCAGCGGGCCACCGGAGTTGCCGGGGTTGATGGCGGCATCGGTCTGGATCACGCCGCGAATGGTGCGGTTGTTGACGGAGTCGATCTCGCGGTTGAGCGCGCTGACGATGCCGGTGGTCAGCGATTGGTCGAGCCCGAACGGGTTGCCGATGGCATAGACCTTCTGGCCGACCAGCAGGTCGCGGCTGGTGCCGATGGGAATGGCAGGCAACTTCTCCTTCGGGGCATCGATCTTGAGCACCGCGAGGTCACGGTCGGGAAACGCGCCGACGAGGTTGGCTCGGTGCACCGACTGGTCGGCCAGGGTCACCGTGGCGGCATTGCCGCCCTGGATGACGTGGAAGTTGGTCACGATGTGGCCGGCCGAATCCCAGACGAACCCGGTGCCCGCGCCTCGCGGCACCTGCTGCAGGTTGCGGGAGAAGAGGTCGCGTGCCACTTCGAGCGTGGTGATGTGCACGACGCTGGGCGACAGGCGCCGGAACACCTCCACATGGGCCAGTTCGTCGGCCGCGAGTGGCCCGCGGGGAGTGACCGCGCGCTGGGCCGACGCTTGCCCTGCAGCCAGCAACAGTGCCAAGGCGCAGAGCCCGCTGCTCGATCGTGTCATGGTCAGCTCACGATGTAGGCCGCCGACCCGGTGGCGATCAACGTGCCTTCGTCATTGACCAGCCGCATCTGCGTGGAGCCGACGCGGCCCCCCAGCCGGGTGACTTCCGCGGTGGCCTCGAACCAGCGGCCCACGCCCTGGCGCAGAAAGTCCACCCGCATGTCGATCGTGCCCATCTTCAGGAATCGGTGCATCACCTGCTCCGCCGAATCGGCGGCGTGCTTCTGGGCAATCGCCAGCATCAGAGCGCAGCCGCCCATGGTGTCGAGCGTGGCCGAGATCACGCCGCCATGCAGGCGGCCATAGTGGAAGTGCCCCACCAGTGAAGGCTGCATGTCGAAACGCACCGCGAACCGGGGCCGCAGCGTGTGTACCTTCAAGCCCAAGGTCTTGTTGAACGTGATCTTGTGCTCGATCAGTTCGATGAATTCCGCATCCAGCTCGGCCTGCTGGCCGGGGGTGCGTTCGACGGGCGCTTGTGTCATGGCCGCAAGGATATCGCCAGCACGGCGCGCTCAAGATGCTCCCCGCCATGCCGAAATGGTGAGACATGAGCAAGCTCGACATGTTCCTGCTCACCATGCTTGCGGGCATTGGCTGGGCTTGTGCGTTTGCCCTGGTGGGCTTTGCGATGTACCGCGGCGTGCCGGGCAACGGGTGGCATGCCAGCGTGTTCGCGGCCTTCGGGTTCGGGGCGGGGGCCGGTCTGGCCGCACTGCGCATGGCCATCGAGTGGCGACTGCCCGCCAGCCTGATGACGGGCTGGCGCGCGCGGCAGGCCCGCGAGGCGGCCGAGACGCCACTGATCGAGCCTGCCGTCGCCGCGCAGAGTGCGTTCCACTGACATCGTTGAGAGTCGCCGCCCATGTCTCATGCGCCGATGAGCGATCGCACGGAGCCGGCTGCCAGCGACGACGCCAGCCGCGTCGAGTGGACATTTCACCTGGTGCGTGCCGTGGTGCTGGTCACGGCGCTGGTGGCGGCATGGTGGGTCAGTTCGGAGTTCTCGCCCGCTCCGGTGGCCGAGCCACCGGGCAGGGTGCAGGCGCTGCGCTGACGCCTGCGGCAGGCGCCGGTGCGGCCGGGTCAACGCGCGCAAGAGCCAACGCGGACGACACGCTGGAGGGGGCGACGTTGGGTTGATCGTCGTGCAGGGCCCAACCTTCCTGGGCTGGGCCCTCTGCGATCCACTGCACGCCAGGCGTCGCCCAGCCGCGTTGATCGGCCAGGCGCAGGATCCTCTCGCAGTCGGTTGGGGTGAGCCGCAAGGCCAGACGCTGCCACCGACGCTGAACCAGGACCTCGCACCAGGCGTCCTCCAGCGCATGCCTGAGCGATGGCCGGTCGATGGCGGGCCCGAGCGACAGGCGCCGGGCCAGCAGCGTGTGCATGAACACGTGGAACGCCTGGCGCACCTCGGCATTGGGCATCAGCGACGACAGCGACACCAACCTGCGCGCATACCCGGCATGGAGGAACACCAGCGTGAGCATCACCTGCAGCGCCTGGGCGGGGTTGAGCACTCTCAATCCGGCCGGCGGCAGGACGACCAACGGCAGGCTGGCGGCTGTGGCATGGGCCAGCGGCGTGACGAAGCTCGCCAGCACCGCCAGGCGCCGCCACTGCGGCGACGTGAGGCCAAGGTGCTCTGCGCCCGCCGCGGCGTCGAGGGCACTGGCCTGGCCGATGGCCTGGAGCCAGTCGTGCGACTGCAACGCCAGATCGGCCTGCGGGCTCAGCGCCGCCAGGTTGCCGCCGGCGACAGCCGCCCGGCGGTTGATGCGGACCACATGCGCCACCGCTGGACGGGTGGGGTCCGCGGTCAGCGCCGTGCGCGTCACCGGGCACAGGGTGCCGCCCAGACGCCTCAGGTATGCCGGCGTCACCTGCACATCCTCGAACGCGGTGCCGTTCAGCCAGGCCTGCAGGCGCAGGTTCAGCCAATGCTTCACTGCGGCATTGGCGTCGCGTGTGCGCAGCCCCGGCAACGATCTGGCGGCCTGCCAGCCCTGCAGCACGGGGCTCTCGGCATGCAGGTGCGCCACCGGCGGGGCAAGCCGATGGCGGGCGAAATCCTGGCCGATGGCATGGGCCACCGGGTCGGCAGGGGCGCCCGACGGCACGTTCGGGTGCGATGAGGCGAACGGGCGCGGGATGAACGACTCGCCGGAGACCGGCTCGAAGGGCAGGGCGGCTTGGGCCATCGTGTCATTCCTTGGGGTGACGCCGGGACGTCCCCGGCGCCGCCAGTCTGTGTCTGGGATGGCTCACAAGGTGAGCCATCGCGTGAGCCTTCGGATATTTCTTGCAGGCTCACGATTTGAGCCACCCATGTGGCAGACTCCAGGCGCCGCCTGGGCGCACCCAGGCCAACGGCGGCGCTGCCGCATCTCCCCGATTCCCTCCCAGCGATTCCATGTCCAAGACGGCCCGCCTCTACAAGATCGAGATGCTGATCCGCCATCGCGGTCACGCCAGCTTTGCCGAGCTGCTCGAGGCGCTCGAGATCTCGCGGGCCACATTGAAGCGCGATCTCGAGTACCTGCGCGATCAGCTCGGTGCTCCCATCGTCTATGACCGTGATGTCAATGGTTATCGGTTCGGATCCGAGTACCGGGGCGAGAAGCACGAATTGCCCGGTCTGTGGTTCAACGAGCGGGAGTTGTATTCGCTGCTGATGGCGCACCAGTTGCTCAGCGGGCTCGATTCCGACGGCATGCTCAGCCGACACCTGCAACCCCTGCTCGACCGCATCCACGAGTTGCTGGGGCCGCAGGGCGAGGGCGACGCCAAGGCACTGATGCGCCGCGTGAAGATCATCAGTGCGCTGCGTCGACCTGTGGCGCCTGAGTTCTTCGAGAAAGTCGGCGAGGCGCTGATGCGCCGGCGCCGGCTGCAGATGCGCTACCTGACGCGCGGGCGGGGCGCCGTCAGTGAGCGCGACGTGTCGCCGCAGCGGCTGGTGCACTACAAGAACACCTGGTACCTCGATGCCTGGTGCCACCTGCGGGAGCGGCTGCTGCGGTTTGCCCTCGATGCGATGCAGACCGTGGCGGTGCTGGAGCAACGCGCAAAAGACGTGTCCATGAAGATGGTCGAAGCCGAGATGGATGCGGGCTACGGCATCTACGCCGGCGGCACCCAGCACTGGGCGGTGCTGCGCTTCTCGGCGCAGGCCGCGCCCTGGATCAGCCGCGAAGAGTGGCACCCGCTCCAGCGCGGCCGCTGGCTCGCTGATGGCGCCTGGGAATTGACACTGCCCTATGTCGAGGAGACCGAATTGGTGATGGATGTGCTGCGGCAAGGCGAGCAGGTGCAGGTGATCGAGCCCGCGGCGCTGCGCGAGGCCGTGCGGCGGCGCCTCGAGCTGGCCCTGGCGGCCTACGCCTGATCCGGCGCACCCTCAAGAACGGCTCTCCTGATGACCGCTGCCACGCCCAAGCTCATCCTTCCGAACCTCGCGCATGTCAGGCGACTGCCTGCCGACGTGACGCCTGAGCAGGCCGAACGCGTCCGCCAGTGCGCCTACCTGCTGCCCCAGACCCTCACGCCACTCGATGACCCGGACCGCGAGCCCGCGCAGGCCGAGGCGGCCTTTGATGCCCAGGGCCTGATCCTGCTGCAGCGCGCGGTGGCCGATCACCGGCCCAGCCGCTGGATCGCCCCCGAGGCGCTGCCGGCCGCCCTGGAACACCTGCAGGCCGTGGGCTCGGGGCCGGGCACAAGGGCGGTGATGGCCGGGCGCACGGCGCAGCTTGATGCGTTGGGCGTCTTTCGGTGCGGGGCGACCTGGGAGCGGCTGGTGCACGCCCCGCTGGCGTTGCGCGGCCCGGACGGTGCGAGTGCCTGGTCCCTGACCGTCGCCCATCGCGTGCCCCAGGCCGCCGCGCCGATCTGGCACTTCTACCGCACCGGAGATCTGCCTGCGCTGCAGCAGGCGCTGGGCCCGCCTCCGGTGCATCCGCAGGCCGGCGAGATCTCGGCACAGCTGCAGGGGCTGCTCGATCGAAGCCTGGCCCACGCGCCACAGCAGGTGCCGGCCTTGCTGGCCCGGCTTCAATCGGAGTGCGCCGTGGCGCAGCCGGCGGCCGACCTGCTGGCCGCCTGCACGCGGGCCCAGGATCGCTGGGAGCACCAAGTGCAGGAGCAGGCCACGCTGGCCGGACTGACGCGCGAGCTGGCCTTCCAGGGCTACCCGGACAGTTTCACGATCGCCCGGCAATTGCAGCGCAGCGTGACCCTGTTCGTGGGCCCACCCAACAGCGGCAAGACGCACGCGGCCTTCGAGCGCCTGGCGCAGGCTCGGGACGGGGCCTATCTGGCCCCACTTCGGCTGCTGGCGCTGGAAGGCCGTGATCGCCTCGCCGCCCGCGGCGTGCCCTGCAGCCTGCTGACCGGCGAAGAGAGCGTGCCGGTCGACGACGCGCGGGTGGTGTCCAGCACCATCGAGATGATCGGCACCCGGCGGGCCATCGACGTGGCCGTGATCGACGAGGCGCAGATGATCTTCGACCCCAGCCGCGGATGGGCCTGGACGCAGGCCATCGTGGGCGCGCCGGCCAACGAGGTCATCATCATCTGCTCGGCCTATGCCGTGCCGGCCATCGAGAGCCTGCTCGGCCTGTGCGGCGAGCGCTGCACGGTGCAGTACTTCGAACGCAAGCAGGCGGTGCAGTTGCTGCCCTCGGCCGTATCCATCGCCGGATTGCGCTCGGGTGATGCGGTGGTGGCCTTCAGCCGTCGTGACGTGCTGATGCTGCGCGACCGCGTGGCCGAGGGCGGCAAGTCGGTGTCGGTGGTCTACGGCGCCTTGCCGCCCGAGGTGCGGCGCCGCGAGGCCGAGCGTTTCGCCCAGGGTCAGTCGGAGGTGCTGATCGCCACCGATGCCATCGGCATGGGCCTGAACCTGCCGATCCGCCGGGTGCTGTTCTCCACCCTGGTGAAGTTCGACGGCGAGGCCGATCGCCCGCTGTCGGTCTCCGAGGTGCACCAGATCGCCGGCCGGGCGGGTCGCTTCGGGCTGCAGGAGGAGGGCTTCGTCGGTGTGCTGCGCGAGGCAGAACCCAGCGCGGCGCGAACCTTGAAGGACCTGTTGCCCCGCGCCCCCCGGGCGCCGCGCGATTTCAAGGCGCCGGTGGCCCCGAATCCGTGGCACATCGAGACCATTGCCGATCGCCTGGGCAAGCGCAGGCTCGGCGAGGTGCTGCAGGTGTTTCGTGACCAACTGGCGCTGGACAACGCCCACTTCGCGGTGGCAGACCTCGATGCGATGGTCGAACTTGCCGGGCAGCTCGACGAACAGGCCGCCCGACTGTCGCTGCGCGACCGCTTCGTCTATGCACAGGCGCCGGTGGACACGCGCACGCCGGCGCAGGTCAGCCAGTTTCTCGACTGGGCCCACTCGCATGCGAGCACCGGGCGCGCCGGCGTGCCCTGGTTCCTGGATTCGGTCGACGAGCACAGCCGGCTCGATCGCATGGAGCAGGCCCTGCGATCGTGCACCCTGTGGCTGTGGCTGGATCTACGCTTCCCCGGCGTCTACGGCGAGGTGCCCGAGGTGCTGGCGATGCGCTCGCGATTGAACGACGGCATCGAGCGCCAGCTCACCGGCCAGCGGCCGCTGTGGCGCACGGTGCGGCGCGGCCGGCACTGAGCCACGCCGCTGCCAGCGGGGCAGTGGCCTATGCGGCCATCGCCTCCTGCCCGGACATCGCCACCAGCTTGCCGATGAGCTCGGCCTTCAGGGCATCCGCCGTCTCGTTGGGGCCCTGGCAGGTGCCGGCCGCATGGTGCCCGCCGCCGCCGTACTGCAGCATCAGGGCGCCGACATCGACCTTGTTGCGGCGGTCGAAGATCGACTTGCCCACGGTGTAGACGGTGTTCATCTTCTCGCGGCCCCACATCACGTGCATCGACAGGTCGCACTGCGGGAACATGGCGTAGACCACGAAGCGGTTGCCGGCGTAGATCACCTCTTCATTGCGCAGGTCGAGTACCACCAGGTTGTCGTGCACCGTGGCCACCCGCTGGAGCTGGGCCCGGAAGGCCTCATGCTGGGTGAAGAACAGGTCCACGCGCTCCTTGACGTCGGGCAGCCCGAGGATGTCCTCGATCGGCATGTCGCGGCAGCAGTCGATCAGCGTCATCATCAACTGGTAGTTCGAGATCCTGAAGTCGCGGAACCGGCCCAACCCGGTGCGGGCGTCCATCAGGAACGACAGCAACTCCCAGCCTTTCGGGTGCAGCACGTCGTCCTTGGTGAAGCCGGCCGAGTCGGCCTTGTCCACCGCCTCCATCATCTCGTCGCTGACGTTGGGAAATCGTGCCTTGCCGCCGAAGTGGTCGTAGACCACGCGGGCGGCCGATTTGGCCTCGGCCTGCAGCACATAGCCCGGCGCCAGCTTGCCGGCGTTGCGCAGTTCCTCGCTGGCATGGTGGTCGAAGCACATGCCGCAGCCCGGCACATAGGGCAGATTGGTCAGGATGTCGCGCTCGGTGACCGCCACCTTGCCGTCCTGCACATCCTTGGGATGGTGGAACACGATGTCGCCCAGCATCCCCATCTCCTTGAGCAGGACGGCACAGACCAGACCGTCCATGTCGCTGCGGGTGAGCAAACGGTACTTCTTGTCGGGGGCATTCATCGAGGCTTCTCCTGGCAGTGGCGACGCTCGGCCGTGGCCGGCCGCTGCTCAGGTATCGGCAGCCCGGCGGCGGGATTTAGTGCCGCCCGGCTCTCACCTGCGCCGCAATCCCAGGCCCATCACGGTGCCGACCACCAACAGCGCACCCGCCCACTGGATCGCCGTGACCGATTGGCCGAGGATCCACCAGCCCAGCACCAGGGCGGCCACCGGCTCGACGTTCAGGATCGGCGAGTTGCCCACCACGCCCAGCCGGGGCAGCAGCGTGAACATCACGGTGAAGGCCGTGCCGTACAGCACGGTCAGCGCGGCCAGGCCCGACCAGCCCACCGCATCGCGCGGCCACTGCAGCCCGCCTTGCCAAGGCGCCGCCAGCAGGGCCAGCAGGCCCACGACGACCATCGTGAAGGCGGTGCGCACGCGACCGTCGAGTGCCGCCACCTCATGCTGGGTCAAGGCCAGCACCACCCCGAACACGCCGGCCGCCAGCACCGCCAGCGGCACCCCCAGGGCGACGCGGGAGGCGCCGTCCCCGCCCGTGGCCCCCTGGGCCAGCGACGGCACGTTCAAGGCCAGCGCCAGGCCGGCCAGGATCAACGGCATGGCGATGAGCACGGCGCGCTCCGGCCGCTGCCCGTACAGGGCCCAGGCTGCTGCTGCCGTCCACAGCGGATAGGTGTTGAACGCCAGCAGCGCCAGCCCCACCGGGATGCGGGCCACGGCGGCGTACAGGCACAGGCTCTGCACCGCGACCAGGGCACTGATCAGCGGCATCACGCGCCAGTGCCGCCGTTCGAAGCGCCAGGGCAGGCCTTGCACCACCACGATCAGCGCCACCACCACCGCCGTGCCCAGGCTGCGCACCGCCACGGCCGTAGGGACGTTGACGCCTTGGTCGATGGCCAGCCGCGCCGCCACATGGTTGCCGCCGAACATCGTGGCCAGCGCCAGCAGCAACACGAACGCCCGGGGGCTGAGCGTCTGCGTGGTCATCGCATCGGTGGGGCGGTGCGTCTCACGCCGCGGGCAGGGCACCGCGCTGGCGCAGCAGGGTCTCGAGGCAATGCTCGCGGATGCCGTAGAACGACTTGACCGATTCGATCTGTTCCAGGGCCCCGGTGGTGGCGCCCGGCTGAGGGCGCCGGACGGCCAGGATCATCTTGTTCTTGTTGGTGTGTTCCAGCGACACGAACTCGAAGATCTGCGTGCTGTAGCCGGCGGCCTCGAGCAGCAGGGCGCGCAGGCTGTCGGTCAGCATCTCGGCCTCCTGGCCCAGGTGCACGCCATGCTGCAGGATCGGGCGCAGCGGATGCGGCTGCAGCAACTGCGGACGGATCTGCTTGTGGCAGCACGGCGAGCACAGGATGATGTCGGCGCCGCCGCGCAGGCCCAGGTCGATGGCATGGTCGGTGGCGGTGTCGCAGGCGTGCAGCGCGATCACCACGTTCACCCGGCGCGGTTGCCATGTGCGCAGGTCACCCATCTCGAAGTGCAGGCCCAGCAGCCCGAGCCGGCTGGCGATGCCTTCGCACAGCCGCACCAGGTCGGGCCGCAACTCGACGCCGGTGACGTCGGCGCCGATCCCGCGCACCTGGGTCAGCCAGTCGTGCACGGCAAAGGTGAGGTAGCCCTTGCCGGCGCCGAAATCCACCACCGACACCGTGTCTGCCTGGGCCAGGCGCGACGAGGCGACGGCTCCGGCGAAGACCTCGACGAACTTGTTGATCTGCTTCCACTTGCGGGCCATCGACGGCACCAGCTCGTGCTGGGCGGTGGTGAGGCCCAGTTCGGCCAGGAAGGGCCGATCCATCGGCAGCATGCGCTGCTTCTCGCGATTGTGGGCCTCGTCGGCGGCGGCGTCGCCGGCACCTGCCATGTCGGGCTGCGCCAGTTCGCGCAGGTGGGCCTGCCCGCGCTGCGTGATGGTCAGCTCGAACTGTGCGCCGCGCGTGTGCAGGTGGCCGCTGCGAAAACCCTCGACGCCCACCAGTGTGCGCACCGTCGCCACGCCCTCATCGATCGGCAGGTTGCGCGTGATGTCGCGCGTGGCGTACCGGTGCACGAATTGCAGGTGGGGTTCGCCGCGCAGCCGGATGCGGCGCAGGTTCACGCGCTGCAGGTCGGGCTCTTGGCCGCGGTAGCGGGCCAGCACAGCCCGCACGAAGCGATCGTCGGTCAGGCTCTTGGCCAGGTGGTCGACGAACTGGGCGGCGGCGTCGGGTCGTTGCATGGCGGGCGGTGGAAGGAGTGCACGCATTGTCGACGACGGCCCCCCGTGCTCGCGGGGGAAGCGGGCCACGAGGGATTCAAGGTCGAATCGCCGGCTGCTACGCTTACAAGATGTTTCAGCTTTCCGCCTTGATGTTCCTGCAGTGCGGCCTGGTCCTGGCCGCGGGATTGATCCTGCGGGTGGCGCGCGCCACCTCGCGGCGACACCGACACCTTCAGCGTCTGTACTTTCACCTGGGATGGTTGATCGCGGCGCTGGCGGCCATGGGCATGATGGTCACGTTGCTGGGCAATTGGTCGGTGCGCGGCGGCTTGTTCGCCACGGCCTTGGGCATGCCCGGCGTGACGCTGTTCCTGTGCCTGGCCATCGTGCGTCGTGCGCTGGACCGCGGCCCGCGCCAACGCATCACCGCGGTGCCGCCGCAGTTCAGGAAGAGCTGACTGGCCGACCCAAGCCCAGGCGTTGGCGCGCCTCGTCCGGGCTCGCGATGCTTCGGCCCGCGCGTGCAGCGCAGGCGGCCAGCGCCTCGACCAGCACGCCATTGCCCGTGGCCCGCTCGCCGCCCGGCCCGTAGAAGGTGTCCTCCAGCCCGGTGCGCAGCATGCCGCCGAGTTCGGCCACGCGCTGGTGCACCGGCCAGATCTCGCCGCGGCCGATCAGCGTGGCCTGCCACACGGCACCCGGCGCCAGGTACTTGGGCAGCAGGTTCAGCAGGTCCACCTCGCAGGGCATGCCCGAGGCCACGCCCATCACGAAGTTGTACTCGGGCACGCCGCGGAACAGGCCCGCCTTCAGGTACATGCCCACCGAGCGCACGATGCCCACGTCGAAGCACTCGAACTCCGGGTGCGTGCCGGTCTCGGCCATCACGTCGAGCATGGCCTGCACCTTGCTCACCGGGTTGTCGAAGACCATCGGCGGCCAGGCCCATTGGCCGTCGTCCTTGATCTTCAGGTAGTTCAGGCTGCCGGCGTTGCAGGCGGCGATCTCGGGCTTCACGCGGCGGATGCAGGCCGCCGGGCCGGAGATGTCCTTGCCGACCACGCCGGTGGTCAGGTTGATGATCACGCCCGGGCAGGCGGCGCGGATGGCATCGACCACCTGCTGCGCCACCTCGGGGTCCCAGCTCGGCAGGTGCCCCATGCCCTCCTCCTGCATGCGCAGGTGCACATGCATGATGCTGGCGCCGGCGTTGAAC
>Ga0268298_10003007_pt1 | contig 17722 bp, 17 predicted proteins | sample WWTPWeurt_MetaG_FD_194462 | JGI IMG/M metagenome (GOLD analysis project Ga0268298, IMG submission 194462) | Activated sludge microbial communities from WWTP in Nijmegen, Gelderland, Netherland - WWTP Weurt | ecosystem: Engineered > WWTP > Aerobic digester > Activated sludge | place...
GGAGCGGCGGCGACCCGCTTGTATTTCTGTTGGTTGTGAATGCCTCGTTGCTGGTGGCGGGCTGCTTCATGACGGCGGATCTGGCCATCCTGCTCCTGGCGCCCCTGCTCGCCCCGCTGGCCGTGGCCCATGGCGTGGACAAGGTGCTGTTCGGCATCATGATGGTGCTCAACCTGGAGATCGGCTACCTCACGCCGCCGGTGGGCATGAACCTGGTGGTGGCGGCGGGCGCGTTTCGCCAGCCCTTCGGAGAGCTCTGCCGGGCGACCCTGCCCTTCATCGCGATCATGCTCGGCTGCCTGGCGCTGGTGATGTGGCAGCCATGGATCGCCCTCGGGCGTTGAATTAGCCATACCTTAGTCTGAATTGCGCATGTCAATTGTCATCGACAGGTTCACAATCCGACGGTGGGATCAACGCCGTCCGTTGGCACAACAGACCCGCGCAACTTCAGATGATGGAAAAGACAAACGACCGCCCGATCGAGCTGGAGGAGTTCCCGCCGTCCATGTCGACGCTGGACGCCGCCAAGCGTCTGGGCGTGACGGTGCCCACCATCCAGCGCTGGCTCGACCAAGGTGTGCTCCGCGGCTGGAAGACGCCCGGTGGCCATCGGCGCATTGCGCTGAGCAGCGTGCAGTCCTACATCGACTCGCGCATGGCCCGCCCCTCCGCCGCCGGCAAGGACGAGCCGGACATCCTCATCATCGAGGACGACCCGATCTACATGGAGCTGCTGCGCGAAAGCCTCCTCGAGGCGATGCCCAAGGCGCGCATCCGCTTCGCACACGACGGCTTCGAGGGCCTGGCCGAAGTGGCCGCCGAGTTGCCGTCCTGCGTGATCACGGACATCCGCATGCCGCACATGGACGGGGTGGCCATGATCCGGCACCTGTTGACGCGGCACACCTCGCTGGCCGGGCGCGTGCTGGTGGTGTCGGCGGGGGACGGCCGCGAGCTGGCCACGCTGGGCGTGCTCAAGGCGGCTGTGCGCTTCCTGCCCAAGTCGACCAGCACCGAGGTGCTGCGCGCGACGGTGGGGCAACTGCTGCAGGACTGATCGGCCCGCGTCGGGGCCATGCGCTCAGCGCTGCGCGGCCGCTGGCTTGAGTTCGGCGCGCAGCTCAACGGCATCCACCTCGGCCATGCTGGCTTCGCCCTCGCGCAGGCGGAACAAGCGCATGGTGTCGCCCACGCTTTGCACCTGCCCGCGCACCGCCGAAGCCGCCGCAGCCAGCTCTTCCACCATGGCCGCGTTCTGCTGGGTCACGGCATCCATCTGCGCCAGCGCCTCGTTCACCTGTGAGATGCCGGTGCGCTGCTCCTCGGCCGTGCTGCTGATCTCGACCAGCACGTCGCGCACGCTCTGAGCCGCCGACAGCGCCTCGCTCATCCGCGCACTGGCCTCGCTGGCCTGCACGCCGCCCGCATCCACCCGCTGGGCCGACTCGGCGATCAACTCGTGGATCTGCTTGGCGGCAACTGCGGTGCGATGCGCCAGCGTGCGCACCTCGGCGGCCACCACCGCAAATCCGCGCCCCGCATCACCGGCGCGCGCGGCCTCCACGGCCGCGTTCAGGGCCAGGATGTTGGTCTGGAACGCAACACCTTCGATCACCTGGGTGATCTCGCCCATGCGCCGCGAGGACTCCTTGATGCTGTCCATCGCGCTGGCCACGTGGGCCACTGCCTCGAAGCTGCGTTGCGACACGGCGGCCGTTTCGGCGGCCAGTTGCGCGCCCTTCTGTGCGGAGTCCGTGCTTTGCTTGACGGTGCCGGTGATCTGCTCCATGGCCGCCGCCGTCTGCTCCAGACTGCTGGCCTACGATTCGGTGCGCGCCGACAGATCGGTGTTGCCGATGGATATTTCATTCACGGCGCTGCGCACCTGCTCGATGTCCGTGCGGCTGTCCTGCACCACGCTGCGCAGGTTCACCGCCAGTTGTGCCAGCGCGAGTTGCAGCAAGCCGAGGATGCCGTCCGCGCCCTGCGCTGGCACGTGCGAAAGATCGCAGGCGGCCAGGCGCAAGGCGTCCTGCGTCACCCGCGCGACGATTTGGGTGTTCTTGCGCCGCAGCTGCCAGGCCGTGAGCAGAGCCAGGCCCAGGACGCCCGGCAAACTCGCCGCCAGGGGCGCGTTGGCGGCGATCGCACCCGTCAGGGCGAACGAGGCCAGCAGCACCACGAAGTTGATGCCACCCAGGCCGGCCAGCCGCTGGCCCGCCTGGTGCCGCAGCCGGCTGATCAGGTGCCCGCGCACCACCTGGCCTTGGCGCAATGCAAGGGCTGGGCGGACACCTTCTTCCTCGCACTGCATCTGCGTGTACAGCGCTTCCGCCGCTTCGATCTCGGCCCGAGGCGCCTCCGACCTCACCGACATGTAGCCGACGATCTGCTCACCGTCGACCATGGGCGTGACATTGGCCCGCACCCAGTAGTGGTCCCCGTTCTTGCGCCGGTTCTTGACCAGGGCCGTCCAGGGCTGGCCATGCTGCACGGTGTCCCACAGGTCGCGAAACGCCTCGGATGGCATGTCGGGGTGGCGAACGATGTTGTGCGGCTGCCCCAGGAGCTCTTCGCGGGTGAAGCCGCTGACGCTGACAAAGGCCGCATTGCAGTAAGTGATGCGGCCCTTGACGTCGGTGACCGAGACCAGCGTCTGTCCGCTCGGAAACGGAAACTCTTGCCGCGTGATGGGGAGATTGGAGCGCATGCTGATCCTGCGGGTGATGGGGCAACGCTGCGCACGGTGCGTCCGACAGCGTCCATGTGGCCAGGCCTGCCTGGACATGTCGGAATATCGTCATGCGGGCCAAGTTTTGCGAGGCGACATATGTCCGACGTCATCGCCCCGAAGCACCGCTCTCGGCCCAACGCTTCGCGCCAGAGGGGCCGCACCACGGGGCTGGACGTCGCGGCGACGGCGCGACACACTGCGGCCTCGGTCAACGGCTGGGCCGCCGCCCTGCGGCAGCGCCGACAAGACCCGCAGCATCGTCATCCAACCAGCTCGAGGACTCGATCATGGCGCCCACACGCAGCTCAACTTCAGCGCGGCCGCAGGCCCGCCCTGCAACGGCCACGCGCAAGGCGCCCGCGCAGCAGGTGGTGGTGATGGTGGCCACGCGCAAGGGCGCCTGGCTCCTGCATGGTGACGCCAAGCGCAAGGCCTGGCGGGTGGACGGCCCGCACTTCCTCGGGCACATCATCAGCCACGTGCAGCTCGACCCGCGCGATGGGCGCACGCTGCTGGCGGCAGCCAAGACCGGGCACCTGGGGCCCACCGTGTTCCGCTCGAGCAACCTCGGGCGCACCTGGAAAGAGGCGTCGAAACCACCCGCCTTCGCCAAGCCACCAGAGGGCGTGGCGCCGCGCTCGGTGGACCACACGTTCTGGCTCGCACCGGGCCACGCCAGCGAGCGCGGCACCTGGTATGCCGGCACCTCGCCGCAAGGCCTGTTTCGATCGGAGGACGGCGGCGACACCTGGGCCCCGATCGCCGGCATCAACGACGATCCGCAGTTCCGCGAGTGGATGGGCTCGGCACAGGACGGCACGCCCGACGGCCCCAAGCTGCACTCCATCATCGTCGACCCGCGCGACGCGGCGCACCTGTACTTCGCCATGTCCAGTGGCGGCGTGCACGAGTCGGCCGATGCCGGCCGCAGCTGGCACACCCTGGTGCAGGGCCTCGAGGTGGTGGAGGGCATGGACGTGGCCACCCTCACCTTCCACGACCCGCACGTGGTGCGCCTGTGCCCCAGCAACCCCGACCGGCTCTATCAGCAGAACCACTGCGGCATCTACCGGCTCGACCGGCCCGGCACGCAATGGCAGCGCATCGGCAACAAGATGCCCAAACGCGTGGGCGACATCGGCTTCCCGATGGTGGTGCACCCGCGCGACGACAACACCTGCTGGGTGTTCCCGATGGACGGCACCAGCGTGTGGCCGCGCACCAGCCCGCAGGGCCGCCCGGCCGTCTACATCACGCGCAATGGCGGCAAGACCTGGCAGCGGCAGGACAGCGGCCTGCCCGAGCAGCAGGCCTGGTGGACGGTGAAGCGCCAGGCCATGACGGCCGATGCGCAAGACCCCGCCGGCCTGTACTTCGGCACCACCAGCGGCGAGCTGTGGATGAGCCGCGACGAAGGCGCGCGCTGGCAGTGCATCGCCCAGCACCTGCCCGAGATCTATGCGGTGGAGGTGGCCGCGCTGGCCTGAAGCCCGCGCGGCCCACACCATGCGCGTGCTGATCCCCAGCGCCCTGCGCTCCTACACCCAGGCCACCTGGGTGCAGGCCCAAGGCGCCAGCCTGGGCGAGGTGCTCGACGACCTGGACCGGCAGTACCCGGGCATCCGCTTTCGCATGGTCGACGAGCAAGCGCGGCTGCGCCCGCACATGCGGGTCTTCGTCAACACCCGGGCGGTGCTCGATCTGGCCTGGCCGCTGCAGGCAGGCGACGACGTGAACATCGTGCAGGCGCTGAGCGGAGGCTGACGCACGCTCAGCGCGTCATCGGCAGTGCCAGGCCCATGGCCATGAACATGCCACCGCAGGCACGGTTGAAGCGCCGGCCCAGGCCCTGCAGCACGGGCCGGATGCGGTAGGCCAGCGCGGCCAGCAAGACCTCGACAACGACTTCCACCGCCACGAACAGCGTGGCCATCCACACGAACTGCCACAGCAGATCGCGTTGCGGATCGATGAACTGCGGCAGAAAGGCGCCGTAGAACAGCAGGGCCTTCGGATTGGACAGGGCCGTGAACAAGCCCTGCCGGAACAGCGCCGCGGCCCGGGTGTCGCCGCCGGCGCTGGCGGCGCTGAGATCGATCGGCGCCGCGCGCCAGAGTTGAATGCCCAGCCACACCAGATAGGCGCCGCCCAGCAGCTTGAGCACGGTGAGCGCCTGCGCCGAGGCCTTGAGCAAGGCCCCGATGCCCAGCATGGACAAGGCAATCAACACCAAGAAGCCGACCGCCCCACCGGCCACGGTGAACAGGGTCTTGCGCTGGCCATGCAGCGCGCCGTGCGTCAGCACCAGCAGGCTGTTGGGGCCCGGCGTCAGCGACAGGCCAATGGCCGAGACGAGGTAGAGCAGCAGCAGGTGCGTGGCCATGGCGATTGTCCGGTGCGGCGAGACTGAGAGAGGCTATCACCGGCCGCAGGCACCTGCAGCGCGCGCCGCCGGCCGATCAAGCATGCCGATGCCCGCGCCCGTGGTCATGCGCGTGGTGGTCATCCGGCACATGGGCATGCGTGTGCTGCGTGGGCTCGTGCATGTGCCAGTGGCTGTGTGCGGCGCCGGGCATGGGCTGGTGTGTGTGCAGGTGGTGTCCATCGTCATGCGTGTGGGCATGCTCGTGGGCCAGGGCCTCGTGTCGGTGCGCGTGGCTGTGGCGCTCGGCCAGGTGCAGCACGATGCCGGCCAGCATGAGCAAGGCGCCGACGAGCATCCAGACGCTGCCAGCGCGGTCGCCCAGGGCCACCGCAAACACAGCCCCGATGAAGGGCGCGAAGGCGAACACCGAGGCCGCACGGGCCGCTCCGAATGCGCGTTGGGCGAGCAGGTAGAAGCGCAGGCTCAGGCCGTAGCCGGTGGCGCCCACGGCCAGCAAGCCCAGGCCCGCGGCCAGCCCCGGCCAGGGCTCGCGCAACAGCAAGGCCAGCAGCGCCGTGGCGGCCGCACCCAGCAGGGCCTTGCCCATCACCACCTGGCCCGGGTCGCGGGCCGACAGGCCGCGCGACAGGGTGTTGTCCACGCCCCAGGCCGCCGTGGCCAGCATCACCGCGGCCAGGCCCAGCGCGGCGCCGCCACCGGCCTCGGCCCGGTCGGCCACCAGGGCCATGCCGCCAGCGGTGAGCAGCAGCATGGCCAGCACCACGCGCCGGTCCACGCTCTCGCCATACCACCAGCGGGCCAGCAAGGCGGTGAACACGGCCTCGAGCGTGAGCATCAGCGAGGCGCCCGCGCCGCCCGTGCGCTGCAGGCCCCAGGCCAGCGCCACCGGGCCGATCACCGCTCCAAAGGCGGCCATCCAGGCCAGGCGCGGGGCATCGCCGCGCCGCAGCCGCGCCTCGCGCTCCACAGGCTGGCGCAGCAGCGCGCCAGCCAGTGCCGCACCGACGTAGAGCAAGGCGGCCGTGGTGAAGCTGCCCAGGCCCGTGCCGAAGCGCTGCACCAGCGGCGTGCTCAGTCCGAACAGCGCCGCGCCCGCCAGCGCCAGCGCAGCACCGCGCAGCGCGGGCCAGTGGGCGTTCATCTGCTGGGCTGGGCGGCGAGCAGGCGCGCCCGGTAACCGGCGATGCGCTGCTGCAAGCCGGGTTCGGCGGCCGAGCGCACCAGGGCCGCGAGATCGGCATCGCGGTGATCCGTGCGGGTCGCCGCGCGCAGTGCGGCCGCCGTGGCGCGATCCACCTGGGGTGCCGCGCAGTCTTCTGCGCCTGGCGTGGCCAGGCCGCACTGCTGGGCCTGCACGGCATCGAGCTGCTGGCCGCCGGTGGTGAGCGCGCGCGCCCGATCGACGCCCACGCGCTCGGCCAGCCGCCGCGTGCCGAGCACGATGCCGAACTGCGCGCCCGGAAATCGAAACGTGCAGTCCGCCGCCGCGATGCGCTGCTCGCACACCGCGAACAGATCGGCGCCCGCGCCCCAGGTGCGGCCCTGCGCCACGGCCACGGTGCGGATGGGCGCCATCCACAGCATCGAGAGCAAGGTCTCGATGCGCACCAGGCGGTGCAGCAGCTCGGCATCGGTGCTGCGGTCCAGATCGGACAGGTCGAGCCCGGTGCAGAAGTGCCGCCCTTGCGCGCGCATCACCAGGCTGTGCACGTTGGGGTCGGCCAGCGCGGCCTGCGTGTGCGCGATCAGCGCCTCCACCAGATCGGCTGCCAGCGCATTGCCGCGCTCGGGGCGGGCCAGCGTGAGCGTGGCCACGCCATCTTGCGTTTGCGCGATCAACATCAGGCCAGGCCGGCGGCGGCGCGCACGGCGGCCGAGCGGTCCCAGAGGTTGGGCTGCTGCGTGTTGTCGTAGCCCGAGACGAAGTCGATCAGCGCGCCGGCCTCGTCCAGGCGATGGCGGCGCACGGCACCGATGTTGGCGCCGTAGACATGGATGCTCACCGACACCGCATCGGGCAGCGCATTGCTCACGCGGTGCCAATCGCCCACCGTGGGCGACACGGCTTCGATGTCGCCGCGCTTCATCACATGCGAGCGGCCGGTGGACACGGGCCGGCCATCCTGCAGATCGAATTCGTCGCAGTTCTCGGCGCCACGCAGCACGCCCACCAGGCCCCACACGGTGTGGTCGTGCACCGGCGTGCGCTGGCCCGGGCCCCAGACGAAGCTCACCACCGAAAAGCGCTCGAGCGGATCGCAGTGCAGCAGATACTGCGCATAACGATCGGAACGAGGGGTGGTGAAGACCGGCGGCAACCAGGCATCGTCGGCAATCAGCACCGCCAGGTGCGCGCGGGCCTGTGCCAGCACGGTGCGCTCGTTGCTGGTCTGATCGAGCAGCATGGTCATCGATCGCACGAAGCCGCGCAGTGGGGCAATGCGGTCTGTCATGGGGTGGCTCCCGAGGTGGCAGCGCGCAATTCGGCGCCGTGTTGGTTCAAGGCGGGCGAGGCGGTGTCCACGGCCAGCACCTGCCCATCGAGCCGCACGGGGCAGCCCACGGTGCGGGTGAGGTGGCCGCCGGGCAGGCGCTGCGGGCGCACCAACTGCAGGTGCTCGGCCTGCGGGTCGGCCAGCGCCTCGCCATAGCCATTGATCGGCGCGCTGGGCACGTTGGCGGCACTGAAGGCGCCCAGCCACTGCGCCACGCTGCGCTGCGCGAAGTGCGGGTCGAGCAAGGCCTTGAGCTCGGCCTGATGGCGGGCGCGCAAGGTGGGCGAGGTGAAGCGCTCGTCGGCCAGCAACTCGGGCGTGCCCACCACGGCACACACCGATTGCCACAGCTTGTTGTTGCCGGCGGCGATGACGAACCAGCCATCGCTGGCCGCGTAGGCCTGGTAAGGCGCGTTGCGCGGGTGCGCCGAGCCCAGCTTGCGCGGATTGCGGCCGGTGCCGAAGTACTCACTCGTCTGCAGGGCCGATATGGCCAGCGTGGCCGCGAACATCGGCACATCGATGTGGCCGCCGGGCCCGCCAGCGCGCACGCGGGCCAGCAGCGCGGCGATCGAGTAGGCGGCGTACAGGCCCGAGGCAAAGTCGGCCAGCGGCACGCCGGCCTTCACGGGCGCGCCATCGGGCTCGCCGGTGACGCTCATCACGCCGGCTGCCGCCTGGATGGTGACATCGAAGCCGCCCTCGCCACCGCGCGGGCCGTCCTGGCCGTAGGCCGAGATCGAGCAGTAGACAAGCTGGGGTTGGCGCTGCGCAAACCAGTCCCAGCCCAGGCCCAGGCGCTGCATGGCGCCGGGGCGGCTGTTCTCCACCAGCACGTCGGCGTCCAGTGCCAGGCGCCGCGCCAGCGCCAGATCGGCGGGCTGCTTCAGATCGAGCGCAATGGAGCGCTTGCCGCGGTTGAGGCTGGCGAAGTTCTCGCTGTCGCCGCCGCTCAAGGGCGGCCAGGTGCGCATGGCGTCGCCCTCTGGCGGCTCCACCTTCACCACCTCGGCGCCGAAATCAGCCAGCAGCATGCCGCAGAAGGGCCCGGACGCGATCTGGCAGAACTCGAGCACCTTCACGCCAGCGAGTGGGCGGGTGTCGGTGGATGGTGTGGGGGGTGTGGGCATGCGGCTCATTCTTTCACCGATGGCGCCGTGCCGTCGGCCAACGTGGCATCGCGCAGGGCCTGCGCCTCGGCCTTGCTGCGCTCGTTCTCGGCGCGCCGACGGGCCAGCTCATCGGGCGTGAGCCGCGCCGGGTTCATGTAATCAAGCCGCCAGTCGGCCGGGCCGGGCCAGCGCAGCGGGTTCTGCACCGTGGTGCGCGGTGCGCAGGCGTGGTCCAGCAGATGGAGCGCCAGCGCCAGGGTGCTGTCCTGCGAGGCCACATCGTTCGGGCGCGCAGCGGCATTGCCGAGCGGGAAGTCACTGAACACGAAACGCGGCACACCCACCTGCTCGACGATGTCCTTGGCCGCGCCCATCAGCACACAGGCGATGCCGTTCGCCTCGAGGTGCCGCGCCACCAGGCTCATGCTCTGGTGGCACACGGGGCAGTTGGGCACCAGGATGGCGGCGTCCACCGCGTCGGCGCGGCAGCGCGCCAGCAGCTCGGGCGCATCCACGGCGAGCGTGTGGCGCTGGCTGCGGTTGGTGGGCACGCCATGGAAGCGCGGCGCGAGCTCACCGATGTGCCCGGCCGCCACGGCGCGCTTCAGCGCGGGCAGGGGCAGCCAGCACGCGTTGTCGTCGCGCGCATGCAGGCGGTCCACCGCCACGTGCGAGATGCGCAGATCGGGGTGGCTTGCGCTGTCGCCCGAGTACACCGCATAGAACTTGGCTTGAGCGTTGTATGGCGCGTTGGGGGTCTGTTCGCCCAGGCCCGGCTGGAAGGGCGCGGCCGTGGTGAGCAAGGCCACGCGGCTGCGCGCCAGCGGCTTGGCCAGGCGCGTGAACGGCACCTGATCGAATTGCGCGTAGCGATAGGGTGTGCCAAATCCCAGCGCCTGGTACCACGCGTGGGTGCGCGCGATGTAGCGGATGGGCTGATCCCACTCGGGTGAGAAGCCGAGTGTGGTGTCGCCTGACGGCCGGCCTTGTTCGCTCACTTTATGACTTACTTCAGCGTGCCTGCCGCCTGCGCCTCGCGGTGCACGATGTCGAGCGAGCGGCCCATCTTGTCGAAGAGCTCGTCGATCTGCGCCGGCGTGATGATCAAGGGCGGGCACACGGCCACGGCATCGCGCAGCGCGCGGGTGATCAGGCCCTGCTCTGCAGCTACGGCCTGCACGCGGGGGGCCAGGTCTTGCGCGATCTCGAGCGCGCCGATCAGGCCCACGCCGCGCGCGTGGGTCACCAGCGGGTGCGTGCGCAGGGCCTGCAGGCGCGCCTGCATCTGCGGCGCCAGGCGCTGCGCATGGCCCACCAGATCGCGCTCCGCGTAGATCTTGAGCGTCTCGTTCGCCACGGCCGCGCAGGCCGGGTGCCCGGCATAGGTGACGCCATGGGCGAAGACGCCATGCTTGGCGCTGCCCGAGGCCACGCTGTCGTACACCGCCTTGGACATCAGCGTGGCCGAGATCGGCAGGTAGGCACTCGACATGGCCTTGGCCACCGTCATCAGATCGGGTTGGATGCCAAAGGTCTGCGAGCCGAACATCTGCCCGGTGCGACCGAAGCCGGTGATCACCTCGTCCACCACCATCAAGATGCCGTGCCGGCGAAGCACGGCCTGGATGCGCTCGAAGTAGCCCACCGGCGGCACGATCACACCGCCCGCGCCCTGCACCGGCTCGGCAAAGAAGGCGGCGATGGTTTCGGCGCCTTCGCGCTCGATCAACGCTTCGAGATTGCCCACGATGCGATCGACAAAGGCCGCCTCGCTCTCGCCGGGCAGGCCATGGTGGTGCTGGCTGGGGCAATCGGTGCGCAGCACGCGCGCCACCGGCAGGTCGAAGTCGGCATGGTTGGCGGGCAGGCCGGTGAGGCTGGCGGCCATCACCGACACGCCGTGGTAGCCCCGCACGCGGGCAATGATCTTCTTCTTGTTGGGCAGGCCCAGCGCATTGAAGTGGTACCACACGAGCTTCACCGCCTGGTCGTTGGCCTCGGAGCCGGAGTTGGCGAAGAGCACCTTGTCCATGCCCAGCCCGGCCGTGAGCGCCAGCAGGCGCTCGGCCAGCTCGATGGCGGGCTCGGTGGCGCGGCCATTGAAGAGCTGGTAGTAGGGCAGCACCTGCAACTGCCGCGTGGCAGCGTCCACCAGGCGCTGCTCCGAGAAGCCCAGCGAGGTGCACCACAGCCCGGCCATGCCTTCGAGGTAGCGGCGGCCCTGGCTGTCCTCCACATACACGCCATCGCCGCGCGCCATCACCAGTGGCCCGCTCTGGCGATGCTGCTGCATTTGCGTGTAAGGATGGAGGATGGAGGCGACGTCGCGGTCGGACAAGGATGCGGTTGATTGGTTCATCGTCGAAAGTCTTTCGGAGGTGAAGACAGTTTCAGGGTGGGGCGGCAACGGCCGCTGCGCGGCGCGCGTCCGGCCCGATCAGGCCGAGCGTGAGCGCAGTGCCCAGCAGCACCACGGCGCCCCCGGCCAGCATCTGCAGGCTCACGCCCTCGCCCAGGTACAGGGCGCCGGAGATCACCGCCACCACCGGGTTGAGAAAAGTGACCGACATGGCCCGCACCGGCCCGATGCGGCGCAGCAGCCGGAAGTAGATCAGGAAGCCCAGGCCCGAGCTGGCCACGCCCAGAAACACCAGCTCGGCCCAGGCCCGCGGCGGCAGGCTCTGCACCGGCCAGCCTGCCCAGGCAAAGGGCGCCAGCACCGCCGTGGCGGCAAGCAGGCTGCCGACGGTGATCACCATCGCATCGGCCCCGGCCAGGTGCTTGCGCGTGTGGTGCGAGCCGAAGCCCCAGGCCACCGAGCCCGCCAGCACCGCCGCCACGGCCAGGCGGCCGTCGCCGGTCTTGAACGAGGCGCTGCCCCACATCAGGCCCACCACGCCGAGCAGGCCGATCAGCAGGCCCAGCACGCGCCAGCGCCCCAGGTGCTCCTTGGCGAACTGGTGTGCCACCAGGGCGGCAAACAGCGGCGAGGTGGCATTGAGCACCGACACCAGGCCGGCCGTGAGGTGCTGCGAGGCATAGGCCAGCATCAGGAAGGGCAAGGCCGTGAACGGGATGCCCAGCACCAGCAGCGCCCAGGGGTGCGCGCGCATCGTCGGCAGCCCGCCGCGCCACAGCAGCAGCGGCAGCAGCATGAAGGCCGCCAGGCCCAAGCGCAAGGCCACCAGTGGCGCCGGGCCAAAGGCCGGCACGGCCGAGCGCATGAAGAGATAGGCCGCGCCCCACAGCAGGCTGAGCAAGAGCAGTTCGACGAGATCGCGGGTGCGCATCCGCTTGAGCTTAGCCGACCTGGGCCGCCCAGACCGGGCAGTGCATTGCAGCGCGGCCTTGCATTGGCGCAGTGTGGACTTTGAGCAGGCGCGTATCCTCCGCGCCCAAGACCGGCCGCATCGGCTGAGCTGATAACTTTCAAATCAGGCGCACACCATGCGATACCACCCCCTCGGCCGCACCGGCCTGTTCGTGTCCGAGCTGTGCCTGGGCACCATGACCTTCGGCGACGGCGCCGGCATGTGGGGCGCCATCGGCGCGCTGCAGCAGGGCGAGGCCGAGGCGCTGATCGGCCAGGCGCTGGACGCCGGCATCAACTTCATCGACACCGCCGACATGTACTCGGCCGGCCGCGCCGAGCAGATCACTGGCCAGGCCTTGAAGAACCTGAAGGTGCCGCGCGAGAACGTGATCGTCGCCACCAAGGTGTTCGGCGAGGTGGGCCCCGGACCCAATGCGCGCGGCGCCTCACGCGGCCACATCCTCGACGGCGTGAAGGCCAGCCTGCGCCGCCTGCAGCTCGACCACATCGATCTCTATCAGATCCACGGCTTCGACCCGGCCACGCCGATCGAGGAAACGCTGCGCGCGCTCGATCAACTGGTGCGCCATGGCCATGTGCGCTACGTGGGTGTGTCCAACTGGGCCGCCTGGCAGATCGCCAAGGCCAATGGCCTGGCCGAGCGCCTGAACCTGGCGCGCATCGATTCACTGCAGGCCTACTACACCATCGCCGGCCGCGACCTCGAGCGCGAAATCGTGCCCATGCTGCGCAGCGAGGGCGTGGGCCTGATGGTGTGGAGCCCGCTGGCAGGCGGCCTGCTCAGCGGCAAGTTCGGGCGCGACCTGGCGCAAGCCGAAGACAGCCGCCGCAGCAGCTTCGACTTCCCGCCGGTGGACCGCCCGCGCGCCTGGGATTGCGTGGAGGCGATGCGCCCCATCGCCGCGGCGCATGGCGTCTCGGTGGCGCAGGTGGCGCTGGCCTGGCTGCTGCACCAGCCGCAGGTCAGCAGCGTGATCATCGGCGCCAAGCGGCCCGAGCAACTGGCCGACAACCTGGCGGCGGTGACCCTGAAGCTCGACGCCGCACAGTTGCAGCAGCTCGACGCGGTGAGCCGCCTGCCGGCCGAATACCCCGGCTGGATGTTCGAGCGCCAGGGCGAAGTCCGCCGCCAGCAGCTCAAGGATTCATCACGCGGCTGAGACACCACCGCGCACTCGGGCTTGTCCGCGATCAAGCCCAAAGCACAGGCGAAGCCCTTAGACTGCGCCCGTGTTCCTCCACCGCCTGCACCGCCGCTGGCTCGCCGCCGGCCTGATCGTGGCACTGCTGTTTGCGCAGTTCGCCACGGCGGCCTATGCCTGCCCGCGCGAGGCCCAGGCGCCGCCCGAGGCGCCGGCCATGGCCACCATGCCCGGCTGCGATGGGCACATGGGTGGCGAGATGGATCCGGGCCAGCCGCAGCTGTGCAGGGCCCATTGCGACCAGGGCAACCAGACCTCGAGCCCCTTCGCCACGCCCGACCTCAGCACCGCGCCACTGCTGCTGGCCGTGCTCGACTGGACCGGCGCCACGCTGGCCCCCGCGGCCGCGCCGCGCCGCGCGCTGATGGCCTTCTCCGGTGCCCCGCCACCGGGCACGCCACCGATCTACCTCGCCCTGCTCGTCCTGCGCAATTGAGCCGCCGCTGAGTGCGCCTTGCACTGCCCCTGGGCAGCGCAGCGTGCATTGGCATTGCTGGCTCTGACGCGAAGGACATGACATGGCACCCCTGCACCACCCGCTGCGCCGCAGCGCGTTCATCACCCACAGCGCGCTGTTGCTGTGCGCCGCTGCCGCGCTGAGCGCACCCGGCCCGGCCCACGCCGGCCTGGGCTACGACGAGGCCCTGCGCCTGGCCCGCGAGCGCTCACCTGCGCTGCTGGCGCAGCAGCATGCGCTCGGCGGCGCCCAGGCCCAACAGCCGGCAGCCGGCACCCTGCCCGATCCGCGCCTCTCGGTGGGCGTGGAGAACCTGCCCATCGGCGGGCCCGACCGCTACACGCTCACCCGCGACTTCATGACCATGCAGCGCATTGCCGTGATGCAGGAGGTGCCCAACGCGCCCAAGCGCGCCGCCCGCGTGGCCGGCGCACAGGCGCGCATCGACCGCGAGCGCACCATGCTGGCCGTGGCCGAGCTGGCCGTGAAGCGCGACGCCGCACTGGCCTGGGTGGCGCTCTACTACGCCCAGGCCCGCGCCGCGCAACTGGCCGAGCTGCTGCGCGAAAACACGCTGCTGCAAGACACGCTGGATTCGCGCATCGCCAACGGCAAGGCCATGCCCGCCGACCGCACCATGGCCCGCCAGGACGCGCTGATGCTGGCCGATCGCCAGGACGATCTGCAGCGCGACATCGCCAAGGCGCGCGCCTCACTGCGCCGCTGGGTGGGCGCCCGTGCCGACGAGCCGATGGACGGCGCGCCCCCAACGATCCAGATAACGCCAGACCAAACCCGCGCCGACATGCACCGCCACGCCGAGATCGCGCCCTACGCGCCCATGCAGGCCATGGCCCGCGCCGAGGCCAGCGAGGCCGATGCCGAGCAGCGCGGCGACTGGGCCTGGGAGCTGGCCTACCAGCGGCGTGGCGCGCAGTACGGCGACATGCTGTCCTTCCAGCTCACGTTTGATCTGCCCTGGAACCGCGATCAGCGCCAGCGCCCGCAACTCGCCGCCAAGCTGAAGGACGTGGAGCGCATCGAGGCCGAGCGCGAAGACACCATGCGCAAGCACCGCGAAGAGCTGGATGCGCAGCTCGCCGAGCTGCAAGCGCTCGATGCCCAACGCGCGCGGCTCGAAGCGCAGGGCCTGCCGCTCGCCACAGAGCGCATCAAGCTGCAGATGGCCAGCTACGAGGCTGGCCGCAGTGACCTGGGCGCCGTGCTCACGGCCCGCCGCGACGCGGTGGAGCTGCGCCTGCGCCTGCTGGATCTGGACGCGCAGCGCACCGCCCTGCGCGTGCGCCTCACCACCTTGATCGCGGAGTGATCGCCATGAGCACCCAACCGAATCGATACGCCTTCAACGCCATGCTCGTGGCCTGCGGCCTGGTGGCCGGCGGCCTGGGCGTGCTGCTCGTCAGCCAACGCCATGCGACGCCAGAGGCCGGCGCCGCACCCATGGCCGCCGCCTCAGGCACATCCACCGCCAGCGCCCAACGCAAGGTGCTGTACTGGTACGACCCCATGGTGCCCGGGCAGAAGTTCGACAAGCCCGGCAAGTCGCCTTTCATGGACATGCAGCTCGTGCCGCGCTACGCGGATGAATCCGACCCCAACGCCGAAACTGAGGCCAACAAGGGCCCGTCGCTCGCCGTGTCCACCCAGGCGCAGCAGGCGCTGGGCGTGCGCCTGGCCACGGTGGAGCGGCGCGCCCTCGGCGCGGCCATCGAGGCCGTGGGCACGGTGCAGCTCAATGAGCGCGACATCGCCATCGTGCAGTCGCGCACTGCAGGCTTCGTCGAGCGTGTGTATGCACGCGCGCCGGGCGATGTGATCGCGGCCGGCGCGCCGCTGGTGGACGTGCTCAACCCCGAGTGGCTGGGCGCGCAGCAGGAGTTTCTGGCCGTCAAGGCCACCGGCGACGCCGGCCTCACCCGCGCCGCACGCCAGCGCCTGGTGCTGCTGGGCATGCCGATGGCGCTGATCGAGCAGGGCGAGCGCAGCGGACAGCCCACCGCGCTGCAGACCATCACCGCGCCCACCGGCGGCGTGATCACCGAGCTGATGGTGCGCGCCGGCATGACGCTGGCGCCGGGCATGACCTTGGCGCGCATCAATGGCTTGGGTTCGGTGTGGCTCGAAGCCGCGCTGCCCGAGGCCCAGGCCGCCACCATCGCGCCGGGGCAGGCGGTGGAGGCGCGCTTCCCCGCGCTGCCAGGCGAGGTGGTGAAGGGCCGCGTGGCCGCCGTGCTGCCCGAGGCCAACCGCGAGACGCGCACGCTGCGCCTGCGCATCGAGTTGCCCAACCCCGGCCAGCGCCTGCGCGCCGGCCTGTTCGCGCAGGTGAGCCTGCGTGGCGCCGCGCGCGAGGCCCTCGTGCTGCCGGCCGAGGCCGTGATCCGCACCGGCAAGCGCGCGCTGGTGTATGTGCAGGACCAGCCCGGCCGCTTCCGCCCGGTGGAGGTGGACATCGGCGAGCAGGTGGGCGAGCAAATCGTCGTGCGCAGTGGCCTGGTGGCCGGGCAGCAAGTGGTCGCGTCAGGCCAGTTCCTGATCGATTCCGAAGCCAGCCTGCAGGGCGTGATGGCGCGCGGTGCGGCGGCCCCAATGGCGGCTCCAGTCGCGGCACCTGCTGCAGCCAGCGCGGCCGCCGCACCCGCCATGGCACCCGCTGCGGCGTCCAGCCCGGCCAGCGCCCCGGCCTTGCTCTACCAGGCCAAGGGCAAGGTGGTGGAGATCGAGGACGACGTGATCACGCTGCAGCACGAGCCCGTGCCCGCCTTGAAGTGGCCGTCCATGACCATGCCCTTCAACATGAGCAGCGCCAACGTGGCCAAGGGCTTGAAGCCGGGCCAGGCCATCGAGTTCACCTTCAGCAAGGGCGAGGCCGGCTTCGTCATCACGCACATCAAGCCGCTGGGCGCGGCACCAGCCGCAGCCGCCGCATCGGGAGCCAAACGATGATCGCCCGGCTCATCCGCTGGTCGGTGGGCAACCGGCTGCTGGTGCTGCTGGCCACCCTCGGCCTCACGGCCTGGGGCGTCTGGGGCCTGCGCAACACGCCCATCGACGCGCTGCCCGATCTGTCCGACGTGCAGGTGATCATCCGCACCAGCTACCCCGGCCAGGCGCCACAGATCGTGGAGAACCAGGTCACCTACCCGCTGGCCACCACCATGCTCTCGGTGCCCGGTGCCAAGACGGTGCGTGGCTTCTCCTTCTTTGGCGACAGCTTCGTCTACGTGCTCTTCGACGATGGCACCGACCTGTACTGGGCGCGCTCGCGCGTGCTGGAGTACTTGAACCAGGTGCAGGGCCGCCTGCCGGCCAGCGCCAGGACCTCGCTGGGGCCCGATGCCACCGGCGTGGGTTGGATCTTTCAATACGCGCTGGTGGACAAGACCGGCAAGAACGACCTGAGCCAGCTGCGCAGCCTGCAGGACTGGTTCCTGAAATACGAGCTGAAGAGCCTGCCCAATGTGGCCGAGGTGGCCAGCGTGGGCGGCATGGTGCGCCAATACCAGGTGGTGCTCGACCCCACCAAGATGGCCGCTTACAACGTGACTTATGCGCAGGCGCGCGATGCACTGATGGCCGGCAACCAGGAGACCGGCGGCTCGGTGCTCGAGCTGGCCGAGACCGAGTACATGGTGCGCGCCAGCGGCTACCTCAAGACGCTGGATGATTTCCGCGCCGTGCCGTTGGCGGCGCGCGGCGGCATCCCCGTGCGCCTGGGCGACGTGGCCACCGTGCAGGTGGGCCCCGAGATGCGCCGCGGCATCGCCGAGCTCGATGGCCAGGGCGAGGTGGCCGGTGGCGTGGTGATCCTGCGCTCGGGCAAGAACGCGCAGACCACCATCGAGGCGGTGAAGGCCAAGCTGGCCGAGCTGCAGGCCAGCCTGCCCGCGGGCGTGGAGATCGTCACCACCTACGACCGCAGCGCGCTGATCGAGCGCGCCATCTCCAACCTTTCACACAAGCTGCTCGAAGAGTTTG
>Ga0268298_10003008_pt1 | contig 17719 bp, 17 predicted proteins | sample WWTPWeurt_MetaG_FD_194462 | JGI IMG/M metagenome (GOLD analysis project Ga0268298, IMG submission 194462) | Activated sludge microbial communities from WWTP in Nijmegen, Gelderland, Netherland - WWTP Weurt | ecosystem: Engineered > WWTP > Aerobic digester > Activated sludge | place...
CTTCCTCGGTGCCCGTTACGGCGGCAACATCCCGCGCCTGATCGGCGTGCTCGCCGCCATCGTCTGCTCCTTCACCTACGTGATTGCGCAGATCTACGGCGTCGGCCTGATCACCAGCCGCTTCACCGGCCTGGAATTCACCATGGGCGTCTTCGTCGGTCTCGCCGGCATCCTGGTCTGTTCCTTCCTCGGTGGCATGAAGGCCGTTACCTGGACGCAGGTGGCCCAGTACATCATCCTGATCGTGGCCTACATGATCCCGGTGGTGTGGCTGTCGGTGAAGCACACGGGCAACCCGATCCCGCAGCTCTCGGCTTACGTTTCCGCACTGCCGAAGGTGACTGCGCTGGAGAAGGAGTTCAACGACAAGGCCTCGCCGAAGGGTGCCAAGGAAGAAGAGGTTCGCGCCATCTTCCGTCAGCGCGCTGCGGATGCCGATGCCAAGTTGAAGGGCCTGGAAGCCGGTGGCGCCAAGTTCCTTTCGGAAGAGAAGGAGAAGCTGCAGGCCAAGGTCACCGAACTGCGTACTACCGGTGCCGATGCCAAGGCGATCGAAGCGGCTGAAAAGGCTGTGAAGGACTTCCCGCCGGATGCTGCGGCGGCGAAGAAGGCCTGGACCGCTGCCAAGACAGGATCGGCCGCCAAGGCTGCACCGGTCAAGGCGCACGCCGAGGCTTTCGCGGCCAAGGACGACAATGCCCGGGCTGTCGCCAAGAAGAACTTCCTGGCGCTAATCTTCTGTCTGATGGTGGGTACGGCTGCGCTGCCTCACATCCTGATGCGCTTCTACACCACGCCGTCGGTGAAGGAAGCCCGCGTCTCGGTGTTCTGGTCGCTCTTCTTCATCTTCCTGCTCTACTTCACGGCACCGGCACTGGCCATCCTCGCGAAATACGACGTGTATAACTTCCTCGTCGGGTCGCAGTTTGCCAATTTGCCAGCCTGGGTCGCGAACTGGGCAACGGTAGACAAGACACTGATGTCGATCGTGGATATCAACAAGGACGGCATCGTCCAGCTTGCCGAAATCACCATCGGCGGCGACCTCATCGTGCTCGCCACGCCCGAGATCGCCGGCCTGCCGTATGTGATTACCGGTCTGGTCGCTGCGGGGGGCCTGGCAGCTGCGCTGTCGACCGCCGACGGCCTGCTGCTGACGATCGCCAACGCGCTGTCGCACGACGTGTATTACAAGATCATCGACCCGAATGCTCCGACGACCCGCCGCATCGTGGTGTCGAAGGCGCTTCTGCTGGTGGTAGCGGCCTGCGCGGCCTACGTCACTTCGCTGAAGCCGGGCGATATCCTGTTCCTCGTCGGTGCGGCCTTCTCGCTGGCCGCCTCGGGTTTCTTCCCGGCCCTGGTGCTCGGCGTGTTCTGGAAGCGTGCGAACAAGCTCGGTGCCATCCTCGGCATGCTCGCCGGCCTGGGTATCTGCATGTACTACATGTACTTGACCTACCCGTTCTTTGGCGTGAATGCACCGAAGTGGTGGGATATCAACCCGATCTCGGCAGGCATCTTCGGCATCCCGGCCGGCTTCATCGGCCTGATCGTCGGTTCGCTGATTTCCCCGGCTCCGTCCAAGGAAGTCCAGGATCTGGTTGACCACGTCCGCTACCCGAGCCTGGAAGGCGACACGATGGATACCGCCGGTGCCATGTCTGGTGCTGGAGGTCACTAAGCGCAATCCTCGCTGGCTTGTCTGAGTGCGCAAGCCAGCCTTCCAAGGCCCGCTCCGGCGGGCCTTTTTTGCGAGCATCTTCCCGCAGAAATGAAAACGCCCCTGCAGGGCAGGGGCGTTTCACGACGGGCGGGAAAAGTCAGAAAGGCAGTTCGGTGATCAGGTCGTCGAATTCGTGAGTGCCCGTATCCTTGATCAGCTTGTTGGCTCGCTTGGAGTCCATGTTCTTCAACTCGATGATCGCAGCGCGCGTCCGCTTCATGTCGCCGCTATGAAAGCAGGCCATGCCGAGCTGATAGCGCCCTTCGGCATTGAGCGGCTGCAGCTTGCACGATTCCTCGAGTGCCTTGACGGCTTCCTGATGCTCGCCAAGTTGCGCGTAGGCCATGCCCATGCCGTACCAGGCGCGGTCGATGATCGGCTTCAGGCGTACGGCTTCACGAAAGGCTTCGATCGACTCATGCAGCTTGCCGCTGTGTTCGCGAACGAAACCGAGATTGAACCAGGTTTCTGCATTCTCCGGGTCGAGGCGAACCGCTTCCTCGAACCAGTGAGCTGCCTCGGGATAATGATCCTGCTTCGCCTGGATGGCGCCGAGGCTACGCGCCGCTTCTGCGGTGGGGTTGTGGCGATAGGCAATCACGTACTCGTCGTATGCGCGCGTTTCGTTGCCGATGAAATGGAACAGCCAGGCGCGCGTGTTGTGGCGCCACTCTTCGAAATTCATGCCCGTTTGTCTCCGGATGTGCGGGTTGTCTTAGAATGATTCAAATTATTGTGGAAGCGACATGGTAAACATTGATTTGCTGCTTGTCAGCGTGTTGCGCGCGCTGGTCGAAGTTGCCGGTTTTTTTCTCATGGGCCAAGGGTTGCTATACGTTCTCGCCGGGAGTTCCCGTGAGAAAAATGCGGTCTATATGCTCTTTCGCGTGATCACCAATCCGGTGGTGAAAGCGGTGCGTTTCATCACGCCAAAGCAGGTCGTCGACAAACATGTGCCGGTTGTGGCATTTTTCCTCCTGTTCTGGCTTTGGATTGCGTTAGCTTACGCAAGGCAGGGAATCTGCGTCGCTGATGGCCTGGTGTGCTGACGACGTGTCAGGCATCGCGGCGGACATAACAAACATAATCATGTGTTTTCTGGAGGGCGTTCGATGAATCCGGGTGCAGTCTATGTTCGGACGGAGAAGGGGGCGGAAGAGGTTGCCCATCGCAGTCATGCGGTTCCCGCGAAGGCACGCTCTCTGCTGCTGTTGATCGACGGCAAGCTCACCGGAGCGCAATTGCTCGACAAGTTTGCGGCGTTTCCCAACAGCGCTGAATTGCTGCAGGTCCTGGAGGATGGCGGGCTGATTGCCGCGCAGGCCGGCGCACCGGCTCCCGCTGCTGCTGCCAGTCCGACTGGCCCGGCGCCGGTGTCGGCGCCGGCTGCCGTAGCGCAGCCAGGCATTGCCGAGGCGAAGCGGGTCATCGTACGCACGCTGCATGATGTACTCGGTCCCGAGGCGGATTTCCTGACCGAGAAGATTGATGTCGCACAGACGGCTGCCGAATTGCGCGTACATGCCGAGAAATACCGGGACATGCTGGTTGATATGGGCAAGCCGAAAAAATCGGCCGCTTTCTGGGAAGCCTTCGAGGCTGCGCTGCCGAAGGAGTAGCGTTCTTCAGCCGTGACCGGCAGTCAGACATAAAAGCGTTGGAGGGCCTGCCGCCTTCTGGTAGAATGCGCGCCTTCCGGAGAGGTGGATGAGTGGTTTAAGTCGCACGCCTGGAAAGCGTGTTTGGGATAATATCCCAACGCGGGTTCGAATCCCGCCCTCTCCGCCATGACATATGAAAAATCGGCCCTTATGGGCCGTTTTTCTTTTTTACCCCCCTATGTACCCCTCAATTTGCGATGCAATTGGCTGGAGCTACTTGAGACTAATTCTTGGCTTATGAGGTTTGATATTGGCCAGCTATCGTCCGAATTCATCGCGAACGTTTGCTCGCCATCTCTTCATGAACTTCAGGCATTCCTCTTTCACGAATGCCGAGAAATCTTCAAGTTGGTCAAATTCATTCTGGTTGTAGTCGAGGTCGTATTCGTCGCACCACCGCTCGAAATCATCGGCAAGCTGTTCGGCAAACGATTCAAACAGCTCTTCATCGCAGAAAGCGGCCTCTTCGATGTCGCCGAAGGATTCTTGCTCGAAGCGAATATCCCAATCCCACAGGTCGGTCACGATGGTATCGAGCGGCATGCACTCTACAAGGCGCCGTTCCTTCGCCTCTTGGGGGTCTCCACCCTCCAGATAACACTCGATGTTCAGGTTCGTGAAATTCTCGGCAGCACGCGTGAGGTACTCATCGACCACGTAGTTAGATATCAATTCCAGGTCGATTGGGAAAGGCTCTGGTTCAAGAGATACGCGCCCGGAACGTGAGAGACGCTCCTCATCCCGTTCCTGTTCCGAGTGCCAGTCTCTGCCTTCATCCGTCTGAAGCCAGAGCGCCACCTGGTCACGTTCGGATAGCTTGTATAACGCCCCCTGAACCGCGTCCTGCATAGCGGCCGTGTAGGCATCCCAGAAAAAGCTTTGCTCTCCCTGAACCTGAACGCAGATTTCTTCCCAGGCATTCTCAAGGCCGCTGTCGTCCTCGGATAGCGTGTCCCGTATAGAAATCAACTCATCTCTGGCAGCGTCGCAAATCCGTTCGGCAGCCGCAGCGGCATATTCCCGTATTAGCTCTTTTTGAATGGAACTCATCGCTAGCTACCTCTTAGTTCGTCACGATAACGGCGAAATAATAAGCGGTAGCCGTTAATGCCGATATCGTACTAAAATCTTCATACGTCGGGGCGTAGCGCAGCCTGGTAGCGCATCTGGTTTGGGGCCAGAGGGTCGTGAGTTCGAATCCCACCGCCCCGACCATCCTTCTTTGCATCCCCCTTCATTTTTGATGGCTCCGCGCAAAATTGCGCTCAGTCGAAAGCTAGGTGTGCTTCGCCTGCTGTCTGAATAAGGTAGCGTTTCACGACCCCCTTGCAGTGACGCTTCATCAGGCCATCCGCATCGGCGATCCGCTCCAAGGCTTCCGCCTTCGGCGCCAGCGACTCGACCTTGCTTTCCAAGGCCAGCACCTTCTCGGTATAGGTCAGCAGCAGGCCGCGCATGGCGGCAGGGTCGGAGAGAACTTGCATCGGGTCGATGGCTGGCTTGGCCTCCAGTTCTGCTAGGCGCGTAACAACCCGGTGCCGAAGCGGAATGTCGTAGCCAGAAACCAAGGTCAATGTCAGTTCGCGGTCGAGCCTGAAGCCCGGTTGCATCCGGCCGTAGGCGTCCGGGAGATCGGCTGAAAAATCAGCCGATGTTTTCCCGAGCTTTTCCAGCATGTTGCGGATGTCGGCTAGAACATTTTTATGTTCCTTTCCGGTCAATTCCGCAATCTCGCGGCTGCTCATGGTCAAGGTATCGGCGCTCGCGCCGGGGATGGTCAGTGCGTTCATTCGTCTCTCCTTTTCATTCGTCAAAGCTGCTCAGAAGCGTGTCCATGCGCCAGTGCGCGTCGTTGCCAAGGTGTTTCCAGAGGAATTTCGCGGCGTGTTCCCCGCGCAGAAAGGCCATCACCTTTCCGTGGTACTGCTCGAACTCGTGCTGATCGGCGGCGGCGTAGCTGATGCTCTTGGGGATTGGGACAACCCCGCCCTTGGCCCCGGCGCACCACTCCACCCAACCGGCGCCGACCGTCAGCCAGTCGCGGAACATCTCGAAGTCCTCAAACCGCTCCTGCGAATCGAAAACGGCGGCGAGGATGGCGAAGTGCCGGCGGTGATAGGCCGACGAACGAGGAATCACGAACTCGATCGTCGCGAACTCTCCCGGCTCAAGGGCGGTCAAGCGCTTCCAGATCTTCCGCCAGCCGCGGCGGTCATCCTTCTGCCAGCCGTCGAACAGGCCGAAGAGGAAGCGGCGGACGTGTTCGAGGACGGATTCGGGCGGGAAGCCCTCGCCTGTGCGGATGATCGTTACTCGGGACATTGCTTGCTTTCCGGTAAGCAATCCGCTCCGTCGACGCCGCCAGATTCGATGGTGCGCTTTACGTTGTCGTGGCGTTGCTCGACCAATTTTGCAATCTCAAGGCTGCTCATGGTCAAGGTATCGGCGCTCGCGCCGGGGATGGTCAGTGCGTTCTGTAACACGGCCTTTTCTGTTACGCCGGCTGTTACAGACTTTGTTACAAGCGTTTCAGTCTGACGAAAACTGTCGTTCGATCTTAGCGACCTTTTCCAGAACCCGCGTCACACGCTCGCCAACACCGCAGATTGAGCGGTACGCAAAAGCATTGTGCGCTTCCACTAGCCGACGGTAAGTCGATCTGTGCATCCCTTTCGGTTTGTGCCATGCCCATGCTGGATCAACATGGAAGCCTGGCGGATTCAATGTGCCGGGACGCCACCCTAGCCGGCACCGAATCTTGTTGGATCGGCGCAATGCTCGATCGTCGTCTGATTCCTTCTGGCATTCGTAGGCCAGATCATGGCAACGTCTGCAGGCAAACACTCCGTTGCCGTAAAGCATTGCCACTCTGCGTCGACATTCGGGGTTCGGACAAATGAACCACGGTCGCCGCCCACCAAAATGGCAGTTGCTCCAATCGAGAGGGACAAGGGATTCAATCTGGTACGGTTCTACCCCATGAATCCGCGCCGTGTAGGCCAGTACAAGGTACCCCTCGTGGACATCGATCCGGACCACTGCCGGGCCGATACGCCTGTCGTGAAAATATTGAGTGATGGATTCGCCAGGCTCAAGGTATTGCTGGCGCTGTAACCATCTCACATCGAGCACCCTGAATCGGTTGGTAGCGGTTTTTGCCATCTCGTTACCTCGAAACTTTGCGGACCGAAATCAATTGAAAAATCGCGGGTTACACCATGAATGCTGTCTGTGCACATTGCCGCTGAATGCGATCTGCCAACAGCGGTTTCTCTGCGAACCTCGTTGCGAATCAGCTTTTTAATCGAATGCTAGGCGCACGATGCGATGGGCGACCACTGCAAGGGGGCGCCGAAACAGCACCTCCTTGCTGACGGCATGGGCGAGGGGGAATCTTTGACGTCGTAGTCGCGCCATCAATCGCAATAGACAACCGATCCTTGCGTCCGGCAGGGTTTTCCATCTGACCGCGTAAAACGGCCGTTGCCCCTATCCTTGTAGGCGTTACCGTCGGAATCCTTGCACTGCCCAAACTCGCACGACGTCTGCGCCCAAGCCACGCCACCACCCGACTGCTTGGGTAATGAAGAGACTTGGCGAGAGAGCCCGATGGTGCCGAGGCGGTTAACGCCTACGGCACCTACGCTCCTGACCTCTCTGGTATGCGAAATCAGGAGGGAGCGGACGGAGAAAAACCAAGGTTTGACGGGGAAGCTGCGTTGGGAAGGCCGGGCCCAGCCTTCCGCCGACTCCGGTTCGTCGGCCCCGTTTGCTGTATCGCCCCCAAATAATACCGGGGAGGCGGTCTCAATCCCGTCGGGCAACAGTTCCAAAGTAGCACAAAAATCTGGAAAGACGTTCGTATTTGCCGATCAGCAAAAACCAGGGTGTTAGGGAGAAGCTGCTTTGGGGCGGGGCGACCGTTTCCCACCGTTTTGCTTCTGGGGCTAACCAAATGGAAATGAGGCTGTTACCGGCATGACGATAGACACAGCCGGATCAAAGGTTGCGGATGACACTGCTCGCCGCAACTCCAACCTCGTCTCGAATATAGCCAAACGGCGAAAATCGACCAGCACAAGCTGCAAGTCGCTGAATTGGTGAGAAGCGGGGTGCCGAGGTACATCGCGCCTGCCTTCACAAGTGCCGTCACGCTTGGGCAGGGTGGCACCGCCGCCGCCGTTAAGCAGCCTGACGGGGCTTCTTCCGATGCGATAGCCAAAACCACAGGAAGAAGGCAAGACGGCCAAAGCCAACGACGGAACCGCCGCCGGCGAGGAGCTTACGTACGACAAGCGAAATCCGCTATTTTGCGGCCCGTTGTCGTCGCAAAAGTAAGGCAATAAACTCGTCGGCGAGTGCCCGGTTTTCTGGTGAGAGTGCAGCGTACTTTACTGACAGTGAGTTAGCGGCCTGTTCACTTTTGCTCTTCCGGGCCGAGCCGAACCCAGCCCCGGCTGCCTCTTCTGCCTGTAGGTGTAGCTCGGCTACCGTAACGCCAAGTGCCTGCGCGATGCGTTCTAACGCCTCTGCCGAATAGCCCTGCGTCCCACGTTCGATACGCGAAAGGTTGCTGGCATTCGTGTTCGCGGCGAACGCGACCTCCTCAAGTGTCGCCTTGCGTGCCCCTCTGATAGCTCGAATCACTTGCCCAATGTGCATGGACAGAATGTTGGTGTGCATTGACGTCTCGCGCAAAGCGCTGCACGTCAATTAGAATGACGCCATACGTCAATTAATCGTCATTCTCCGGCCCACGATCATGGTCGCCTGAGGTGATCCGAATACCTGATCGCTCGTACCGATGGCCGACAATTACGACACCTACACCAAGGACCAGCTTGTCCGCCTGCTGCGAGAACGCGATAGGCGGCCGCGCTTCGGACTAGTCTGGGAGCGCGACGAGATTGACCACGACCTGTCCGTCAACAATGACTTTGTCGCGTTTGATTGGGATGCCGATCTGTCGTGTGGCGAAGACAAGCAGGACAATCTGATCATCGAAGGAGATAACTTCGACGCCCTGCGCTATCTGCGCATGACCCATGCCGGGCGCGTCAAGTGCATCTACATCGACCCACCCTACAACACCGGCAACCGCGACTTCATCTACAACGACCGTTTCATCGACAAGGACGATGCTTATCGGCATTCCAAGTGGCTGGAGTTCATGTATCGCCGACTGGAACTCGCTAAGGAACTGCTGACCGAGGATGGTGTGATTTTCGTCTCTATCGACGACAACGAGGTGTTTCACCTTGGGCTACTGATGGAACAGATTTTCGGCACAAGCAACTTCATGGCGTGTATCGCTTGGGAAAAGCGCTACACCCGCAGCAACAACGCAAAGCTCTTTTACTCGTTGAAGGACTGGATCATCGTCTTCCGTGCCTCGCCGGCACTGGCCACGATCAAGGAAACCCGAACGTCGAAAGCCGACGCCAACTATTCAAATCCAGACAACGATCCAAACGGGGCATGGATGACAACTTCCTACGTCAATCCGGCAACCAAGGAGAAGCGGCCAAATTTGGCCTATCCGATCGTCAACCCAAGTGGCACCGAGATTCAGCACCCGACCCATGCTTGGAAGTATTCAAGGGAGGAGCATCAGCGCCACAAGTCCGAAAACAGACTCTGGTGGGGACAAAACGGCGATGCAACCTATCCGCGTCTGAAGCTTTACCTTGAAGAAGCGAAACCAATGGTTCCAGTCGATCTTTGGAGCTATCAGGATTCCGGCACCAACGACGAGGGCGGCAGCGAATTGAAGGAGATTTTCGGTGAATCCGTCTTCGACAACCCGAAGCCAACGCGCCTGATCGAACGCATCCTGCGCATCGCCACCAGTTCCGGCGACATCGTGCTGGATTTCTTCGCCGGCAGCGGCACCACGGCGCAGGCGGTGCTGAACTTGAATAAGGAGGATGGTGGCAAGCGCCGTTTCATTCTCGTTTCCAGCACCGAAGCCACGGCCGACGCGCCGGACAAGAACCTTTGCCGTGATGTCTGCGCCGAGCGCGTGCGGCGGGTGATTTCCGGCTACACCAACAAGAAGGGACAAGCCGTCGAAGGACTCGGCGGCGGTTTTTCGTATCTGCGCTGCCGGCGCATACCGGCCGCCACGGTATTTCGCAGCATTCAGCATGAACAGGTGTGGACGGCGCTGCAACTGATACACGACTTGGCGCTGACGCCCTATCAAGCCAAGCTGCCGATGCAGACGGCGGAAAGCAAACGCGGCCTGGTGATCTATCTGCCGAAACTGACCGACGCGGTGCTCGACGCCGTGCAGGAAACCATTCATGCCGCCGGGCAGGCCGTGGTGTTTTCGTGGCAACCGGCACTGTTGGCGCAGCGGCTGACCGATCCGCGTGTGGCCTTCGAGCCGATCCCGGCCTTTCTGGTCAATCGCTTCGGCGCACGGTCTTCGTCGGCTACGGGAGGACGGCCATGAGCGCGCCAGCCCCCAAGGGTTATCAGCGCGAGGCGGTCGCCAACGCACTGGAGATTTTCCGCTACGCCGAAAGCCAGTTGCGGCAGGCAGGCGACTATGCCAGCCGCACGGCGGCAACGGCTTTCAATGGCTGCCTGCTGCTGGAGGCGCCAACCGGCTCGGGCAAAACCCTAATGGCCGGCATGATTGCCGAGACCTTTGCGGCACCGGATCGGGACAGCAATGCACGCATCGTCTGGTTTTGGTTCACGCCTTTCGCTGGGCTCGTCGAACAGGCCAAGGGGGCGATCAAGTCCACCTTCGTCGGCCTGCGCGTGCGCGACCTGCAAGGCGACCGCAAGACCCGCGGTACAAAGAGCGGCGATGTATATGTCACTACATGGGCGTCGGTGGCGGCGGCCAGTAAGGAAACGCGGCGGGTACGCAGCGGCGGCGAATTCGTATTGGCCCTAGATGACCTGATCGCGGAACTACGCGCCGATGGTTTCCGTATCGGCGCCGTCGTGGATGAGGCCCACCACGGTTTCACCCGTGCCGCCGAGGCGGTGCGTTTCTACCGCGAGAGCTTGAGCCCAGACTTCACGCTGATGATCACGGCCACGCCCGACGATCAGGATGTCGAGAAATTCAAGAAGGCTGCCGGCATCGGCCATCTACACCGCATTCGCGTGAGCCGCAAAGAAGCTGTGGACGCGGGCCTGATCAAGGACGGTATCAAGTCGATTGCCTATCTGGCGGCGGATGACCAAAAAGCACTGGTCGACTTTGCCGCCACCGCGCTGGCCGATGGCTGGGACATGCACGGCGCGATCAAGCAGGGATTGCAGGCCGCTGGCATTGGGCTGGTCCCGCTGATGTTAGTACAGGTAGGCAACAGCAACGCCGCCATCGAGGAGGCGCGCACGCGGCTGGCCGCGCTTGGCGTCCCTGAATCGAAAATCGCCTGGTACACGGCGGACGATCCGAACGACGATCTTCTCGCCGTAGCCATCGACGAACAGAAGGAAGTGCTGATCTTCAAAGTAGCTGTGGCACTGGGCTTCGATGCGCCGCGTGCCTTTACGCTGGTTTCGATGCGCGGCGCGAAAGACACGGATTTCGGCATTCAGGTGGTTGGCCGCATTCTGCGCGTGCATGGCAAGTTGCAGGGGCCGACGCTGGCACGCAAGCTGCCCGAGTTGCTGCGCCACGGTTATGTGTTTCTTGCGGATGCCGCCAATCAAAGCGGGTTGGTACAGGCCGGTGACAAGATCAACGCGATCCAGAGCGAGCTTTCCCACGTCTGCCCGTACACGATGGTAGTGAAAGTTGCCGGACGCAATGAAATTCAGGTGGCGCAGGATGGGCAGGCGCAATTATTGACCGTACCCTACACGCCGCCGGCCTGGCCGGCGCCAGAGATTACCGCAGCCAATGGGGGAAATGCGGGACACCACGCGGCCGAAGCTCCGGCATGGCAGCCGACCGGGATTTTGACGAATCTGGTTCTCACATCGCCAGAAATGCCTCCGGCAACTGCGGGAAAATCAGCCACATCCGGGCCACTGCTCTCGGGCAATCGGCGCTATGCTCTGCGCGAGGGCATACCCCGCACTTATCGTTCCGAGCGACTACCTCTGTCGACGGCTGATCTCTTGACCTGCATCGCCGCCAACATCGCCATCGACGACAAGGTGTTCAATGCCGGGTTTCGACAGTCAGTGAAGGTGACGCGACAGACCGTCGATCTGTTTGAGGGCAGTGAGGAAATCGAATCGATCCAGGCTCGCCTGTCCGACGCTGAAATCGCCCGCCGTGCACAGAACGTTATGTTCGACGCGGAATATCTCGATCCACGTGATTTGCACGATGCGCTGCTAGACAGGCTGAAAACCGAGTTTTCTCACCGCGGCATCAACGTCGACGCTGATGGATTGGATCGCGCCTTGAATCGCATCATGGCCGCGTACCCCAATTTGATCCGACTGGCGGCGCGCGGCTGCGCGGCAAAGTTCAAAGAGGTTTTCGATACCGACAAGTTACCTGAGTTTGTTGAGCTGCCAACTGGCGTGAAGAAATCGCGCCTCAACGTCTATGGCGTCATGCCGCAAGACCTGAACGGGCCAGAGCGTGCCTTCGCCGAATCGCTCGACGCCGACACGTCGGGCACGGTCGAATACTGGTTCCGCAATGAACCGCGCAAGCCGTGGTCTATCGGCATTGTCATGCCCAGCGGCGACCGCTACTTTCCAGATTTCGCCGTCAAGGTGGCGGGCCGGGCTAATGGCGATGGTCTGTTACTGATAGAAATCAAGGGTAGCCACATTTTGAATGGTGACGATACCGTGGATAAAGTGCTGGCGGAACACAAATTCTATGGTGCCCCTGTGATGCTGACCCAAGATGAAGATGGTCGCTTTATGACTGTTAAGTTCTTCGACAGAACCGGCCGCAATGACAAGGATCAGATTTTCCGTATAGAGAATCTGGCAGGGTATTGACGACGGTCCTCGCTGGCAAGGCGTCCTTGTTCAGGACATAGTTGTGTTCATGCTGTTGCTTCTTTATCCATCGAATCCGCGCCGCCGGTTGGTCCTGGTTGCCAACGAGGCATCACGGGCGGCTCTTTCAGCGTCTGCCTTGGCACTAGGGGCGGCGTCGAGGAATCGGCTGTACTCTCCCTGAAAAACGAGGAGCAGTTCCCCGAGGGGCCCCATCCGCTGTTTGCGGATCAGGATTTCGGCCAAGCCGCGATACGGCGAAACAGGGTCGTAATACTCGTCGCGGTACGCCATCAGGATTACGTCCGCGTCCTGCTCGATGGCGCCTGACTCGCGTAGGTCGGACATCATTGGGCGCATGTCCTGGCGCTTCTCTAGCGAGCGGTTGAGCTGCGACAACAGGATGATCGGGCAGGACATTTCACGCGCCAGCAGCTTTAAGGCGCGCGTGATCCCGCCCAGTTCCTCGTTTCGGCTGTTGCCTTCGCCGCGCATCAATTGCAGGTAATCGATAACGATCAGATCCAGTCCGCCCATTCGCTGCTTCACTTTCCGGGCAGCAAGACGGATTCGGGCCACATTGGACAGGGTTGGATCGTCAGCGATGATGAGGCGCTTTTCGTGCAGCCGCCCAAGCGATGCGGCAATCCGGCTATAGTCGTCGGCGGCAATATCCCCGGATCGCAAGGCTTGCGTGCTGATGCTTCCGAAGCGTGCCATGCTGCGCTCCGCAAGCTGGGAGGCGCCCATCTCCAGCGAAACCACTAAGGCAACGCCACCGCCAACGGCCACGTTCTCCGCGATATTCACGGCTAAGGTGGTTTTCCCCATGCTCGGGCGGCCTGCAACGATGATCAGGTCGCCGGAGTGCAGGCCGCACATCAGCTGGTCAAGTTCGAGGAACCCTGTCGGCAGGCCGGCAATCTGCCCGCGCTTCTCGGTACGTTGCTCCAGCGCCTCCAGAACGCCCGGCATCAACTCGCCAATGCTCTGAGGTTCCTGGCCGGCGTGCCGGGCATCCGCCAAGCCCATCACCAGGCCGGTGACTTGCTCTACGAGGGCGCCGGTATCGCCATGGGAGGATTCCGCTAGGTCGGCGATGCGCTGACCAAGGGCCAGCACGTCGCGCCGGATGCGGCGTTCCCGGACGATTTCCGCGTAACGGCGGATGGTTGCCGTGGAGGTGATGTTTTGCGCCAGTTCGCCAAGATAGGCGAGGCCGCCGGTTTGCTCCGTCTCCCCCGCAGTATCGATGGCATCCGCAACAGTGACGACATCGGCCGGCTGGCCACGGTCCAGCATGTGGGTGATGTGCCGGAAGATGCGCCGATGCTCGTCACGGTAGAAATCGGCTTCGCCCACCAGATCGGCGATGCGTTCCCAAGCCGAGTTGTTGATCAGCAATGCCCCGAGAACCGACTGCTCGGCCTCGATGGAGTGGGGCGGAAGGCACAGCTCGCGAGGCGCGTTCATGCTGCCGCCCTCCGAGCCTGTTCGCCGGCGCTCGTCCAGCTTGCCGCTTGCCCATCTGCCAGAAACCAGAGTTTGTACCAGTTGCGCCGAACGGCATTCCGGAAGGACTGGCGCCAGTCCTTGTAGCGCTTATCCGTGGGAAGATAGGCTGCTTTGAATTCAGCCCATGCCGCAGCCAGCATGTCGTCGGTGATGCCGACCTTCTCCGCATATTCCATGATCGGATCGTCTTCGGGGATGGCTTTCCCACCTGACGCCTTGCAGTTCTCCAGGAACTGAGCAAGTGTGACTTCTTTGCTTTTCGATTTCTGAGAAGAGGGCGATCGCGCCTGCGCGAACCCTTTGACGGGTATTGACGGTTCACTGATGGTTTGGGTCGCACCCATGCGGCCCGTCTCTACGCATCCATGCGACCCGTCTTGTGCGTCTGCGCGACCTGTCGCATGTGCGCTACCCGTCGCACCCATGCGGCCCGTCAGACTTGAAAGGACGATGCGATATTGGCGGGTAGCTCCTGGCGCCCCGCCGAACTCGTTCCCGACCACTTGGATAAAGCCGTCAGTTATCAGGCCATGGACAACACGCTGCGCTTGGGAGCGCGACAGCCTGGTTTTTGCAGCGATGGCAGACATAGAGGGGAAGCAGCGCCCGTCGTCGTCGCTCCAGTCTGCCAGTGCCAAGAGTGCCAGGAGATCAGATCCTCCGCCTGGGTAGTCTTCCCATACTCGCGACATGATGCGGATGCTCATAGCGCCTCCGCCGGTTCGCCGAGCAACTCGTACAGCGCGACACCCACATGCACGAAGCCATCACTGTCGACCGTGTTGATGCGGCTGCTGCATATGACGTAGCCGCGAGCCTCCAAGTCCTGCACGCGACCGGCCGGATGGCTTATGCCGCGCGCTCTCAGTTCGTGAGTATGGTGGCGGCGAAGCCGCAGCAATTCGAGAAGGCGCTGTAGCTGCGCTTCCGTTGCGGTGGAGCTGGCGCTATGCTCCCGAGCGGATTGGCTTGCTTTGCCGCACTCGCCCGGGGCCAGCCGGGCGTTTGCTTTTGTGGAGGTGCTTTTCATCGCCGCCTCCTTACGCTGCGCCAATGAGGCGGCGCAGTTCGCCCACCTTGATGCGGGTCGAATTGCCGACCTTGACCGGGGTCAGCTCGCCGGCGTGGAAATGCCTGTAGATACTGGCACGGCTACGGGTTGCGATGGTGCACGCGGTCGAGATGTCGACCAGCATGCTGTCGGCCGCCTGGTCAAACTGCCGGACGGCGTCGAAGGATGCATGGGTTTTCATGTGTCAGGCTCCGCGCCTGGCACCACCTTCGAGAAGGTACGCTTAGCTTCTCGGTGCCACGCGCTTAATCAGCGTGGAGCCATCGTCATGCCCCCGAAATTTCCCGAAAAATTGCGGTAGGAATGCGGCAAATCTGCGGCATATTTACTTCATAAGCTGTTTCAACAAAATCGACAGTTCACTTGTTGGCTCGGTAGTGACCTGCCTTAATGCCTTGTCGCGAGTGATTTTCCCGTTTTCCACGCCCCAAGCTACGACTTCGGCCATATTCCAGTATGTGGATGCCAGCCATGCGCGCCTGGTGAGGCCGCTGCTCTGTCTAGATGCATCGCGAAGATCGCGCTCAATGGATGGCATCATAGGTTGCAGCTCTTCTATTAGCGCTTTCCGTTTGCGGCGAACGATACCTCGCCTGCTATCGCTGGCCTGTTGATTGCCTGTCTCTGCATCGGTCGAATCTTGGGTGGTACCGGGGTTAAGCTCGTCATGCCATTCGCTCGGAGCGTCCCAGGCTAGACGCCACCAAACGCCGCCTTTCTCAAAATCATCATCAACTGGCAACGGTGATGTCATGACGACTCGGAAAAGCTGATGCCCATCCACGTAGTAGCGTAATCCAGCCTCATCGACCAAGCCGCCGACAATGCCGCCGTCTAGGCCACGGAGCTTCTCCAAATTGGCCTCTTTTTCTGCCCGGCCAAGAGGGAGTCGCGAGTGCACGCTGAAAATCGACAAATCCCCTGATTCAATGTGGTCAGCGAGGAAAGCCGCGGTTGCATCCAGCGAGAAATTGTTTCCTTCGACTATCTGATCCATGAGGTGTGCCTTTTCGCTCAAGACATTACCTGTGAGGGACCAGCGCAGAACGGTACCAAGAAAGATCAACTGCGGGTAATGATCATCCCGGTGGTAGCTCGCTCGTTCATCGACCTGGACAATGTGGATAGTCTTTGTCGGCTCCATGTTTGCCATGCCTACGACCCTGCTGCACGAGATTGGCTGCTGCGATTGATCGGGAGCGCTATCGCCGAGCTGGTAGTGGTGGAGCAGCATTTCGCCCAGTCAGCCATCAGACGACGACGCTTTTCAAAGAGCGTGCCCCGCGCATAGGCTGCCTCGGCCTTGTCCTTGAGCTGGTGGGCAATGGCGTGTTCGATGACCTCGCGGGGATAGGCTGTTGTTTCGCCGGCCCAGTCGCGGAAGGTGGAACGGAAGCCATGGGCGGTGATGACCTTGCCGGCGCTGTCCGTCCAACCGCCGCTGCCATCCTTGAGACTGGATTCGTGCATGCGGCGGATGACAGCGGTCAGTGTCATGTCGCTCAACTCGCCGTGCTTCGTGTTGGGAAATATCAAGTCAGTGCCGACGATGCGGGGCACGGATTCGAGCAGGGCGAGTGCAGCCGGCGAGAGGGGAATACGGTGTTCCTTCTCGGCCTTCATACGCTTAGCCGGGATGGTCCAGACGCCGGCTGCCTCGTCAATTTCGCTCCAGGTTGCACCGCGCACTTCATTCGAGCGCGAAGCACAGAGAATGGCGAATTCCAGGGCGCGGGCGCCCATACCATCGACCGCTTTCAGCGCCGCAATGAAGGCGCCGACTTTGCGGTAGTCCAGGGCCGCGTGGTGCTGGATCTTCTGAACCTTGCTCCGGGCCGGCAGAATGTGGTCAAGGTGACCTTTCCATCGGGCCGGATTCTCGTCTTTGCGGTAGCCTCGGACCTTGGCCCAATCGAGCACTGATTCGATTCGTCCGCGGACTCGGCTTGCGGTTTCGGTCTTGGTTGTCCAGATGGGTTCCAGGATATTGACCACGTGAGCGGTTTCGATCGCCGAAACCTGGATCTTCCCGATGATCGGGTAGGCGTAGGCTTCGAGTGTCGTCGACCATTGCGCCGAATGTTTGGCGTTCTTCCAGCCGGCCTCATTGGCAGCGATATACTTTTCGGCCGCCTGCTTGAAGGTGATGCTGGATGCCACGGCGGCGGCCAGGGCGCTGCGTGCGGCTTGTCGCTCGGCTACCGGGTCGATGCCGGCCTTGATCTTCTCGCGAAGGGTGCGGGCGGCTTCCCTGGCGCCGGCCAGCGTCACGTCTGGGTAACCACCTAATCCGATTTCGCGGCGCTTGCCGCCGACGAGGACGCGTAGCAGCCATGACCTGGTACCGGACTTGGTAACCTGGAGGACCAAGCCGGCGACGCCGCCGATGTGGTGATAACCGGCTTCGCTGAGTCGGCTGACTTCGAGTGCTGAAAGCTCTTTGCTCTTGAGTGCCATGACCTACCCCCCAATGTACCCCGTGCGAATACATGATATTTGGTGGTTCTGGATGAGTCAAATTGAACCGAGCTATTCTCGAATCCATTGGAAAAAAGGGGCGTTAGGGCTCTGGATTAAGTTAGAGTGAGACAGGTTTGGATGGCGGAAAAACGGACGCCCTCTCCGCCAAAAACCCTTGAAGCACAAGGCTTTCAGGGCATAGGCAAAAATCAAAAAGTCCCGTGCCTAGTATGTAGCCAAGTTTAAGGCCAAGAAATTACGCCCCGACGAAGGGCTTTTTTCTTTCTTGCTGGCGGTAATGTTGCCCGGACTACTACATGAGTAGCATCTGGCCGAAAAAAGCCGGTG
>Ga0268298_10003009_pt1 | contig 17713 bp, 18 predicted proteins | sample WWTPWeurt_MetaG_FD_194462 | JGI IMG/M metagenome (GOLD analysis project Ga0268298, IMG submission 194462) | Activated sludge microbial communities from WWTP in Nijmegen, Gelderland, Netherland - WWTP Weurt | ecosystem: Engineered > WWTP > Aerobic digester > Activated sludge | place...
GCAATGACCGAGCCGTTGAGCTTGACATACTTTTCTTCAAAGTTGATCTGTGTCACTTCGCCCATTTGGAAGTTGAGATTTTTCTGCCTGCGAAAGATCGTGCGCACAGGCTGCGCGATCTGCGAAGGCAGCAAGCCCGCCGCCGCAACCTGATACAACAACGGTTGAAAGAGATGATGGTTATTCTTGTCAATGAGCGTGATGCGCACGCGCGCTTTTGCAAGTCCGCGTGCGGTTTCAAGCCCTGCGAACCCTGCGCCGATAATGACAATGTGGGGGAGTGATGTTGTGTTCATGGTTCCTCTAATGTGATTTATTTCACAATTATTATAACCAAAACGGTCTTATTTGGGAATGTTTTCACAATAGGAGATTGGTACTGGAATGTGGACTGAAGTCCGCACTCCGAAAATAAAAAAAGCACTCCCGCTTCTTTCTACGGGAGGGCTGATTCTGGCTTCGATCAGGATCCAAACTTTGAGATTTCCTGCTCCATCACCTCAGCAGGAAAATCCATACCATGAGCGGGGTACACGCGTTTGATTCCCATTGGCAAAATTTTCTTCCAGCTTTGCACCACAAGATTGATGTCATCTGCCAGCACAGGTAGACCTGGCGAAAGGCGCAAATACCAATCGTTCATCGCCATGTCCCCAACGAGAGCATCGCCCGAATCAAGCAGGATGCTCGAATGTCCCATCGAATGACCTGGCGTGTAAATCACCTTGCCTGGAATGCCGTACTCCGCCAGCGACATGCCGTTGTCATCCAGCACCATGTCCACTTTGATCTTTGGCAGATGCGGATGAAGCAGCGCCTTGGCTGATGCCGCCATCATTCGCCCATATGGAGTTGTGCCAGCAGGGAAGGGCGGCTCACCTGTCTCGACCATGAACTGGTCCCGTCCATGAACAGCGACCTTCGCCCCAGTCATCTCGCGGATATCGCTCAGGCAGGTGATGTGATCCCAGTGTCCGTGTGTTAGCAGGATCAGGTCAATGGACTTCGGGTCCACGCTGAGGGATTTCAGTCCGCGCACAAAAGCGGATGTGCCGCCCCATGCGCCCGCGTCAACTAGAATCGTCTGCTCGCCGCGAAGCAGAAAGCAATTGCAAATTCCAACAGGGATGCGGTGAAAGGTAAAAGACATTATTTTTCGTATCCATGTGGATGCGATGTGTGCCACTCCCATGCGCTGGAGAGAATCTCTTGCATGTTGGTGTGGGTGGGCTTCCAGCCAAGCTCGCTCATGATGCGTTTGGGCGAAGCGACCAATCGCGCTGAGTCGCCAGGGCGGCGCGGAGATTCAACTGTCGGGATGGCGTGACCCGTCACTTTGCGGGCGGTCTCGATCACTTCACGGACAGAGAATCCATTTCCGCTGCCGACGTTGTAGATCATCTTGTCTTTGGATTCGAGCGCACCCAAAGCAAGGATGTGCGCCGAAACCAGGTCCGCGATGTGGATGTAATCACGGATGCAGGTGCCATCGGGGGTGGGATAGTCTGTGCCGAAGATGGTGGCAGACTCAGCCTGCCCGAGTGCGATCTGCAACACGCGCGGGATGAGATGTGACTCGGGCTGGTGCGCTTCACCGCGCCCGGGCAACGCTCCGCAGGCGTTGAAGTAACGCAAGATGGCAAAGTGCAATCCGTGGATCTGACGATACCATTCGAGCGCCTGCTCGGTCATCAACTTGGTGTGACCATAGACATTGGTCGGTCCGATGGGGGAGTCTTCGGTCAACGGCTCTTCGCTGGATTGGTACACCGCGGCAGTGGAGGAGAATACAAATTTTTTCACGCCCGCCTGCACGGCAGTTTCCATCAGTTGGAGCGAATTGGCGAAATTATTGCGGAAGAACTTGCCCGGGTCTTTCATGCTTTCGCCCGCTTCGATGAATGCGGCGAAGTGCATGATGGCATCGTATTTGGTGGCGGTTAGCGCTTCGGCGAGTGCGTGGCTGTCTTCCAGACTCGCATGGATGAATTTTGCGCCCTGCGGCACGGCTTCACGATGCCCCGTCACTAGCGAGTCGTACACGGTGACGTTGTGCCCGGCATTGACCAGCGCTTCTGCTGTGGCAGATCCGATGTATCCTGCACCGCCTGAGATGAATATGTTCATGAGCTCTCCTGAAAATGTTTGCGGAATTATATCTCAAGGGCGTGCAGGCTTGAATCGGCATGTTTTTGATGTGAAGAATTGCCATATTTTATTGCCTTTTTTCGATTGTTGTTTTGGGGTAATATTGCTCATTAGATATGGAATCTACAAATTTACCCGCTCCTGAGCCGCAAAACAGCCCCAAGCCCGTTCGTAGAACGCCTTCGCGGCTGCGTTCTTTGAATCCCTTCTTCTCGACCATGGGTGTGGCGATGCTGCTGGCGACCCTCTTTACAGCATGGACTCCCAACAGCTTTTTTGCCAGCAACATGCGCGAGCAGCTGCGATTGATCCTCACGCCTCAAGCTCCGCTGAATACTGTTTCCTCTCCCCAGCCTCAACTGCGGATCGGTATTGTCGCGGGGCATAACGGCAACGACTCAGGCGCGGTCTGCACGAATGAGAACGGGGAAGTGGACCTGAAGGAAGCGGATGTTAATCTTGATATTGCCACCCGGGTCAAAAAGAGTCTCGAAGATCAGGGCTACAAGGTGGACCTGCTGAACGAATTCGATACGCGCTTGAATGGGTATCGGGCTGTTGCTTTGGTATCCATCCACAACGATTCTTGTGAATACGTCAACGATGAAGCCACCGGTTTTAAAGTGGCATCCTCTCTTGAAACACATGATGTGAATCGCGCGCAACGCCTGACGACCTGCCTTGTAGATCGGTATTCCCGCACGACCGGCATGTCTTTTCACGCGGGCAGCATCACAGGCGATATGCGTGAGTACCATGCCTTCTCCGAGATCGACCCAAATACGATCACTGCGATCATTGAGACCGGGTTCCTGTATCTCGACCGGGAGATCCTCACCTCTGAGCCAGACCGGATCGCAGAGGGTGTGACCCAGGGCATTCTTTGTTTTCTGAAGAATGAGAATGTTTCCCCGACCGCCATTCCAAATTCACCATGAAACGGGCATTTGATTATCAGCGCAATGGACATCGAGTCTTTGCATTGATGTTTTTTCTGGTCCTTGTAGGGTGCTCTCCTGCCTCTGCTCCGGCGGCGGAAGTAACGCCGCCAACTCACGCTCGTTTATTCGCCACTGCTTTCATTGCCAAACCGAATGCGTTGGTCATCCCGCCTGCTCAAATCCCAACCAGCCTGCCGATCGATACCTCCATCCCTGTGCCGACCGCGGTGCAAGCACAGCCTCCCTTGCAAGCTTCTCTTGTTAATTCCGTTGAAGCGCCCACTCAGGTTCCCACACAGGAATTGACCCTGCCAACGATCATACCCACCCTGGAAGTGTCCACTCAAGTGCAGACCGTGGACATTGTGATTGACCCGACCGCGGTGCCGACGAACGCGCCCGCTGATGTCTCTGCTGAGCCAACCGTGGAGTCGGTCATATCCGCCCAGATCGTGGAGAGCGCATCGGTGGCTTCGGTGTCCAACCCATATTCCGCGCCATCCTACAGCGGGAACAAATACATCCTGGTGGACATCTCAGATCAGCACATGTTTGTTTATGAAGGCGATGTGGTTGTGTATAGTTTTGTCGCGTCCACTGGAATGAACAATGCCACCCGAGCCGGACTCTTCAGTGTGCTGGATAAGATCCCGAATGCGTATGGCGCCACATGGAATATCTGGATGCCCAACTGGCTTGGCATCTATTGGGCGGGGAGCCTTGAGAACGGGATCCACGCCCTGCCGATCCTCTCGAACGGCGCGATCCTTTGGGAGGGGTATCTTGGTACGCCCATTTCCTATGGATGTGTGGTGCTCGGGACTTATGAATCTAAATTGTTGTATGACTGGGCAGAAGTTGGTACTCCCGTGGAAATTCAATGGTAACGGCTTATAATTGAATTGAATTTTTTACGTGTTTATCCGTACTCTGCACTTTTATCGAATGGAGTGACCCATGCAGAACAGAAGCAAAAATCCCGAAGGTACGATCAACTCACAGAAGGGGAATCAGGCGCAGGGCGCAGGGCGGAGCACCGGCGCGAAACGATCTAAAAAGCCGAATCTCATCCTTCCCATTTTGTTGGTTCTCATGGGCTGCGCGGTATTTTTATTCGCCGCCTGGTCAGCTGTAACCTCTCCGGTGATGGCGTCCATTTTGAATTTGGCTGCTGCGCCGCAGGAACAAGCCGCGCCGCGTCAGTCGTTCGCGCAGGTGAATATTGCCAAACCGGCATCGATGGCTCCTGTTGCCGTCCAGCCGTTGATCGAGTCGTCTGCGCCGCAATTACCCGCCGCAACTGCTGTTGAAGAATCTTTGCCGGTAATTGTAGACGCCGCTCCAACTGCCGCGCCGACCCTCGAACCCACGCTCGAGCCAACAGCCATTCCTCAACAGACCGAAGCGCCGCTTGTGGCGCAGATCGTGGATGATTCCGCTCTGCCCACTGCCACATCCGATGTGACCGCTCCGCAGGCGACCGTGGAGCCTGGCGGTGTCTCGGCACAGATCGTCTCTGATACGCCCACTTCTGACTATACGGCTCCGACCGCTGTTGCCTATGCTCCAGTGACGGGCAGCGGCGAACGCTGGATCGATGTTAATCTTTCGGAGCAGCGTGTTTATGCCTACGAAGGCGATACGCTTGTGAATTCATTTATCGTTTCCACCGGCACCTGGCAGACGCCGACCGTGACCGGCAATTACAAGATCTGGATCAAGGTCCGTTCGCAGGCGATGTCTGGTCCCGGTTATTATCTTCCCGATGTGCCGTATGTGATGTATTTTTATAAGGACTATGGGCTGCATGGCACATACTGGCATAATAACTTTGGGACTCCGATGAGTCACGGTTGTGTCAACCTTTCCATCCCTGACTCGCAGTGGTTGTACAACTTCGCTTCCGTGGGGACGGTTGTGAACGTTCATTATTAATTCGGTCAGTAAATGTTTTAGAGGTTCGTAGTTATTGAGAATGGATTCAAAAAAAATATCGCGGCGTGACTTTCTAAAATTGAGCGGGTTGGGGCTGGCAGGTTTGTTCGTGCCTCCGCTCAATTTTGATTTTAAAGACTCCTTCGATGGGTTGCAGGGGCGGGTCACCACGCGCATGATCTGGATGTATGACAGTCCCTCTGCTGATGCGGAACCGGTCAAGATCTGTCAGCGTGATATGCTGCTGAACATCACCAACACCACTATTAGCGAAGACTTGAATACGCATAACCGCATCTGGTATGAGATCGGGAAAGAGGGGTACGTTTATTCGGGATATGTTCAACCAGTGCGCACCCTGTTGAACACACCGCAGTTGACCATTCCCAAAGAGGGTTTGCTCGCAGAAATCAGCGTGCCATACACAGATGCCTACGAAACAGCGGATAGGAAATCCAGGGTGGCGTATCGCATGTATTACGAAACGACCCATTGGATCAAATCTGTCAGCACCGACCCGAAGGATGGGCAGGTCTGGTATCAAGTGCGCGACGACAAGTTCGACAAGCTTTATTACGCGCGCGCCGAGCACATGCGCATCCTGCCAGCCGAGGAGCTTGCTCCGCTCTCGCCCGATGTGCCCAACAGTCAAAAAAAGATCCGTGTGCAGTTGGACGACCAGATCGTCATTGCCTACGAAAACAATGTGCCGGTCTTCGTCAGCCCGGCGTCCACCGGGGGCATATTCCGCCGCGGAACTTACACCACACCCAAGGGATCGTTCATCACCTACTACAAACGCCCCTCCCGGCACATGGCGGCAGGTGACATTGCCGCCAGCGGATTCGACCTGCCCGGCGTGCCTTGGGTGCAATACATTACCGAAAGTGGGATATCCTTCCACGGCACATTCTGGCACAATGATTTCGGACGCCCGCACTCGCATGGCTGCATCAACCTCTCGACCCAAGCTGCCAAATGGCTCTACCGTTGGACCACGCCGCAAGTCTCCATGAGCAAGGAGTTTTCCTTCGGCGGCGTGGGCACAAATGTGGAGATCGTCCTGTGATCCCCTCCAAACGCCTGATTCAGGAAAGATAAAGGCACGCAAGGTTATCTATCATCCATAAATGAAAACTGACATCAAACTATCCCGCCGTGAATTTCTAAAACTGACTGCATCAGGCGTGCTCGGGCTTGCCCTCTCCGAAATGGGCATTGCCTCCGCCCTGACCGCTCCGCCCGCCACCCAGGGACGAATCACATGGAGCGGCATCCCGCTCTACGATGAGCCATACTTCAACGCCAACAAAAAATCCCTTTTTGGCATGGACCAGGTGATCGACCTCAAAGGGCAGGTCGATGGTGAAGAAGGCAATCCCTTCAACAAAGCCTGGTATCAGGTCGAGGATGGATACACCTACTCGGGCTGGCTGCAGCCCGTGGAAACGAAAAGGCAAAAACCCGTTTACCAGATTCCCGCCGCGGGTCAACTGGGCGAGATCACCGTTCCCATCAGCGATACCCGCCTCGCGCCTTTCACCTTCTCGCGAAAGGGTTACCGCCTGTATTATGGAAGCACGCACTGGGTGAAGAAAGTGGTTGTGACTCGTGACGAAAAAAGCATCTGGTATGAGATCTTCGACAACCACCTGAAGAAATCATTCTACGTCCCTTCCTACAACATGCGCCTCATTCCCGACGAGGAGTTGGGTCTGCTTTCCCCGGAAGTTCCCGAGGCTGACAAGAGGATCCACGTTGATCTCACCACTCAGTTCGTCACCGCATTTGAAGGGAGCACGATGGTCTTCTCATCGCGTTGTTCAAGCGGAGCGGGCGGCACGCGCACCCCAACCGGAGACTTCCTCACCTATCACAAGGGACCGTCTGTCCACATGACCAACCAGGGCGATGCGGTGAACAACATCTATGACCTGCCAGGCGTGCCGTGGTGTACTTTCTTCACAGGCTTTGGCAACGCCTTCCACGGGACGTACTGGCATAATGACTATGGGCGTCCACGCAGCCACGGCTGCATCAACCTGCCTTCGGAAGATGCAAAGTGGGTCTATCGTTGGAGTCGTCCCAACCTGCCGCCCGATGAAGATTACCTGCATCTTCCGGGCGAAGGGACTCGCATCCAGATCGTATAATGCTCGTAGATATGTCGTAATGCCTTTGTGGAACACATTCACCACAAAAGGCAATCGACCAAGGAGAAAAAAATGAACCCTGCATTTCAATTCAATCAATACCTGCTCAAACGTCAGGTCTTTGCCCTGACCGGAAAATTCCGCTTCTATGCCCCCAATGGGCAGATGGTGCTTTTCAGCGAGCAAAAAATGTTCAAACTGCGCGAAGACATCCGGGTGTACTCGGATGAAAGCAAGACCCAGGAAGTGTTAATGATCAAGGCGCGTCAGATCATTGACTTTTCCGCCGCCTACGATGTGGTGGACAGCGCCACCGGTCAGAGGGTTGGCGCGCTTCGCCGCAAAGGACTCGCGTCCATTCTGCGCGATGAGTGGGAGATCCTTGATGCGGGCGATAACATGCTTGGCATCCTGTTCGAAGACAGCATGGGCATGGCTTTGCTGCGCCGCTTTTTGAGCAACCTTATCCCGCAGAATTATGACATTACCATCGGTGCAAACCGTGTGGCAGACCTCAAGCAGAACTTCAATCCATTCACCTATGAATTGGGATTGGACTTCAGCATGGACACCAATCACAGCCTTGACCGCCGAATGGGGATCGCCGCGGGAATCCTGCTCGCCGCTGTTGAAGGCAGACAGGGCTAGCCTGTCATGCCAAGACAACCTCTCTTTGCTGGACTGGTGATCGACGAGTCGGGTCGTCCTGCTGAGTCAGCCATGATCGGAAGCGACCCCTGCTATGTGATCGATGACGCCGGATTTCGTCGTCACATCCCCGCCGAGCAGATCGACCGCGCCGTCCTTTCTCAGATGGCTGAAATGATGAAGGGCAGTGAAGATATCCTCTCGGAGCAGACCGCGAAAATGCTCGGGCAGGATGATCCCTTTTCCAAGGCGATGATCGAACAACAGTTGAAGAATATCGACAAGCAGTTTGACGTCCTGATGCAGACCGGGATCCCTGAAGACATGCGCGCCTATCTCGGCATGATGGGCTTCAAGGTCATCATCAACTATCACGGTGAGATCATCCGTGTGGAACAACCCGGCGCTTCGGGCGGCGACGAAGAATAGAGTCTTCAAACCCAACCAAACTTCGGAGGATTCAAGTCCTCCGAAGTTTTTTGCTTAAATAAACCCTGATATAATTTTGTGCATGAATCCAAAGCGCTTTTTCATATTAATTATTCTGGTAAGCCTGCTGTTGACCGGGTTGTGGCTGCCTGCCAACGCGGCTCCCAGCGCGCAGCAGCAGATCCCCACACCAACGGCTGGTGCAGACGGACGTATCATTTATGTAGTACAGGCGGGAGATAGCTGTATTCGTGTGGCCGCATTGAACGGCATTTCACAGGAAGTCCTGCGGCAGTTGAACTCAACGCTCGATGAGAACTGCACCCTTTTTGAAGGGCAGGAACTTCTGATCGGGCTGATCTCCCAAGCTGGAACGCCCACCGCGGGACCTTCGCCCACGCCGGCGCCTCCCACGCCATCTCCCACGCCGTTCACCGGCACGACCGAAGTGTGTGTGCTGCTCTTTGAAGATTCCAACGGGAATGCCTTGCGTGAAGAGACCGAACCCGCTGTTTCAGGCGGCGCTGTCAGTGTGACCGAAAATAACGGCGAGTATTCCGCTTCGCTGCAGACCACCATCCCCGCTGACCCTGAGGCGTATCAGGGCGTGTGTTTCTCAGACGTACCCGAAGGAAATTACAACATTACCGTGGGTATTCCCGATAACTACAACCCGACCATGAACCTGAATTATTCGCTCGACGTGAAAGCCGGCGATCAGGCCTTTGTCAATTTTGGCGCGCAGTCCAAGGATGTGGTGATGGACCCGGGGGCAAATCAGCCTGCCGAGGAAGAAACGACCTCTCCGTTGTTCGGCATCATTGGTGGGTTGCTCTTGTTGGGCGGCGCGGTGCTTGGGTATTACGCGTGGCGCTCCGGCAAGCCGGAAAGCAAGCTCTCAGGCGGCAACAATATTTTGAGATGATCTCTTCTTGATAAAAATGATCCCGCAGATCTTTGGTCTGCGGGATTTTATTTTGTCTTTAGTGTGAATGTCTGACGATGAATGGGGGAGTAGCCCAACTTTGATATGGCTTTCCGATGCGCCAATGTGCCATATCCCTTGTGGCGCATCAAACCGTAATCTGGGAATTGGTCATGCAGCCGGAGCATGTGCTCATCCCGGGTGGTCTTGGCAAGGATGGAGGCTGCGGCAATGCTCAACGAGCGTTGATCACCTTTAACCAGCGCCGTCTGCGAAATATCCAGTTCGGGCAGCTCAAGGCGGAAGTCTGTCAGCAGGTAGTGAGGGAAGAGGTTCAGCATTTCCACGGCGCGGAGAGCCGCGAGGCGGGTGGCAGAGACAATGCCCAGTGAGTCGATCTCTTCTGCGGAAGCAAATCCAACACCCCATGTCCGCGCGATCTCCTTGATGCGCGGCGCGAGTTGGTCGCGCTTGCGGGGAGTCATTTGCTTGGAATCACGTGCCCCGCTCAAAGCTTGAGAAAGATGCGGGGCATTCTCAGGAAGAATGACCGCTCCCACACACACGGGACCAGCCAGGGCGCCGCGTCCCGCCTCATCCAGACCGGCAATGAATTGATAAGCGCGCCAGATTTCTTTTTCGTGAGACAGGTCAGGGTTTGAGATCATATCTGCCGCGGATCGCATTGAGGTGAATGCGGAAGATGTCGCCGATCATTCGTAAGGCGTCGCGTATGGCGTTGACCTTGCTGTCCGCATCGAAATACCAGTGGATCGGAATTTCCTTGACCCGCATTTTTTTGCGGCGCGCAATGTAAAGCAGTTCAAGATCGAAAGACCAACCCTTTAGAGTTTGCTGGCTGAAAAGTTTTTCGGCTGCTTCTGCTCGAAAACATTTGAAACCACACTGGGTGTCGTTCATGCCCGGAAGGATGAGCAGGCGGATGACAAGATTGATGCCTCGTCCGCCCCAATGGCGATACATCGGTTCGTTGAATCGAACTGCGCCCGGCGCCTCGCGCGATGCGATGGCAATGTCGAAGTTCTCAAGCGCGGGCGGCAGAAATTTTTGAAGTTCTTCGATTGGCATGGATAGATCTGCATCGCAGATAAAACGATACTCCCCGTTGGCTTCAAGAACGCCGCGCTGCAGGGCGTTCCCTTTGCCAGACCCGGCTTCTTGCAGAACACGCAGGCTCGGGTATTGGGCTGTGAATCCGCGCGCAATCTCCAGGGTCCGGTCTGTGCTTCCATTTTCAACAATGATGACTTCCGATGAATAAGTCTGTTTTTCCAGATACGCAAAAATCTGCCCCAGCGTGCGGGGCAGACGGCTCTCTTCGTTATGAGCAGGGATGACTATGGATAGAAAGGGCGGGGTCAATGCAGATTATTGGGTCAGATAAATGAAGGCGCCAAAGCCGGTCACGATGCAGCACCAGAAAAGGAACATGCCCGCAAGGACCATGATCTGCCCATTGCTCATGCCCAGCATTTTCTTTGGCGCGGCAGGCGCGCGGCTGGGTAGGGGGCGGGCGGGGCTGGTCTCGCGCAGTCCTGGCTGGGCGGCTTTTTCCTGTTGAACGGGTTCAACGGGATTTTCTTCGAAGGAAAAGCCAAGGTCATTGGCATTGAACTCCTGCGAAGGCGTACCGAAAAACTCACGCTCAGGTGACTGTGCAGCCGGCGGGGGAGCGGCAGGGATGGGAGCATCGTCTGAAGGCGGAGCCGGGTCAATGATCCGATCTGCAAGCAGATGGATATACTCCGGGCTCCAGATAGGGCGCGCCTGCGCGATGGAAGCGGCGAACTGTTTGATGGCATCGCTCATCACCACCCGTGCAGCCGGTCTCATGGATGTGACATGGGCGCCCGGGTCGGCGGTGATCAAGATTGGCTCCACCGGACCGGGAACATCAATCCGCTTGATCTTGAGGTATTTTTGGAAAACACTGGTTAACTGAGAAACGCGGCTGATCAGGTTTATGCCCGCAGGCTGCGACTTCCCGCCGTTATCAAGGGTGTTCCATTGATCTCCCTTGGCTTCAAAGTGACCTTTCACATTTGTCACATAGATCACCCAGATGCCCCCCAAACCCACCAGAACGAGCGGGATCACGATCTCGCTGTTGGGCAGGGTGAAATTGCGGATCAAAATAAAGCCCTTCTCAAGCTGGCGGTCCAATTGGGCAATGACCGTTTTTTGGGCTTCCAGCTCGGCGGACCAATTCAGCCCGTATTTGAGCGTTCCTTGCACACGTGCAACGAAACTGATATTGCCTTTGTCATCCTGCAGGGGAGTCTTATCGATTAGCTTCATGTGGATTAAAAGAAGGGTGTTTCCTCAAGCTCATCGTGCGATGAGCCTTCACGTGTGGAAAGTACATCCTGAGCGAAAAGCCTCACAGGCTTGCCATATTTGAATGTGCTGGCGAAAAATTCTTCGCGCGAGCCCACTACGAATTGTTTTCCGTTCTTCAGCCGCTCCAAAAGGGTTTTACGATCCAATACCACACGGTCCGAAAAGGTCGCGCCGCGGCGCTCGTAAGCCCGCACGACCATGATTTGCCCATTCTTGAAGCGGGCAGCTTCGATCACACCATCAATTTTCTTTGTCATTTCAGAGTACCTCTTGAGATAATTTTAGCACACACGGCTTAAATCATAGAAGCACGCCCGCCAGTATATTTGTCCTGGCCAGCGTGCTTCCAATTTTTTAAACAAATTTCGCATGATTCCCGCCTGAAATTGTTTTGTATAGTCGGGGCGATAGGATTCGAACCTACGGCCTCTTGCTCCCAAAGCAAGCGCGCTAGCCGGACTGCGCCACGCCCCGATCAAATGAACTGCGCGAGTATAATGCGAAGGATGAACACCCGTCAAGCAATAATCATAACTGCCTGCATCGCGCTTCTTGCTGGACCTTCAGCCTGCTCGGCCTCTCCAGAGGTTTTACCCACCCCAACCCCTGCCCTGCCCACCTCCACGGCGACAGTGACCTTTACCCCAAGCCCTATCCCGCCGACCGCCACACCCACCCCGTTGACCTGCCTTTCGCAGCCCGGGCTTGTTCTGCAGGATGTTGTTTCCACCACAAAACCACCGCAGGAATTCCTCATCTACCTGCCGCCATGTTACGAATCTTTTCCCGAAGAGCACTACCCGACCCTTTATCTTCTACACGGGCAGACCTACAATCAAGATCAGTGGGTACGCCTTGGCGCGCCTGCCATTGCAGATGACCTCATCCACGCGGAGCGATCCATGCCCTTTATCATGGTTTTTCCCGATGATCGCTATTGGAACTCTGCAGCCGGACCAGGCTTTGGCGATCGCCTCATCAACGATCTTATTCCTTATGTTGACCAAAATTACCGAACCGTTACGGACCGTCAATTTCGCGCCCTCGGCGGACTCTCACGCGGCGGCGGTTGGACGGTGAAGCTTGGGTTGGAGAACCCCTTGTTGTTTGGCATGCTTGGCTTGCACTCCCCGGCCATCTTCAAGGACAATGCGCCATACCTCGACAAGATCATCAAGGATCTGCCGCAGGAGCAACGCCCATACCTGTGGATGGATATTGGGGATTCGGACTCAGAGTTGGGGAACGCGCTCTTGTTCGAGCAAGTGCTGACCGACCACGATTACATTCATGAGTTTCATCGTTTTGCGGGCGAACATTCCGAGGCGTACTGGTCTTCTCATGCCGGGGAATATCTGCGATGGTACACGCAGGTCTGGCAGAAGATTTCAGAGGGGCAATAGGTCACTTCGCAGCTTGGTACTTCGCGCGCGCCAACAACTCATGCATCGGCTTTAAGCCAGAGACCGGCACAGCCATATTCTTTGCCTTGGTACGGCTGTATTGAAAAACCTTTGAGTCGATGGGGATGGGGCTGGCGCGTCTGCGAAATTCCGCGCGGGTGATGTATCCTGCCAGATAGATCTCCATGCCATAGACCCAAATATTCCTCCACTCCAGCGGTGGGATGACATGCGTTCTGCCAAGAGATGGGCTGTGAATTCCCAGCCGCGCCACGGGGATTTGTCTGGCGTGAAGGGCTGTGATCGAGTGGAAGTTGTTGGCGATCGTAACCCGTTTCTGCGGTGGGAGAGATACCTCTTGCATCAGGAACTTCCGCTCTGCATCCTGCCCGCTGACCTCGACCGTGATCTCTGTCGTTGATTCAGATTTCAAGGTCAGTGACCCGAACGGACGCCAGGCAGCCGGTCTGCGCCACTCGGGCGGCAGGATGTGCGTCAGATGCAAGGGTTGTCTGGTTTCAGCGACCCTGCCCAGGTCGGATTGCGAGGCGGCGACCAATCCCGATATAAATGCGAACAGATAAAGGTCATGGTCTGAGCTGTCTTCAAGCGGATGATGATCGGAGGCGACAAGCGCGGGAGCGCCCAGCAGCATAGATGGATCGCGCCGCATTCCGATGGCTTGCGCTCGATTGGAGATGAAGAAGGATTCGAGATTGCAGCGCCGTCCGCCAAGCGAGACCGTGTATCTTTCCGAGTCGCTGAACGGTGCGGAGTTGTTTACTTCAAAGGGAATGTCCTGCGCAGAGAGGTGACGGCGAAAGGCGAGTTCTGCGGCTACGCCTGCCACCATGCGGCGGATCCGGTCGTAGGGTCTTTCGTTTCCGAGCAGGTAGGGCAGGGATCGCAAGGCATGAGCAATGCCGCCTTCTGTAAGGTCTGGGGTGTAAGGCAGGTGAAGAAGATCAGAAGGGGAGAGCATGTTGTTGAGACCCGCTGTAAATGTATTTTACATCAGCCCTGCATCGCGTAGCCCACACGCTGCACGATCTCTCCGCTGGCGACGAACTGGCGCGATATTTCGATGTAGCCTGCCATCGTGGTATCGGACTCGATGAAAGGAATCTTCTCTCGAAGCAGGGCGTATGCTCCCCGTGTGCCCTGACCGAGTTTCTTCTCCGCGCCGATGACCTGCTTTCGGAAGTCAATGCCTTGCGCGGCAGACATCAACTCAATGGCGAGGATGTGTTCGAGGTTGCTCAAGATGTCGCGTAGTTTGAGCGCGGCGGTCGCGCCCATGCTGACATGGTCTTCGACATTCGCAGAGGTGGGGATCGTATCCACACTCGCGGGATGTGAGAGCACCTTGTTCTCGGTGGCGAGCGCGGCGGCGGTATATTGCAGGATCATGAAGCCAGAGTTCAATCCGCCCTGCTTGGTAAGGAAGGCGGGCAGGACATGGATGTTGGAACTTTCATCGGTCAGACGCATGACACGGCGCTCGGAAATATTTCCCAGCTCAGCGACCGAAAACGCCAGATAATCCATTGCAATGGCGAGCGGCTCGCCATGGAAATTTCCGCCGGAGAGGACAGAGATCTCTTCGGTGGCATCGTCAATGAAGATCAGCGGATTATCGGTGACGGCGTTCAATTCGATCTCAAAGACCCAGCGCGCATAAGCGATCGCATCGCGCACCGCCCCGTGGACCTGCGGCATGCAGCGCAGGGTGTAGGCATCCTGCACGTTGAGCGACCCATGCTCGCGGGTGAATTGACTATCCTTGAGAAGCCCGCGCAGGTAGGCCGCACATTCCTTCTGGCGCGGATACGGACGCAGGTTGTGAATGCGCTCATCGAATGCGAGGTCGGTACCGTTCAAGGCTTCGAGGCTCAGGCATCCCGCAATGTCGGCGGTCTGACTGTATCGCTCGGCGCGCAAAGTTTCGAGCACGCCGACAGCCGTCATCACGGATGTGCCGTTGGTGAGCGCGAGTCCTTCCTTCGCGGCGAGCGTGATCGAGTTAAGCCCTGCGCGTTTGAATGCCTCTGCACCTGAAATGATCTCGCCCTGATATTCCACCACGCCTTCGCCGATGATCGGCAAAGCCATGTGTGCGAGCGGAGCGAGGTCGCCGCTCGCGCCGAGCGATCCCTTCTCCGGGATCACAGGATGAATGCCCGCGTTGAGCATCTCGATCAACAATTGCAAAGTGGAAACACGGATGCCCGAATGTCCACGGGCAAGGGTGTTGGCGCGGATCAACATGATGGCGCGCGTGGTTGGGATGTCGAACGGGTTGCCGACTCCCACCGCGTGACTGACAAGGATGTTGCGCTGGAGCTGCTCCACTTGATCGGGCGGGATGATGCGATCTTTGAACGCGCCGAAGCCGGTGGTGATGCCATAGGCGATGGTTCCGCGCTTGAGCAGGGTTTGCACCGCTTGAGCGGCTCTTTCCACCCGCTGAATGGCTTCTGCTCCGATCTGCACGCGCGGCGCGTTGGGCAGCCCATACGCCACGGCATGCACCTGTTCAAAGGTCAGGCTTGCCCCGTCCAGTTCGATCACATTTTGTTCAGTCATTGATTTATTCCTTTTCGATCATGAGTGACCACAAAGTCGCCAAGGCTCAAAGGAAAAAAACTTTGTGTCTTCGTGCCTTGGCGGTTAATTTTCAATTATGCAGTTTCTCCAACTCTTCCCAGCGATGATACGCCTGTGCCAGTTCATCCTGCATGGACTTTAACTGCTCGACCACGCGCGTGATCTCGGCGCTGTCCTGCTGATAAAAAACAGGGGAAGCCATCTCAGCCGTCAGCGAGTGGATGTCCGCTTCGAGCTTTTCGATGCGCTGCGGCAGTTCGGCTAATTCCTTTTGTTGGGCTTCGAGCGCCCGCTGTTCCTTGTAACTTAATTTTTTGGATGTGGACTCTTGCGTGGTCTGCTCTGCGCTGACAACTGCCTTGCGCGGCTTCTGCTCTGGCTTCGCCGATTCGTTCTGCTTTTGCCATTCATCATAGCCGCCGACCGTTTCAATGACCTGCCCTGTGCCGTCCATTGCCAGCGTGCTGGTGACGATGTTGTTCAAGAAGGCGCGGTCATGGCTGACGAGCAGCAGCGTGCCGTCGTAATCGAGCAGCATATCTTCAAGGATCTCCAGCGTTTCAACATCGAGATCGTTGGTGGGTTCATCCATCACAAGCAGGTTCGCAGGGCGGGCAAAGAGACGCGCCAACAGCAGACGATTCCGCTCGCCGCCAGAGAGCGCGCTGATTGGCGCGTTGACCCTGTCTTTGGAGAAAAGAAAATCTTCAAGGTAGGCATTCAGGTTGCGCACTTTGCCGTTGATGGTGACGTTATCCCGTCCCTGCCCAACATTATCCAACACGGACTTGCTTTCATCCAATTGAGCGCGGAGTTGATCGAAGTAGGCGATCTCCACGTTCGTGCCATATTCCACCGAGCCGCTCTGCGGAGATAATTCTCCCAGCAGCAGGCGCAGCAGGGTGGTCTTGCCAGAACCATTGGGACCGATGATGCCGACCTTGTCTCCACGCTGAATGGTGGTGGTGAGATCGCTGACGATGGGTTTATCGCCGAAGGAGTAATTGACGTTCTCCACTTCAACGACCAGTTTGCCCGAACGCTTCTCGGCTTGGATCTGCATCTTCACTTTGCCGGGGCGTTCGCGCCTTTCCTGCCGCTGTTCACGCAGGCGTTTGAGCGCGCGGACTCTGCCTTCGTTGCGGGTGCGGCGCGCTTCAATGCCTTTGCGGATCCACACTTCTTCCTGCGCCAGTTTTTTGTCGAAGAGGGCGTTCTGCTCGGCTTCGGCGTTGAGCATGTCTTCGCGCCGTTCCAGAAACGCTGTGTAACTGCAATTCCAATCGAACAACCGCCCGCGGTCCAACTCCACGATGCGGGTGGTGAGTTTTTGAAGAAAGACGCGGTCATGCGTCACGAAGAGCAGGGTTCCGCCCCAGCGTTTGAGAAAGCCTTCGAGCCAGTCGATGGATGCGATGTCGAGGTGGTTGGTGGGTTCGTCGAGCAGCAATAGATCGGGGTCACGCACCAAGCCTCGGGCAAGCATGACCCGCCTCTTCATCCCCGCCGATAAATTCTCAAAGCGGGCATCCGCATCCAACTGCATGCGCGAGATGACCTTTTCCACTTGAAGCTGTCCCTGCCAGTGATGCTCATCATGCGCGGGCTTGGAATCCAATCCGCTGGCAACAATGTCGAAAACCTTTCCAGCCACATCAGCTGGCACTTCCTGCGGCAGGTAGGCAGTGCGCAAATTTTGCTGGCGAGAAACGGCTCCGCTCTGCGGGGCGATGTCACCATTGACCAGCTTGAGCAAAGTGGATTTGCCCATGCCGTTACGCCCGAGCAAGCCCACCCATTCGCCCTGCTCGATCTGCAGATTGATGCCGTCAAAAAGCCGCGGTCCGCCAAAGCCGAGGCTCACATCTTGTAAACTCAATAATGCCATGAAGTTTTCTTTTCCTTTGAGGGGGAAAATATACTACAACTTGCGGGTTTGGGGAGCAGGGCATTCATTCCATGACATCTTTGTGGTTACACGGTTGCGCCGCATTCGATAAAACGGTAAGATAGCCGCATATGGATATTTCGAATGTACGCTTCGCTTTTTTGGATATCGAGACCACGGGGCTTTCTCCCTGGTTTGGAGATCGAATCTGCCAGATCGCGGTCGTTCTGACCGAGGGCAGGCGCATCAGATCGACCGTTGACCTGCTCCTCAAT
>Ga0268298_10003010_pt1 | contig 17700 bp, 10 predicted proteins | sample WWTPWeurt_MetaG_FD_194462 | JGI IMG/M metagenome (GOLD analysis project Ga0268298, IMG submission 194462) | Activated sludge microbial communities from WWTP in Nijmegen, Gelderland, Netherland - WWTP Weurt | ecosystem: Engineered > WWTP > Aerobic digester > Activated sludge | place...
CTGAAACGAATTACCCAGCAAAGCGGCAATGTGCGCATGTATGCCGAAAAGGGAACAGCCATTCAGCCTAATTTTATTATTGATAACGGAAGCCGGGTTTTTGTAAACAATCCATCCGGTGGCATTCTCGTGTTTGACGTGTTTGCCCAGTACCTTAAAACCATTCCGCTTAAGGGGCTCGATCATTTTCAGGTGCTCAATGATGAACTTATCTATTTTGAACACAACCGTCTGAACACTTATCATCTTGCCACCGCCCGAAAGGACATTATTTCCATACCCGACAGCGCAGATGTGATAGATGCCCGAATAGAGAAAAACCGTTTGTACCTGTTACGGAAAAATGGCTTAACTTTGTACGCTTATTAAGTAAGCATTTTTACTGTTTCCAAAACCATGTTAGAGAAATTAAAAGCAATAAAAGACCGTTACGAGGAAGTGGAGCACATGTTAAGCGATGCTTCGGCTATGAGCGATATGAAACGTTTTGCGCAGCTTAACAAAGAGTATCGCGACCTTGGAAAAATAGTAGAGAAATATCACGTGTACAAAAATCTGATGGACAGCATAGCCAGTGCCCGTGAGATTTTAAATACCGAGAAGGACGAGGAAATGCGGCAAATGGCCAAGGATGAATTGGACACACTTTCGGTTTTGGTGGAGCCAATGGAGGAGGATATAAAAGTGATGTTGATTCCAAAAGATCCTGAAGACTCGCGAAATGCTATTGTAGAAATAAGAGCAGGCACGGGTGGTGATGAGGCAAGTTTGTTTGCCGGAGATTTATACCGCATGTACATACGCTATTGCGAAAAGAAAGGATTTAAAACCGAGCTGGTTGATTTTACCGAGGGTACTGCCGGAGGATTTAAGGAAATTGTTTTTAATGTGATGGGCGAAGAGCCCTACGGAACTATGAAGTACGAAAGCGGTGTTCACCGGGTGCAGCGTGTACCCGATACCGAAACACAGGGCCGCGTACACACAAGTGCGGCATCGGTGGTGGTATTGCCTGAAGCGGATGAGGTAGACGTACAAATTAATCCTGCCGATATTGAATTGCAAACCGCCCGCTCGGGAGGTGCCGGAGGACAAAACGTAAATAAAGTAGAAACCAAAGTGATGTTAACCCATAAGCCAAGCGGAATTGTGGTTACCTGTCAGGTAGAGCGTTCGCAGCACGGAAACCGTGAGCGGGCCATGCAAATGTTACGGGCCAAGCTATATGAAATTGAACTCACCAAACACAATGATGCCATTGCCAAACGCAGAAAAACCATGGTATCTACCGGTGACCGCTCGGCAAAAATCAGAACGTATAATTATCCGCAGGGGCGGGTAACCGATCACCGCATTGGTTTTACCGTATATAATTTACCCGAAGTACTGAATGGAGAAATTCAGGAATTTATCGATAACCTGCAGGTAGCCGAAAATGCCGAGAAACTTAAAGAAGGCGTAGCAGGAAATTAATCTGGGCTGTATGTTTTTTCTTGTCAGATGTAGCATCTGACAGCACGGTAAAGTATTTCTGCGCCATTCTGCGAGTTCAGCGGGAGAGATTTCACGCAAAGGCGCAAAGTTCGCAAAGGGAATGGTACCTTTTTTATCAGATGTAGCAACTGACAACCCAGTAAAGTAATTCTGCGCCATTCTGCGAGTTCAGCGGGAGAGATTTCACGCAAAGGTGCAAAGTTCGCAAAGAGAATGGTACCTTTTTTATCAGATGTAGCATCTGACAACCCAGTAAAGTAATTCTGCGCCATTCTGCGAGTTCAGCGGGAGAGATTTCACGCAAAGGTGCAAAGTTCGCAAAGGGAATGGTACCTTTTTTATCAGATGTAGCATCTGACAACCCAGTAAAGTAATTCTGCGCCATTCTGCGAGTTCAGCGGGAGAGATTTCACGCAAAGGCGCAAAGTTCGCAAAGGGAATGGTACCTTTTTTATCAGATGTAGCAACTGACAACACTGTAAAAATAAATCTTGTTTGTTGTCTCACTCTCGTCTTTTTAGGGTTGCCTGACACACAGCGGAAGAAGTTTTTATTTTAGAAAATTGCTATTCAGTCTGTATGCTATAATCAACGTAATTATTGAAAGCACAACATAGGCAATAGATAGATGTAGTTCCCTTTTAGTGCTTATGTTTTGTTTTGAAAGCACCTTCTTGTAATTGTTTGAATAGATATATCGTTTATAAAGAATCAAAATCAGCACTCCGGAGAATAGAGCATAAAAAAGAATGTAATTATCAATTATCCTCCCTGTAAATGCTTGAATAAAAAAAGTGAGGGAAGTAATGTTAAATATAATCAATAAGAAAATAATGGCTGTGGTATAAATATCTCCATCATCAACATCTTTGTAAAACAATTCGTAAATTACTTTAAATATGGTATCAAAGTAGCTCATTCTTATAATCCTTCTTTTTTGAAAAGAGTGTTAGGTCTAACCATATCAGAAAAAATTTATTCGTTTTGTAAAAGTAGCAAAAACCAAATGAATTCTGCAAGCGTGAGGTTTTAAACCGAGCCCAATCCATGCCTTAAAATAAATGCTATGCTGAGATGATAAAGACAAAATGAAAGTAGAAAGGCAAGAATAATCCCGAAGATTGCCCGGTACAGTTTCCTTACTTTAAGAAATATCCAAGAGAGAGGAAGAGTAATGAGGGGCGTGATGAACATAGCAAACCAAAAAATCTGTCCAATAATATCTAAGGTTTCATCTGTCATTTTACACAACAAAATCCTCTAAGGAAACTTCGGATACTTACTAAAATCCGGTTTGCGTTTTTCTACGAAAGAGTTTTTTCCTTCTTTGGCTTCATCGCTCAAATAGTACAGCAGGGTAGCGTCACCGGCAAATTGTTGCAGGCCGGCCTGCCCGTCTAATTCGGCATTAAAAGCGCCTTTCAGCATGCGCAGTGCCAGCGGGCTTTTCTCCTGTATTTTTTGGCACCATTCTACAGTAGTTTGCTCCAGCGCTTCAAGCGGAACTACTTTATTCACGAGGCCCATGTCTAAAGCATCCTGTGCATTGTATTGGTCGCACAGGAACCAAATTTCGCGGGCTTTTTTCTGCCCTACTACGCGAGCTAAATAACTGGCGCCAAAACCACCGTCAAAACTTCCCACCTTAGGTCCGGTTTGCCCGAATTTTGCATTCTCAGCGGCTATACTCAAATCACAAATTACGTGCAATACATGTCCGCCACCAATGGCCCAGCCTGCTACCATTGCAATAACCGGTTTAGGTATTCTGCGGATCTGCATTTGTAAATCGAGCACGTTTAAACGAGGCACTCCGTCATCGCCTACATAACCTCCGTGTCCGCGTACTTTTTGATCGCCACCGCTGCAAAAAGCCTGTCCGCCCTCACCCGTGAGGATGATGACGGAGATATCGCTGCGTTCGCGGCAAATATCCATGGCATCAATCATTTCTTTTACTGTAAGCGGGGTAAATGCGTTGTGCCGCTCGGGGCGATTGATACTTATTTTAGCTATGCCTTCGTAAAATGAAAACAGTATTTCCTTGTATTCCTTAATGGGGGTCCAGTTGTATGTCGATTTCATATTTGTTTAAAAAATGAGGCACAAAAATAAGAAGAAACTAACAGCTTAAGTACTTAAATACTGATTAGCTTTTTAAATTGCTGAAACACCTGAATATCTGTTTGGGGGTCGGTAATTATTTCGGCCACTATGGCTTTGGATGCCGGGTGGTAAAACTGCGCAATAACACCTTCAAGGCTGTGTATATTTGATGCCCGGTGGTAATGCAATCCGTAGTGATGTGCAATTTCTCTGATGCTTCTATTATTGTGAAGTGAAAATAACGTTTCGCGTTCGGGCAAATCGCGGGAGCCGTCAATCAGCCTGAAAATTCCGCCACCACCATTGTTGATTACAATAATGCGCAGGTTAGAGGGAACAAAATCATTCCACAAGGCGTGTTCATCATATAAGAAAGAAAGATCTCCGGTGAGTAAAAAAACAGGATGGGTAGTTGAGAGCGCAGCTCCTGCCGCGGTTGATACGCTTCCGTCAATGCCGCTTGTTCCGCGGTTGCTGTAAAAACTGCTCAACGAATGGAAGGGAATATAGTTGGCATAGCGCACTGGCATGCTGTTGGCTAATTGCCACTGTGCCGGAGGGTGAACTTCGCGCAGCAAACTGTTTACCGCACTGAATTCTCCAAATGGAGCAGCGGTGAGGTATTCACTAAGCTGATTGGTTGCTTTTGAATTGAGTTCATTCCAGCCTGCATAATATGCTTCCTGATTTTTTATTTGTGCAGCATCAAGCGTGGAAAGTAACGTTTCAATTCCGGCATGCAGGTGGTGCACATTTGCCTGAAACGTATCGGGGGCCGTTTCGCTCAGTGTAAAATGAAAATGTTTAAGCGGTTTATTCGCCTTCAAAAACAATTTCAGGTTTTTTGATACATGGTTATCGCCAACGGTAATCAGTACTTCCGGCTTCAGAGTTTGTTTTATTTTTTCATCGGGTTGTCCAAGTAAAAAATCGTATGCATTTTGAGTGTGTGCGCCACGCAGGTTTGAAGTAATATCTGCCAGCCAAACCAATTTTTGTTTCTCAATTAATTGTTCTGCCTGCTGGACTAATCCATTTTTAAAAGGAAGCGAAGCCGCTGCAATCAGTATTTTTGAAGATGATAGAAGAGCTGCGGTTAATTCTGAAAAATCGGGCTGGTGTTTTTCAGTTGCCACCGGTATAACCTCTATTTTTTCGGGGTATGGGGTTTCGGGTTCATATAAGGGTTCTCGCAATGGAATATTAATATGAACGGGTCCGCAACCGTTAAGGCCGCACTGGTGCAATGCCAGCGCAATGGTATTGGCAGGTTCCTTATCTTCTTTTTTGAAATGATCGGGGAGTTGATAAAAAGCTTTTACATGTTTCCCGAAAACATTTTCCTGATAAATCGTTTGCCCGTCCTGCCGTCCTATTAATTCCGGAGGGCGGTCGGCTGTTAAAATGAGCAACGGAATTTTTTGAAAAAAGGCTTCGGCTACAGCAGGGGCATAATTAAGTACCGCTGTTCCCGATGTGCAAATCAGCACTACCGGTTTTCTTTTTTGCTGTGCAATACCCAGTGCAATAAAAGCAGCACTTCGCTCATCAACCACCATACGGGTAGTAAATTTTTTATAGCGGGCAAATGCAAGTGTAAGCGGAGCTGATCGGGAACCGGGTGAGATAATAATGTCTTCAACACCCTGCTGATGGCAAATAACCGGAAGCTGATTGATAAACGACTGGTACATGCCTTAGAGTTTAAACTGCATTGAAATTTTAACTCCGAACGAACTTACATCGGGGTGGTTTAAATACGTGAGCCGGTGAATAAAATCAATCCGGATAAGGTGCAAGATATTTTCAATTCCATATCCGGCCTCCCAGTAAGGTTTGGTAAATGAAAGGGTGTAGAAGGCCGGTTGGGTGGGGTCGTTGAGAATAGCTGACGGATGCAGGGAAATATTTTCTTTGCGAATACCGCCCACCAAAAATTTGGTATTGGCAAACGTGCGTATTTTTAATTTTTTAATAAGCGGTACTCTGTTAGTCATTAATCCTTCAAAGTAATGTTCGTAGGAAAAAGCAGCATAGTGATCGCTTACAAATTCAAAAAACCGCATCAGGTTATACGTTTGGCTGTTGTATAAAAACGACTGATTTCCCCGGTGCACTTCAAGTGCCGGGTAAGGTAGTCGCGAAAAATAATATCCGGCATGAAATGCATAGTAGCCGTTTCCTAAAACACCCCAGTTGGGGTATTGTTCAATATCCAGTTGTACCCGCGAAAAATCGAAACTGCCACCAAATGCAGGAGCCGGACCATAGGAAACCGACAGCGTAATTTCAGGCCCTTTATCAGCACCCAGACTAATACGCTCATTGTCGTTTTGTAAAAAAGTTTCATTATAGGCAAAGCGTGTTTCGAGGGTTACAAAGTTTAAGGTGTAGTTATTTGAAAGGGTGCTGCTGGCAGGCAACTCGGGATTGTTGTAATAAGCAAAAGGGAAAATGCCTCGTGGCGAGAAGGACGTGTTTTGAATAATCAGTTTCTGACTGAAATTTTTGTTGAGTGTTTTTTCAATCCAGATGCGGTTGTCTTCGTACCAGCCAAATCGTTTAAGGGAGGTGATGGTAGAAACGGCATTAAACAAATTATCTCCCGATTCATCGGGCCGGTCAACAATACCAAGCGGAGTAATATCTTCTTTGCGGTAAAAAACAATTTTTGTCCATGGCTTGCGGGAGATGATGTATTCGGCCTGTGCCGAGTATTTAAATTTCCGATCACGTTCTCCGTAAGCAAGGTATCCTTTCAGCACATATTTGCGGCTAAACTGCGCATTTGTTTTTCCTCCCAGCCTGAAACGGTATCCTTCTACCCGGTTGTATCCTAAAGCATAAATATACGGCCCAACATCAACCTTCCCAATGGTATAATATCCGTTCACCGCAATATCGGCCAGTTCAGCAAGTGTTTTAAGGGCGGGAACTTTTTTCACCGAGTCAACCATGCTGTATACATATTTTTCTTCCTGAGTAAGGGAGTCGTGTCTTGCTTTGTCCCAGTATTCGGTGGTATAATTTTGCGCGTCTTCTTCTACTTCAATTTTTTGTTCATAAAACTTAGCCGGACGAATATTGTTGTATGTATAACTTTTATTTGAAGTGTAAAACCGGGCGAGCATACCTGCGGTATTTTCGGTGAGTTGTGCCACATCAACCAGAATGCGGGCTTTGCTTTGCACCCAGGGTCCCTGCCCGCTGGGCACCAGTTCCTGTTGTATTTTCAGTTTCTGAATAAAATTGAGGTTGGCTTCTTTTCCTACTTCAAGCACCACTCTTTTCAAAGCGAATGAAGTATCGGCAATCCAGATGGTACCGGTAAAGGCGAGGTCCTGAGCACGCTTGGGGTTTACCTGAATCTCGTAACAAAATGTATTGCCAATCCACACGGTATCGCGCAGGGTGTAGATGTAGTACATATTGCCGCTGTTGGCAATGGGCGAAACAAAATCTTTTTCAAGGATGCGATTCCAGTTTTCATAAAAATTGTATTGCTGAAAAGTGGAACCAAGCAGTTGCGATACCAGCGACCCGTCTTCAATACCCACACCGGTAAGTTTAGTGGCGCGTATGTGCTCTTTAACCCTTCGCGGGTTTTTGGTATAATAAAAATCCGAAACCGTTTCAGAGACAAAAACGGGCAGTATGGGTTTGCCGTCTTCGCCCGAGAGTTTAATTACACTATCCATCAGTTCACGGATATCTTTAAAAATTTTCCGGTTTTTAATTTTGTCTGAAATATTATCGACCGAAATATCAATGCGATTAAAACTTTCGCATTCGTAGGCCATTAATTTGTCGGGGTCGTTTTGCTCTTTGTGTTCAATTACCTGCCTCATAATTTTAAGAGCAGGATTCTCTCCGGGCTTTACTACAATTTCGCGCAGCATGGTATTGCTTTCCGCCAGCTGAAAATTGATTACCTGAGTGGCTCCGTATTTAACGGGTTTTATGCGGGTAATGTATCCAACAAACAACACCCCTATGCTATCCACTTTAAGCGTGGTTTTTAATCTGTAATTTCCGTCAAAATCGGTTGCGGCTGCGGTGGTGGTATTCGGAAAAAAAACGCGGGCAAACGGAACCGCCTCACCGGTTTTTGCATCCGTTACTTTACCGGTAATAATGGTTTCCTGTGCCTTTACATGAAGGCCCGAAACACCAAAAAATAAAACTAAAAGGAAAGGAAAGAAAGAACTTTTCACTTCTTATCTTTTCACAATGCGCATCCAGATTTTTATGTCTACTACTGGACGTCCGTTGCTTTTTGTTGGAATAGCCATCAGCTTATCGAGTACATCAAAGCCTTCTACAATTTCTCCGAATATGGTGTACATTCCGTCCCAGGCAGGCACTCCGCCCTCAGTCATGTAAACGGCTTTCTGTTCATCGGTGAAAGTGTCTTTTTTCTGGCGTTCAATAAGCGAAAGTTCCTGCATACTGAATTTGCGTCCCTGTACAATAAAAAACTGACTTCCGTTCGATTCGCGGTTGGGGTTAACCTTGTCGCCCCTTCGCGAGGCAACGAGCGCACCGCGTTTCATGTACTTCCCTTCCAAAATTTCGGCAGCCAGCGTATATCCGGGGTTTCCTTCGCCAAGCACGGTGCTGTCGGTGCAGTTGTAGCTGTTGGGGTCTCCTCCTTCAATAATGGAATGTTGCTTAATAAAGTGAAACAACAATTCGTCATAATATTTTTGTTTCACCAACGATAAAAAATTATCGCGGTGAGCAGGGGTTTCGTTGTATAGTTTAATTTTAATATCACCCGAATCGGTAATAATGCGTACATATTTTACCTTTTCTTTTTTTTGTGCCTGTACCTGTGAAAATAAACACAGACTTACTAAAAGCAGTACTAAATATCTCATGGTTGCATGGGTAAATTTTCTTCTTCAAAATAGCGCACAATATTTTTTTTCAGCAGCACTTCCTGACTGAATAAATCGTACGGAGGCAGGGGTTTTTCCAAATTCCATTGCGGCCATCCATCGGCATCGCGTCCGGCAAATGAGTAGTACCCTTCGTAACTCAGCAGCTTGCAGGTGGCTATATGCATCAGGTCAATTTTTTCTTCTTTGGTAAATTCCCTTACCTGCCCCAGTTCCTGCATACCTATTAAAAAAATAATTCCGTTCAAATCGGGTTTTTTCCCGAATTGCTTTTTCAGGGTGAAAGTAATTAAAATATATTTCTCTTTCGTAACCTGATCAATGGTTTCGGGTTCCGGCAGCGTGCTGTTTGTTTCACTCATGGCTAATTGCCAAAGTTACAAATTTAAACGCTTTCAGGCGCTACACTTAACCAAATCTAATGCGTTGATTGTCAAAAATGGGGATTAGCCCCTGATGTGGCAACCAAATTAAAGCCTTAATCGCGCAAGCAAATATTTACCTATTTTAGCTCCCGCACATGAATGAGTCAACGGCCTGCATCCGGCTTATCCGTTTCTTTTTTGCGCTGCTCGTTAGCTTGCGGGCCTACGAGTACGTGATGCTTTCCCGGTTTCATCCGGGGCTTTCTTTGTTTAAGGACGAACTTGCGGGGTTATTGCAGGATACCGTTTTTCTTACTCCGTTACTTGTTGCCGCATTATTGCTGCGCCTGTTGCTTCACAAGCGGTTTAAAAAGTGGTCGGTTTTTATCGTGCTCTCCTTGTTTTCACTCTATCTTATTACCGCTGTGCTCATACTTCAATATTTTATTTACCAGCTTCAGCCCCTCGATAAATTTTTATTTGAACACACAAGGCAGGAGGTTTTGTTTACCATTAAAACCACAGAGGTAAATTATATTCAGGTTATCGGTTTTATAGTGCTGGCTCCTGCAGCAGCAGCCGGAGTGTATTTACTAAAAGGAAAAGCAGAAAAATGGTTGAATGGTGCCATGCTTTTTGTTTGGCTATCTGGAATTTTTAGTCTGGCCCTTTATTCTCCCAATGAAAACGATACCCGTTATGTGCTTAATAAGCCGGTCTATTTTTATCAATCTGCTTACCGGTTTTTAACGCAAGAAGAAACGAACCCTGAAGCGGATTACCAGGCGATAGTGAAGCAATATCGTGATGCTTTTCCCGGAATGAATTATTTCGGGAAGGAATTTCCTTTCTTGCATGAAACTACAAAGCAGGATGTTATAGGGAATTGGTTTAACACAGGAGACAAACCACCCAATATTGTCGTTTTGATGGTTGAGGGTTTGGCCGATGATTTTTTACATCCATATCACGGGCTTGGGCTCATGCCTTTTCTCGACAGTTTAAAAAACAAATCGTTGTACTGGGATCGTTTTCTTACACTGGGTGAACGTTCCTATGCAGTTACTCCTTCACTTACGGGTTCACTTCCTTACGGACGAAGCGGATTTACTATGCTCGAGAGTATGCCTTATCATTTTTCGCTGGTAAATGTGTTAAAACAAAACGGATATTATACTTCGTTTTACTACGGGCAGGGCGCATGGTTTCATAATAAAAATGTGTATTACGATCAAAACTTTATCGACCGCATTACCGACAAGGAAAAATTTGATAAAAAATATCCGCGTATTCTGGTAAAGGAAGAAGACAACTTTTTTTGGGGATATGACGACCGGAGTTTAATGCGGAAAGCAATGGAACTAACCAAAGTTCAGCAAAGCCGTCCCCTGCTCGATATTTTTTTTACCGGAAGCATGCATAATCCTTTTACTATTCAGGAGGAGAAGGTTTATCAGAAGCGCGTAACACAGCAGGTTCTTAAAAAAACAAGTGAGCAAGCGGAGTTTGAATTAATGTATGGGAAATACCTGAGGGCGGTAATGTTTACAGATGATGCGTTAAGGGAGTATATTTCGGCTTACAGCAAACTCCCCGACTTTAAAAATACCGTATTCATAATTACGGGAGATCATCCCATGACCGATATTCCCGCCCGAAACAGTTTAAAAAAATACCATGTTCCGTTAATAATTTATTCGCCACTGCTCAAAGCTCCTCACGTGTTTCATAGTGTAGGAAGCCACCTCGATCTCTATGAACCTTTATTGGTTTGGCTGCGAAACACGTATCAGATGCAAATTCCGCAGGTGCAGGCAACAGTAAGCAATTCGCTCGATACTACTACTGCTTTTGTGAACAGAAAACCTGTGGTGTTTATGAACGGAAACCGGGACATAGTAGAAATGTATAACGGCAATTATTTTATTGCAGATAATACGCTTTACCGGGTAGATGAAAGGTTTAATCTGAGAGCGGAGGAAAATGAGACTCAAAAGAAAAAAATGCAGCAGCAACTCGAAGCATTCAGGCAGGCAAATACTCTGGCTACAATAACACAACATCTTTTGCCCGATCCCATCTATTTTAATTCTCTGGATTATGAGGTGTACCGGTCAACCACTATGAATCCGGTGGTTTTTGCAGGTAGTTTTTACGAAGCAATTTCTCAAACCAAAGTGCCGGCTAAAGAACTGGTGCTCGATATATTTGGCATTTTTAAAGAGCCGGCTAAAGAGCCGCTTCACGGGGTGTATCAGCTCACCAACTCAAAAGACAGTTTGTTGTTATGGGTTTCTTTTGGGATAGAAGCCGGGAAGAAAACTTTTCGCTACCACCAAAAAATAAAGGCGGTTCCGGGAAGCGATAGTGTGGTGTTTTTTAAATGTTATTTAACCAATGAAAAGCAGGCCGATTATAAATTGCAGGTTAAAGCTGCAGTGTACAATACAAACCATTGAAAAGTAGCCCGCAGCAACTTAAGCTTTCTGATTTATTCATTTTGGTTATCTTGCGTAAATTTTTTACAGAAACAGGGAGATAAATGAACATCATTCGTTCACTGGTAACAAACAGGATATTGCCTATGGCAGGCAGAGGAAACCGTGCTGAAAATCAGCAATTGAGGGTTCTTCGAAAATTGCTTGCAAAGGCGCATAATACTTCGTTTGGCCGCGAGTATGATTTTATTGGGGTTTTAAACAGCAATGAATTGGTTAAAGCTTTTCAGGAAAAAGTTCCGGTTCATAATTACCTGAGCATTAAAAAGTGGTGGCAGCGCAGTTTTGATGGGGAGCGGTCGGTGTGCTGGCCTGGTAAAATTCCCTTTTTTGCTTTAAGTTCCGGAACCACTGACCAGGCAAGTAAGTATATTCCCGTATCGCTCGAAATGAAAAAGGTGCTGATTCGTTCAAGCCTGAGGCAGATATGGCATATTGCCCGCTGCAAAAATGTTCCTGCCGAAACAGTGGCAAAACATTCATTGATGATTGGCGGAAGTACTGATTTAAACTTTAACGGAATTAATTATTCGGGCGATTTAAGCGGCATTACCACCGGGAATGTTCCGTTTTGGTTTGAGCCGTTCTCCAAGCCCGATATGGATATTCGCAAGAAGCGAAACTGGCAGGAGAAAATTACGGAGATTGTAAACGAAGCACCAAACTGGGACGTGGGAATGGTAGCAGGTGTACCGGCCTGGGTGCAAATTATTTTCGAACAGATTATTGAAAAGTATAACCTGAAAAGCATTCACGATTTGTGGCCTAATCTGAGGGCGTATATTCATGGCGGAGTTGCTATTGATCCGTACCGCAAAAGCTTAGATAACCTGTTTTCAAAAAAGGTGTATTTTTTCGAAACCTATCTTGCATCCGAAGGTTTTATTGCTTTGCAAACAAAGGATGAAGCTGACGGGATGAGGCTATTGCTTAAGAACGGAATTTTTTACGAATTTATTCCGTTTAACGAACGAAACTTTACTGACGAAGGTGAGTTGAAAGAAGGGCATGAAGTTGTTTGGCTCAATGAGGTAAAGGAGAACGAAGAATATGCCTTACTCATAAGCACGTGTGCCGGAGCATGGCGGTACATGATTGGCGATACCATCCGTTTTGTAAACAAGAAAAATTTTGAAATTAAAATTACCGGACGCACCAAACATTTTTTAAGTATGTGCGGAGAGCATTTGTCGGTTGATAATATGAATCAGGCGGTAGCCAAACTTGCAGCTGAGTTAAATGAACCGATTAATGAATTCACTGTTTGCGGAGAATCGTATGCCGGATTATTCTCTCACCACTGGTATTTGGCCTGCGATGCAATGGTGGATGCGGGTAAGGCAAAAGAACGCCTGGATGAAATATTGAAAGAACTGAATGACGACTATGCCGTTGAGCGCAAACATGCACTGAAAGAAATAGTGGTTGATATACTCCCGTCTCAGGTGTTTTTAGATTTTATGCGGGCTAAGGGCAAAGAGGGCGGACAAAATAAATTTCCACGGGTTATAAAAAATACGGTTTGTGAGGAGTGGAAATCGCATGTATTAGCCCATTTCGCTAACAAAAATTAAGTTATATGCTGGCACATATCCGGAATTTACTTAGCCGACTTGGGTATGCGCTTTTGTTTTTTGCACTCGCCCGGCTGGTGTTTTTTCTTTTCAATGCGGGTACTTATGCGCGGTTCGGTTTTTTTAAGATAATCGGCACATTTTTTTACGGATTACTTTTTGATGTTTCCGCTATTGCTTACGTAAATCTCTTGTTTTTTTTGTTGTGCATCTTACCCGTTTATCAGCGTGCACACAGACTTTATCAAATGGCGGTCAGGGTAATTTTTGTTGTTACCAACGGGGCTGCGTTATTATTGAATCTGATTGATGTGGAATACATCAAATTCTCGGGTAAACGCAGCGGGCTTGAGTTGTTGCAAACCGACAACGAAATTGGCAACCTGATCGGGCAATATCTTTCCGACTATTGGTATCTGTTGCTTATTTTGATTGCACTGATGGTTGCCATGTGGCGGTTTTATCCTAAGGGATATGCAGTGACTGCACAAAAATATACAGCAAAGCAGTACTTGCAACACTTAGTTTTGTTTCTGTTGTCGGCCGGATGCTGGGTACTTGCAGCGCGGGGCGGTTTTTACCTTAAACCCATTCGTCCGTTTGACGCGGGCAGGTTTGTTCAGGCCGAGTTAATTCCACTCACGCTTAATACTCCGTTTCAGTTTATAAGTACTGTAGGAAATAAACCTGTACCTGTTCCGGCTTATTTCGATTCCAATCAATCTGAAAAAATATATCCGGTGTACCGGCAGTATCCTTCGCAGGCATTTCAGAAAAAAAATGTGGTGATTCTTATTCTTGAAAGTTTCGGGAAAGAATACGTTGGTTATTGCAATGGCGACTCTCGGTTTACTCCGTTTCTCGATTCACTGAGCAGGTACAGCACGGTATTTACCAATGCCTATGCCAGCGGAAAAAAATCAATTGAGGCATTGCCGGCAATTCTTTCGGCTCTTCCGTCATTACTCGAAACTCCTTTTATCAATTCGCCTTATCAGTCGAATGCATTAACAGGTATTGGCAAATTATTGAAGCAGGAAGGGTACTCTACCGCTTTTTATCATGGTGCCAAAAACGGAACGATGGGATTTGATGGTTTTGTCGGGGTATCTTCTTTCGGAACATATTACGGGCTTAATGAATATACAGGCGATGTATCAAAAGATAAAACCGGCCCATGGGGAATTGATGACGGACCTTACCTGCGCTATGTAAACACGCAACTTACCAATACAACCGAGCCATTTTGCGCAGCGGTTTTCACACTTTCTTCTCATCATCCCTATGCCATTCCCGAGGCATATAAATTTTTACCGCGCGGAACTCTCGATATTCATCAAAGCATTGCCTATACCGATGCCAGCCTGCGCGAATTTTTTGCTCAGGCTTCGCGGTTGCCCTGGTATAACCATACGGTATTTTTTATTACTGCCGACCACTCGGCACAAAACGCACAGCCTTTTTACCAGACTATGGCCGGTAAATTTGCAGTGCCTGCATTATTATTCGATCCGTCAGCAGCTACTCAAAAGAAGATAGCGGCCACCTTCAGCCATTGTGATATAGAACCAACACTGTTGCAATATTTAGGATATAACCATTCATTCCCGGCTTTCGGGGTATCGGCACTCAGCGATTCGGTGCCTCATTTTGCCGTTCAATATGAAAACGGATTATATCAGTACATTAGTGAAAACATGGTGATGCATTTTGACGGAAATAAAATCAGTGCTGTTTTCAACATGCAAACAGATTCATTGTTGCGCAACAATTTAATTAATCAGTGGCAGGCTAACGAAAAACTGCAAGCCGAACAACAACTGAAGGCTTATATTCAAAATTACTATCAGAGGCTAAATGCAAATACGCTGCTCAAAAAATAAATTTTCAGAAGCGAATATTTCGGGCAATACGAAACGGATTCAGTTGGTTTAATTTTAAATTAAAAGAAATACGCTGCCCATACCGGCCATAACTTTTTGCGTTGTTTGCCCAATAGGTTTTAATGTCATTGCTGCTAAGGGCAGGAAAATAAACCTCCAGTCCTCCGTTAAATAAGGTAAACAAAACACCTGCATTGTAAATAAGCCATCCGGAATTAGGATTTATATTTTGCATTTGAGCATAGGTGCCAAAATCGGCATACAGCCTTATGGGCAATACTCCGGGAATATCACATTTAAAATTGGCCGACAACAACCACTTATCGGATAAGGCGGCCGTTGCTGCTTTAAAACCACCTTCGCGCTCCAGCACCTGCTGACCAAGCATTCCGCTTCCCAGCCCTCTGCCAAGTACAGCATAATCCATGGTATAATCCTGATAAGTACTGCTGGTCATTTGCAGGTAATACCTCCCGCTAAGGCTGTCTGTTTGACGGGCAAAATCCATTATCCCAGCAAAAAGCCGCACATCCAGATTTTTTTTAGGCATTCCAATATTAAATTTAGCACGGTAGTCGGCAGTAGCTTTTATAAACCTGTCGTAATAATCTTTGCCCTGCTCCACATTTACCGTGAGTGAGGCCGGATTAATTTTTTTACTTTTTTCCCAGATGAATCCCGCTTTTATAAAACGGCTGCTGAAATAGGTGAGATCATAATACATGGCTTTCCCTTTTTCATTGTGCTCCAAAATGGAAATGTACTGGAGTTTTACCGAGCGTTTCACTGCCGAGCGGGGATTTGATTTGCGAAAAACAAAATGCACGTAGGGGTTTTGTTTCATATAAGATTGCTGATGCAGTTCACCAAAATCAACGGAACGGAAACGTACCATATTGTAACCAATCTCGGTGGTTTGAATAATGCCGTTCATGCTGTGCCAGTAACGCTGAATGCCTGCATATCCGTTTACATCTCCGGTAGTAGGGGCATAAAGAGGGATAAACTGGTATTCGAGTTTTTTAGAAGGGAAAATGGTATTGTAAAAAGCAGCTCCAATCATCCATTTATTATGTGCATTCCATCCAAAAGCCGGTGAAACAAAAAGCTGTTTTTTGTAAGGGTGTTCCAAACTTCCTAACAACTGAATACGGAGCGGAGCACAGCGTTTAAACCACCCCGATGATTTGATGTAATTGTTTTTGCGGTATAGTTCGGGTATTTCGCGCCAGGCATCCAGCTCCAGATGCCTTCCCGTTTCTCCTTTAAACGTAATGGTTTTTGTTCCTTTAAATCCTTCAAACCATTGGGTGTTACTTACGGCACTATCGCTAACGGCCGAAATGGAAAAAGGAGTGGCAAAATTACCCTTGTTTTTAATTTTCAATTCGGTTGTACCATTAGCTGAGGAGGCACGTTGCATTTGATAATCTACCTTTCCGATACCCCTTATCAGGTCATTAAAAAACCAGTCTAATTTTTTGTTACTTACCCTTTCAAATACCTGCTGTATATCTCCAGGCAACGGATGTTTAAATTGCCATTCGCGGTAATAGGTGTGTATGCACGAATCGAATAACTCTTTGCCCAGGTAACCTCGCAGGTAACGAAAAGCCAGAGGTGTTTTTGAATAGACAATAGAAGCATAGTTGGTGTTTGTGTAAGCATATGCCGGAAGTTCAATGGGCTGATCTTCGCCCTTGCGTGCCGAAAACAGATACAGCACTTCCGATTCGTAATTGCGTTCAAAAGAACTTAAGTCGAACAAACGCTGCAGGGGCGATGGTTCTACTAATTTTTTCCCTGCGTAAAAATCTTTTTCGTAAAACGAATTAATGCCTTCGTCCATCCACGGATGTAAACGCTCCTGGCTTCCTAAAATACCGTAAAACCAATTATGTCCAACCTCGTGCAGCACTACCTGTTCATTAAGTCCTGAACAAATGGTAATGGTTGGGTATTCCATTCCTCCGCCTGCTACCAGCGGGCCATCAACCGCGCTGCAAATATTGTATGGATATTCGCCCACCCGGCTGCTGTAAAAAGCTACCGATTTATTTACATATTCTACCCCTTCATCAGGTTTTGATTTCACCGAATAAGCCCAGGTGGTAACCACCCTTCCCGATGCCAATTTTACCTCACTTTTGGCCAAATTAAAACGTTTATCGGCAAACCACGCGAAGTCGTGCACGTTATGCTGCTTAAAGGTGATGGTTTTCCATTGGGAAGAGGATGGGGGGAAGACTTTTAACAGAAGTTTTGGATTAATCACTTTCGTTTTTTCGTTTATTACTTCCTCCTTGTTTACGGTAATTCGATAGCCCTTTAGTGCCGCCAGACTATCCAGCCATTTTTTTTCACTTTCTTCCTGCAGTTCTCCTGTAGCAGCTACTACATAGTTGGCGGGCAGGGTAAGCTTTACCTCATAGCTTCCAAACTCCGAATAAAATTCTCCCTGATCAAGGTAAGGCATATAGTTCCATCCGTTCACATCAAACACAGCCGGTTTGGGATACCACTGTGTGGCTGCGTAAAATTGCCCTTCGTGACCCATACGCGAAAACACCTTAGGAAATTTGGTGCGAAACGGAGTGGTAATCTCCATTTTTGCACCGGGAGTAAGGGGTTTGTTCAGGTAAATTTTACATACATCTCCCGTATCTTTCAGCAGTTCCCATTTCACCGTTTCTCCGTCAATTTTAAAGTCGAGTGAGTCAATCATCCCGTGGTCCTGTGCTTCGGCAAAATAAAAATTGGTTTGTCCGTTTTCTAATTGTTGCTTGGCAAAGGGTTCGCTGTGTTTTTTATAGGCATTCGGCCACAAATGAAAGTAAAGGTAAGTAAGTGTTTGCGGGGAATTGTTGGTATAACTGATG
>Ga0268298_10003011_pt1 | contig 17698 bp, 18 predicted proteins | sample WWTPWeurt_MetaG_FD_194462 | JGI IMG/M metagenome (GOLD analysis project Ga0268298, IMG submission 194462) | Activated sludge microbial communities from WWTP in Nijmegen, Gelderland, Netherland - WWTP Weurt | ecosystem: Engineered > WWTP > Aerobic digester > Activated sludge | place...
CGGCTTGATTCGCTGGATCGTTGAGACAAAGCGGGCAGGCCCGGTGGATCGGCTGACGGGGCAGCCAAGCACGCCAGCTTGTGATCGATCTTATCTTGCGGTTGCGTCTCGGCAGCAATACCGAGAACTGGAACGCATAGGTTTCCAGGGCGGCCGGAATCCGGTCGTCGAGGCTGTCCAGTAGCCACGGCACCCAGCCGGCGAAGCTCAAGCAGCGCAGCCGGTCCAGCTCAATGCCGCTGCGTTGGGACAGCACCGTCAGCAGCGACATTGGCGGCATCGTATCCAGGTCATCGGCCTGACCGTGGCCGAGATCGTGTTCCAGCAGATCGCGCACGTCCATCTGGTAGCAAGCGGCGACGCGGTGGAGCCACGAGGATAAGGCTTCGCCTTCCTTGGGCACCGGATGCAAGGGCCAGCGCGGCGCGGGTTTCACATCAATTCGCGCTCGAACTGTCGCCGCCTTTCGCTGGGGCCGGTGTAATCGGCCATGCTGAGCGTGCGGTAGTTGATTGCCTCCTCGCCGCTCTCCACGGCGGCGACGGCCGCCGCCATCAGCAGGTGCGCCAGCTCGCCGATGGTGCCCTCGCTGCGGGTGAGCAGGTAGCGAGCCATGTCCAGCGTAGCAATTGGAGAGCGCCGCTGCAGCGGAAGCGACGCGGCGAAGCTGGCCAGCAGCGAGCAGCAATCGTCGTTGGCCTCCCACAGCGGCAGCATCATGGGCTCGAAGCGGTTTTCCAGCTGGTCATCCGAACGAATGGCCAGGTAAGCGTCGCGTGTGCCGACCCCAACCAGCGGAATGCGCAACTCGTTGCCGAGGAAGCGCAGCAGATTGAGGAATTCGCGTCGGCTGACGCTGTTGCCCGCCAGGACATTGTGCAGTTCATCGATCACCAGCATGCGCACGCCGACCTTGCGCAGCAACGCCAGCGCCAGTTGCTCCATTTCCGGCAGCCGGGGGCGCGGGCGCAATGGCGCGCCCATTGCGGCGAGCAGCGCGACGTAGAAGCGAATCACCGACGGCTCGGAAGGCATTTGCACGCTCAGCACCGGGATATGCTCCTGATCCGCGTCGGAGCTGGCCGGGTGGGTGCGCCGGAATTTCTCAATGATCATCGACTTGCCGTTGTTGGTCGGGCCGACCAGCAGTAGGTTGGGCATGCGTTGCTTGTTCGGCCACGCATACAGGGTTTCCAGCCGATTCAACGCCTCCACCGCACGCGGATAGCCGATCCAGCGGTCGGCGCGGATGCGCTGGATGCGCTCGGCCGCAGGTAGCCGGGCCAAGCCCTGCGCCACCGGCAGCAGGTGGGACAGGTCGATGATGGGATATTCGTCCACGGCTACCACTCCTCGATCTGGTCGAACGGCTGGGCCGGCGACTGGTTTCCGGCCTGTTGGTCAGTCATGTCCGCCTCTGGCGGAACGGGCTTGCCGGGCGATGCCGACGCCTTGAGGTGTTGGCGGCGATCCGCATCGCGTCGCGCCTTGCGCGTGGCCTTTTGGGCGGTAGTCACGATCTCGCGCATCTGCCCGATCATGCGAAACAGCGCCGACTCGTCCACCTGCTCGCGCCCGAGCTGGCGCAACCTCGCCAGCGCCTGGCGTTGTTCCCATAGGGTGACAGCAGGGTGGGACAGGGTGCGGTAGGGAATCTCCAGGTAGTGCTGGCTCTCCGGTTCCAGCACCCAGATGCGGCTGATGTCGCGCGGGTCGCGCCGGATCAGGAAGGCGGGGAAGCGGTCGCGCCGCGCAATCCACGGCTTGAGTGCGTCGGCGTAGTAGTGGATGTGGTCGATGACAAAGCCGGTGCGGGTCAGGGTGCGGCGGATGACGGGCAGGAAATCGACCAGAAACGCGGCGGGGCGGGTAACGACGCCCGGTACGCCGACAAGCGCCACGGCCTCGGCCCAGCGCGCGGTCGGCGGCTGGAGCAAGCCGCCGTGCACCGAGCAGTGATAGGTGCCCACCGCCAGCGCGAGCCATCGTTCCAGCTCACGCAGCGTCAGGGTGGCCATCTTGTCGGAGGCGTACTCCCCGCGCTGGTCGGGATTGGAGAAGGTCGTCCCCGGCAATTCGTCGTGGATCATCTGCATCGCCGTGCCGATGATTCGTTCCACGATGCCGCCGTAGTGCGGCTGTCCGGGCGGGCGATAGTCCAACCGGATGCCATGCTGCTCGCAGCCCCGGCGCAGCGCCTCGCTCTTGAACTCGGCCGCGTTGTCCAGGTAGAGCTGCCTGGGCTTGCCGCTCATCGGCCAGTCCATTTTCACCTCCAGCCCTTCCAGCCAAGGGCGCTTGTCGCAGGCCACATGGGCGAGGCACAGGCCGACCGAGACGGCGGACGGCGCTTCCAGCGTGACCACCATGCCAAGCAGGCAGCGGGTGTATACGTCGATGGCGACGGTCAGGTACGGGCGGCCAATCGGTTGCCGGTCGCGCTCGTCGACCACGATCAGGTCGATGACGGTATGGTCGATCTGCACTTGTTCCAGCGGCATCGTGACTTCGGGCGGAATGCCGCCGGCTCCTTGCAAGGGACGGGCCGCATCCGGCCCGTCCCGGCTGCGTGCCACTTTCGCCGGGTGCAGGCTGGCAATCCGCAGGGCCACGGTGTTGCGCGCGGGAACCCGCAGCGCTTGCGCCTTGCAGGCCCGCGCGACGTCGCGGTGGAATGCCGCCTGACTGCGCTTCTGCTTGGTCAGGAACCGCTTTTGCAGCAGCTCGCGGATGATACGTTCGACCAGCTCCGACAGGCGACCTTTGCCTTTGCCGCCGCTCGATTGCCCCGGCGCGAGGTCTGTCACAAGGCCAGTGCCCTGCCGGGCGCGGCGGATCAGGACGTACACCTGCCGCTGGGACAGGCCCAACGCTTGGGCGGCGGCATCGGCGGCCTGATGGCCGACCACTTCAAGCGCTGCCAGCGGCCCAATGATCTCCGACCTGAGCCGGGCCAGTTCCCATGCCTTGTCAGGCAGGGTGGCCACGCCCTGCTCGGCAATCCGCGGTGCTTCTGACGCCATGCCCAAACCTCAATTTGGTGCACACGAGTATTGAGCATAGACGAGATTGGTGCAGATGACTGCTGATGCCGGAATGGTCAGGAGTCCGCTGCACACACGGTAGCCAATCCAATGAACTGGTGCAGTCGCCTTCTGAAAATGACATCCACAACCAATTTAGCTATTCATATTGGCCAGATCGACGCCAGAGTAGCGTCGGCCATTGACTTTAGTGTTGCACCAAGTGATACAATGAGTCATGAGAGTTTTCAAGACACGGGTATTTGATCGTTGGGCTGGGAAAGCTGGCGTCACCGACACCGCTTTGTTGAAGGCCGTTTCAGATATTGAACGCGGGCTGATTGATGCGGATCTGGGTAGCAACCTGTTCAAGCAAAGGGTGGCGCTACCTGGACGAGGCAAAAGCGGTAGCACGCGCACTTTGCTGGCCACACGGTTCGCTGGCACGTTGTACTTTCTTTTCGGGTTTGAGAAGAAAGATCGCGACAACATCACCCAGCGCGAGTTGGGGATTTACCAGAGCCTCGCGAGCACATTGGTCGTGCTCAGTAACGATCAGATTGAAACCGCGTTGAAAGCCAACGAATTGATGGAGGTGCAGCATGAGCCGAATGATTAACGAAGCCCTGGAAACGATGCGTGGTTTGCATGACATCGGCGCAGTGAACAAGCAAACATTGCGTGACTTTGAAACACAATGCCTGCCACCGCCGGCCTACACGGCGGAAATGATCCGGCGCTTGCGGGAGAGCCTGCACATCAGTCAGGCCGTCTTTGCTGCCTACCTCAACGCCAGTATCTCTACCGTTCAGAAGTGGGAAAACGGAGATAAAAAACCCAGTGGGGCTGCGGCACGATTGCTTTCAGTGATTGAACGCAAGGGGCTGGAAGTGCTGGTTTGAACAAGCTGCCTGTAGCGGGAGAAGCTGCAACTGATCAAATTTTGGCGAAGTCATTCATCATTTCGCTATGATCGGCAGCATTCGGCCAGGAGCGGTCAATCAATGATCCACGAAACCAGCCGTTTAGCTGTCAGCTTTGGAGCAATTACCTGCCGTCCTTTGGAAAGCTACGACAGACCAGCCCCGTCGTATTTCACTAAAAATACCCTCAACCAGGAAGCGTCAGGAGTTCCGGCACATGCTCGTCCAACCAGTCATCGAGCGATGACAATACGGTTCGGAAAGAACATCCCAGTTCAGTCATCGAATACTCGACTTTAGGTGGAATCGTCTGGAAATCATGGCGAGCGACCAGGCCATTCATCTCAAGCCGACGAATGGTCTGGGTCAGCATCTTTTGCGAGATGCCTTCGATTTCCTGCATCAATTGGCCATTGCGCCGCGGACCATTCGCAAGGGCATGCATCACCAGTAGCGCCCATTTGTCGCCAATCAATTCAATGAATTTCCTGGATGGACATTGCTTAAAGCACGGATTCGTCTTGCGCTCGGTCATGATTGAAAGCCCATAGGCACCATAAGGTGCGTACTTTACCATTGTAAAGTAGCTCAATACACTACCTTCAGCACCAAATTGAAGAAGGCTAAACACTGTGAAATCCCTATTCCCCCGTACACCGTTTCTCGCCGGCAGCGACGTTGAAGCCAAGCGTGCTGAGCTGCTGCATTACTTCCATGCCACCTTTGACCGCTACGAGTCTGTATTCGATGTGCTGTCCTGCGATGAGGCTTATTACAAGAAGCCCATTACATTACGACATCCCCTGATTTTCTACTTCGGCCACACGGCCACGTTCTTCATCAATAAATTCTTGCTCGCCGGCCTGATTGATAAACGCATCGACCCCAGGCTGGAGTCCATGTTCGCCATCGGCGTGGATGAAATGAGCTGGGATGACCTCGATGACGCCCGGTACGAGTGGCCCACGGTTGCAGAAGTACGCGCCTACCGCAACAAGGCCCGTGAAGTGATTGATGGCGTGATTCGGTACACACCGTTTTCCTTGCCCATCGGCTGGGATGACCCATTCTGGGTCGTACTGATGGGTATTGAGCATGACCGCATCCATCTGGAAACCTCCTCAGTGCTGATGCGTCAGCATGACCTGAAATACGTCAAACCCCATCTCAACTGGCAGCCATGCCGCGACAGTGGCCCTGCCCCCACCAATACGCTGGTGAACATTCCCAGTGGTCGGGTGGTGCTTGGCAGGGACTTCACCGACCCCATCTACGGATGGGACAACGAATACGGGCACCATCAGGTTGAAGTCCCGGCCTTCCAAGCCTCCGGTTATCTGGTGAGTAACGGCGAATTCCTCGAGTTCGTGACAGCCGGTGGCTATACTGACGACAGCCTATGGGGCGAAGAAGGTTTGGGTTGGCGCCGTTTCGCACGGGCAGAGTTTCCCACGTTCTGGGTGCCATCGGCTGATGGCTGGAAGCTGCGCCTGCTGGCCGAAGAAGTGCCGATGCCCTGGGACTGGCCGGTGGAAACCAATTGCCTGGAGGCTCGTGCCTTCTGCCGCTGGAAAGCGCGGGAAACTGGCCAATCGGTGCGCTTGCCGACTGAGGACGAATGGCATCGGATGTATGACCATGTCCATCTGTCTGACGTCCCTCATGATGCGCCAGCGGCTGCCAATCTGCATCTCGACCACTGGGCCTCGAGTTGCCCGGTCAATCGCTTCATCCACGGCGATTTGGCGGATGTGGTGGGTAATGTCTGGCAATGGTGCGAAACGCCGACTTATCCATTCGACGGCTTCGACGTCCATCCCATCTATGACGATTTCACCAGTCCGACCTTTGATGAACGGCACAACATCATCAAGGGCGGCAGCTGGATTGCCACAGGTAATGAGTCACGCCACGCCTCGCGTTATGCCTTCCGCCGCCATTTTTTCCAGCATGCCGGCTTCCGTTACGTGGTGACAGACACACCAGTGACGAACCCCGTGTCGGCCTATGAGACCGATGCCATGGTTTCCCAGTACGCTGAATTCCACTACGGTGAAACGACCCTTGGCGTCCCGAATTTCCCGCAGGCCATGGCCCAACTGGCCATCGACTTCCATCGACGCCACGGCAACGGCAGCACAGGTCGGGCCCTCGACTTGGGATGTGCTACCGGCCGGGCCAGTTTTGAGTTGGCCAAGACTTTCGACAAGGTCATCGGCATCGACTTTTCCGCGCGCTTCATCCAGGTGGGTATCCGACTGGCCGAAACCGGTGCCATCCGGTACATGGTGCCCGAGGAAGGCGAGTTGGTCAGCTACCGCGAACGCCGCCTAGACAGCCTGGGTCTGCTGGAGACTGCACAACGCGTCGAGTTCTGGCAAGGCGATGCCTGCAACCTGAAGGACATCTTCGGCGGCTTCGACCTTATCCTGGCTGCCAACCTCATCGACCGACTTTACGCACCGCGCCGCTTCCTCGATACAGTCTCCGACCGCCTGAACTCGGGCGGCTTGCTGGTACTGGCCTCGCCCTACACCTGGCTGGAGGAGTACACCAAACGCTCCGAGTGGATTGGTGGGTTCAAGAGGGATGGAGAATCCCACACCACCTTGGACGGTCTCAAGGAAATCCTCGGCCGAAATTTCGTCCTGGTCGAAGCCCCCCTCTCGGTTCCCTTCGTCATCCGCGAGACGCGACGCAAGCATCAACACACCCTGAGTGAGGTAACCGTATGGAAGCGCAAGTGATGCCATTGACCAACCCGGACCGCCTCCGCGACCGTGCCTTAGGCGCCCTGATGGGAGCGTTTGTCGGTGATGCCTTGGGTGTCGGCCCCCACTGGTACTACGACCTGGACCAAATGGTCGCCGACTACGGCCCTTGGATTGATTCCTATACACGCCCCAAACCTGGGCGTTATCACGAGGGAGTCGAGCCCGGACAGCCCTCTCAATCTGGCATCCTGTTGGAGATGACGTTGCGCTCTCTGGCGGACTGTAGCGGCTATGACGAAGCAGATTTTTGCCTGCGCCTGGACGGAGAGCTTTTCCCCCAACTCGACGGCACCTCGATGAATGGCCCTGGTGGCTACACCAGCCAATCCATTCGGGATGCCTGGCGCAACCGAGTCCAAGAAGGGCTGGCTTGGGGGAGCTTCGGTAGTGATGTCGATAACACGGAGGCAGCCGAACGTATTATCGCTATTGCGGTGCGCTATGCGCTCAATCCGGCCAAACTGGCATGGGCAGTGACTGCCAATACAGCGCTAACTCAAACAAACAGTAACGTCCTGACTACAACGACCACATACGGTGCGGTACTGGGTATGTTGGTGGAAGGGCATCGATTTGATGCCGACATATCCGACAAACTCATGGACCGTATCAAGGCCGACAAACGAATCGCTCGCTTCAATTCAGCAGTGCAACCACTCCACGCTGCCGCTCAGGGAAGGCTAGAGGTACAAATACACACCGACTGTCAGCCATGTATGGAGACGTTCTTTCCTTCTCACGATGCCTTGGTGACGCCATCGGGCGTCGCCCGGGCAGCACACGACTCGGGAATTCGCATCGAACCTGCCTCCAAAGTAAGTTTGCTCTACGGCCTTCCTTGCGGGGTCCATCACCAGTTTCCTGCTGCCTACTACCTGACGGCCCGCTTCCAAGACGACTTCGAATCTGCCGTGCTGCACGCCCTAAACGGTGGTGGTCAGAACCAGGCACGCGCCATGCTGACAGGCGCTCTCAGTGGCGCGATGGTTGGCCTGTCCGGTATTCCCCGGCGATTCATCGATGGCCTAGAGCGCGCTGAAGTGCTGCTGGCACTGGCTGAGAGGCTGGTTGGCGATATGCAAAGTCAGGCGCAGAGAAATGACTCACATGGATATTTCATCGATGAGAGACGTTGCCTATGAACCCGTCGCAGCCTTTGACCATTGAAATTGTTTCCGACGTTGTCTGTCCGTGGTGCTTCATAGGATTGCGTCGGCTGGACTTGGCCCTCGAGGCTGTCCGGCGCAGGCATCCTGATATTCGTTGCATCAAGCGTTGGCGCCCGTTCTTCCTGAATCCCAGCGTGTCGCCAGAGGGTGAGCCTTACCTGCCTCACCTGGTTAAGAAGTTTGGTGGCCCCGAACGGGTTCAAGCGGCATTCCAACATGTGCGTGATGCTGGCGCTGCCTATGGACTGGATTACCGGTTTGAAGACATCAAGGTCCTAGTCAATACGTTTCAGGCGCATCGACTCATTCACTGGGCACAACAAAGCGGCGATGCGCAGATTTTGGTAGAGCGGCTATTAATAGGGCAGTTTCAGCGCGGAGAGAACCTTGGTGATAAGGCTGTCCTTGCCAACATCGCTGTAGAGTGTGGCTATAGCGAGACTGCCATCGTCGAATACTTGAACTCTGATGAAGACAATCAGCTTGTGCTGGAACAGGAAAGGGAGTCCAGGGCCTGGGGTGTGACCGCAGTTCCTACCTTCATCGTCGGGCGAAAGCTCATGCTCGCAGGGGCCGAAGACCCCATGCTTTTGGCCGAGGCCATCGAGCGAGTTTTGGTTATGGGTTCTTGATAAAGACGCGGCTGTCTGGGCTGTTCGCAGCAATCGGCCGGTTGCTGTTGAAAAGCTGCCCTTCAATCAACCACGAGACCAAAGTCCGTATTGGTATAGGTTTGTTCGATGCCTGCCCTTCACGTGACGCAGGTTGATCGCACGCTGGCCGGTGTGGGCAGGCGTTGAATAAACCTCGAAGGAGGAAACCGCGGGGAGCCGCCACGGAGATTGGGCGGCGTGCCGCCTATGGGGTTTTGATACCCAGCCCGACCGTTGCGATGGTGCCCATCAGGGATTGATGCCCCTCTGAATGAAGGAAATTTGTGCCAATACGTACGAAGTGCACGACCAATCCTGTTGCCAGAATCTCTGAATTGGGTCGATTTGGCATGAAGCGGCAGCAGTCCGCTATCGGCATCGGCAACCCAGAAGCCGACCGAGGCAATTTACCCATTGAGTCATCCAAATCAGCGTTGGCCATCATGGCGGTTCCCGGATCGGTTGCTGGCGCATTATGACCTCAGCGACTTGCATCATCCCGCCACAGCATCGACAAATAAATGTCGGGATGGCGGCAACCGGTGCTTCATCGCTCACAGGGATCGGCGGCGGCACATTAAGCAGATCACGTACATGAGCCAGTTGCCGCCGTCGCCCGGCATTGGCCAGGAGGCCGTAATGGCGAATTCGGTGGAAACCACTGGGTAATACATGCAGAAGAAAGCGTCGTATGAACTCATCGTGCGAGAGCGTCATCGTCTTCTGACGCGTCCGCCCCTTGGTGCGGTAATCCTTCCAGCGAAACGTCACCCCGTGCTCGTCCATCCTCATCAGTCGCCGGTTCGAGATCGCCACGCGGTGGGTATAACGCGACAGGTAAGCCAATACCGCCTGGGGTCCGGCAAACGGAGGCTTGGCATAGACAACCCACTCCCCTGTTCGCAGCGGTGCGAGCCATTGTGCGAAAGCGACGGCATCAGCCAAACGCGCATCATCCCCGAAGAATCTCAGCTGTCCAGCCTGGTGCAGTTTCTCAAGCTCCTCAACAAAGCGGCGTCGAAACAAGCGAGAGAGCACCCGCACTGGTAGGAAGAATCCACGCCGACAAGCCACCCAGCGCTCCCCGTCGGGTGACAGTCCACCACCCGGCACAATGCCATGCACGTGTGGATGATGGGTCATCGCCGAACCCCAAGTGTGTAGCACCAGCGTAGCGCCGATTCTTGCGCCAAGTCGCTTCGGATCAGCGGCGATGGTCAGCAGGGTTTCCGCGGCGACATCGAACAGCAACCGGTAGATCGCCGCCTTGTTGTAGTAGGCAATGGTGCTGATCGGTGCCGGCAGGGTAAAAACGACATGGTAATACTCAACGGGCAGCAGATCGGCTTGCCGCGCCTCAAGCCAGCGTTGCGCTGCCTTGGCCTGACACTTCGGGCAGTGCCGGTTGCGGCAGGAGTTATAGCTGATTTCCTGTGTATGGCAGTGATCGCAGCGCAGCACATGGCCGCCCAGCGCCGCGGTGCGGCACTGTTCAATGGCCGACATGACCTTCAGTTGCGAGAGATTCAGGTGCCCTGTCTGCGCCCGTCGCCATGCCGGACCGTAGGCGCGGAAGATGTCTGCCACCTCCAGGCCAGGCCGTTCCATGGCACACCTATTCGGTGTTTAACATCTCCAGCGGACTGACGATCTCGCGCAGAATTTCGGTGGCGACCTGCGCGTAAAGCGCCGTTGTTTCCAGTTTTTTGTGGCCGAGCAAGACCTGAATCAGTCGGATATCGACTTTCTGCTCCAGCAGGTGAGTGGCGAAGGCGTGACGCAGGGAGTGCATGGAGATGTGTTTCTCAATGCCTGCGTCGTTGGCCGCGTTATGGATGGCGCGGTTGAGTTGTCGCGCACTCAAGGGCCGGATCGGGTTCAGACCGGGGAACAGCCAGCCGCCATCAAACATCTTGCCTTGGGCGCGGGCGACGCGCCACCAAACCCGCAGGCGTTCAAGCAGCACCGGCGAGAGCATGGCGTAACGATCTTTCTGTCCCTTGCCTTGTTCGACACGCAAAGTCATCCGCTGGCTGTCGATGTCACCGACCTTCAAAGTCACCACTTCGTTGACTCGCAACCCGGTGCCGTAGGCCAGTGCCAGCGCGGTTTGATGCTTGAGGTTGCCCGCTGCCGCAATGAGGCGAGCGACTTCCTCACGACTCAAAATGACCGGCAGTTTGCGTGGCATGTGCACCGGCTGCAACTTGGCCACCAAGTCGCCGCGATCCAGGGTGACGTTGAAGAAAAACTTCAATCCGCTGATGGACGAGTTCAACGAGGCGGGTGAGATGCCATGGTCAACCAGATGTAATTGGTAATTCCGCAAATCTTCTACGCGGGCAGTATCCGGTGAACGCTTCAGGTATTTCGAGAAGTTGCGCACGGCGCGCACATAATCAAGTTGCGTCTTTTCGCTAAACTTGCGCATCCGCATGTCGTCGATCATGCGTTGGCGAAGCGGGCTGACGGCGGGGGTCGTAGCGGTCATGATGATGCTCCTCTTGAGAATCGAGGCGAATTGCCTCAGTCCTCAACATAGGAAACAGACCTGCGATCTCAAAAAATACATCTCAGCTCATGCGCAGCCTGCTACCGCGCGAGCGGTTTAGTCCTGGGGCACAAACCGGAAGTCCATAATTCAATGGGGATGGCACGCGTGGCGAGGTTTCCAGTGCCAGTTCATGAGCCAACTCACGAAACGGGAAAATCGTACGTTAGGCCGTTGGCACTTGCAGTGGTTAACAATGTGGTTGCGTTGTGCGATGCAGCAGCGGTTGCTGCTCGAAATATTTCACTGCGCGGATGTCTCTTGAGTGCCCAATCCGGACGTTGGTGTCGCGGGGAATTGAAGGTCAACTTTCAGCAGTAACCGGTCGATTGCCATGAGGAATAACCGCAGCCTCCTTAATGGGCAAATTTACCAGTGCGGCAATAATGGCCAACGCAATGTCGGCGTACCACATCCAGGTGAAGTCGCCGAACTGGGACATCGTGATGCCACCCAGCCAGGCGCCGAGGAACCCGCCAATCTGGTGCGAGAGCAGCGTCAGCCCGAACAAGGTCGCCAGATACCGTGTCCCAAAAAGCTTCCCGACAATCGCCGCGGTGGGTGGAACCGTCGCCAGCCAGGTGAAGCCCAAGCCGGCAGCAAACAGGTAGTAAGTCCATTCGGTACGAGGCATCCACAGATACCAGGCAATCAGCACGGCCCGCGAGGCATACATCACAGCTAGGACATACTTGCTGCGATAACGGGCCACGCACGAACCGGCATACAGACTGCCGAATACGTTGGCCAGGCCGATAATGGCCAGTGACCAGCTGGCAACACTGGGGGGCAGGCCGCACAGATTCACTTCACCTGGCAGATGGGTTACCAGGAACGCAATGTGAAACCCACAGGTGAAGAACCCAGCGTGCAGTAACCAGTAGTTTGGATTCTTGAGCGCCTCCAGAACTGCTGGCCCCAGTCTCGAATCGTCGGCATGCTGTGGAACCGCTGTTGTCGGACCGGTCAGTTTTCCAATCAACGGGAGAGCAGCCAGGGTCGCCACGGCCATCGCCCACATCGCTCCCATCCACCCCAGGCTCTGGATTAGCTTTTGCAGGAGTGGCGCAAAGATGAATTGGCCGAAGGAGCCGCCCGCATTGATAACCCCGGAAGCTGTTCCGCGTGACTCGAACGGCAAGCGTTGGGCGGCAGCACCAATCAGGACGGAGAAACTGCCGGCCCCTGAACCCATGGAGGCCAGGATGCCCAAGGCAATCGCCAGACCGAAGCCATTTTCGATAAAGGGGGTAATCGCACAACCGATGGCAAGCGTTACCAGGGCAGCTTGCAACACCAGCCGGGGACCGTAGCGGTCAGCAATAGCACCGGCAATCGGCTGGATGGCGCCCCAGGTGAATTGCCCAATGGCCAATGCCAGGCTGATAGTAGCAATGCCCATTCCGGTCGAGCTATTGATGGGGCTAATGAAGAGTCCAAAGGATTGGCGGGTTCCCATGGTCACCATGAGAATGCCAGCCGCAGCCAGGGTTACGGACAGGACATCGGGGCGTCGAATTGAGTGAAACATGGTTTTCGTTATTCGGTCAGAAGCAATGCTCTAGCGCAGGGAACGAGCCTTCTTTCACCGCTGCGACGTAAGCGCGAAATGCTGAAGCGATGTCAGGCTGTCCATGCATAAAATTACGGACAAAACGAGCCTTCTTGCCAGGAAATACACCAAGCATGTCGTGCATGACCAGAACCTGACCGGAACAATCGGGACCAGCACCAATTCCGATAGTGGGAATGCGGAGCGCTTCCGATGCGGACTTGCCGAGTGAGGCTGGAATGGCTTCAAGCAGTAACATTGAGGCCCCGGCCTCTTGGAGTGAGAGTGCGTCCGACAACAAGCGGTCAGCTGCCTCCGTGGTTTTGCCTTGGACCTTGAATCCACCGAGTTGATGCACGGATTGCGGCGTTAGCCCAAGGTGGGCAAAAACCGGAATGGCGCGTTCAGTCAGAAAGCGCACCGTGTCGCACAACCAGGCGCCGCCTTCCAGTTTTACCAACTGCGCGCCGGCTTGCATCAGCTTCACGGCATTTTCGTAGGCGGACTCGGGTGTCCCATAGCTGCCGAATGGCATGTCTGCGGCAAGCAGCGCCGACCTGTTGCTACGTGCGACGCAGGCCGTGTGATAGGCGATGTCGGCGATGTTCACCGGCAGGGTCGTCGCGTGGCCCTGCAACACGTTGCCCAACGAATCACCAACCAAGAGCATATCGACTCCGCAAGTGTCCATGAGTGCTGCAAAACTCGCGTCGTAGCAGGTCAGCATGGCGATTTTCTCGCCGGCATTCTTCATGTTCTGAAGTCCTGGCAGCGTGACCGCTTTGCGTTGTGGCAGAGCTTGGCCCTCTTGCAGGTAACCGGCCATCTGTTATTTCTCCGTTTTGCCGTGCATCACCATGATGGTCTGTTGCATCAGCGCACAGAGCGTCTCTTTCCCATCTTTCACGGCGAAGACCTCGGCCTTGGTCACAATCAAGGTACGTCCCGACCGAACGACTTGACCTCGGGCAATCAGCTTCTCGCCATCTGCCGGGGCAACCAGGTTCATCTTGTACTCGACGGTGAGAACAGAGGCGTTGGCAGGCACCACCGTCATCGCGGCGTAGCCGGCGGATGAGTCGGCAATCATGCCGACGACACCGCCGTGAACGAAGCCGTGCTGCTGTTCGATACCGTCCCAATGCGGGACGTGAATCTCCGTCATCCCGTTGTCGACCACGGGCATAGTGGCCTTCACCAGATGCATGGCGTTCTGTTTGTCGAAACTGGCCAAGACGCGTTCGGCGAAGTGCGGGTCAGATACGTGGGGCATGTTTAGTCTCCTTGGTTGTCGTCAAATACTGAACAATGTGCACAAATTTACATTCGCATTGCTCATGCATTCTGTTGTGGCATTATTTGCAATCACACTATTAGAATGGATGTTCCGCAGCATATCAATTGAGTTTTTCGTCGCAACGCATGAGGATTTGTAATGTCAATCGCTCTCGCTAGAATTCCTTCAGTAGATTCGCTGCGTGGCTTCGTCGCAGTGGGCCGCCGCATGAGCATTACCTTGGCGGCCGGCGACTTGTTCCTGACCCAATCAGCAGTCAGCCGCCAGATTCATGGTCTGGAGACAGCACTGGGTGTGAAGCTTTTCGAGCGAACGCATCGCGCCATTCGTTTTACGCCGGAAGGCGAGCAACTATTTGTTGCTGCCGATAGTGCGATGCAGCAGCTACAAGATGCGCTAGGGATTCTGGAAGACAACGTACGCCGGCGACCGGTAACGATTACAGCCAGCATTGGCTTTGTTGGGCTATGGTTGCTGCCGCGGCTTGGCGCGTTTCAGCAGGCGTATCCTGAAATCGAGGTGCGCATCTCAGCGAACAATCAGATTGTGGACGTGCGCAAAGACGGCTTGGATATTGCCATTCGCTACGGGGAGGAACGCCTGATGCCGCCAGGTGCGAGCCGACTATTTGGCGAGACCGTCTTCCCGGTTGCCCATCCAAGCCTGGGTATGAAGCGTTTGGATAGCGCCGAATTGATTGAGCGGTCCACGCTGCTTGAGTTCGAGGGAGACTCGTCATTCGCCTGGCAATGGAGTAACTGGCTGGAGTCGCAAGGATGGGCAGGCATAAAGCCGAAAGGGATTCTTCGCTTCAACCTGTATGACCAGTTGATTCATGCCGCAGTCGCTGGCCAAGGCATTGCACTGGGCAAGGGGCAAATCATCGCTCCCATGCTGGCCGATGGCCGCCTGATTGCCTTGCCTACGCCATTTCCTGGCCCGAGCTCCAATAAGGTCTACTACCTGATTCAACGAGACTCGCCAGCAAGCAATCAGGCACAAGCATTGATTGACTGGATACGCACTGAGGCTAGAGCTACGGATTCTGCTCCAGCGTAACAAGCTGAGCCGGAATCTCCTGGGTAACTTCGCCATCGCGTAGCCAAGCCAGGGGGATTTTCCACAAGGAATCCGCATAGCGAGCATTGAAAAATGCGAAGTGGCCAATGGAAGGCTGACCAACAGCGTTGGGCTCGATACGCATGTGCGTGCTATGGCTGCTTTTGAAGTAGCTGAGCAGGCGGTGGATGGCCGGAATGGTGCCGAATTCGTCATCGCTCATCGACACCGCAAGCGTGGGCGCAGTGACCTGAGCGAACGATTCAACCAGTTTGGCTCGCTCTTCGTCCGACAATGTCTGCGGGCCGGATTTGTAAATGTCCTCGAAGCGCGGCTCTGGGGAAATCCAGTCACGAACCACGCCGCTCGGCGTGTCTTCCAGCCACCCCAGACGCTTGCCCGGGAAGTAGCCAAAGATTGCTGTCAGGGTCGGCATGACGATGTGCCAGCGCAGGTACATGGCAAAGCGCTTGTGCTTGGCGTAATCCCGCCAATAGGCAAACTGCGAGCCCATCGTGAAAACCCGTTTGATAACCTGATTGGATGGCGCCATTCCCACCAGAAAACCGCCGACGCTGTGAGCGGCAATCAGGATGTCGTGCCCCTTGAAACAAGTGCCGGCAAATCTCAGCACCCCTTCGAAGTCTTTGCTCCCCCAATCCAGCCAATTGGCCTGGAAGCCACGCATGTTCTCTGGCCGCGAGCCACCAATCCCGCGGTAGTCGTAGGTAATGACGTTAAAGCCATGGGTGTAGAGAAACTCGGCAAATCGGCTGTAGTAGCGGCTTTGCACTGAAGTTGCCGGATTGATGATGACGACCGGTGGCAGCTCGTCACCATTCACCACCTCATGAACCCAAGCATGGGCATGCAATGGAAAACCATCGACAGCAGGAATGTCTATTTTTAGCGGCTTGGTGGATTTCGAGGTCATGGCTACTTGGCGTGTTCCAACGATTGGCTTTAAGCCTAAGGTGGATGCGCCAAGTGCTCAATTGAGATTATTGCTGCCTCGCATTCCAAATCTGCATGTCGCAGGGCACCCTCAGCGATTGCTAGTTGCTTTACGCGCTCACCGGCGAGGTGACGGTTACATTCGAAATCCAGTTTTGACGTCGGCGGTTTGTTCTCTCTTCAACACTTTCGCCATCGAAATCTGACTGAAAATGCTTGAGAAGGGTGGGCGGGATGCCGCGCAGAGCATGGACATTGACCACTGCATAGAGGCGCCCGTCAATTTCACTGGTCACGACCGGGATGTCCTCACATTGCTTGCAGATGAGAAAGTCAGCGGTTCTGGTTCCGAACGTGTGCCGGGTAAGCAGCGTCGGGTTGTTGATTTGAACTTGAAGCTTGGCCGATGACGACGAAGTCCAAACTCCTTTATGTGCTTGGCAGAACGAACAAGTACACGCCCAAGCAGGAATTCTGCTTGGGTCAGGCAGCCACTCGAGATTTAACGATATGTTGCCGCAACGGCATTGGCCAGAAATTAACATGAAGCCTCCTCTGGGCCTCAGTTTACCAAACGCTAGTGTGCGGTAACGACCTTCACGCCACTGGGCTTCAATGCAGACATGGATGGCGGCTCAGTGCATCAAGCAGCCCCTTGAATGGCAGCTTGATGGGATGCTTAAGCGGCGGCTCCTGGCCGGTTGCCGCAGTTCGCAAGATAATCATATCAGCATACCGCTCCGCGTATTTACTGCATTGCGGCATGTCGTCTGTATATCAATCCGCTACAGATGCCCGACGAGGCTTAGCGTACGATTTTTTTCTTTTCATGAACTGACCAGCTTTGCTGGCTGGGATGCCAATCATTTTACAATGACAAGCGCCTAACCCGGTTTTCCGTTCCACTGCACCCCAAACCCCATATAGGTGGCATGGAGGGGAAACCACTCCTCCAGCGCCCCGGCCAATTCGCGGCATACCTTGCGCTGACCGGTGGCAACCAAGTCCCTCACCTCAAGGACAGAGCGCATCACCGCCGCGTGCTCCTCCACGTGGCAATCCCCGGCCGGATAACCGTCCAGCGACATCCACTGCTCCTCTTCGCCAAAGTGGCGCCCGATGTGGGCCAGAAAATCGTCCAGTACGGCCGGCAACTCGTCCTCGGGAGCCGTGCGCAAGCGCGTCACCAGCGCGACAAACTCCTGGTGGGTGTCGTCCATGGGCCGGTAGCCGAGGAGCAGGCCATCGTGCCATTCGCCGGTCGGGACATCGGGCGGCGGCAGGCTGGTATCCAGCGCTTTCATACCCGGCTCCTATCGGTTGGCTGCGCCACGGCCATCACCCAGCCCCAGCATGCCCAGAAATTCGCGCCGGGTCGCCGGGTTCTCGCGGAAAGCGCCCAGCATGCGGCTGGTCACCAGGCTGGTGCCCGGCTTGTGCACCCCGCGGGTCGTCATGCACTGGTGCGAAGCCTCGATAACCACCGCCACGCCGCGAGGCTGGAGCACCCGCTGCAGGGTATCGGCGATATCGGCAGTCATCTTCTCCTGGATCTGCAGGCGCTTGGCGAAGACGTCTACGAGCCGCGCCAGCTTGGAGATGCCGACCACCCGCTGGTCTGGCAGGTAGCCGATATGCACCTTGCCGATGATCGGCGCCATGTGGTGTTCGCAGTGGCTCTCGAAGCGGATGTCGTTCATCACGATCATCTCGTCGTAGCCGCCGACCTCACTGAAGGTGCGG
>Ga0268298_10003012_pt1 | contig 17692 bp, 12 predicted proteins | sample WWTPWeurt_MetaG_FD_194462 | JGI IMG/M metagenome (GOLD analysis project Ga0268298, IMG submission 194462) | Activated sludge microbial communities from WWTP in Nijmegen, Gelderland, Netherland - WWTP Weurt | ecosystem: Engineered > WWTP > Aerobic digester > Activated sludge | place...
ACATTCTAATGCACCATTGAATAATTTAATTCTGCGTGAAGGATTGAGGCGAATAGCTTTTACCGCTTCCATATTTGATGTAATAATCCATGCCTCATAGCCGGCCCATTTCTTTTTGAGTGTATCGCCAATTGATTTGTACAATGCCATGATATCTTCATCTTTATCCATGCGCTCGCCATAAGGCGGGTTTATTACTAATACGCCCCCGCCTTCAGGCACCTCCAACTCATCAAATGCCGAAGTGCGAATGGTGATTACATCATCTACTTTAGCTTCATGAATATTTACGATAGCTTTACGCGCTACATTCTTTGATATTTCACCACCTAATATTTTAACCCGGTCTCCTTCCTTTATTTTGGCCACAGCCGAGTCGTGGATTTTATTCCATAGCACCTCATCAAAGTTTTTCCATCTCATAAAACCAAATGATTTACGGTAGTAACCTGCCGGAATATTTAAAGCCTGCAGGGCTGCCTCAATCAAAATGGTTCCCGAGCCGCACATAGGGTCGACAAAATTACGGAAACCATCCCAGCCGGTAAGTTTTACAATGCCCGCTGCCAGTACTTCATTTATTGGTGCCAGGTTGGTCATATCACGATATCCGCGCTTATGCAGTGATTCTCCCGAACTATCTAACGAAACCATACAGGTATCCTGCGATACAAACAAATGAATACGCAAGGTGGGTTGATCCAAATCAACAGACGGACGCTTATTGTATTTTTCTCTGAACTGGTCAACAATAGCATCTTTGGTTTTTTGAGAAAGAAACTGCGAGTGATTAAACAACTCCGAATTGAGCGAACAATTAACCGCGAGTGTATCGTCAACGCCCATATAAGTTTCCCAGTTTATACTCTTTATTTCATCATATAAATCCTGTTCATTGCGCACGTTAAAGGTTTTTATGGGAACCAATATGCGAAGTGCCGTGTATAAGCACAAATTAGCTTTGTACATAAAGCCTATGTCTCCCACAAAACTTACAGCCCGGTTGTGTTGTTCTACATCGCGCGCTCCAAGCTTTCGTAATTCGGTAGCCAGTACATCTTCCAAACCAAACATGGTTTGCGCGGTCATTTTATAATCTCCTGATACCATACTTCCTTATTTCGCACAAAAGTAAGGTTATTCAGTTAAAGTAACCTTGCTCTTAATCCTTACTAAATCCACTCAGTTGCTGAAGAATTAAACAACAATATGTACTTTTGCCCTGTGAGACAAAAAATAACTTTCATTATCAATCCAATTTCAGGCGGTATCAGCAAAAAATCACTACCTGATATTATAGAACGTCATTTGAATCATCAGCTCTTTGAATCCGAAATCCTTTTCACCCAAAAAGCCGATGACACCCGACTCCTCACCCTTAAGTCAATTGAAAAATCAAGTGATATTATAGTAGCCGCAGGTGGAGACGGAACCATTAATCAGGTTGCAAAATGCCTCATCAATACCCCAATTTCACTTGGTATAATTCCTCAGGGTTCGGGAAATGGTTTTGCCCGCTATCTGAAAATTCCTCTTACAGCCGGGCAGGCCATTGATGTGCTAAATCACAGGAAAAGTAAAACAATAGATACCGCAATTGCCAATGAGCATTTTTTTGTAAATGTTTCTGGTGTTGGTTTTGATGCACATGTGGCCGCAAAATTTGCCAATGCGCCCAAACGGGGGTTTTGGTCGTATGCAAAAATCACTGTAAAAGAATTCAGCAAATATCAATTGCAAAATTATCATCTGGAAATTGACGGCAGAACATTTAACAAACGTGCCTTTTTAATTACCTTCTCCAATGGCGACCAATATGGAAACAATGCTTTTATTGCTCCCGGAGCCGATATGCAAGATGGTTTGCTCGATATTGCAATTTTAAAAAATGTAAAAGTAACCACCATGCCCCGGTTAGCGTTTGAAATGTTTACCCAGCGGTTTAATCGCTCTAAAGATGTAGAAATCATAAAAGGTAAATATATCAGAGTATTGCGTGAAAATTCCGGTATGGTGAATATAGATGGTGAACCATTAGAAATGGGAAAGGAGATACTGATTAAGGTAATTCCTTCCTCTCTGAAAGTATTAGTTCCGTAAATTATTTCACTAATTTTACCTGCTGCAACCCATCACCCGTTATTAAGCGAAACAAATAAACTCCCGAAGGCAAATAACCCAATCCGGATAACTGAAATCTGTTATCACCGTCAGAACTAATGTTTACATGCCATTCGTTTCCTTTCATGTCAATCAGCGCAAAAGACTGCAACTTTGTTTCTGATGATAATTGCACCGTAATATTATCGGAGAACGGATTGGGATAAACAAAATCCTGATTTATTTTTTCATTTCTCTGCTGTTGAACAGAAACAATGGCAGAGTAATCGAAGTTACCATTGTAATCTACCTGCTTAATCCGGTAAAATAAAACCGGCCATTGGGTTTTAATAGTATTATCAGTAAACAAATAAGCTGAAACCGAATTGGTAGTTCCATTAGCTTGTTCATTTCCTATGGTTTCAAAATTAACCCCGTTAACTGAACGTTGAATTTCGAAATAGTCGTTATTAATTTCGCTTGAGGTCACCCAGTTTATATCAACACTACCGCCCGGTAAACGTTTTGCCGAAACATTTAGCCAAGTTACGGGAAGTGCGGAAGACTCTCCTGCAGTAAAATCGGAAAATCCGGTTACCGTACCCGTAATGAGGTTTGATGCGGCTGTTACACTTCCCAGATTTATCCAGCTTCCTGATAAAAACTTACCACCCACAAGATTGGTTTCGGTGCCGTTAATGTCAGCATCGAGATAGGTGGATGAAACGGTACAGGAGAAACTACTGATATTACTTTGAGTAACGGCCCAATAGCGTGTCAGAAAATCGGTAGTGGAGGTATTTGACGGGTGCTTAACATCACTCAGATTTACCCCGGCCAATGCTCCCGATCCAAAAGTTCCGGAAGTAAAATTTAAAGTAATTGGAGAAAACTCAAAAGTACCTATATCATCTCCTACCGGAAAAGTGAATGAGCCGGATGAAGTGAATTTTTTTCGGAGCTGACCTGTTCCTGCTGCAATAATCATTTTTGATGCGGATGGAGTTCCGTTAATAGTAGCAGTTGATTCGAGCGTGCAATTGAAACTCCCTAAAAATAAACTCCCGTTTGAAAGAATAAGTGTATTGGTCACCGTAACATCTCCGTTTAACTGAGTTCCCTGATTCCGGTTAATATTTAAGTTGGCAAATGTTCCCCCGTTTAACTGAAAAGTACGGCTGGTTCCTGCAATTTCCAGCTCCGAACCGGTTGTACTCCCACCAATAGTTGAAGTGTTTACCAATGTCACCCCATTCACGGTTAACTTAAACCCATTGAGATTAATTGTTGCATTTGAAAAATTAACATTGGTAATAGACAAGTTGGCTCCCAGCGATACAATGTCGGAAGCAGTGCGTGTAACATTCAGTACAGCTAACCCGTTTACAAAAGCAGGGATAGTAATATTTCCTGTTCCGCTCAGTAGTAATTCTGATTTGGGAGCCGAGGAAACTACACCACCTGTAAATGTTCCTCCCGAAGTTATTCCGCCTGCGAGTTCAAGTGTAAAATATTTGCCGAGAGTTAATCCGTTACCCGATGTAACCGATAATGTTCCGCTAATTGCAAAATCACTTTCAAAAGTAAGAGTTTTGCTTCCGGTAACGGTTAAATTTTGAAAAGTTGTTTTGTGTGAACTGTATAAACTACCCGCACCCGGAGAAATAAATGTGAGGTTTGCCCCAACAGATGTACTTCCCGAAACGGTTGAAGGGGGAATAATAATTTTATCCCCGTCCGAAGAGGCAGCAAGAGCATTCGCAAACGATGAATAATTTCCCTGATAGGTATCAGAGCTGTTCAAACGTATAAATTCTCCGGTTGTTAAAGTTCCGGATATGGTACTGCTTCCGCTGCTGTTGGGAGTTGACACATCAACCGGTCCGGAGAAAGCCGTATTGGTACCTGCTGCCCCTCCGCCTAAGTAACAATTCACCACATTGATGTTGCGAGTAGTAACATTGCGAACTCCAAAGTGGTTGTAAGTTTGGTAAGATCCTCCTGTATTAGATTGTATAATACAGTTACGAATTTCGATAGTGCCGCTACCGTAGGAAGCATTTTCTCCCGAACCCGTACCCGATCCGTTATTTGATTCGCCAAAGCGTATACCTGCATTATTATTTTTGAAGATACAACCGTTAATACTTAATGTTCCGCTGAAAGAAGCTGGTGTACCCGCATAACTGCCAAAATCTCTTGATTTAAATAATATAGCCGCTCCATTTACATCTGTTCCTGAATTTGGAATGGCACATGCATTAAAATAACAGTTTTTAATTTGAATAGCCCCACTGTAGGCATTCCACTTTAAATTAATATCGATAGCAGCTGGGTGTCCATACGTAGTTTTACCAACATTATTGAACGAACAATTTTCTATAGTTAGATTATCTATTCTCTCACCATAAAAAACCTTATTACCCATATCCTTAAATGAACAATTAAAAAAAACAATATTATCTGCATTCACTTTTGAAGAAGGTGCAGACCCCTGAGATAAATACACTCCAATAAAATCTTCAGCAAACACACAATTTCTGAAAGAAACATTATACAAATTCTTCCCGTTATCAGATCTGAACACATGACCGCTTTCGCCAGAAATATATTTGGCAGTCCAGCTCCAAACCTTGCTTATATTACACTTTTCAATTTCAATTCCTGATGCCTGATCTGCATTTTTCCATACTTGCTGCAAATAGCTTGAGTCTCCCACAATGGAAAGATTATAAAAAAAGGAATTACTGTCAACCTGATCAAAAAAAAACGAAAACGCTGATATGTAAAGATTCCAAACCTCCATTCGGTTGGTTGAGGATGCCCCTTTTGCCATTGTGAGAAAAGTACTTCCCGAGCCTGCACCGGAAATAACAGTAGAAGTGACGGGATTACTTCCATTGCCTGAACCAATAATTTTTAAATATTTTGTTCCTAAATTAATTCCGCTAAATCCTGAACCCGAAAAACTGCCGGGACCAATTTGAATAATATCTCCGGCCGATGCCGCACTAACTGCTGCCGACAAGGTGGCTTTGGCACCCGCTGATGTATTGCTGTTGCCGGCATTTCCGTCATTGCCATCACTCCGTACATAATAAATACTTTGAGCCGATACCTGAAAAGAAAATAAAATGAATAATAAGGGTAGGTAATATTTTTTATGCATATTTCTCAAATCTACCCCAAAAGAGTGAAAAAATCAGGCTACTATCGCGAAACTTGCAAATTGCCAGCTAAATACCCATTTTTGCAGGACGAATGAATCATAAGCGTAAAACCGGAGATGGAATTGTGTATTCAACTGATAGCAGCTTTGAATACAGGAGCGATGATGCAGAGGAAACTGAAAGCCTCCCTCCTCAAAAACAAAATTTAAAAATCTACCTTGAAAGGTTAGGGGGCGGAAAAACAGTTTCCCGCGTTTCGGGATTTATTGGAAGTGAGACCGATCTGAATGAGTTAGGTAAAGCATTAAAGCAAAAATGCGGTGTGGGTGGCTCGGTAAAAAATGGGGAAATTCTACTACAAGGTGACCACAGAGATAAAATTCTTACAACACTTTCACAATCGGGATACAAAGCCAAAAAGGCGGGCGGATAAGTTTGTCTGAAATTAACATTCTGTCAGGTCATTTAATACTTCTGGTAACCAGAATCGTTTGGTATTATCTGGGTGAAATAATTCGGAATGCTTTGCACCCAAAAATGTAAGTTTAATTCGATAGCCTCTTAATTTTCAATGAATTAAAGCAATTTGTTGAAGATTTAAATTTCTGTTTAACAGAAACTTACATATTACCCGGTCAAAGCTGACCTAAATCATTCTTACAATAGAATTGGAATAGCTATTTTCGCTGCTTTCATCTATAAAAAGAAATGAGTACTACACAATCTGTAATTGAGAAAATTATGAGCAAAGCTGGTACGGTTCACATGAACCTGAAGCCTGCTGAATTAGTAGCTGCATCTATTAAGCGTGGCGAAGGGGTGTTAACCGATACCGGAGCCTTAATGGCCGACACGGGCGAATTCACCGGTCGTTCACCGAAAGATAAATTTTCGGTAGTTGACAGCAAAACCGAAAACACGGTATGGTGGGGCGATGTGAATCAAAAATTTGATCCGGCCAAATTTGAAAAATTGCTTAACAAAGTAATTGATCACCTTGGCGGCAAAGAAGTTTTTGCACGAGATGCCTACGCCTGTGCCGATCCCTCGTACAAATTAAACATTCGTGTATTTACCGAAACTGCTTTTAATAATTTGTTTTGCCACAACCTCTTTTTAAGACCTGAAGGAGAAGAAGCAAAAAACTTTACTCCCGAGTGGTTAATTATAAATGCGCCTAGTTTTAAAGCTGTACCTGCCGAAGACGGAACGCGTCAGCATAATTTCTCCATCATTGACTTCAGCCGCAAAATTATTTTGATTGGCGGTAGCGGATATACCGGAGAAATGAAAAAAGGAATCTTCACTGTACTAAACTATATTTTGCCTGAAGAAAAAGGTGTACTCTCTATGCACTGCTCTGCTAATATTGGTGAAAAAGGAGATACCGCTATTTTCTTTGGACTATCAGGAACAGGTAAAACTACTTTATCGGCCGACCCTCACCGTAAATTAATCGGAGATGATGAGCACGGATGGGCCGACAGCAGCGTATTCAATTTTGAAGGAGGTTGCTATGCCAAATGTGTTGACCTTACCAAGGAAAAAGAACCACAAATTTTTGATGCCATCAAATTTGGTTCGCTGCTCGAAAATACCCGTTTCATTCCGGGTACCAACACAGTTGACTACACCAATATTTCAGTAACCGAAAATACACGCGCAGCATATCCCATTTACCTTATCGACAATATTGCCGTACCTTCTGTAGGAAAAACACCTGAAAACATTTTCTTCCTTACAGCCGATGCGTTTGGAGTGTTACCTCCCATCTCTAAATTAAATCCGCAGCAGGCCATGTATCACTTTATAAGCGGATACACAGCTAAAGTTGCCGGAACAGAAGCCGGAGTTACCGAACCACAAGCCACCTTCTCGGCCTGTTTTGGAAAAGCATTTTTACCATTACATCCGGGTAAATATGCCAAAATGCTTGGTGCCAAATTAAAAGCACATACTGAAATAAATGTGTGGCTGATAAACACCGGCTGGACAGGCGGACCATACGGCATAGGCTCACGAATGAAACTTGCTTATACCCGCGCCATGATTACCGCAGCATTAAAAGGCGAGTTAAATCATGTAGCATACGAAGCTCACCCGGTATTTGGCATTCAAATGCCTAAGAGCTGCCCTAATGCACCATCAGAAATTCTGAATCCGCGCAATACCTGGAGTGATAAGGCTGCGTATGATGCCAAGGCAAATCATCTGGCCGAATTGTTTAACAAAAACTTCGCTCAATATGCAGATGGAGTAGATGCTGAAATTTTGGGTGCTGCACCTAAAGCCTCGCAAAACGCTTAATTAATCTGATACTACATCCCTATATTTGTAAGGACGCTGGCAACAGCGTCCTTATTTTTTATGCACGTATTTTATCAGCCCGACATCAGCAACAATAATGTTACCTTAAACGAAGAAGAGAGCAAACATTGTACACGTGTGCTTCGTTTAAAAAAAGGAGACATCGTTCATCTGGCCAGCGGTGGCGGCATTCAGGCCATTGCATCCATAGCTGATGATAACCCCAAAAAATGTGTATTAACCATTCAGGAGCGCATCGCTCATGCACCGCGTCCTACCCATTTGCATATAGCCATTGCCCCTACCAAAAACTTCGACCGCATGGAGTGGTTTATTGAGAAAGCAACCGAAATAGGAATTGAAGAAATAACTTTTCTTGAATGTGAACACAGCGAGCGAAACAAAATAAACAAAGAGCGTTGCGAAAAAGTAGCTATTAGTGCAATGAAACAAAGCAAGCAATGGTGGCTCCCGAAAATTAACGATATTATTCCACTAAAAAAGTTTATTGAATCGACCGAAGGAAATGCCCTTAGGCTCATGGCATGGTGTGAAACGAATCAAACAGACTTACTTAATAAACAACTCACCAATTCGCCCAATCATAACTTCACACTTTTGATTGGCCCCGAAGGAGATTTTACCGCCTGGGAAGTTGAACTTGCTAAAGCAGCCGGTTTCATACCTATATCGCTGGGAGAAAATATACTCAGAACTGAAACGGCTGCACTCTTTGCCTGTGCCTCAGTAAAAATAATGAGTTAATCTTTTTGAATTAGTACCCTTGCATCCACCGCTGTCACATGCTTCATCGTTCCCAACAGCGGGTTAATATCCATTTCTGCTATCTCAGGGGCAACCTTCAACAAAGCCGATAGTCTGACTATTATTTCACATAATAACTGTTCATTTACACCCTCCTTGCCTCTTATACCCTTTATGATGGGATATGACTGCAGGTAGCGAATCATGGAAAGGGATTCTTCCATTCCCACCGGTGCCAGACCTGCGGATACATCTTTAAAAACTTCTACGAAAATGCCTCCCAATCCGCATAAAATAATATGCCCGAATTTATCTTCCTTTTTTGCACCCATAAAAATTTCATGCCCGGTAAGTTGTTCCTGCATCACCACTCCTATTGCCCCGTCAATACTCATCAGCTCATTAAAAATAAGTTCTGCCTGCTGCAAATTGTAAACTCCTAAACGTACCCCTCCCACTTCTGTTTTGTGTACCGGCCCTATTACTTTCATCACTAATGGAAAATCCATTTTTGATGCAATAGTTAATGCTTCTGCTGTTGAATAAACTGCAAATTGTTTTGCCTGTGGAATACGTGCCGCATTTAACAAACGTTCCACCTCTTCCGGCAATAAATATCCGTTTTCAGCCTTAGTTATAACATCTCTTATTAGTTGTTCATTTACATTTGGTAATACAGGGTTGGCAAAAGGTTTTCCAATACGCTGAGCACGCGCAAGCACATACCCGAAGCTCACTTCATCGGTAAAATTAATGCGCCCGAAAGCCTGAAAATTGCTCACCTCTTCGGCAGCCAGAATTACAGAAGGAAGAATGGGGAAAATTGGCTTTTTACACGTTTTCATTTTTTGATGCAACACCTCATACACGTTGTTTACACTCCACATACCTGTGGTGCCAAATACCACTACCGAGCCGTCAATTTCATCAAATTCATTATCGACATAGTCAAGAATTGTCCCTAACTGCTCGGCCGTACCTGTGGCCAAAAAATCTATAGGATTGGCAACAGATGAACCCGGGAATAATTTCGTTTTTAGTTCGTCAGCTTTTGCCCCCTCCAAATGTGGTACCTGCATCCCTCCGCGGGTTAAAATATCGGTAAGCATCACCCCGGGCCCCCCGGCATGGGTTATTACCGCGATGCGATTTCCGTGCAATTGTTTGTGCGCAAAAACAGCTGCTGCATAAACTAACTCCACGCGACTGTGGCAACGCAAAATTCCGGCTTTCCTGAACAGGGCATTCACGGCAGTATTTGAACCGGCCAATGAGCCTGTATGTGACGAAACAGCACGGGAACCCGCTTCGGTAGAGCCTGCTTTAATAGCCGCAATACGACAACCTTTTTCTACCAGCGAGCGGGCATGTTTATAAAACTTAAGAGGATTATTTATTTCCTCCATATATAATAATTTGATACGCGAACTGGTGGCTGCATCAAATGTAGTGTCCCAGTACTCAAGTATTTCCTCTACCCCTATCTGAGCACTGTTACCCACTGAAAAAATACTGGAAAATGTTAATCCACGAGGAATAGCTTCCTCTAATAAAAAAACAAGAGTGGCCCCCGAAGCCGATACACAATCGCAACCGGCAGGATCGAAATTGGGAATGGGGCCGGCAAAAACGCCTTTATAACGGGGGGTAAGCACTCCAATGCAATTGGGCCCTATTAAAGTCCCTCCCACCGATTCTATAATGGATGTGCAACGTTGCTCTAATGCCTTACCATCTTCTCCAATTTCACCAAATCCGGATGAAAAAATAATAAATGCTTTACAGCCCTTTTGAAGTGCAAGTACACGGATACATTCTTCAACCAGAGGTGCTGCAATAGCAATAATAGCAAGATTAACCTTGGGCAAAACATCACATGATTCATAACAGACCACGCCCTGCATCGCAAAAGGTTTCGGATTTACTGCATATAATTTCCCATCGTACTGATGCTCGAGAATATTCTTAAGCACCTTCCCTCCGGGTTTGGCTGTATCGTGCGAAGCACCTACTACTACTATACTATCAGGGCTAATTAATTCGGGTACAATCATCTTTCAACGCAACTTAAATGCGGTTGCAAGATAGAGTTTGACCCTCATTCAAAAACTGATATGCATCAGGTATCAAAAAACATATAGGAACTATTTAAAACAAACTTCCAAAAACTCGAGTGTTTTAAAAATATTGTCAAAATCTTTATAGGTGCTTTGCGATTTTTTATCGAGTGTAAGGTAGTTTTCACAACCCATCAGGTAACCTTCAATCAAATCTTTATATGAGTCTTTTACCACAATCGCTTTATCGTTTGTTTTTTTGTTTAACAGAATCCACTCCCTTTTATAAATAACAACGCTTTTAGAAGCCGTAATTCCCACAATTCTGGTAATTATAGCGGCCCGTCTTTTCTTTGCCCAATCCGGAGCTGTTTCATTAAATTTTTCCTGAGTACCTCCATATCTGTTTATAAGTTCCTTATCAACCGCTTCAAGCTGTTCGAGCGACAAATTATTTATAACACTATCTACATCGCCATTTCCTTTTTCAAATTCGCTTACTGCCGCCTGACTCCCAACATTAGCTACACCCTTGGCAAGGGAGGTAGCCGTTTTATTGACAGTGGTAGGATATGGATTGCGATAAAAAGCGAACACTGCACCATCAAATTCTACCTGTATCAGAAGTTCTTTTATTTTTACATACCGCACCTGTTTTCCATCAATTTGCTGAATGGCTGATTCTATTTTCCCTGCATCGTAAATAACTGTTGCTCCGGCAGAAGATTTGAATCTAACCTGTGTATAAAACTCTTGCTGGGGTCCCGTAGCCATCATGGCTACCTCTCCTTCTGCTGTAGTGCCATCGGTAAATATTACACTTCCCTTTTGCATTACTTTAGCAGCCATTGCGCTGGCACCGGGCATCTCTAAAACAAAAGTTCCGTCACCAAATGGTACATAAGTCAATAAAGAATCATTAGCTTTTTTTTCAATTTTTAATATTCCTGTAGAAGGTAGAATACTTAATTCCCCCTCTCGTAATGAAGCATAATAAATACCCTTATAGTGGGCATTTTCCAATGGTTTAAAGGAATTTGGAACAATACTGGTTTGAAAAGCAGTAAAACCTTGCTTTGAGGTTCCGTCTTCTAAGTAAATCGTGGAAGAGTGAAAATTTAAAGCAAAATCTTTTCTTTCCTTTTTACCATTATCGGTTAATTCATTAATTGTAAGAATAAGTCCATAATTATTTACCTCTGACAACTCATATTTTCCCTTTCCGGCATCATTCTTAAGTCTTATTTCATCAAGCCGGCCATCTACTTTTTTTAGTTGTAATTCTCCATCAAGACGTACTCCCGAAGCAAGTATCACATACCCGTTACGTGGTTTGGTATTTGATATAGCGTGTCCGTTTGTTTCACCCATGCTCCTCCATTCGTATAATTCGTCAGGACTATCGTTCACCAATGGCTGGGAATAAATTCCATATTCGCTAAGACTAATAGGCTTAAATTCGATTTCTTTTCCTTCGCTGATTAATACAACCAGCTTCACTTCATTATAACTTCCCTTTATTGATAGCATCCCCTCCATTTTCTTCCCTGAGCGAAGAATAACATATCCGCTGCGGGGCACCGTGGATTTGCCATCCCAAGTATAACGTTCAGATGTAGTAGCATTTCGCTGCGCAAAAGACAGGGAAGTAAAAAGTAAAAGTGCAATAGTGGTTAAGTAAAGTGGTTTCATAAAATAATATGGTTGGTTATGACAAAACTACCATTTTTATCCAAACCACCAAATAATTATGCTTTTGATTGCTTTCTGCCGAATAAAATGAATCCCGATTTTATGAATTTTGCGTTCAAAGCATTTATTTGCGCTGTATTTAATAAAATTCAGATTATGCAATTTAAACACAGCCTTATGATAGGTATTTGCTCAGCCGCCCTTTTCAGCGCGTACACTAAAACCGAACAACATGCCGGAGAAACTAAATCAACCAAAGACTCCACATTTCAGGTGGCAGCCGATCGCTTTGCCGATTTGCAGGTTTTACGTTATGAAATTCCCGGATTCGAAACACTTACAGCACAGCAAAAAGAATTAGCCTACTACCTGTACGAAGCCGCCCGCTGCGGACGTGATATTATTTGGGACCAAAAGTATAAACATAATCTTAAAATAAGAAAAGTACTTGAAGCCATTTATGAGAATGAAAAAGCTGATAAGAACAGTGATAACTGGAAAAAATTTGAGATATACGCCAAACGTGTTTTCTTCAGCAACGGAATACATCATCACTACAGCAACCTTAAATTTATCCCTGAGTTTGATTTTGCTTATTTCAGTGAATTGGTAAAAGGATGCGATGTGGCCAAACTTCCGCTCGAAAACGGACAAACACCGGATCAGCTACTCGCTTTTTTGCAGCCAATCATTTTTGATGCAAAAGTAGATGCCAAAATTGTAGACCTTGCTCCCGGAATCGATAACGTAATAGCATCGGCCAATAATTTTTACGAAAGCATTTCACAAAAAGAAGTAGAAGCTTACTACGAAAAACTTGCTAAAAAAGACGATCCCGAACCGGTGTCGTGGGGTTTAAACTCAAAAATGCTGAAGGAAAACAATAAGGTTACCGAAAAAGTATGGAAAGTTGGAGGCATGTACGGTGCCGCTATTGAGAAAATTGTATTCTGGTTGGAAAAAGCCATTTCGGTAGCTGAAAATGAAAAGCAAAAACATGCACTCGAACTATTGGTTGAATATTACAAAACCGGTGATTTAAAAAAATGGGATGAATACAATATTGCATGGGTTGCCGATACTGAATCGAGACTTGACGTGGTGAATGGCTTTATTGAAGTTTACGGAGATGCTATTGGCAAACGTGCAAGCTACGAGAGCGTGGTAAGCATGAAAGATATGGAAGCCACCAAACGCATTGCCACCATTGCTTCCAACGCACAATGGTTTGAAGACAACTCGCCTATATTGCCCGAGCATAAAAAGAAAGAAGTAAAAGGGATAACCGCCAAAGTAATTACGGTGATTCAGGAAGCGGGTGATGCCTCTCCGTCAACACCAATAGGAATAAACCTTCCAAATGCTAACTGGATTCGACAGAAACATGGTTCCAAATCGGTATCATTGGGGAATATTGTTCATTCATATAATGAAGCCAATAAAACCAGTCCGATGCTGAAGGAATTTGCCGTAAGTAAAGAGCAGATTAAACGCGCGAAAGAATTTGCTTCCCTTGCCGGAGATTTACATACGGATATGCATGAAGTTATTGGTCATGCATCGGGACAAATAAACAAAGGCGTGGGCGACCCCGATCAAACATTAAAAAATTACGCGTCAACCCTTGAAGAAGCACGTGCTGATTTGGTGGCACTCTATTATATAATGGACCAAAAATTAGTTGATATAGGAGTAATGCCATCAATTGAAGTGGGAAAAGCAGAATACGACAATTATATCATGAATGGATTAATTACACAGCTTACCCGACTGAACATAGGCGAAAATCTGGAAGAAGCTCATATGCGCAACCGCCAGTTGGTAGCTAAATGGGCTTATGAAAAAGGCAAGGCCGAAAACATAATTGAGTTTGTGAAACGTGACGGCAAAACCTATGTAAAAGTGAACGATTACACTAAACTTCGCAAGTTGTTTGGAGACCTGCTTCGCGAAATTCAACGCATTAAATCGGAAGGAGATTACAAAGCAGCAACCGAACTGGTAGAAGGTTACGGTGTAAAAGTGGATCAGGAATTATTGAAAGAAGTAAAAGAGCGTTTTAATAAATTAGATGTAGCGCCATACAAAGGTTTTATTCAGCCAAAACTGATTGCTGTTAAAGAAGGTGATAAAATTGTTGATGTTAAAGTTGAATACCCGCTGAGCTTTATTACTGAGCAATTGGGTTACGGAAAAGAGTATGGCTTTTTACCTGTAACCAATTAGGATGAATTTATCCGTAGTTTTAATACCAACCAGATTTCTGCGTATTTCTGCGGAATCTGCGGGAAAAAAATAAGAAAAATTCCCGCGGAACTCGCTGAAATACGCAGAGTATTTTTACAAGAGAAATAAATGCACGAGTTACACCTTAATCAACATATTTCTAAAGAAGAAAAATATAGTTCGTTACTCCCTCAGCTAAAAGCCCTGACGGAAGATGAATCGGATTTAATAGCTAATCTGGCAAATATTACAGCCGTGCTCAAAGAAGCTTTTAACTGGTGGTGGGTGGGTTTTTATCTCGTGAAAGAAAATGAACTGGTGCTTGGCCCCTTTCAGGGACCTATAGCATGTACCCGTATTGGCTTTGGAAAAGGAGTTTGCGGTAGCACCTGGAAACAAAAAGAAACACTGCTGGTGGCTGATGTAGAAAAATTTCCTGGGCATATTGCCTGCAGCAGTGCATCTCGTTCTGAAATTGTGATACCGATATTAATAAACGGGCAGGTAGTTGCAGTACTTGATGTCGATAGTGAATACCTCGACCATTTTGATTTAACCGACCGCAAATACCTTGAATTAGTATGTGCCGACATAAGCAACCTGTTCTGATTTACCAAAAGCCGTAAAGTTTATTATATTTGGCCTATGCAAACCAAAGCTTTCAATAAACTGGTGATTATAGCTGCGCTGGGCTACTTTGTAGATATCTACGATTTAATTTTATTCAATGTAGTAAAAAAGCAAAGTATCATGGACCTCGGGTTTACCGAAGCGCAATACAAACTGCATGATATTACCCTCTTCAATATGCAAATGGCAGGCATGCTGATTGGAGGACTCATTTGGGGAGTTTTAGGTGATAAAAAAGGACGTGTATCGGTATTGTTTGGTTCAATTCTAATGTATTCGCTTGCCAATATTGCCAATGCTTTTGTTACCTCGCTCGAAATGTACGGAGCCATGCGGTTTATTGCCGGAGTTGGTTTGGCCGGAGAACTGGGTGCGGGCATAACACTCGTGGCTGAAACCATGCATAAGGACAAACGCGGGTACGGAACAATGATTATTGTTTCGGTAGGTGCACTCGGTGCGGTTTGCGCCTATTTGGTAGGAGATAATTTTAGCTGGAAAATGGCCTACATTATAGGAGGAGGAATGGGTATGTTACTTTTAGCCCTGAGGGCAGGCGCATTTGAAAGCGGTATGTTTAAACAGATTCAGCACCATAAAACACATAACGGGAATCTGCTAATGCTGGTGAACAACAAAAAACGTTTTACCAAATACGTGGCGTGCATTTTAATTGGATTACCGGTGTGGTTTGTAGTTGGGGTGTTAATTAATTTATCCGACCGCATAGTGGAAGCACTTAATCCGGCCATGCATATTGAGGTAAGAGAAGCGGTAATGTATTCTTATATCGGATTGTCGTTTGGTGATTTGCTCAGCGGATTTTTCAGTCAGTATTTCAAAAGCAGAAAAAAAGTAATAGTAGGATACCTAGTAGCACTTGCGCTTACAGTGGCCGTTTATCTTTCAAACCATGATATTAATTTGCCTTATCTTAAAATCATGTGGTTTTTGCTCGGATCGGCAACTGGTTTCTGGGCCTTGTTTGTGACCAATGCAGCCGAGCAATTTGGTACAAACCTTCGCTCTACGGTTACCAACACGGTTCCTAATTTTGTGAGAGGGGCTGTAGTGCCTATTACATTAAGTTTTAAAGGACTCATGGAAACTTACGGAACCATTCAGGCCGCTGTTATTGTAGGTAGTATTTGCCTTATATTATCACTTATTGCCATTTTAAGTGTCAAGGAAACTTTCAGTAAAGATCTTGACTATGTAGAAACCCTTTAGGAGAAATAAATCAAATTAGCTACCTTTAACCCCACAAAACAAAAGTATGAACAAAGTTAAATTTGTGCTTGTAGTTGACGATGATCAGATCAATAACTTTGTATGCAGCAGAATGATTAAACTTTCCGGCATAAGTGACCATGTTGAATGTGTATTGGGAGGGCAGGAAGCGCTCGATTTAATTAAAAAAGCTGCTGCAAACAATACACAATTACCCGATTTGATTTTTCTTGATATAAATATGCCCGGAATGAACGGATGGGACTTTTTAGACCAATACCGCAACCTGGCTCCTGAGTTAAAAACAGTCTCCCATATTTTTATGCTTTCGTCTTCGCTTTACAAAGATGATATTGATAAATCAAGTCAGTATAAGGAAGTAGCTGAATACGTGATAAAACCTCTTTCCATTGAAGTGTTAAGAGAAATAGAGCGCAAATATTTCGGATAAACTCTTTTCATTTCCGTTTTATGCTTGGATTAAAACTCCCTACCGACCCGAGGTGGGTGAACATCGCTGAAAAAGACCTTCAGGAAATTCTAACCGATCATGCCTGGTGCGAACAAAAAGCAGCCACATCTGGAATTACATTTATAGTAAGGTACCCCGACAAACACGATGTAGTAACAGAAATGAATGCACTTGTAGCAGAAGAATGGGGACATTTCAGAAAAGTGCTGAAAGAACTGGAAAAAAGAAACCTGAAATTAGGCAGGCAGCGAAAAGATTTATATGTAGTGCAATTACTTCAGTTAATTGAAAAAGGAGGCTCGCGCGAGAAACAATTAGTGGAACACCTGTTGGTAAACGCCCTTATTGAAGCACGAAGCTGTGAACGATTCAGGTTGTTATCACTGCATATGACAGATGAATACTTCAGAGAGTTTTACCACGAGTTCATGACTTCGGAAGCCGGACATTACCGCATGTATTTAAATTTGGCTAAAAACCATATGCCGGCTGACCATGTTCAAAACCGCTGGCAATTTTTTCTGAATGAAGAAGCTAAAATAATGGAGCGAATGGAATTGCGTGGCGACCGCATTCACTAAATGAAATTATTGCTTTTGTATGTAGCCGTAATACTCGAGGTAAAAACTGATGAGCCGTTGATTAAGTACAAACACATTTTTTTCAAGAGATGACAATTTTGCTTCATCTATTCCCGTTAAATATCTTTTGGATCCTTCAAATAACTTCATATTGGTAACGGAATACGGGAATGGAGATTTCATTTGCCTGAACTGTGGATCTAATACCACCAGCATATTATCCAGAATATTCCCTCCCATCATTTCCACATAGCCTACTTCGGCAATTAAGAATCTTTCGGCCGTACACACAATTGCCGAATCATATTGCATTTGTTCATTCACAAACAAACTGTCAAAATTATTGTTCAGCACCTTGTCGCTTTTATCATCTACAAAAAAATAAACGGGCGTAAATGTGTAATATTTTTTAAATGCCCTTATGAGTTGCATATTAAGTGAATCATAAGTTACTTTAAGAGC